>ERZ1292625.190-Hain-H41-01um-R1-190-length-105891-cov-12_pt2 | contig 63764 bp, 77 predicted proteins | sample MGYA00564400_ERZ1292625 | MGnify/ENA primary metagenome ERZ1292625 (study PRJEB36523, sample SAMEA6512639) | groundwater metagenome | collected 2019-01-08 | study: AquaDiva: Metagenomics assemblies of 32 groundwater samples | reverse complement strand
TACAACACCACATACAAGGAGGCCTTTTGTGGGCTATGGTATGCTTCACATATGAGACGATTAAAATCCAAAGTCATTACAGACCCTGCGCGGGTAGACCGTCTTCTTTCGCGCGGCATTGCCGAGATTGTGGACAAGGCGCACCTTAAGGCAGCCCTTCTTTCGGGAAAGCAACTTCGGATAAAACTCGGGATCGATCCGACGGGCGAGAATCTTCACCTCGGGCACAGTATCAATCTCCTCAAACTCAAGGATTTTCAGGATCTCGGGCACCAAATCGTTTTTATCATTGGCGACGCGACGGCGGAGGTTGGTGACACATCGGATAAGGACTCCGAGCGGCCGATGTTGGTGAAAAAAGAGATACAAAAGAACAAAAAGACATACCTTGCGCAGGTCGGAAAGATTATCGACCTTTCGTGCGCAGAGGTCGAACACAACGGAAAATGGTTGAATAAGTTGACATTCCGCGATATCGGCGAGCAGGCGAATCTTTTTTCGGTGTCTGACTTTATTTCGCGCGATAACATCAAACGTCGTCTTACGGCGGGGAAACGGGTTTCCTTACGCGAAACACTCTATCCTCTCATGCAAGGGTATGACAGTGTTGCTGTCCGGGCGAACGTTGAGCTTGGCGGCACGGATCAGTGGTTCAATCTCTTGGCGGGGCGCGTGATGCAGGAATACTACAAACAGGAACCGCAGGATATTCTTATCACACGAATACTCACGGCCGGTGACGGAAGAAAAATGAGCAAGTCCTTGGGAAACACAATCAATATCCTCGACGCGGCAGAGGACATGTATGGAAAAGCAATGCGGATTGATGACGTGCTTATCACCGAGTATATGGAACTAACGACACGGATTCCTGAAGAAGAGATTCTTGAGTACAAACAACGTCTCGTTGCGGGAGAGAATCCGAAGAACATAAAGCAGATTCTTGCACGCGTCCTCGTTTCCACGTACCACTCGGAAAAAGATGCAACAAAAGCAGAAGACGCATTTCAAAAGACATTCTCTGAGAAGAAAATGCCGGACACCATGCCCGAGGTTTTGATAGAAGAGGGCGAGACGCTTGAGAATGCGCTGCCCACAACTCTTATGTCTTCGAAATCACATCTGCGGCGTCTGGTTGCACAGGGCGCAGTTCACGACATGGAAAGTGGAGAGAAGATTAAAGATTCAAAAAGGCGTATTGTTGTCCCCCTTATCTTAAAACTCGGAAAACGGACATTTGTGCGGATTACTGTGCGGAAGAAAAAGAAAGAATAGACAGAAACACAAAAGCCCCATTCGGGGCTTTTGTGTTTGATTACATCTCTTCGCTTTCGCTTCCCATTCCTCCAAGATCGTCTGGGTCAGGTTCGTCACCGTCGATGTCACCAACGGGCTTCTTCTTGGTCGGGTCAACGGGGGCCAGTGGGTCAACCTCTTCGTCGACTTCTTCTTCGCCCACAGGGTCATCTACCATCGCCGTCTCAAGGTCCACCTCTATTGTTGCTTCGAACATTTGTGAAAAGTTATGTCTATAATTTGCCGCCATCTCTGTGGCGACACTGTTGTATCAAATATGGTGTTCCGCTGTCAACAGGGATTGTATCGTAGTGTGGATAAGGGGGCGCTCAAGTCGGATTCCGGGAACACGCGTCCGTGCTTGCTAGCCCGGCGCTCACGCTCGACCTCGACGGTCTCCGCGAGTTTCCCGGAATCCGACTTTCGCTCTTGTCGGTAAATGCAAATGCCAATACGTCCTAGAGCCGGCTGCTCACCATGTGTGTGAGCGCAACCGCGATCGCGTCATATTCATCGTCGTGTGTTTTTTTAACCGAAAACGAGAGGAGCCGATGAAGCATTTCGGTAACGGCTCTCTTGTCACTTTTGCCATACCCCGTAACGGCTGCCTTAACCGCTGAGGGTGTGTATTCGGCAACAGAGAGGCCGCGTTCGTGGGCGAGAGAAAGAAGCGCGCCACGAACCTCGGAGACCCGCATCGCTGTCTTTTGATTTGCTGTTACAAAAAGATTCTCGAACGCCGCCGATGTCGGCTCAAACTCCTTTATAATTTTTCCTACTTGCGCGACGCACTCTCCCAGGCGAGGAATGAATTCTTTTGCGAGAGGTGTAAAACATTCCGAATGGAGAACGTGTTGTTTGTTTGCGTCTCCCTCGAGGATGGCGATGCCCAAGCGTTCATATCCGGGATCAATACCGAGAACCTTCATAGTAGTTTATTAGTTTAATAGTTACGCCTTGCTTTAGTTTATTTGTTTCAAACCAATAAACTAACGGACTAATAAACTTACTCTGCGTTGGTGTACACCTCCTGGACATCATCATAATCACGAAGCACCTCAAGAAGCGTTTGAAGCGCTGCGCCATCTTCTGCGGAGAGGGGAATCGTTGTTCCTGGCACGTATCCTTCCTCACCTTTTGTGAACGCCCAAAGCGCCGCACCAGGAGCGGCAAGTGTTCCGCCGTGTTTTGAGAGAAGGTGTTTTACTTCAGCGGATGTTCTGTTCTTGCTGTCCGTGAGCCCTTCGATGACGATGGCACACCCTCCTGGCCCATATGCTTCGTAAACAACCTTTTCATCCGCGCCTCCGGCGGTTGCACTTGCAATCGCTCGTTCGATATTTTCTTTCGGCATGTTCGCCGCTTTTGCTTTTTCAATCGCCGATTTGAGCGCGGGCGAATTCGGGTCGCCTTTTGCGATACGTGCCTCAACCTTAATAAGTTTTACAAGTTTGGTGAAGAGATTACTCTTCTTTGCGTCGGTCGCACCTTTCTTCTCTTTTATTTGGCTCCATTTATTGTGTCCTGACATTGTTTTGTATTACAAAAGTACGTCTTGATTTCCTACGGCGCCCACATGATCGCGCGCGCGCGCTGTTGCGATGCGGCCGCGTGGAGTGCGCTCGATGAATCCGATTTGCATCAAATATGGTTCGTGGACTTCCTCAACGGTTGCGCTGTCTTCCGCAAGCGCGGCCGCAAGGGTCGAGAGGCCAACGGGACCACCGCCGAACTTATCAAGAAGCACTCGAAGGAGCGTTCTGTCCGCGTGGTTAAGGCCTCGTTCGTCTACACCCAAGAGTTTGAGCGCGTTTTGAACTGTTTCGTGATCAAGATCTGTTTTGTGGATTTGTGCGAAGTCGCGACAGCGTTTCAAAAGGTAGTTTGCGGTTCGTGGTGTCGCGCGTGCTCTGCCTGCAATTTCCTGAAGTGCTTTTGGATGTGCGGAAACTCCAAGAACTTCTGCGGAGCGCTTCAATATCGAGAGAATTTCTTCTTCTGTATAAAAATCGAGGCGAAACACACCACCAGAAAAGCGAGAACGAAGAGGAGATGAAAGAAGTGCGATACGTGTAGTTGCGGCAACAAGTGTGAATGGTGGCAACTCGAGTTGCACGGTGCGCGCGGAAGGACCTTTGCCAATGATGATGTCGAGGCGGCTTGATTCCATTGCTGGATAGAGGACTTCTTCAATCGCGCGGTTCAATCGGTGTATCTCGTCGATAAAAAGAACATCGCCAGGTGAGAGATTTGTGAGGATCGATGCGAGATCGCTCACGCGCTCGATCGCGGGGCCCGAGGTGACCTTCAGAGATGTCCCAATCTCGCGCGCAATCAAATGCGCTAAGGTTGTCTTTCCCAAACCCGCGGGTCCGTAGAAGAGAAGGTGCTCGGGGGAGTGCCCACGTTCTTTTGCGGCGGAGAGGAGGATACGCAAATTGGCCTTTATTTGGGGCTGTCCAATGTATTCGTCCCAAAGGGCAGGGCGGAGAGCCGCGTCCAAAAAAAGGTCTGCTGCGGGCTCTGGTTTTAGGGGCTCACTTGACATATTAAAAATGGTATGCTAGGATACCCATGCGTACATGAGGATTTCTTGACATGTCCGCGTGAACATTCAAAACTAGTGCTTCGCGTAGTGTGGGTACGTTTTAAAACGCTCCAAGCAAAAAAGAGGTTATCGACCCGCCCGAGGCGGGTAAATAAAGAGAGCAGGCGAGAAACCTCTGAGCAAACGTCATACGCCCGTATGCTCATCATCGGTGAGGAACCGTTGGTTGATTTGAACTCGTTTCAAGCCAGCGAACAGTCCCCTTAACAGATATGAGGCTTTGCTCAGAGATTTCTCTTCTGGTCACGTGCAGTCAAACTTCATCCATCATACTCCTTTTTATGAAAAAAGAAAGTGCACACAACATTGTGCACTTTCTTTTTTTGTGGTGTTTCAAAAATGAAAAAAATCTAGACGGAGAGATCGACAACACGTTCGATTTCTTCGAATGTTGTCGTGCCTTCAAGCACGCGGAGGATTGCGTCTTGTGAAAGAGAGAGAAACCCTTGTTCGCGTGCCGCCTTTCTAATTTCGCGCTCGCTCGGACTCTCCTCAACAATCCTCTCGATGGTCTCATTCATCACAATTGCCTCAAAGAGCCCAATACGGCCCTTATATCCGTCTCCACCGCACTCGGCACAGCCCGGACCGGCCTCAAATACCTTCTCCCTTTGAATACCCGCGATCTTTGTGGGATCTCCCACATCACTCAAAATCCTCTCAACAAGTGCACGTCGTTCATCTGGAATCGGTATCTCTTTTTTACATGCGGGACAGAGCGTACGAACCAGTCGCTGTGCGAGCGCGACATTTATTGCCGAGCCCAAGATGCGAGAATTGATACCGATGTCGATAAGGCGCGTGAATGCTCCCGCGGCGGAGTTTGTGTGAAGTGTTGAAAAAACTAAGTGACCGGTGAGCGCGGCATGAATGGCAATCTCCGCTGTTTCGTTGTCGCGAATCTCACCAACCATGATGATGTCGGGGTCTTGCCGCACCGCCGCGCGAAGCCCGCTCTCGAACGTATAGTTTTTCTCTGCATCTACCTGTGTCTGCACGATTCCCGGAAGGTGATACTCAACAGGGTCTTCGATTGTGATGATCTTTACCTCCGGACTGTGCACTCTTTTCAAGAATGCGTAGAGAGTCGTTGTTTTTCCTGATCCGGTTGGGCCGGTTGTCAAAATCATACCGTTTGGCTTCGTTATTTCGTGCTCGAGGACGGCTCGTAGATCATCTCGCATACCAAGCTTCTCAATCGAGACGCTGATTGAATCGGGATTGAGGACACGCATGACGACCGACTCGCCGTACTGCCCCGGCAGGATAGATGTACGGATCTCGATGTCCGAGGGGTCGATTTTGATGCTGAAACGACCGTCCTGCGCTTCGCTCTGGATATTCAATTTAAGTCCCGAGAGAAGTTTGAGGCGGGAGAGAAGTAGGCGATATGTTTCGTGATCAAAAAAGGAGACATCGGTCAAAATGCCGTCGAGTCGCATACGCAGTCGCACCTGCTTTTCTTCCGGTTCGATGTGGATGTCGGAAGAGCGTGTTGCAAGTGCGCTCGCGAGGAGAACCTCGACGATGCGCGATGTGCGAAATGCTTTTTTGAGATGCACCGTTTCTTCGATGAACCGCCGCACGTCCTCGACGGTATGCACATCTTTTATGAACGTATTGATATCTTCACTTGAGACATCAAGCATCCCTTTCTTGCTCTCTGACGCGAACTGGATGTCTTTGAAGCGATCCCACGCGAAGGTGAGGCTCTTTTTCGACGCAAGATATGTGTTCACCGAGAAACCTCGCGCTTCAAGATCCATAACAACTTCACGTGCCGCTTCTCCTTCGGGAGAGTGCATCGCGACGTCAATCTCTTTATTCAAACGATTGAAAACCGCAACCTCGGCGGTTCGTGCTGTGCTTTCTGCCAAAAGGATGAGGGCATCGGTATTGATGGGAGTCGTAGTCAAATCGACATACGGGATGCCGTATTTCTGTGAAAGATTTTGGAGAGCGTCCTCCTCCTCTTTTTCGCGGAGCTGGTCATACTTCCGTGATTGTTTCGATTCGTCAAATTGGATCATAGGGTAATAGTAGCAAATCAGGGTTGTACAGGTGAGGATGTTTAAGAAATGTGTGCGTGGGGGCTTCTTTAAAAACAACACCCGCCGACGCGAGGGGCTCGCGCGGCGGGGGGATCAGATGAGGCGAAGAACGGAGTGAACCGATTCAACCGTACGACGAAGGTCGCGCAGGTCGTCGGTCTTGATGAACCCCTTGGATGCTCGTCGTTCAAACTCGGCGAGTTCTCGGGCGACAAGGTTCGCGGCGTACTTTTCGCGCCGCTTCCTGAAGTCGCCCTCGATGGCGCGACCGCGCTTGAGGAGACCCGCGAACTGGCCGCGGATGACCACCTGGCGGTCGCCCCTTCGAAGGTGAACGACGAGTCGTCGAAGTTGTCGGCCGAACTTCGAGTCGCGGACACGTCGATACGTGTTCGTTGTGGTGTTCGCGGAGGGGTGGTTGTTGAGCCACCTCCCCACGATCCACCAGAGGAATCCGAGGAATCCCCACAGCGCGTCTGTTGCGGTCATGAACCCTCCGTTTGTCATTTGGCCACTATTGGTCCGACGTGACGGTACGTTAGTTATTGAATAAAGTCAACTCTTTTTCCTAGTGCTACAATTCATTTATGAAGAGGGTTACCATCGCATCTCTTTCCGAGATGAAAACATTTGCTGAGAGTGTTTTGAAGAATCTCAAACCGCAAAAAAAGACCGCGACAGTTTTCGGACTCCGTGGTGATTTGGGTGCGGGGAAAACAGCATTTGTAAAGGCGATTGCCGAAACTCTCGGAGTAAAAGAACACATCACGAGTCCGACGTTCGTGATACAAAAAATCTACAACCTACCTACCCGACACGCAGGCGGGCAACCAACAACAAACGAAGGGTTCAAAAAACTCGTTCACATTGATGCGTATCGACTTCAATCGGGAGACGAGCTCAAAAAGATTGAGTGGGAGGAAACTGTTGCTGATCCGACAGGCCTCATCTTTGTTGAGTGGCCAGAGAACGTGAAAGGAATCATGCCGGAGGGCGCATACCACATTGACTTCGAACATGTTGATGAGCACACACGATCTGCATCGGTTATGAAAACGCCATTTACACTCTGTGTGATCCACAAGCCACCGAACATTCTTTTGGGGATGAAAAAACGCGGGTTTGGTGCGGGGAAATGGAATGGATTCGGTGGTAAGGTCGGAGAAAATGAAACCTTAGAACAAGCAACGCTTCGGGAAATCAAAGAAGAAGTAGGAATTGTGCCGCACAAAATAGAAAAAGTTGGAATACTTGAGTTTGCATTTGAAAACGACACGAAAGGATTTGAGATGCATATTTTTTGTGGGAATGAATTTGAGGGAGAACCAACCGAAACAGAAGAAATGAAACCACAATGGTTTCATGTGGACAACATACCGTTTTCCGAGATGTGGCCAGACGATGAATATTGGATCCCGCTTTTCTTGTCAGGAAAATTATTCCGGGCAAGGTTTCTTTTTGACAGACCATCTGATACAGAATATTCAGTGAAAATCATTGAGCACACAATCTCTGAGGTAGAGAAGCTCTAGGCATGCCGAAAAAACCATCACCAACAAAAACAAAAAAGGGGAAAACGGGCGGAAAGCCGAAGCGGCTCGTGCTTCTTGATGCACACGCGATTATTCATCGTGCATACCACGCGCTTCCTGACTTTACATCCGCAACAGGCGAGCCGACGGGGGCGCTCTATGGTCTTGCGGCGATGCTCCTGAAGATTATCGCGGATTTGAAGCCGGACTACATCGCGGCCGCATACGATCTTCCAAAACCAACACACCGCCACATCGCGTACGAAAAATATAAAGCGACACGCAAAGAGCTTGAAGAACCTCTTGTTGCTCAGCTTGTGCGAAGCAGGGACGTTTTCAAGGCATTCTCGATTCCAATTTACGATAGGGAAGAATTCGAAGCGGACGATATCTTGGGCACGATTGTTGAAATGTTCAAAGACGATTCTTCAGTCGAAATCGTAATCGCGTCGGGCGACATGGATACGCTCCAACTTGTTTCGGGAGCGCGCGTCAAAGTGTTCACGCTCCGGAAGGGCATACAAGATACGATTCTCTACGACGAAAGCGACGTCGAGAAGCGCTTTGGATTTCCTCCAGTCCTTTTGCCTGACTACAAAGGTCTCCGCGGAGACCCGTCGGATAATATTCCCGGCATTGCTGGTATCGGAGAAAAAACAGCAACGACACTTATCACGACGTTTGGTGACCTGGACGCGCTCTATAAAACACTTGCAAAAGGAGAGGAGAAGTTTTTAGGAGCAGGGATAACAAAACGAATCGTCGGACTTTTGAAAGAAGGAGAAGAAGAAGCGCGATTTTCGAAACTTCTCGCAACGATTCGGCGGGATGCGCCCATTACGTTCACACTTCCTGACACCGTCTGGCGCGAGCACGTTTCGGTGTCGGAGATTGTCACTCTTTTCACCGAACTCGGATTCCGCTCCCTCGTTGCCCGGGCAAAGGAAGCATTTCCTGAAATAAACCAACAACCAACAACAAACAACCAACAACAAATATTTTACACAGAACCCACAACCTCTTTGTCTCATCAAGAATTAACTGAAACAAAGGTCGCCCTGTGGCTTCTGAACTCCGAGATCACCAATCCGACGGAGGAAGATATCAAATATTTCGCACGGACGGACGACATCAAAAAGGCACGCGAACACATTCTTTCTGAGGTACAAAAGCAGGGTCTTACGGACGTTTTTGAAAAGATCGAAAAACCGCTTACGCCTGTTCTTGAAAAGATGCACGAGCGAGGTGTTCGCATCGATACGTCGTACTTAAGCGACATCGCGGAATCGTACCACGCGGAGCTCGATGCACTGAAGAGAAAGATATTCGAGCGTGCCGGAATGGAATTTAACTTAAATTCCCCGCGACAACTCGGAGATGTTCTCTTTACCACACTAGGACTCACGGGAGGAAAGAAAACATCAACAGGGCAGAGGTCAACGCGCGAGTCAGAACTCGCAAAACTCGCGGACAAGCACCCGATTATTGGAGAGATTTTGCAACACAGGGAACTCCAGAAACTCCTCTCAACATATATTGATGCATTTCCAAAACTTCTTGGTCCCGATGGGCGTTTGCACACAACATTTGTACAAACGGGAGCGGCAACGGGACGTATGTCGTCTCAAAATCCGAACTTGCAGAATATTCCGATCAAAACGGAGCGCGGCCGCGCTGTTCGTGGAGCATTTGTTGCATGTCCGGGTTTTGTGCTCGCAACATTTGACTACTCGCAGATTGAGCTCAGAATCGCAGCGATTCTTTCGCAAGATGAAAAACTTCTCAAAACATTTTCTGAAGGCGGTGATATTCACACGGCTGTTGCGTCAGAGATTTTTAATGTGCCACAAAACGATGTGACGCAGACGATGCGCCGCACCGCGAAAGTCATTAACTTCGGTATCATCTACGGCATGGGCGCGAACGCGCTCGCAGCAACGGCGGGCATGAGTCGTAAAGATGCGCAAAAATATCTCGCGGAATATGAAAAGACATTCCCGACCCTCTCGCGTTGGATCGAGACCCTTTTTGGTGAAGTCCGAAAAAAAGGTTACACAGAAACACTTTTTGGGCGTCGGAGGCATCTTCCCGGTATCCGATCACCTCTTCCGTATATTCAGGCAGAAGCAGAGCGCCAAGCGGTCAATGCGCCCATTCAGGGAACTTCTGCAGACATCATCAAACGCTCAATGGTTGAGGTTGATGAATATATTGCACGAGAAAAATTAGATGACGACGTTTTTGCGATTCTTCAGATTCACGATGAACTCATGTATGAAATAAGGGAAGGTGTTGCAGACAAGGTCGTTCCGGAAATAAAAAAGATTATGGAGGCAGGGCTTAGAGACCACCTGCCTGCCGGCAAGGCAGGCGAGACGTATGGGGTTCCGATTGTTGTTGATGCCTCGGTCGGCACGCGGTGGGGAGAAATGAAAAAAGTAAACAACAAGAAAGAATAAAAGTATGCTCTACCTTTTTTACGGAACGAATACCGACAAGGTACGAGAAATGTCTCGCGATCTCATCAAAAAGTTGGAAGAAAAACGTCCCGATGCGGCAACATTTTCTTTTTCAGATGAAACATTTTCTTCCGAAGCACTTTCGTACTACAAAGGAGCCGCCGGTCTCTTCGCTCCGCGTCAAATCGTAACGCTTTCTCATATCCTCACACACGAAGATCATGGGCCGATTCTTCTCGAGGCGCTCGCCGATCTCGCCGAGTCAGAAAACATATTTATTTTGATAGAAGGAAATCTTCCTGTAAAAATTGTTGCCTCGTGCGAACGTCACGCGGAGAAGGTTGCACACTTTCCATCAAAAGAAGCGAAAGGGGAAAAGCCATTTTCAATATTTACCTTGACTGATGCGCTGGGGAAGCGAGACAAGAAAAACCTCTGGATTCTCTATCAGCGAGCGCTTCGGGAAGATATAACACCCGAAGAGGTACACGCGATTCTTTTTTGGCAAGTGAAAACGCTTCTCATGGTCTCGGGTGGTGCGACAAAAAACATGAAGCCGCGTGTTCTCAGCAACGCAAGAGCATTTTTGAAAAATTTTTCACGCGAAGAACTTGAGAACCTCTCTCTTTCATTAGTTGTGCTCTATCACGATGCTCGCCGCGGTGTCGTTGAGTTTGGTATCGGGCTCGAAAAGTTGCTGTTGTCGATATAGTGTTGTAAAGTCTAGCCATTCCGCCCGTAGCTCAGCCTGGTAGAGCACCTCCCTTTTAAGGAGTGGGTCGTTGGTTCGAATCCAACCGGGCGGACTTTTATGTCGAAAAAGATATTTGTTATCCTCGACAATATTCGAAGTGTTGAAAACACAGGATCGACTTTCCGCACGTCTGATGGGGCGGGTGTCTCAAAAATATATCTTTGCGGTACGACACCGACACCAATCGATCGTTTTGGTCGCGCACGAAAGGATTTTGCGAAAGTATCTCTCGGAGCAGAAAAAACAGTTCCGTGGGAACATGCAAAAAACACGAAAGATATTATTGCACGCCTCAAAGAAGAGAATGTTCAAGTTGTTGCTGTTGAGCAAGACAAGAAAGCGATTGATTATAAAAAATTAAAGGCGGGCGGCGCTATCGCATTCGTTTTTGGAAACGAAGTCAGCGGTGTTTCAAAAGATATTCTTTCCCTGTGCGATGAAATCGTTGAGATTCCAATGAAGGGAGCAAAAGAGTCCTTGAACGTCTCGGTCGCCGCAGGAATCATTCTTTTTTCTGCTTCCGCATAGTTCCCTGCCTGCGCTTGTCCGCGTTAATACTGCCAGACGTCAACTAACTTGCCCTGTGCGTCGAAGAGGCCAATCGTCTCGCGGTCGTCTCGCCACAAGTCGTTCCGATTTGCATTCAAAAAGATGCGCCACTCGTCTTTGAGGAAGTCGGAATCGTTCTTGTGGAGTTTTACGCACCCTTCGTAGTTGCTGTACTCGCGGATGAATGCGCGACACTCTTTTACCACATCTGACGGTGCGGACCCACGCTCGCATTGTCCGACATCTTCGATTGCGTCCATACATTCGTCGTACTCATCTTCATCGTCAAAATCATCGAACGCAAGATCAAATTCGGAAAGATTTTCTTCTTCAAGAAGGGGACACTCGGAATAGAGTGACGGTATGAATCTGTTTTCATTCCCAAAATAGCCGATACATTTATTCACGAGGAACGAAGTGCGGATACCCGCTGCTCCTCCTGTCGAAACAACTGCTTCATCCCCCGGCGCGAGATACATCGTGCCTGCGGAGAACCACGGTCGGTTGCCCATAAGCACACGCACACCCTTGCCGATCTTCGCTCCCCGGTCGGTCACGAGGCTTTTGAGGACCCAGCCCGTGATAGGAATAGGCGTTTCATTGTCAGACGATGCGGAAAGGCGCACGTATTCTTCGTTTCGGACATCTGTCCACGTATTCCCTGACTGAATCTCGACCTTTCCCGCGTAGGGAGAAAGGTTTTGGGAAAGTTTCGCCTCATCGATATCACCTTCGAGTTCCTCGATCTTGGATTCGATCCGGTAGAGTTCACCTTCGCGATATTCGGTGTCGTCCACGACTCCGTCGTTGTCTGCGTCATATGAACGAAGGTAAGTGTCTCTCTCGGTAAGGTCATATGAAGGTTCGTTGTTCCACGTGCTTCCGAATTCTCCGAATGAAAGACCAGCGTCTCTCATGACTGCCACGATGAAGATGCCGGCGATAACGATAAAACCAATCTTAAAAAGTGAAGACATATGAATACAGTAACAAACAACCAACAACCTACAACAAGCAAGAGAGGCCCCTGACTCCACCTGTTCGTTGGCCCCGCTGTTTCATACGGCGGGTCCTGAATGTTTATATATTGATCTTCTTTAGTTCCTCCCGCACGACCGTCGCGTCGTCCCACGGCGTTTTTGATCCGCGAGGACCCATGATGTACGGGTCGGTGCCTTTTCCGGTGATAAGAACAAGTGCTTTATCAGGGGATCTCTTTGCGCGCAGGAGTGCTTCATGAATCGCGGCTCGACGATCAAAAATCACAGTCAATGTATTCTTGTCTTTCATGCCAGCGCGCATCTCATCAAGTATTGCTTTTGGATCTTCGTCGTAGGGATCCTCGTTTGTGAGAATTATTTCGTCGCAGTATTTCTCTGCGATACCCGCCATGACGGGGCGTTTCCACGTGTCGCGTCCGCCGCCGGTGTTTCCGAGAAGACCAATCTTATGGACATTTGGAAATGCTTTATACAACGCCTCGAGTGACTCCGGTGTGTGTGCGTAATCAACGATGACATCAAACGATTGTCCTTCTCGGACGTATTCAACTCTTCCACGTACTTCTGTAACGTTCGAGAGCCCCGCGTGGATTTTTTGAAGCGGAATATTTTGGCTTTCCGCGAATGTCGCCGCGCCCAAAGCGTTCATGATGTTGAATTCTCCGGGAATGTGAAGCGACATGCCGTGTCCGTGAAATGTGAATGTCGAACCGTCCGCGCGGGTTTCATAGGGAGATGCGTCACTCAAACGATAGGAAAGTGTGCGCGTTGCGAGAACATTCAAAAAAAGTTCTCCCGATGGGTCATCTGCATTTGCAACAATAACCGTGTTCTTTTTTGACGAGCGCGCGACTGCGCGCGCAATCTTTAATTTTGCGTCACGGTATTTCTCGAATGAGCCGTGTGATTCGATGTGTTCTGGTGCGAGGTTTGTGAAGATGAGACCGTCAAGCGCAATCCACATGTGTCTGAATTGCCGCACCGCCTCAGAACTCATCTCAAGGACCACCCACGTACATCCTGCATGTATGGCACCACGCAGGAACTTCTGAACAAAAAATCGTCCCGGGACCGTCATTTTGAATTTATTGGGCCGGCTTGTATCAGCGACTTTAAATCGGATTGTATTCAAAAGCGCCGTCTTCTCTCCTGCCGCTTCAAGAATTGCGTTCACGAACTCAGTTGTTGTTGATTTTCCTTTTGTTCCCGTGACAGCGATTACCTTCAGTTTTCGCGATGGAAATCGATAGAGAAGCGCTCCTGCAAGTGCAAGGAAGGAGTGGTATGCGGGTTGCCCGAACCGATACAATTTTTTCGGTATTAAGCGCTCCGCAAATCGCAGGACTTTTTCAAGCATAATTACGCGTGTTGAGTTGCTTCATCGCTTCTTTGACACGTTCACTTGTCCCAACGATTGCGTTATCGATTTTTTTCACCGCATCACGCGCACTTTGTTGTGTGTACCCAAGCGAAACAAGCGCTTCGATGACGTCGGCATCTTCACGCAACTCTGGTGTCGCGATGTCTGGTGCACCGATTCTATCTTTGAGTTCAACAACAATCTTCTCTGCCGTTTTTTTACCAATGCCGGAAACCTTGGTGAGGTATGTTGTGTCACCGCGCCCGATTGCAGTACGAAGCGTTGTTGATGTCGCGAGAGAGAGAACCGCAAGTGCGGACTTGGGACCGATACCCGGGACGTTTATGAGCATCTCAAAAAGCGTGAGCTCGTTTGTTGTTGCAAATCCGAACAGTTCCATCGAATTTTCACGTACCGCAAGATGTGTATGGAGAGAAACGGGAGACCCTACCTCAACCGGAAGCGTTGCAAATGTTTCTGTTGAGACGTGCACGCGGTATCCAACACCATTCACGTCAAGAATAATCGAACCGAGGTCTTTCGTGTGAAGTGTGCCTGAGAGGAATGAGATCATAGAAATAGTTTATAGGTTTTAAGGTAGAGGGGATAGGGGGGTGATTTTTCTTGCTTAAAATCAGCTTTCTTGGTATTCTCTTCACGTTCACCTATGCCAATAATTAGAGCAGCAAAAAAGGCACTTAGATCCTCAGCGAGAAAACGCGTTTTTAATCAGCGCCGGGTTCGCGCGATGAAAAGTGTTGTCAAAGAGATTCGAACGAATGTTGCAAAGGGCGCGGCAAAAGAAGCCCGCGAACAGCTCGCCCTTGCGTATAAGGCAATCGATAAAGCACTTAAAAGCGGCCTTATCAAGAAGAATGCCGCAGCACGAAAGAAGTCCCGCCTCGCGAAACTCCTCAAAAAAGCAGCTGCAAAGTAGCCACAGAACCCGCCGCAAGGCGGGGTTTGTTTTTATAAAGAAATCGCCCCCGAGGACTACCCGGGGGACTTCGCGATTTCGTAGGACACGTCACGGCCTAAGCGGACTGCGCGGCGGCCAGCTGACTCGACGATTGCTGGAGCAGGTCGAGATACTTCTCGATTTGCTCCGTTCCGTAATGCACCTGACCCGAGGGGGTGTGAAGGTACGGCGTTCCGACGTACGCCGAACCAAGGGATACGGTATACCGGTGACCGCACACCTTTGCCAGCCTCTTGCGCAACCGCGCTTCAACCTCAGCGAGCTTGGGGATGGAGGGGCTCAGGTAGAGCAACCACCAATTTTCTGTAGCCACGGCGGGCGTCTCCTTCCTCGGTCGGTTGTGGAACGTTTCTAAACACTCACAATACGCTTAAGAAAAAGAGTGTCAATATTACATGCAGTATTCTTGAATTGATCCGAACGCATTTTTCCGGAAAATTCCCCCCCGTGAAAATTCGGCAACCCGCGAACGCAGAGAGCGGAGCAGTCGTCGTATGACGGAAAGGCGGCGGCTTGTACTGAGCGAAGTCGAAGTGAGTCGCACCACTGACAATTTCAAGTTTCTCTTTGATTCGTTTGGCCCACCATTACTTCTGGTTTTTTATGGTCCGCGCCTTTCAATAATCTTTGTTACCTTACCATCTTTTTGAGTCACGTGAAAAAGAGTAATTTGAGAAAAGGAATAATTTGTTGGTCCGATCTTGCTATCAAGAAATGCTTGCGAGGTGTTGATGTCCGTCGTCCTCCACTGGTTTTCATAGTTTGGAGAGTAATAGAAAAATGGTCCGGCGGAAGGCAACATTTCTAAGGTCTGGGTCATTTTATCAGCTTCAATAGGGAACGCATCGGTAATTACCGCGTGAGCTGGATCGGCCGGGCAAATTGCAGGTAGTGTCTCATGTTCATCTTGGAGTTTTCGGCAATTAATTATGCGTACCGGATCAATTGTGACAAACAGCTTATCGTCACGCTTAACAATCGCTTCAATATAGGCAAGGTTACTAGAATCACTATCAAAAAGATCGGGTATGCCAGCTTCCGCAAACGTGTAATAAGTATACTTTGAAGCCACTGGTGTTGGTGTAGGTTGTTGCGCAACTGACCCCGATTTCTTAACGAATACAAAGTATCCAACCGTACATAATCCTAAGAGTATAACTACTACTACTATCAAAACAATATTTGCAAAACCTTTTTGATTGCTCGTATTCATGTGTTTATTAGTTAATTATTTTGACTTTTCCTACGTGGTGCCCCCGAGAGGACACGTTCTTCCTCTCCCGGTCATTTTCTCACCATGTTCGCAAATGCCCTCGAGAGGAATCGAACCTCTATTGCAAGCTCCGCAAGCTTGCGTCCTATCCGTTGAACGACGAGGGCAGTAATTGTCTGCGTGAGCACACTATACGTTGCTCGCATTAGTTTTTCAACGCGCGCACGAAAAACTAGAAGCCGAGTATTTCCATGATGTGCTCGGAGAGCGATTCCTTCACCTCCTCTTCTGAGATGTGATCGAGCAGCCGTTCGCGGACATCCGAGGCGGGCACGCCCTCAAGGGGAAGTGTGATGTACGGCATAAAAACCTTTTGTGATTTAACGATGAGTTTATTTGGGATTCTGTGCTCGTGTATCCAAAATGATTCAAGCGTTTGGTATGGAAAAAGCACCCCATCAACAACCACGCCTCTTGTATTGATTTCAAATGACACGTGCCGCGGATGACGAAGTACATACAGAACAAGCGTCAGTGCGCCGATGATAATCAAAACACCAAAGAGAACATTTCCAAAAATAATCGCAAGAATCGCTCCTCCGAGTGCGATAACGCCAACGGCCCAAAACCAATCGTTTGATCGTTCGCGATGCTCGTACTCAAGCGCGCTCCAGATGAGGGGTTCCATGCAAGTATTGTAGCGCATATCACGAAGCATGAAACATGAATCGTGAATTAACGCTGGACGAGTAAGTGTTTGTTGTATATTGTTCGTCTGAACGGTGGGGTGGCGGAGTGGTCTAACGCACCTGTCTTGAAAACAGGAGTCCCTTTACGGGGACCGTGAGTTCGAATCTCACCCCCACCGCCATAAACAAGATGTTATACAGACAAACGCCGAGACACCGGATTATTTTTTGGACTCATCTCCTCATTATTTTAGTAGTATGGTCTTCTCCGTTTTGGATTCCGTGGAGAATTATTTGTGTTGGTATAGCCGCCTACTACCTTCAGTTGCTTCTGGTGGGCAATTGCATTTTGACGAAGCTTCAATTTCAATCGACAGAGCTAGATTTAAGTTTCCACTCTTATTGTATAGAACAACTCGGAATCAACCTGAACCGTCGTAGGGTTTTGTTTGTAGTTGATCACATAGTGCCGTGGATTATTCTTGGTGTAAGTTTGTTGTGGCAAATATACCTACACCACTCTTCTGTTTTGATTTAAACTTCGCTCCTCAAATAACTGTAAAAAATACATAAAATGAAAACATCTCTCTACCATATACAGCTTAATGTTTCTGATGCCGCAACATCATTTCCATTCTATAAAGACCTGTTTCATTATTTTGAGTACAAGATAATAGACGAGGGAGAAGGGTACCTCGGCGTGTCGAATGGAACAACTGATTTTTGGATTATGACGACCGAAGAAAAATTTAAGAATGCCAACTTCCACCGGAAAAATCCCGGCGTAAACCACCTTGCCTTTCAGGTAGAGAAAAAAGAAGACGTTGATACCTTTGTAAAAGATTTTCTTAAACCACGAAATATTTCAACTTTATACGAAACACCAAAAGCATTTCCTGAATACACACCAGATTACTACGCTGTATTTTTTGAAGATCCCGATCGAATCAAACTGGAGATCGTATATAAATAGGCCTTTCTTGGTACAATCACTATATGACCAAGCCGCAAAGAATATTTGTTGCCGTTCTCACCTTGCTTGTTGGCGTAGGACTTTTGTTTGTCGGCTTTACTACTCGAAACGCAGAAAAAGGAACCACCAATGATTCCGAGACGTCAGGGCTTCCGGAAGAGGTGTCCCTGCTTACGTACGGTGAACCAGTCAGTTATTCTGCATCTGTTCCGGCTCATTGGAAATTGTATAAAAACAAAGAACTCGGAATTTCTTTTATGTATCCGCCAACCATGCGGGTTGAGCAATATGTAAAGTCACATATTTCTCTTGTGAGTGGGGCAGAAAAAACGGAGATTGCCTGTAACGAAGAGCGACCCGAAGTACCACCATGGATTTCTTTTTCCTTCATGAATAACCCTGAAAATCTATCACTCGAAGACCTTGCTGGGGCATTGCAAGTATTTGATAACCCCACGGTAGTTCATCCGGTTACGTTTGCAGAACAACGAGGTCTTCTTTATGAATCTCGTTATCTAGATGGTGGTATTCGTAAGAACCTATTCATTGAGGTTTTTGATCGTGCTGTACAAGTTGATTGGTGGCCAGATATCAATTCTGACGAAGAGTGGAAAAATACGATTCACACAGTTCTCTCATCCCTTTCTTTTCCGGAAGTTGAAAGGAAAAGTATGTATGAGTTAGAGCCCATGTCATCAGATTATGAGACGGACTATCGGCTTGTTTTTTATGACGAGAGCGGGAGCAAGCGTGTTCTTTTAAACAACGTTAATACGTTAGCGGGAGTTTATCTGCAGGAGTTCTATTTTCCCGTCGGTAAAGAAAAAATCTACTTCTCCTCCCTCGCTTATGGATCGGATTCCCCCTGGAGCGATTTGTATAAATATGATCTTTCAACGTCGACTTTCCAAAGAATGAATATCTCTGATTTCATACGGTCTGAAAGATTTTTATCTCCGGATAAGAGATGGATTGCTGGGTACAATACACGTTCAGAGAAAACAGTTGGTACAGAAGAGTCATTGTACGTATTCGATTTGGAAAAAGACGAAATGGAAGAAGAGGTTCGTTTAGAGGGAGGAAATCTTACTTTTATGGAAACGTGCCAGGCAGAGATAGCCGATGTTTGCTGGGGTAGCGATTTACAATGGCTTGATGATAACTCTTTTGAATACAAGGTATATAGAGCCGATGGGCCAACGATGTGCAAGAGTGACTCCAACACCCATTTCCCATTATTTGAAACTCGTCGCGCCGTACTGACACCCTAAGTGATATGACCATCCTCGGAATTGATTACGGAGAGAAGCGCGTGGGAATCGCGCTTTCGGATACGTCGGAAACACTTGCGTTCCCGAAGGAAACATTTGAGAGCAGAAAAACACTTCTTGACGATGTCGTTTCTCTTGTCCAAAAAGAGAACGCGCGCATCGTCGTTCTGGGTTTGTCCCAAGATCTCAAAGGGAATGATAATCCGGTGATGGAGCATATCCGATCATTCAAAAAAGAACTTGAAACACGACTCGGTATTCCTGTCGTACTTGAAGCGGAATTCTGGTCATCTGCCGAGGCGCGGCGATTCCAGGGAAAAGTAGAAGGACTTGATGCGTCTGCCGCCGCGATTATTTTACAAAGATTTTTAGATAAACAGAGAAGCGCGGCAACAAATTAATATGACCATCTCACACGACGATTTTAAAAAGGTAGATATCAAAATTGGAAAAATCCTCTCTGTCGAGGAAGTTCCTGAAGCGGACAAGCTTCTGAAACTCATGGTTGATTTTGGGCTCAAACCCTCTGCTACTGTAGAAGGTTCGTCCGAAGGTGAAGAGCGCGATATCAGACAGATCATTTCCGGTATCAAGCAGAGAGTTGCCGACCCGCAAGCGCTTGTTGGTATGAAAACGACATTTGTCGTCAATCTCGAGCCGCGGATGATTAAGGGGCTTGAGAGCAACGGAATGCTTTTTGCCGCAGGAGGTGAAGAAAACTTTGCATTTCTCATTCCAGATAAAGATATTCCCGAGGGATCCAGAACAAATTAGTTGGTAGACCGTAGTACGAAGAACGTGGCGCGCCGCTTCTCCCTGATTCTGCAGAATTAGGGAGAAGCGGCAAATCCTTGTTCCTTGTTCATCGTTCATTGTGTATCATTGACACTATGGCTCTCTCAGAAAAACTCCTTTCTGTTTTTCCTCTACCTTCATCCGTCACAATGCCGGCGGTTGGGCTTGATATCTCGGATCACTCAATAAAATTTCTCGAACTCGTACACTCACACACAGGATTCCGTGTCGGACGGTTCGGAACGAAGGAGATTCCCGAAGGCATTGTGGTAGGCGGCATGATTACGCGAAGGGACGACCTCGTGAAGATTCTCGCCGAACTCAAAGATGAGCACAAACTCACGTATGTCCGCGCGTCTCTTCCCGAAGAGCCAGGATACATCTTTACGACGATTGTTCCCGCGGTCTCACCCGACGAAATCCGAAGCTTGCTCAAGTTCAAACTTGAGGAACACGTGCCGATCTCTCCGACAGATGCGGTGATCGATTTTGACACTGTTGCAACCGACGCACCTGTTGGTTCAAAAGAAAAAGTTGTTGCTGTTTCTGTTTTTCCTGAAGGGTTAGCACAGATTTACGTTGACCTTCTTCACGCTGCCGGTCTCACGCCCGTTTCACTCGAGATAGAAGCCCAGGCGATCGCGCGCGCGGTCGTGCCGCAGAACCTTACCGCCGCATGTATGTCGGTTGATGTTGGGCGGACGCGTTCGTGTATCAGTGTCGTTGCGGGAGGTGTCGTGCGATTTACCACGACGGTTGACATTGGCGGAGACGGCTTGTCTCTCGCAATCGCCAAAGCACTTCCTAACGCAAAGGAAGAAGAAATTCTCGTTCTTAAGAACGAAGAAGGGCTTGCACACACAGAGCACGAAGATGTGAAAACGGCGATGTACGCATTTGCAAAGACGCTTCGAAATGAGATTGAGCGCTATTACATCTATTGGCAAACACATCCCGAACAAAACCAAAAACTGCCACACCCGCTTGTTGACCGCGTGTTCCTCTCGGGTGGATACGCGAATACCGCAGGGCTCTCGGAATTTTTATCCGAAGAACTCTTGATGCCCGTAATACGAGCAAATGTGTGGGAGAACGCATTTTCACTCGACGACCATGTTCCGCCCCTCGAATATCGTCACTCACTGAGTTACGCGTCATCAATTGGTCTTGCGCTCCATCAGGATACGTAATACAAAACCAACGACCGACAACTAACGACAGAAAACATTGGCAAATGGCGAAGTGGTTTGTTGTGGGTTGTAGGTTGTGGGTCGTTGGTTACAATAGTGTTGTGGCGAATTTGCTCCCGACAACAGAACGTCTCGCGCTTCTTGCGGGACGAAAGCGAAAGTTAACGACCGTTTCGACGATACTCGTTGCGGGCACGTTGGCGGTTGCGATTGCACTCCTCCTCCCTTCTCTTATAACGGTGCTTGCTCGTAAGGAGTCGAGCGATGAGCGTCTTCTTGCGACACAAAAACTCCTCGACCTCCAGAAGGAAACAGGAACCGGGGCCGATCTTGTTCGCACACAAGAAACCATCACACTTCTGGGGAATACGTTGAGGAGCGTCTCTCCGTACGAGAGCGTGCGTGACCTTGTCGACCTTATCCCCTCGGGAGTTACGGTGCGGCATATTTCCATTGCCACTGAAGGAGAAACGACGACTATCTCGTTTTCGGGAATGGCAGATACACGAACAGCCCTCATATCGTTCGGTGATCGGTTACGTCAATCAGGTTTGTTTGCTCAGGTTTTGATTCCGCTTCCCGCACTTGCTCAAAATATCGACATCGCATTCGATCTCCATCTCGTGTTCACTCACAGCGAGAAAAAATAATCTCTATGGCACAATCTCGAGCACAATCTGACACACGCCACGCATCTGTTTTTAGTGCGGTTCTCGTGTCCTTCCTTCTTCTCGTTGTGTATATGGGAGCAATCGTATTCATTCGCCGCACAACAGCGGCCGTTGAAGCACGTGCTGCGGAGTTGGCACTTGAAGTGCGACGCGAAGAACTGACACGAGACACGTCTAACCTTTTAAAAGGACTTTCAAAAGAAACAGAAGACCTCTCAGCCTTCTTCGTACATCCCGGTGGAGCGGTTACCCTCATCGAACGGATCGAGGGCTTTTCTCTCTACGTTGGGGTTCCGATCACTATCCGTGACGTGTCATTCGTGCCGCTTGCGGAAGGGAGCGAAGAGGGAGCGGTCGCGATGCGCGTTGAGACGGTTGGCTCGTGGCGGGAAATGACGCATCTCTTGTCTCTTCTCGACACGCTTCCGTTTGAGGCCGAGGTGAGTACTATCGTTTTGGAAGTCGTAAATGAAGGAGAAGATGGCACGGAATGGTCGCTTCGTGCGGCACTCACTGTCCTTCTTCGTGAATAAGCATATTGATATGAAAAACCTTCCTCATATAAACGTTAAAAAATTCTTACATCGGCCACATCCGACTTTGGCCTTCGCGTGGCTCACCGTTCTTGTGGTGTGCGGCATCCTTATCATAGGAAGCGCTGTTTATGCAGCTTTTGTTTTTAAAAGAGTGCTTGGGTCGGACGCTTTACCAGAAAATGTCTCCGCTCCGATCGTTGAAACGATCAACCGCGAAGAACTTGTGGAGGTACTCGCCGCATTCCGCAGACGTGTTACCGAATTTGAGAGGCGCACGAGCACAGTCCCCACGATTCCCGATCCGTCGAGGTAATTTTCTTTTTGTTGCCGGCTTCTTATTCTTTCGTGTATTGTGAGAAAAGCCCCTTGTAGTTTAATGGATAAAACGGCTCCCTTCTAAGGAGTTAATGCAGGTTCGATTCCTGCCGAGGGGATATAGGCGAAGCAAATAGCCATGCGGCGGGAATCGAACAGGAAGGAGGTCAAGGAAACACTTGTTTCCTTGTGAAGGAAGGCAACGAGCATTGCTCGTGTTGGAAAACCGTGGGTTTCCAAAAAGTGAGATAGCGTAGCGTCCTGCCGAGGGGATAGTAGAATATTGAATATGTCAGAAAGAGAAAAACAGTTTGATCCATCTGCAAAGAAAGAAGATGGAGCGGAATCTCAGGAATCGGGAGCAAGCACTTCGGGGGATTATATTGATTGGGAAAGATTCCGACAGTCGCCAGCGTATAACAAGCACGTCATGATACGTTTGCGGGCCCTTCTTCACAAGACACTTCTACCTATTGAAGAACTGGACAGCATAACCGCCATTGATGTGGAGCAAAGTGAGGATTTTAATGACGAAGATGCGCGCATGGAGGCTATAGAACGCGCGGCAGAGATGTACCGAACTCCAGAAAGTGATCGAATGTCCGAGGAGATCGGCGCGTTGCATACGGTTGAAGATGTAAAAGTTTTTGTACGAGAAAAAGATCTCGCTATCGATGTGGATGCTGTTGTACAAAGAATAGAGAATGAGTACCCAGAACTCGAAAAGATGCCACAGATTCGCACTGACGGAATTGAACCAAAAAGTTCGTAGAAACAGTCAAGGCCCCTCTCCTTGGGGGGCCTCGGGCAAATCGTGGTTAGACAAGTTTGTGTCAGGGTAACATCATCGCGTACTGAAAGTGTGCGAAGGCACGGGTGAGCCCGAGGTCGCCGTTCCTGTTGAGGATGACGAAGTCGGCGAGCCCAACCCCATCAAGGATTTCACCAGGGGCGTTTTCCAGACGCGTCGAGAGATCCTCGGGTTTTACTCCAAGATCTCTTGCCACAATCCGACCACGGATCGTATCCATGTCGGGAGTAAGGACGAAAATAAACTTCGCCGGAATTCCCGTCCCTCGAATTTGACGCGCACCCTGCACGTCGATGTCGACGATGGTTCTGAGGTTGTCGCGGCCAACCTCGGACCGGGGCGTTCCGTACAACTTTCCATGGACCTCGGCCCACTCGAGGAACTCTCCACGCGCGGCCATCTCTTCGAATTGTTCGCGCGCGATGAAGTGATACTCGACTCCGTCCGTCTCACCGGGACGAGGGCTCCGCGTCGTACACGACACGGACACTCTGTATCCCGGAACCACTTTCATGAACTTCTTGATGAGGGTTCCCTTGCCGGCGCCAGAAGGTCCGGAGACGACAGACAGATTTTGCATCGCTGACCCTCCAGGTCGTTAGGTGCTTCTGGTGTCGGACTTTACTCTCCTAAAAACATGAAGTCAATTGAACGAAAAGCGTAAGTAAGGTATTCTGGCTTCGCGTCGGGCGCTTAGCTCAGTTGGTAGAGCAACTCTTTTACACAGAGAAGGTCAGGGGTTCGAATCCCTTAGCGCCCACAAAAACAAAATGCAGATAGAAATCTTGTACGAAGACGATAACCTCCTTGCTATCAATAAGCCATCGGGGCTGAAGGTTCACGGTGATGGTAGAACTTCCGATGAAACACTTGCTGATTGGGTGCTTGAAAAATATCCCGCACTCAAGGACGTTGGTGAACCGGGCGTGCTTTCCGATGGGCGGGCAATCGCTCGTCCGGGAATCGTGCACCGCATTGATGCGGAAACATCCGGTGTTCTTGTGCTTGTAAAAAACCAAGAAACATTTTTACATTTGAAGAATCAATTTCAGACACGCGCTATAAAAAAGCACTACAACACCTTCGTGTACGGCGTTCCCAAGGGTGTTCGTGCCGTCATCAATCGTCCGATTGGGAAGAGTAGGAGAGACCCGCGACTCTGGTCAGCGCAGCGTGGCGCGCGGGGAGTGCTTCGCGAAGCAATCACGCAGTACCGTGTTGCAAAAACAGGTACAGCGCACGCATATCTCGATGTGTTTCCGCGAACAGGAAGAACGCACCAAATTCGCGTTCACATGAAAGCAATCAATCATCCAATCGTGTGCGATCGCTTGTACGCACCTGTCCATGAACCAGCGCTCGGGTTTACACGCTTGGCACTTCATGCGACAGCTATCACGATGATTGACATTACTGGTCGCGAACACAAATTCGAAGCACCCCTTCCCGCCGACTTCCAAAACGCACTCAAAAATCTCCAATAAACGCGCATTCTGAACGGTTGCCTTCGGCAAAAAGGCGTGCTAGAGTAACGTTTCCTATGAAAACGCCGAACATAAAGATCTCGTCCGCAAATGTCGTGGCCCGCAAAGAACTTCCGATGCGCGCGGGTGATACCGTTCGTGTGTGGGTGAAAATCGAAGAAAAAGGAAAGACACGACTTCAGGCATTTGAGGGAACGGTTCTTGCACGAAAGGGCGGTACGCAAGCTGGAGCAACGTTCACCGTGCGACGTGTTGCGGGAGGGCACGGTGTCGAAAAAATATTTCCTCTCTACTCACCAACAATCGACAAAATCGAGATTCTCCGTCGCGTAAAGACACGACGTGCGAAGCTCTACCACATCCGTGACAAGGCAACGCGTGAAATCAGACGCCAGATGCGAAAGATGCACTTGGTCAATATTAATGATGACGGTGCACCAGAAGAGATAACGCCGGAAGAAATTGTACAAGAAACACCTTCGTCTGAAGAAAAGGTTGAGACGGAAACAGCTACTACATAGTTTTTTATTTCACCCATCCTTGACGGTACGGGGTCGAAGAGTATTGTGTCTCTAGGTTTTGATCTGTTCCTGTCCCACAAACTCAAGGAGAGCACGCTGTGAAGAAGACGCACCTGTTGCCGACTGATTGGAACAAAGACGAGGATTACGCACTGGATCTCAACGGCGGCGTTTTCGTCTGCCGAATCCAGGAGGTGCACTTCGACCAAGCCCACTGTCGTGTGGGCGTGGTGGTCGGGAACCAAATCGATTTCAGCGGTCCCGAGGCCACCAACCCGCGTCATGGCGAAACACTGGAACTCGAGCACCCGTTTTCGCTGAAAAGCTTCGCCTTCCTTGGGTGGCGAGTGCGGCGTCTCGCCCCACACGAGCGCGCCCGCGCCCTCGGCGAGGCGAAGTTTCATCAGGGTGCCTAGGGGCGTGCTGTTGGCACGCGCTGGCGGCGGCTTTCTTCGGAAGGCCGCCGCTTCAACTTTCTTTTTGTTTAGCACTGTTGTATGGTGTTGTGTATTCGAAACACGCGCAGGTGGCGAAATTGGTAGACGCACTACCTTGAGGTGGTAGCGCCCGCAAGGGCTTGGAGGTTCAAATCCTCTCCTGCGCACATTTTTAGACAGCAATTTTTATTTATGAAAAAATCACTCCTTGTCATTCTTGTTCTCATTATCATCGGAGGCATTCTTTATTTTGTTTCAAAAAAACCCGCTCCTGACGAAAGCACTATCACATCGTTTGAAGAGTGCGCGAAATACTATCCGGTGATGGAGTCATATCCAGAGCAGTGCAACACCCCGGGTGGTAAGCATTTCACACGCGACGTCGGAAATATCCTCGAGAAGATGGATCTCATAGACATCGCATCTCCCCGACCGGGCGATGTTGTAAAAAGCCCGCTTACGGTAACTGGTGAAGCGCGTGGCACGTGGTATTTCGAGGCATCATTTCCTGTGACATTGGTTGATGATGAGGGCGTTGAAGTCGCGCGTGGAATTGCAGAGGCGCAAGGAGAATGGATGACAGAAGAATTCGTCCCCTTCAAGGCAACCCTCACATTCACTGAAAAGCCGACCACAGAAAAGGGTCGTTTGATGCTTCACAAGGACAATCCCTCGGGCTTGCCTCAAAACGATGACGTTCTCATTGTGCCGATTGTGTTTGAATAACACGAAGCGTCTTATCAGTAGCGACTAGGCCATGAGTAACCACTTCTCGGAGAAAATAACCCGTGCGCTTGGATCCCCGGCTTCTCTTGCCATACACACCATTCTTTTTATTGGTGTATTTTTTCTACCATATCTCGGATTCTCGTTTGACCGGGTACTTCTTGGGCTGACGACCATCGTATCGCTCGAGGCCATCTATCTTTCGCTTTTTATTCAGATGACGGTCAACAGAAACACAGAAAGTTTGCAGGGCGTTGAGGAAGAGATCGGAGAGATTCAGGAAGATATTGGCGAGATCACGGAAGATATCGATGAGTTGTATCAAGAAGAGATAGAAAACCAAGAAGCAGAAGAAATCGTGTGAGATAAGGCCGGCATAAACTTTATCGAGATTTTATCTCGGCATTTCTACGATAGAGAGATGCCACAGGTGAAATGTAAATTGTGCAAAACCCCCTTTCATGCAAAACCATCGTGGCTCAAGCGGGGCCACGGGATTTATTGTTCTCCCCCGTGCCAACATGTTGGGAGACGAAACGGGAAAGTCATTACGTGTTTTGGGTGTGGCAAGGAGTCCTACAGGAATTTACACTTACTGAAGCAGTCAAAAAGCGGAAAGTACTTTTGTAGCAAGTCATGTCAGACAAAATGGCGAAACGCTCTCTTCGTTGGAGCAAAACACGCGAACTGGAAAGATGGTATGCACGCATATCGGAGTGTTTTGTCCCGACACGGAGTTCCGCAGGTTTGCAAACGATGTGAAACGAACGACAAACGAATCCTCGCGGTCCATCACATCGATAGGAACAGAAAAAACAATAAAGTTGATAATCTCATCTGGCTTTGCCATAATTGCCACCACCTTATCCATCATCACAAAAATGAGGAACAAGGGCTCATGGTGCCCATAGTTTAGTGGTAAAACTCCGCTCTGTGGCAGCGGCGTCGAGAGTCCGATTCTCTCTGGGCACCCCAATTAGAGATAGTTAGTATTTTGCATACTCACACATACGCGAGACACCCGGTCGTCCTACAAGGGACGACCGGGCGCTGATCTCGACCAGTGGCCTCACAGGGCTTGGAGTTAGCCGATAGGCACCTCCCAGGTTTGTTGCTCCCGCGCTGGCCCGAATGGCCAGACGCTAAGAGGTCTTTTCCGTGCGTACCATAGCCAAGATTTGGCCAAAAATCAATCACTGTCTTATTTTTTGGAAAACATCACCGCATCCGCGTATGTTTAGAGTAGCCGTAAGGAATCGTCTTCGCGCTCGAGCAAAAATGAGAACTGATATACTTTTGATGTGAGCGAAAATAGGTATTCATACAAAAGTAGAATGAACGTTAAAACTGGTACGAAACGTCGTCTGCTACAAGTTTGTCTTTTCTGTCTCGTGGTGATGATAGTCGCCACGCCATCTTTATTAATAGGCCTTATTCGACTCGAAGACGACAGATCGCCTTTTAGCACAGCGTTTCCCGTGACCGTTAATCCGCGAACGAAGACAATTATTGATGACAAGAATATAGAAGCGTATCTACAAAGCGATGCATCTCCTTTGCAGGCAAGTGCTATCGTGGCCTTTTCAAAACTCAGTGACTTTTTTGTATCGTTCGTGGCGTCTTTCTCAAACTTTGCTGTAGATCACGGTCTAGCGCTTGCAAGTCAGGAAAAGGTGGTAATCATCGCCCCCGGAGCACGGAAGGAAGAAGTCGCTACTGCGCTTGCAAGAACTCTCACGTGGAATGGTGAAGAAAAAAAAGAATTTCTGAACGCGGACGAGGGCTTTTTATTTCCAGGAATGTACGTCGTGGATACGAATGCCTCGCCCCTTGAAGTGAAAACCGCGATAGAAGAAAGATTTAATGAAAATATTTTGTCTCGATATGGAACAACAACCGAAGAGATTGTGCCCCTCACCACAGCGTTGACGATTGCATCACTTATTCAAAAAGAAACCATCGGCACTCGAGATATGCGACTTGTTTCCGGTATCATTTGGAATCGAATCTTTGTCGGACAAAAACTCCAACTTGATGCAACACTCCAGTATGTGAAGGCCTCAAAACTACAGAATGGTCAGTGGTGGCCCAAGGTTCTTTCAAAAGATAAATTCATAGAATCTCCCTACAATACGTACAAACATCACGGCTTACCACCAACGCCCATTGCCAGTCCGTCTGTGGCAGCTGTAGTGGCGGCTCTCAATCCCTTACGGACCGATTGTTTTTACTACTTTCACGACAAGGACGGAGACATTCACTGTTCAGTGGACTATGAAACACACGAGGCGCTCATAGAGCAATTCTTTAACATCACCAAATAAGCTCCATCACGTCTTGGTATACTTTTTATACGCGCAGTATTAATGTATCTTCTGATTCAAATATACACACGGGATATTTGTATGACCATTTGGACGGATACGATTTTAACAACGCTAGTGTCTATGTTTGTGGCCGTGATGTTGCCTGTAAGGCAATGGTTGAGAAAATCAAAGCGCTAGGGCCCCAAAATTGCGAATTCTTTGTCGAGGGGTTTCATTGATTGTCTTCGTGCTCGAACAAAAATAAGAACTGGTATACTTTTGTTATGGAAGGTGAATCAAAACTGAAAACAGCGGAAACAGATGAACCACCTTTTGTTGGGAGCCGGTTGGATAGCGAGGTCTCAGAAGACCACAAGGGCTCGGGCAAGTTAACAGAAATAGAAAATAACCCGAACAAGGTTATTCGCCGCGAGAGCCTCGATGCTTTACGTACTAGGTATAAGAACAAGATAGAGATAGTCGAGCTTGTTCGTATCGCAAAAACACTATTTGAGGAGTTGGAAACAAAATACGGGATTGAGGCACCGGTTGATTTTATTATTGGGGTAGACGCACCGGGAAATGGGGTCGTCTATTCGATTGTTGATAAGATTGATGGGGAGGGTTTGGGTGTTCTTGGGGACTCGTCCGAAGCACTTTCCCAGATCCAAGATCTCTACGCTTCAGTTGCTCGGTATTATCTCGATAAATTAAGAGACGGAGGTTTTTACCTGAACGATATTGCGAACGAAGCACAGTATGTATATGGTAAAAAGCCAGGTACAGAAAAGAATAAGATATATCTTGTAGATACGGACATATATTTTAACGAAAGCAGTGTCAAAATGTATACAACAGTAGTGTGGCTAACAAGACACATCAAGGAACACGAAAAGAATCTCGGAATCGTGTTTGAAAGCGCTCGCGAGTACCTGCAACAATTTGTTAATCAACCGTTGCCTGACAAAATGAGTAGTGAAGAAAAAATACGTGTTACAAAAAATATTGAAGGTATACAGAAGTTCTTAAACCACGAAAAACTTGGAGAAGGACCAATTCCAGCGATTCCGGACTTCGATATACGTTAGGAAGTGGGCTTTTGAAAAAACACCAGTTCCAGCGTCACGGTCTCTTTTTTGTTGGAAGTGTGTTCCAGATGAAATTCCACCACTTTATATAATCTTGTGCGAGTGTTTTATCTTTAAGAACGAAAATTGTTATATCATCTGATAGGCCTTTTGGATTTATGCCGGAGTAAATAGCCACATAATTTCCAAAAATATCAATTGACGACTCGGTTGATAACTCTTTGGGGAGAAATTTATATTCGCCGCCAACAGCCCGTGTTATTTCTGGGAATTCTTTAATTGATGCGTCATATATAATTTTATTTTTTAAACGAAGCAGGGAATACTTTTTTACAGCATGTCTAACAAAATTCTTTATACGAGGATCAAACCATGACCCCTTACTTCCGAGGCCGTAAATAGGTTTTCCAACAGAGAGCTCGAGTGCAATATAGTTCTTAAGCCCGCCGATGCCTTTGTATACATATACCGACTGTGATGTAACAACATTTTTGTATTTTTTGATGAGACCAGGCAGGGCGTTTTCAAGGTTCTGTACTCGCTCGTCAAGTATCTCTCGTAGTTTATCGGGATGTACGGGCGCATACGTGAGAATTTTTTTTGGTAAAACTTGAAAGGCGAGACCTTTGTGAATAAGGCGTTGAATAGCATCATACGTATTGCGACGATGAATCTCCGCATGTTTAGAAATGCTCCAAATAGAGGCCCTTTTAAGCTCTAAAAGAGATTTGTAGATCTTGCTCTCATTGGGTGTTAAACCAATATCTTTGAGTACCTGTTCATACATGGAAATGTAGTGTAGCGTCATTTTTAGAAAGGTCAATAAAATGGTGGTATTGGCCACCACCTGTGATAAGTACAATTATTTTATTGGAAATATTGGGTAGTAGGACCCGTTCATCTTTCATGGACAAAATAAGAGCGCTTAAGGTTTTTTGAAAAAGGGGTATAAAATTATTCGTACAGATAATTTATTTTTATGAAGAACTTTTTGAAAAAAGCGGGAACGGTTCTTATAATACTTGTCGTTTTTGTTATTGGTGCGAGTTACATCAAAAACAAAAATAGAGACGTATCCAAGTCAATAAAGGTAGGTGTTGTGTTGCCGCTCACCGGTGACAGTGCTTTTATAGGTGAAGATATGAAAAGAGGGATTGATCTTGCTGCGGAGGAATTCCCAATGGCCGAGTTTATATATGAAGACAGTGCGGGTAACGTGAAAACTGCGGTCTCTGCGTACCAAAAAATACTTCTTAATAAACCCACTGTCATTATTGTAGCGGGCACTGGTGTTGAATCTATAATTCCAATTGCAGAAGAGAACAAAATTCCAACGTTTTTGAGCGTCTCTTCGGCTTCGGGACTACCACAACAAGGGGAATACATTTTTCGTTATTTTACAAATGCAGATAATGACGCTCCTGTGATGGCTGAGTACGTGGTCGAAAAACTTGGTCTGAAAAAATTTGCAACGCTATACCTTCAAGATCAGTTTGGGATTGATTACAATGAGGTCTTTTCCCATGAGGTGGTGCGCCGTGGGGGAGAGGTTGTGGTATCGGAAAGTTTCAACTATGGGAATTTTGATTACCGTAGCCAATTGACGAAACTGAGCGAGAAAGAATTTGATGCACTATATCTTATCGGTCTTGATTTTCAACTTATCCGCGCACTAAAAGAAATGAAAGAACTGGGAATAAGCACCCAGATTCTTTCTTTGGGGACTGTTGCAACTCGAGGCGCAATAGAACAGGCGGGGACTTCAATTGAAAACGTTTATCTAACAGCATTTTGTACCGATGGTTCACCAGAGGAGTATGTAGTACAATTTCAGAATAAATACGGTATTTATCCGGGATTTTTTTCTGAGATTGGTTACGACATAGTCCAGATGTTAAAAAAAGCATCTGAAAACGGTCGCGAAAAAAAGAACATACAGCAAGGACTTCTTTCAATAAAAAACTTTACTGTAAATACTGGCGTAGTCACATCAGACCCATTCGGAGAAATGATTATCCCTATGTGTGTAAAAAAAATTACTGGTGGAAAAATATTCAACACGGTTACGGAAAAATATTCAAACTACTGAACAGTTCTATTTTCTTCAGTCTCTCGCGGAAAAACCCCTTTGGCACGGGGCAGGTTCATGGTGCTTGACAGATACCCCCTAGGGGTATACCTTTGTTGTATATGCATAACGACATACACACAAAGGTTACCAACCGCCTCAAGCGTATTGAGGGGCAGGTTCGTGGCTTGCAAAAAATGGTAGGAGAAAAAAAGTACTGCATTGATATCATCACGCAGTCGTCAGCGATCCGGAACGCGCTGGCTTCTGTCGAAGACCTGATGTTGCAGAACCATCTCTCGCAACACGTAGCGCATCAGATGAAACATGGCAAAGAAGCGCAGGCGGCAGAAGAAATCTTGAAGGTCTACAAACTCAAAAGAAAATAATATATGGAAACATCACGAACATACAAAATAAAAGGCATGCACTGTGCGTCATGTGCGGCAATTATCGAAAAAACATTCAAAAAAACAGATGGCGTGCATTCGGTGCAGGTCAACTACGGCACAGAGACGGCCAAGGTTGCATTTGACGAATCAAAAACAAATCCAACAGACCTTTCAAAAAAGATAGAGCCACTTGGCTATTCTCTGCATCTGCCAGATGGCCCAAGCGCCAAGGATATGGGCATGTCCGAGGATGAGCACGCAGAACATCTAGGCCTTAATCAGTCAAAGAAAGAGAAACTTGCTGAGGTTGCTGATATGAAGGCAAAGGTATTATCTGCAATCCCGCTTACGATAGTCGCCGCCCTTGTTATGGGTTGGGATATTCTCTCTCAATACGGAGCAGTATCGGGAATGAGTTACGTGGTTAAAGAATTTTTCCATCACATCCTTCCACTGATGGCCACATACACTCTTTTTGTAGTCGGCAAGCCATATCTCCTTGGTTTTTACCGATTCCTTCGATATGGAAAGGCAAACATGGACACACTCATTGGTATTGGAACAGTCGCAGCTTTCCTATACAGTTTTGCCGTTACGGCTTTTGAAGAAGTACTTAAACCTTTCATAAACGTTGAGTACCAATACTATGACGTTACGATTGTGGTAATTACTTTCATTGCACTTGGAAAATACCTTGAAGCACGTTCAAAAATAAAGACGGGTGACGCGATAGAAAAACTTCTTAATCTGCAGGCAAAGACAGCGCTCGTTGTTCGTGATGGAAAAGAAATAGAGATTCCTGTTACTGATGTGAAGCATGGCGACCTTGTTATCGTAAAACCGGGGGCAAAGATTCCCGTTGACGGAACAGTCACCGAAGGCGTGTCGTTTGTTGACGAATCTATGGTGACAGGTGAACCCATGCCAGCTCAAAAAAAAGTGGGCGACAGTGTTGTTGCTGGAACGATTAACACAACTGGCTCGTTTATATTTACAGCGACAAAGATTGGCTCGGAAACACTTCTCGCACACATTATTCATATGGTTGAAGAAGCGCAGGGAAGCAAGGCGCCCATTCAAGCCCTTGCGGACAAAATATCGTCCGTCTTTGTGCCAATCGTGTTAGTTCTTGCGTTTGTAACGCTTGGCGCGTGGCTGGTGTTTGGCACACAATACCTCGGTTTTTCACAAGCGCTTTCGTTTGGCCTCGTGTCATTTGTTGGAATCTTGGTAATCGCATGTCCGTGCGCGCTTGGGCTTGCGACACCAACAGCAATTATTGTGGGTGTCGGAAAGGGCGCAAAAGAGGGAATCCTCATCAAAGATGCGGCAACACTCGAGAAGCTTCACAAGGTAGACACGGTTATCGTCGACAAGACGGGAACAATTACAATCGGCAAGCCAACCCTCGTTGATATTCAAAATTTTTCAAAGCAATCAGACAACGAACTTGTATCAATTCTCGCATCACTTGAGAAAAAGTCGGAGCACCCCATTGCTCATGCAATTGTTTCGTACGCACAAGAGAAAAACATAAAAACAGAAGATGCCCTCAACTTCGAGGGTATCCAAGGCAAGGGAGTTACGGCGTCAATCGAGGGCACTGTGTACTATGCGGGGAATGTGGACCTCATCAAGGGTCTTGGTGTGTCATTTGATGCCTCAAAAATTGAACAGTTCACCGCGCAAGGAAAAACGCCGGTTGTTCTTGCAACAAAAGAAAAGGTTCTCGGATTTGTCATGGTTGCCGATGAAATAAAACCAGAATCAAAACAGGCAATAGCAGATCTACACAAGCTTGGAATCAAGGTGGTGATGTTGACAGGGGATGACGAGAAGGCGGCAAAACACATGGCATCTCTTGTTGGCATTGATGATGTTGTCGCTCATGTGTTGCCACAGGATAAACTGGCCAAGATCAAAGAGTTGCAATCACAAGGCAGAATCGTGGCAATGGCCGGCGACGGTGTCAACGATGCCCCCGCGCTTGCCCAAGCCGATGTGGGTATCGCCATGGGAACGGGAACTGATGTGGCAATAGAGTCAGCTGGCATCACGCTTCTTGGTGGAGATATTTCAAAACTTGTAAAGGCAATCAAGCTCTCAAAAATGACCATGCGCGGGATAAAGCAAAATCTTTTCTGGGCGTTTATCTACAATATTGTTGGAATCCCACTTGCGGCGGGGGCTTTCTATCCAATTTTTGGTTGGCTCTTGTCGCCGGTGTTTGCAGGATTAGCAATGGCACTGTCGTCGGTATCTGTGGTGTCAAACTCATTGCGGATTAAAACCAAAAAACTATAAACAGGCGCGCTTATTAAAAGTAGTAACTAACAAATATGACAAATAACAATAATACGGTCTGGCTCGTTTTGGGGGGAATTATAATTGGCCTACTTCTTGCGCCGTGGCTCATTCCCATGATGGGGTTCGGTTCAATGATGGGGCGGAGAACTAACACAGCATTAAGTCCTCGAACGACAAGCGCCAACTTAATTGACCAACATTTTATTGAACAAATGATACCGCATCACGATGGGGCAATTGCTATGGCAAATCTCGCACTTACGAAGGCAACACACCCAGAAATTGAAACATTAGCGAAAGACATTCTTCTTGCTCAAACAAAAGAAAACTCAGAAATGCGCTTGTGGTATAGGGCGTGGTTTGGTGTAGACGTATCCGTGGACAGTTCCGCCATGATGGGTGGCATGATGTCGCAGGGTGGAATGCATATGGGCGGGTTAGAGGACGTAACCACTCTCGACAGCGCAACGGACTTTGACAAAGAGTTTATTGAACAGATGATTCCACATCATCAGATGGCTATTATGATGGCGCGAATGCTTGAGTCGGGAACCGATCGCCCAGAAATGTTGGAACTTGCCAAAAACATAATCGAGTCACAATCACAGGAGATTCAAAAAATGCAGGGTTGGTATCAAGAATGGTATCAATAGCAAAGAAAAAGGACTTGGCTGATGTGTTAATAAATTTATTAAAATTATATGGAAAAACTCTCCCTTAAATCATACGTCTGGAAATGTGTGCTCGGTAGCGAGGTGGTCTATATCCTCTGTCTTCTGGGCGGGTATATTCCGTGGCGATCAGCGGTGGTGATCGAATTGCACCATCGTCTATTTGAGACGCTCCCGGGTTTTGTGTGGGGTAACTTTGGCAGTGTCATCCTTGGCGCGGTGTACGTGTTTGTCTTTGCCTGGATATTCGGTAGTTACATGGTCTGGATGTACAACTCAAGTTTGGTGAACAAATAATAATAAAAGATTTTATGAATAACCACGACAATAACGGTCATGATTCAAAAATGATGTGGATGATGGTGCTTTGCTGTTTACTCCCCGTCGTAATCCTCATTGTACTCGCCATTAGCAAGTGATCTCGTGCAGTATGCAAACAACAACTTTTTTCCAATGAAATCTCCGCTTAAAAAAGCATCACTGTCCTTGTTTTGGTGTCATTTATGGCGTTGGCGCTCTTGAGCTTGACCGCGATGTTGCATGAGTCGGATGGAGGAATGTCGGGCGATTGCCCATTTTCGCCGATGGGCGCGACGTTGTGCCCGCAAGACAGTCTTGCGGAACTTGCACACCATATTTCCGCATACCGCATGTTCTTCAACGTGCCAGTGGGCATCGGTTTTACAATTATTGCGTTATTGTTTGCGCTCACCGTACTCCTCCTTGTTTTCATAGCATCACCGCCACTGCAGCAACCGGTGTTCGTCCGTAGCGACCACGGTGCGCCGCCACTCGATTCCTACCAGAGAAGGATCATTGACTGGCTCGCACTCTTTGAGAACAGCCCCTCCCACGCATAACGGCCTCCGTAAGCATTCGCTTCCGGGGTGCCGCGCTCGCACGTTTGTTGCGGGTTTTTTTATTGTGCAGCCTTACTCGACTCAATCAATAACCTATGAAATCACAAACCATTATCACGATGTTTGCTACACTCGCCCTCGTTGTCGGCCTGTTCGCGTGGGGATACGCCAACCGCGGAAACCCTGCCACATCAGCTGAAGCGACCGGAGGACGGAGCGGCATCGCAGGTTCACTGGCCATATCGGAGACTTTCTACGACTTCGGTACGATCTCGATGCGGGATGGCAACGTAACGCGCGAGTTCACCATTACCAATCCTACCCCCGAGGATGTCCTTCTCTCGTCGCTCATCACCTCATGTATGTGCACGACTTCGTTCATCGTTACGCCTGACGGCGCTGTGCGAGGTCCGTTCGGCATGCCCGGACACGGCAGAAGCGTGCCTCCGGCGAACGAGACAATCAAAGCGGGAGAGAGCCGCATCGTCCGTGTCGTCTTTGATCCAAACGCGCACGGTCCCGCGGGTGTCGGCCGTATCGAGCGTGTTGTCACGATGACCGAGGCAACAGGAGCAACGGTGACATTCGGTTTCAAAGCGCTCGTAACACCCTAATCATGAAACGACTCATCATTATCGTCTCAGCACTCGTGCTAGCACTGCTTGGCCTGGTCGCGCTCAAGTTCACGCCAGGATTCGCCGACATGCTCTGGAACGCAAGCAATGGAGGCGTGTGGCTTCTGCCACTCGTCGTCTTCTCGGCGCTTCTCGACAGTGTCCACCCGTGCAGCTTCTCGATCCTCTTGATCACAATCGCGTTCCTGTTTGGTATCCAAGTGTCACGGAAGAAAATCTTGCAGATTGGCGGCATCTATATCGCGGGGATATTCGCGGCGTACTTTGCAATCGGCATCGGGCTCCTCAAGGTGCTCCATGTCTTCAACGTGCCGCACTTCATGGGCAAGCTCGGCGCGGGAATGCTCATCCTCTTCGGCGTCTTGAATCTCTTAGGCGCGCTCTTCCCGAAGTTTCCGATCAAGCTCCGGATTCCGAAGGCGGCGCATGCATCCATGACAAAACTCATGGGCGTCGCATCGATGCCAGCGGCATTCGCGCTCGGATTGCTCGTTGGTTTGTGTCAGTTCCCGTGTATGGGCGGCCCGTACCTCATGGTCGTCGGGCTTCTGCATGACACAGGAACATATACATCGGGATTCGGCTACCTCCTGATGTACAACCTCATCCTCATCGCACCACTTGTCGCGACTCTGACCGTCGCCGCGAACCCGGCGCTCGTCGATAAGGTGCAGGAATGGAAGACGACACAGATGAAGAGCGTACATCTATGGGCCGGCATCGCGATGATCATTATCGGCGTCCTCATCTTCTTTATTTGATATGACGTTGCTTAAAAAGATCTGTCCGATCTGCGCGCTCGTCTCGCTCACCTGGATGACGATGCTCACGTTCAAGGGGCTTGGGTACGATATTGATGACGCGCTACTTGCCATGCTCATGGGGGGCAGTGTCGTCGGCATTTCGTACGTGCTCGGTGCGCGCACGAACCTTACTTCAAGGGTGGCGTTGATGTATTGGAAGCTCGTCGCGATCCCCACTGGGTTTGCTGTGATGTACGCGCTTCTGCAATTCGCGTGGGGTTATTTCGCGGGTGCGCTTGTCGCATACAGTGTCGCGTGGTGGCTTTTCAAAAGTGCGTCAACGGCACCACGTCGCTCTCTCTATATGGAAGGCATTACAAAAGAACTCAATAATTGTTGTGAATAAATCTATGGAAAATCAAATTGTCACTTCGCATGACGCTCGTATGAGCGAAACAGCAAAAAAAGAAAGCCCGTATATCCTGCCTGCGGCGATTATTGTCGCGGCGGTCATGATCTCGGGGGCGTGGCTCTATAAAACACAAAACCCCACAATTGCCAATCAGAGTGATACCGAAGATACAGTAAATGCCCTTGTCGACAAGGTACTTCCCGTCGCAGGGGTTGAGCTCCCGGTTTCGTGGGGTGATCTTGGCACACAGATGGTACGCGCGGGCGTGATCGATGGTGAGCGGTTTATGGCGCTCTATCGAGAGCGGGGCGCATTCACCGAGGAACTCAAGAGTATGTTGTTTGAAAGCAACAACGGCACGGTTACTATCACACGTGAGAACGCTGACTATCTCCTCAACCTCTTCTGGGCATTGGGTCTTGCAAGCAAGAATACGATTCTTGATACGGGAGAGATGATGACGGCAACAAATGGTAATGCGGGCGGCATGGCATCAACCGGAGGATGGACGATGGCCGTGGGCGATGTGATGGATCACTATAGTGCGCACGTGTTCTTCGATTTAACACCAGAACAACAATCGTTGGTGGATAAAGTGTCGCGCGGTATTTATCGCCCATGTTGTGGCAACTCCACACACTTCCCAGACTGCAACCACGGCATGGCGATGCTCGGGCTTCTTGAGCTAATGGCATCGCAAGGGATTGGTGAAGAAGAAATGTATAAAGCCGCACTCGCCGTCAATTCGTATTGGTTTCCAGACACATACATTACAATTGCAACGTACATGAAAAATAAAGGCATCGCGTGGTCGGATGTTTCTCCTTCAGAGGTGCTTGGCGCACAGTATTCCAGCGGCTCCGGTTTTGAGAAGATCAAGTCGCAAGTTACACAACCACAACAACAGCAAGGTGGAGGGGGATGTAGTGTGTAACTGATTGTCGAAAAGTAATCTCGGTGGTACCACCCAAGTTGGAACAAAGCATTATGGAGGTATAACTCCCCGGTGTCTTTGATGTGAGGTATAATCCACGCATGAAAGATATAAAGAAACTCTTGGATATCAAGGTGATGCCGTGTGGGACAGGATTAAAGGCCTAAATAGCATCCCTATGTTTGAAAAACCAAGGCCATCTGATTCTAAAGAGCACCATACTCTAAAACGTTTTCTGCGCGTTGTTTTTGTGGCCAACATGTTGTTTCTCGGTTCTGAAGCGGCCTTGGCGCATGGACCAAAAAAACCAGTCAGGAGAGCAAAACCAGTTGCGGAAGCAATTGTACGACAAGAAACACCCCAAACCATTCTTGCGCCGATTCTCGACAATATTACTGCGCAAGAAACGATAGAGAATGTTGTCACTCTAATTGAGAATCCCCAAGCAAAAGTCGCCATCCAAGAAGCCGTTGATGAGGTCATGGCTCAACATCCAAATATGATTGTTGTCGCAGAAGCGAAACCGGTCGGGCAAGATCTTCAAGAGAATAATGCTGAAGACGCGGAAGAAGAGGTTGGCGTACACGAAGGCCCATTTTGGGAACGGCATCACATTGAAGGAGTAGATGCCAACGGAGGCATTATCATCAAGCTCGATGATCTGGCTGGATGGCACGCAAGCATACCACTGGGTGAAGAAGGCGAACTTACAATCGGCGGGGGAAATACAGACGATGATATCCACATCGAGACAGGATTTGAAGTTGGAAAGCCAATTGTTCTTGGTATGCGGCCAGGTGCACGGGTGGTGTTCTCTCAGAAAGGAAAAGCGCAGTTTGCTCTTACTCTCAGCGGATCAACAAAAGGTGGACTGTATGTGCGAGGCGGAATGAACGTGGGTAAAATTGGGGGTCACGATGAGGGAGAAGTAGGACACACCTTACACGTCGCAGAGGGACATGAGGAGGAAAAGGATATAAAGGACACACATGAGGGAGAGGCCCACGAAGAAGGGGGGCGTCAATCTTTGACTGAAATGGTAAGTATTGAACTAGAGAAAGTCGGCGATCGTTTTTCGATTGCTGGAGGATTGGATCATGGGGGCCTCTACGTAATCCCACGTCTTACGATACGCAGTGACGGCAAGGTGCAGGTTCGTGTGGAAGGGGTCGCACGCGCAGGGGCGCACGGTAAGAGCGCGGCGGCAGCATTGCGGATTTCTTTCTAACTCAACCTCAACCAAATGTAGAAGGGATAATCTGTCACGAGATAGAAGACCCTAATGGGGGCATTATGTGGTAAAATGACGAACCGTGACAGATTTAAATCAAAAAAAGTACACCTTTCACGTTCACGGCATGCACTGCAATGCGTGCGTGCTTATGACAGAAAGCGAATTGAATGATTTGCCAAACGTGGTATCTGCACGCTCAAATCTCGCACGGCACTCTGTCGAGGTGGTGGGGGACTTTGGCGACAAAACACCAGAACAAATCGCCGAAGAGCTCACTGTGCCACTCAAGTCACACGGCTACACGGTGTCTGTTGAAAAGCAAAAGCACACAGCCATGTGGAGCGATTTTAAAATTGCGATTCCGATAGCACTCGGATTTGCAATACTTTTCATTCTCTTACAAAAAATGGGAATTGTGAATCTTATTTCTTCTGGCAATGTCACGTATGGCACGGCGTTTGTAATCGGAATTATTGCGTCGCTCTCAACATGTATGGCGGTTGTTGGTGGGCTTGTTCTCTCGATGTCTGCCACGTTTGCAAAAGAAGGAGACAAAATACGACCACAGCTGATGTTTCATGGTGGACGCATCGTTTCGTTCTTTGTGCTCGGTGGCGTTATTGGCGCGCTCGGGTCTACTTTTACACTGGGCACCACAGCCACATTTGTCCTCGGTCTCATTATTGCCATCGTGATGCTTATTCTTGGCATCAACCTTCTTGATGTTTTTCCGTGGGCAAAAAAATTGCAACCCTCGATGCCACAGTTTATTGCAAAGCATGCTCACGGCGTATCAAAACTCAACCATACTCTGACACCGCTTCTTGTTGGTATCGCGACGTTCTTCTTGCCATGTGGATTTACGCAATCGATGCAACTGTATACACTGACAACGGGAGGATTTTTCGCAGGCGGACTCACGATGCTTGCCTTTGCGCTCGGCACATTGCCAGTCCTTGCGCTTATTAGTTTTAGCTCATTCAGTATTAAAAACAGCTCAAAGGCAGGCATCTTTTTCAAGTCAGCCGGACTTATTGTGATTATGTTTGCGCTGTTCAACTTCATCAACGGGCTTGTTATCATTGGTTTGATTCCACCGATTTTTAATTTCTAATTTGATCGTTCTATGAAAGAAACGATAGCATCTACAATCATTGTTCTTGGAATAGTTGGGGCCGCCTTGGTCTTTACTCGCGGAGGGCGAGAGGTTGTGACCGATACCCCCATCAACAACACAACAATTGTTGATGGGGTGCAGATTGTAGACATAACAGCAAAGGGTGGATACCTTCCTCGGAAAAGTATTGCGAAGGCGGGCATACCGACAATCGCGCGGTTTTCTACGAGCGGGACGTTCGACTGTTCGTCAGCACTTCGTATTCCGAGTATGGATATAAGCAAGAATCTGCCATCTTCTGGAGTCACCGATATTGATCTGGGTATTCCAGAATTGGGCACGCTCGAGGGTAGTTGTGGGATGGGAATGTATCCGTTTGAGATTGAGTTTCAATAGATGATCGAAGCGATAGACGAAGAGTCACGATTTTCATACACTGCAAGAATGAAAATCGTTTCTTGGAACGTAAACGGCATCCGCTCTGTCTTCAAGACGACATTTCTTGAGTGGCTCAAAAAAGAAGACCCCGACATCGTTTGCCTCCAAGAAATAAAAGCAGACGCAAAAGAGCTCGATACAACATTTAGTGAGATCGATGGTTATTTCGCGTATTTCAATTCGGGAAGCAAAAAAGGACACTCTGGAGTTGCGATTTATACGAAGATAAAACCCGTCGAAGTAGAAATACACCTCGGCATCGATCGCTTTGACGAAGAGGGTCGTTGTATCAAACTCACGTTTGACGATTTTATTTTGTTCAATTTCTATATACCGAACGGCGGACGGATGAAAGAGAACATGGCGTACAAACTCGATCTTTACTCCAAACTCCTTCTGCTCTTTCGATCACTTGCCAACAAGCCAGTTATTCTTACGGGCGATTTCAACATCGCGCACACGGAGATGGACCTGTGCTATCCGAAACAGAATCAAAACAATACGATGTTCACACCTGAGGAGAGAAAACAGATTACAACACTTCTCAATCTTGGATACGTAGATGCTTTCCGTTACAAGTATCCCGAGAAAAAGTCCTACACGTGGTGGTCGTACATGTCGGACCTACGAGAACGCGATGTTGGTTGGAGGATTGACTACTTTTTTGTAACAGAGGCGCTCAAACTCCTCGTTCAAGACGTTTTTTCACAAAGAGAAGTTCTTGGTTCCGACCACGGTCCCCTTGTGATGGTACTTAACAAAGATATTGTGATAAAAGAAAGGCCTGTCTATCTAAAAAAGGAAACGCAGCCAATCTTATTCTGAGATACAATGATTAGCACCGCTGTCGCCGCTGCGGGGTAGAACCAGCCATCTCGATTGTTTGATATAGTGATGTAATAAAACTGTGGTGTGACAATTCTTTCTAAGAAAAACAAAAGTGTCGATGTTATTGTCATTCTTTGTTTGACTCTTGTTGGGTTTGGGCTTGCGTGGTTAGCACAGGGAACCTTATTAGGAAGGCCGCTTTTGTCATGGGGACTTTTTATAGTACTGCCGGTAGTTGTGTACCTTTCTTTCAGGAAAAAGAAACCATTTGAGTACATTGCGATGGGTACGTTTGTTATCGGTTTTGTTTTTTCTCTCGTCCTTGAGACCTTGGCAGAATTTAATGGGGCGTGGCACGTGGCTGACACTGTGTTTTCCTACCGATTTCCTGGAGGGGCTTCTTTGGACGCAATTCTTGGATACGTCCTCATGACATTTCTTACGCTTGTTATATACGAACATTTTCTTGACCGTCCACATAGAGGAAGGGTCAAATTTGTGCCCCGAAGGCTTGCAATGGCCCTCGTCCCATCAACCCTTGTGGTAATGACCCTTTTTGTTTTAACAGAGATCGCCCCTGAAATCATTTCTGTTTCGTATCTTTACGCGATAGCTGGTCCGGCAGCAATTGTGTTTCCACTGATTGTTGGGTTTAGAGAACCGACCTTGTATTCAAGGATGGTCAAGATCATGCCATATTTCTTTTTTATTTATCTCGTTTCTGAATACTTCGCAGTAACATTTTCTTGGTGGACATATCCAAGTGGAGAATATATAGGATATGTTTCTCTCGCCGGCGTGTCGTTTCCTATAGAGGAACTGCTTTTTTGGATGTTATTCTACGCGGCTTCTATTGTTGTCTATTACGAAGAATATATTGATGATGACAAGTAATACGTTGAGGAATTTGCTTAGTCCGACGAGTTTGTGTGGGGGTGGTGTCCGTGTATACTTTCTATAAGAAATTAGAACCTAAAATATCTTCCATATGAACTCACGTCGCACCATTTTCTTTTTTAGCATCGCAGTCGCCCTTCTCTTTGGCGGAGCACTTTTTATCCCTCAAAACGCACGCGCAGCCGAAGCGTGCTCATTTACACGCGACCTCGGTCTTGGCGACACGGGCGAAGACATCCGATGTCTCCAGCGATACCTGAACTCGGAAGGGTTTACCGTCGCTGACTCTGGTGTTGGATCTCCGGGGAACGAAACGAGTTTGTTCCGCGAGAAGACAGAAGATGCAGTACGCCGTTGGCAAGTAGCAAAACTCATCTCTCCTGCAACAGGGAACTGGGGACCTCTCTCGCGCGGTCTCTACGAGCGTTTGATTGTATCGCCCACACCAACTCCTACTCTCACCCCGACACCTGACCCAGAGCCAACACAAAGCACAGAAGAAAAAACAGCTCGCACGCGGCTTCTTGCGGCACTGAACGCAATCGAAGATGCAGAGAGTGATTTTGAAGACGCGGAAGATGATGACGCGGACACAGGTGATGCAGAGGACTTCATAGAAGATGCAAAAGATGAACTTTTTGACGCACTCCGTGCATTCATCGAAGAAGAATATGAAGAAGCGATTGACTTTGCGGACGGTGCCCGCGAACGAGCACACGATGCGCAGGACGAAATAGACAGTGATAGCAACAGTGATGGCGCGGACGAAGCAGATGCAGAAGAAGCGCTCGATGACGCGGACCAAATGATTGAAGACGCAGAGGACGAAGTCGCAGAAGCAGAAGATGATGGAGAAGACACCGGCAACGCAGAAGATCTCCTCGACGAGGCAAACGACCTTCTTGATGACGCTGAGGAAGCATTTGATGCCGAAGATTGGGATGAGGTAATAGACCTTGCAAACGAAATTGAAGATCTCGTCGACGAAGCACTCGATTCAATTGACTAAGCACTAGACGTGAATCAATACGATTCAATAGGAGAAGAATATACCCGACAGCAACGAGAGTTCTTCGCGGGCTCTCTTGATTGGCCTCGCGAAAAAATCAGGAAACACCTTGTAGACATAAGGGATAAAAAGATCCTGGACATAGGGTGTGGGGGCGGGGATGATATGGTTTGGTGTCAGGAGCAGGGCGCAGATGTCTACGGTATCGATCCCTCTGAAAAGATGCTTGATCTTGCGCGTGAAAAAATCGCCGACACAACGAGGGTACAGAGTGGTGGATACACGGATATCCCATTCCCCGACAGCTCTTTTGATTTTGTTTTCGGGAGATTCTCGCTTCACTACCTCCCCACGTTTGAAGACGCATATCGAGAAGTTGCGCGCGTTATGAAACCCGGGGGTATCTTGTTGGAAACTGTAAATCATCCCACATTCGATGTGTTTGCACTCGAAGGGGTGACAGACAAATCTCTCATCACCCTAAAGCTTTTCAATGGAAAGGTTACGATTCAGTTTCCTCCGCATACGCTCAAGGATTATTTCTCAGATACCTTCTTCCGCTTGTTTGATTTACAGGAGATAGACGAATCAGAGTCAGTTGATGCCGAAAATCCGCGTAACCTTCCAGAAACACTTTTTTTCATGGCGCAAAGAAGGTAAATGCTATTATGAAAAACCACTTTCAAGGGAACTTTGTACATCCGCAGCACGTGTCCGTTGGGGCGGTTGTCGTGAACGAGAAAAAAGAGATTTGTTGTCACCACCTGTATGCGAAAGATATAAAGGGATACTGGAAAGAGGAAGGCCTCGACGACTTCTACCTTCTCATGAGAGAAACAATACAGCCGAATGACTCTCTTGAAACCTCTCTTAACCGCGGTCTTCAAAAAGAGTTCGGTATAACCGCAACGCTCCGTGACTACGTCGGATCTATTCAGGGTTCTTTCACACACAAGGATGTCCCAATCCAAAAAACAACACTCTACTTTCTCTGCGACCTCGTGCAGCAAGATCTCTCGCTTCGGGATACATCTGATGTGGAGGGACAAACACAAGTGGAGTGGCAGACCGCGGACTTCCTCATTCCACGCATGAAAGCGCAGGCAGAAAAATTTGGTAGGACTGATATTGATGAGTCGTTTATACTTGAGCGAGTGCAAAAGATCTTATAAATCTAAATCATACACATGACCGAAGAATCTGAAGGGTATCTGGTAAAAGAAGGGATTGCATCTAATGAAGAAGCAGCATTCGAAGCTCTCAAGGAAATCCTTGCGATAAAAAGAGCAGAAGATCCGCTTGGTACACACGAAAAAACAGCAGATTTTTCAGCGGCGCTCATTCAAGAACTTTCGGATTCTGTTGTGCGAGGGACGCGCCTCTTTCACCTGCTTGCTTCGAGCACGCTTGAAGAGGGCGTGTCGTTACCATTCGATGTTCCGGGTGGGCGTATCAAAAAGTTTATTCGCGAGGAACTGTAACGTCAAAGGTTTTGCTTTCTTTGTACACACGATGTCTGAGTCGTTGGCTCTTCTTGCTGTGTCAGTATGCGCATATCCGTAGTGTATAATGCGCTTGTGTAAGACCGCATCCTCATTCGTATGTCATCTGAATTATTACTCAGCATCGGCGCACCCCTTCTTGGTTTCATCGTTTTCTTTGTTGTGCAGGCGGCAGGGTACACAAGCGAAAAGGTACTCACGCTTATTGCGGCACTTTTTACAATAGTGATTCTTGTGACGAGCCCACATCGTGGAGAAGTTGCACTCTTTTGTGTGGGGCTTCTCCTAGGATTTTTTATTGAAGTCGACCTGCGACTTTTGGGTACACAGCAGGTGTGGGCAAAAGCATCACTGTTTGGTGTGCCGTACTGGCTTCCGCTGGTGTGGGGTATCGGGTTTGTTATTATTACTCGAATTGGCATCATTATTCGAAACCTTTCGCTATAAAAGAAACATATGGACATTTTTCCTCTACCACTTCTCCACACCCTCATTATTTGGGGGACCGTCGTTCTGCAGGTCGTCGCTGTTGTACTTTTTATTCTTTTGTTCACGCGTGAGACAAAGGTATCCCTGTGGGTTGGAAAAAACGCCCTCGCACTTTCGTTCATCCTTGTCCTCTCTGCAGTACTGGGTAGTCTGTACTACTCGGCGATTGTAGGAATTGTTCCCTGCGTGCTTTGTTGGTGGCAGAGGGTATTTATGGTCCCTTTGATATTTTTATTTGGGTCTGCGCTCTATCGCAAACAGACAGGCATGCTCTCGGGAGCGCGAATACTGTCTTTTGTTGGAGGTGGTATCGCTCTCTACCACATTCTTTTGCCGTTGTTTGAGAGTATCCCGGTTATCTGCGACGTTGCATCAACGGCATCGTGCATCGAACAGCCGATCATGGCTCTGGGGTACATCACCATCCCCGTCATGTCTTTGACGGTGTTCATCATGCTCATCCTCTTTACTCTTCACGCTCGAAAAACTGCCGCTCTCCTTATTTCGGCAAAGTCATAAAAGTGCTATAATCAAAGACGTTAACGAGGTTAGCGGGTATTTACTAGTAGAATCAAAATTACATACATGACTCCAAAAACACTTTGGATAGGGCTTGTTATCGTCATTATCCTCATCGGAGGTCTTTTCATCTTCCGCTCAAATGACGCGGACGACGCGGAGAACGCAACGACGACTCCGGCAACGACCACCAGTTCGACTGGTGGATCTACAGCAACGGGTGGAACTGGAGGTACAGCACAACCGGTCCTGGCCAACGGTACATATACCCTCGACACAGAAGAGAGTTTGATCACTTGGACAGGGAAGAAGCCCCTCGTTCTTGGGTATGAGGATACCGGCACATTCGCGATAAAGAGCGGTACCGTTAAGGTCAGCGACGGTGTGGTTGTTTCAGGAGAATTTTTCATCGACATGGACTCTCTCGTGGTCACCAAGACATCAAATACGAAAATTGGAATGGACAAGCTCGAGAACCACCTTCGTTCAACGGACTTTTTTGCAATCGAAACATATCCGAATGCAAAATTTGTTCTCACGAGCGTCGTCAATGGACAAGTAACAGGCGATCTTACGATTAAGAACAAGACAGCACCGATTTCATTCCCGGCAGCGATCCGCTCAGAAAGCGAAACACGACTTGTTGCGCAGGCGGCTCTTGTAATGAATCGTGCAACATGGGATATCCGATACGGATCGGACACATTCTTTGACAACTTGGGTGACAATTTAATTGCTGATGAGGTGCAGTTGAGTTTGAAACTCGTTGCGACGAAGTAAGTACGGACATACAGACATATCGCGGACAGACGCGGAAAACACCACCGGCCTTCTGGGGCCGGTGGTGTTTTTACGTCTCAAACGTGTTCGTTTATTGATTTGGCAAGAGCGATATCTTTTTCCGTCACCGTGTTTGTGCTGTGTGTCCACGTAACGACCTCAACAAACCCCCAACCAAAACGTATCTCGGGGTGATGGCCACATTCTTCCGCCACAACCGCAACCTTTTGAACAGTCTCAAAAGCGCTCTTAAAATCAAGCGTTTTAAACGTGCGCAGAATGCGAGTTCGATCCTCCGTATAGGTCCAGTAAGAAGGAAGCGGTTCGTCCGTCATATAGGTATCTCCATGATATTAGAGTATATCTAAAAACCTTTCCCTGCCTACGCTGCACGATGGCTGGCTCCGACACGCTCGTCTCGACCTCACCGTACCACCGGTATGGCTCGGTCTCCGACTCGATGTCTCGCCGACGCCCTCGCGCGGCTCGGTTCGGGAACCCAGGTTTTCAGATATACTCTTCAGGAGGAATCATATTACCCCATAATTTTTCTACCTATGTCTTTTACAGACAATCCGGAGGCAGGACGAGCGTTTAAATATGCAGGATGGCTTTTTGTCGTAGGCGCTATCTACCTTGCTCTCCTCGCGATCTCCACTATTAAGGAGTACCGCTACATTGGCGGCAATTATCCAAGCGCGAATGTAATCACCGTTTCGGGTGAAGGTGAAGTGTTTGCTGTTCCCGATATCGCGGAATTCAGCTTCTCTGTTGTTTCCGAAGCTACAACAGTCAAAGAAGCGCAAGATGAAGCGGCAACAAAGATGAATGCAATCATCGCGTTCCTGAAAGAAAGCGACATTGAAGAAAAAGATATCCGAACGACATCGTACAGCGCAAACCCACGTTACGAATATGACAACAACCCACGACCACTCCCGGCATATGATGCATCTGCTGGTGGATCTGCGGGTGTTGCGATGCCGGATTCGATCTCGTACTCCTATCCCTATCCAGGCAACCAAGTGCTTGTTGGATATGAGGTTCGCCAGAGTATTTCCGTTAAGGTTCGTGCCGCTGACGAGGCGGGAGAAATCCTTGATGGTGTAGGGGCGCTCGGTGCCACAGATATGTACGGCCCGACGTTCACGATCGACGACGAAAGCAAACTCCAAGGTGAAGCGCGTGAAAAAGCGATTGAAGATGCACGTCAAAAAGCAAAGGAACTCGCGGATGACCTCGATGTTCGATTGGTACGCATCGTCTCATTCTCTGAGAATGCTGGCGGTTGGTACCCCTATGCACGAGTGGAAATGAGCGCGCAGGCATATGACAAAGCAGAATCGGCGCCAGTTCCCGAACTTCCTCTCGGTGAGAATACAATTACCTCAATGGTGACGATCACCTACGAGATACGATAAAACGCACAAAGACCGAAAGAACAAAACCACCACGAGCACTGCTCGCGGTGGTTTTGCCTTTGAAAATGCTACACCCGCACACTAACTTTTGTATTGTTGCAGCAGGAGACGAACCACTTTTTCTTAAGACGGAGTAAGGGAACACTTTTCGATTTTGCTATTAAACTACAACGTAATAACGCTATACAAAAGTTAGTGTGCGGGTATACTAAGGGTACGTTTCATTGTTTTCGTTCATTGTTCGTTGTTTGTTATTTCATGCGCGTTGACACAAATGATTTCAAAAAGTTCCTGATCGAGACCAAGCTTGCGACCCACGCCAAGCTCGAAGATCTCGAGAAAATTGCCAAAGAGCGAAAAACGTCTCTCGAGGACATCGTCGTTTCCGAAGGTGTTCTCTCTGAAGACGACGCACGACGCGCAAAAGCACATGTCCTGGGCATTCCCTTTGTTGATCTTAAAGACCAAAAGGTTGATCTGGACACTCTCTCTCTTATCCCGGAGCCCATTGCGCGAAATAACAACATCATCGCGTACAACAAGACGTCGAAAGGTCTTGAAGTCGCCATGCTTGACGTCGAAGATCTCCAAGCAATCGACTTCGTCAAGAAAAAGACAGGCCTCACGATTCTTCCGCGTTTGACCGACACCGAATCGATTAAGCACGCACTCGTTCAGTACCAGAAAAGTTTGAAAGCGGAGTTCGGTGACATCATAAGCGCTGAAGCACAAGCATTGATCGCGGTCTCTGATACGCCCGCTGATGGAGAGGAGGTATCGGGAGAAGATCTGAAGAAGCTTGCCGAAGATCTTCCAATCGTTCGTATCGTTGACACGCTTATCAAACATGCGGTGGTGCAGGATGCATCAGACATTCACATTGAACCAATGGATAAGCAACTTTTGGTGCGGTATCGCATCGATGGACTTCTTCATGATGCAATGACACTTCCGAAGCAAGCCGCGTCCGGCATCAGTGCACGTATCAAAGTGCTCGCGAGTTTAAAACTTGATGAGAAGCGTCTTCCGCAGGACGGTCGTTTCAAGATTGACCTTGATGGAGAAAAAGTTTCGTTCCGTGTATCAACACTTCCGACATATTACGGAGAAAAAACAGTCATGCGTATTTTGCGCGAAGGGGCATCCGGATTCACACTCGAGTCACTTGGTTTTCACGGTGAAGCCCTGGAAGCCCTTCATTGGGCCACGAAACAGGCGACCGGAATGATCTTGACCACAGGTCCTACAGGTTCAGGAAAGACGACGACGCTCTATACGATGCTTGATATTTTGAACACGCCGGACGTGAACATCTCAACGGTTGAAGATCCTATCGAGTACCAAATGCAGCGCGTCAACCAAACGCAAGTAAAACCGGAGATTGGCATGACATTCGGGAATGGGCTTCGCTCCCTCGTTCGTCAGGACCCCGATATCATCATGGTTGGAGAGATCCGTGACACGGAAACGGCGTCTCTCGCTGTGAACGCTGCACTCACTGGTCACCTTGTTCTCTCAACACTCCACACGAACTCCGCCGCAGGTGCTATCCCGCGCATGATCGACATGGATGTCGAACCGTTTCTCCTCGTGTCGACGATCAAGGTCATTATCGGACAGCGTCTTGTGCGGACACTTACCAAAGACAAGGAAGAGTATCACTTGAATAAAGATGAACTTACGGTTCTTGCAAAAAACGTGGACTTGGATCGCACGCTCTCATTTTTAAAAAGAGAAAACCTGATTCCTGAAAAAGCAGATTGGAAGGACGTACCATTTTATCGTCCAAAAGCGGGTCCTGATGCGGAAGATGGATACAAGGGTCGCATCGGTATCCACGAAGTGATGAAGGTGACATCTCCAATCAAAGAATTGGTCATCAAAAGCGCGACGTCAGACGCGATCGAAGCGCAAGCAAAACAAGAGGGTATGATGACGATGCTCGAAGACGGTGTCTTCAAAGCAGTGCAAGGGACTACGACGCTCGAGGAAGTGTTGCGGGTAGTTTCGGAATAAAAATGAGCATGAATCCCGTTAGAGATAAAATAATCTGTATGCCGACGAATTCGCACATCAACCACACTATGAAACTGTTCACTTTAGGCACTGTAACAAAGGAAATGCTTTGCATTTTCTATCTCTAACGGGATGAAATTCGCATACAAATCGATTGACGGCACAGGGCAAACACACGAAGGAACGCGCGAAGCAGAGTCCGAGTTCGCTCTTGCAAAAGAACTTACTACATCCGGTGAAACATTGGTGAACGCGCGGGAAGTCACGAAGGCGTCGGTCCTGTCGCACCTCAATATCTCATTTGGTGGCGTCAAACTCGCGGAAAAGATTACATTTGCGAAGAACTTGGCAGCGATGGTTGATGCAGGCCTCACAATCTCGCGCGGGCTCTCGGTCATGGAGAGAGAAACAAAATCAAAGAAGTTCAAGCGCACCCTCTCTTCGCTCGCGGCAGCCGTTGAGCGCGGATCCGCGCTCTCAGAGGCAATGAAACAATTTCCCGAAACATTCTCATCCCTCTTCGTCTCAATGGTCCACGCGGGAGAAGAATCGGGAAAACTGGGCGAATCATTGCGTATCGTCGCTGATCAGATGGATCGGACGTACTCACTCAGACGAAAAGTCCGTGGTGCGATGCTCTACCCATTGATCATCGTCTCGGTCATGATCATCATCGGTATTCTCATGCTTATTTTCGTTGTTCCTACGTTGACCGCGACATTCACCGAACTCAACGTGAAACTTCCTGCCGCGACGCGACTCGTGATCACCCTCTCGGACGCTTTGAAGGCATATCCCGTATTCGTTATCGGAGGCCTCATTGTTCTTATTGTCGCGTTGATCACGCTCGGACGGACACAGAGAGGAAAACGCGGATTCGAGTACCTCATCATGCGAATGCCCGTGATTGCATCCTTGATCCGTGAGACGAATTCGGCACGTATGGCACGCACGTTCTCATCCCTTCTCTCATCAGGTGTTGAAGTTGTTTCATCAATCGCTATCACAAAGGACGTCATCCAGAACTCATACTACAAAGAAGTGCTCGACGAAGCAGAAGCGGACATCCAAAAGGGTTCGCAGATATCATCCGTCTTTGCGCGCCACGAGAAACTCTTTCCGCCGATGGTGAACGAGATGGTTGCGGTCGGCGAAGAGACAGGAAAGCTTCCTGCCATGCTCATGCAGATCGCGCTCTTTTTCGAATCGGAAGTCGAACAAAAAACAAAAGACATGTCGACTATTATCGAGCCGTTTTTGATGGTCATCATTGGCGCCGCTGTCGGATTCTTCGCGGTGTCGATGATTATGCCGATTTACTCGATCTCAAGTGGAATCTAACTGGATATGAATTGGCGCGCGAGACAAAGAGGCGCAACATTTATTGACGCAGTCGTTGGAACTGCGCTCATGCTCCTTGTGTTCCTCGGGCTCTTCGGGGTCATCCGCCTCGCACTTCTTTCGGTGGGACTTGGAAAAGCAAAAACAGGAGCGATTGCTCTTGCAACAGAACAAATCGAGTTCGTACGAAGTTTGTCGTATAACAATGTTGCAGTTGTCGGTGGTATTCCTGCGGGAACGATACCGCAAGTGGAAACAGTTACACTCAACAATGTCCCGTACACGCGCCGGACATTCGTACAGTTTATTGATGCAGAAGCAGATGGTATCGGAGGAGATGATGAAAACGGCATTCCTGCTGACTATAAGATTGCAAAAGTGGATGTCTCGTGGCAGTTTCAAAATGTCATACGTACGGTCTCTTTGATCACGAACGTTGTTCCAAAGGGAATCGAAACGGTTGAAGGGGGTGGAACACTTGCTCTCTCTGTCGTTGACGCAGCGGCAATCCCTGTTTCGGGCGCGAGCATTCATATCGTGAACACGACAGTGTCTCCGGGGATTGACCTCATGACATACACGGGAGTATCAGGACTCGCGTATCTTCCAGGTGCTCCGACATCAACTGGGTACCAGATTACGGTGACAAAGGCAGGTCACTCAACGGATAAGACATACACTGCAACGACAACGAATCCGAATCCCAATCCTGGGCATCTTACAGTTGTTGAGGACACGATTACGTCTTCGACTTTCCGTATCGATCTTTTGGGGTCAATCCTCGTTCGGTCGTTTGATCCTATCCGCACCGCGACATGGACGGACCCATTCGTTGACATCTCACAAGTCGAAAGTCAGAGCGGTCTTTCTGTCGGAGGAGGAACCGTGGCACTCTTTTTTGACGGTGCAGTGTATACGACACAGGGACTTTTGACCGCAACGACGGTTGCGCCGACGTATCTTTTCGGATGGAAACAGGCAGAATTTATCGCTTCGACTCCCGCATCGACAACCGTTGAGGTGAGCGTTGAATATGATACAGGTACCGGATACGCGTCCGTCCCTGATGCAGTTCTTCCGGGGAACGCGGCGGGATTTGTGACCTCTCCGATTGATCTTTCTTCTCTCGCAACAAGCACATACGCACGTCTGCGTCTTGGTGGTGATTTTCGTACGTCGAATACGTCAGAAACACCCACACTCTCGGAGTGGAGCATCATCTATGACGAAGGGCCCATACCAAAACCGGGCGTCGCCTTTATGCTTCGTGGCGCAAAGACAATTGGTACTGATGGCGGAGGCCTCCCTATATACAAATATCAAAGCGCGCTCACGACAGACGCAGAGGGTGTCTTCGATGTTTTGGACATAGAGTGGGACGCATATACGCTTACGCTCGGAGCGACAGAGACAGGCCTCTCGGTTTTTCACGTGTGTCCGTTTATTCCGTTCGGCCTTGCGCCTGGAGCGGCACAAACTGTTGACGTGATACTCGTTCCTCAAACAACGAACACACTCCTTGTGTCTGTTCTTGATGACGTAGGCATACCTCTCCCCGACGCGTCGGTTCACCTTACGAAAACAGGGTACGATACAACGGTAGTGACATCTGCATGCGGACAGTCATTTTTTGAGAATCTCCAAGCGGCTGCGACGTATACGCTTGATGTTTCTGCTCTGGGACACGATCCCTATACCATTTTAAATGTTTCGATTTCCGGGCAGACAACAGTGAATGTTGTTTTGAATGCGTCGTAAGACATAACACATGAAGCATGAATTTTGAATCAAAAAACAAAAAAAGAACGCAAGCAACAGTTGTGATTCACGATTCGCGATTCACGATTCACGAGCGCGGTTTTACCCTGATCGAAATGATTACCACAACGGCGATCTTAACCCTGGTGACGGGTGCTGTTGTTGGTTCAATCCTCATGCTCTACAAAGGAAACCGCTTTGCGATGGAGCAGGCGATAGCGGTCGAGAATGCACGGCGCGGTGTCGAACAGATGGTCCGCGATATCCGCGAGGCATCATACTCGGAAGGGGGAGCATATCCACTGGTTACGCTTGGCTCAACAACAATTGCCATCTACACAGATCTCGACCGAGATGACGATGCTGAGCTGGTCCGGTTCTTCCTCACAGGAACGTCATTCATGAAAAGGGTCACGAATCCGACGGGAACACCGGCGGTATATACTGAAGCAACAACGACTGCACAGCTCCTCTCTGAGAACGTCCGAAATGGCGAGCAGGGAACTCCTATTTTTGAATATTTCGATGAGAATGGTGTGGAGGTCTCCTCATACTCGGACATCTCGGATGTTGCGTTTGTTCGAGTCAATCTTATCGTAAACGTGAATCCGGAGACGCTCCCGAATGAATTTGTTCTTCGCTCCTCGGCTACGATCAGGAATTTAAAGGTGAATTTGTAGACATGAACCCTGAACCTTGAAGCATGAATCAAAAGATAAAAAACAAAAAAACAGAAACTCCAAACGTGATTCACGACTCACGACTCACGATTCGTGACAGGGGCTACATTGTTATGTTAGTTATTGTGTTTGGTGGAGTGTTTCTGATGATTCTTGGAGGGCTTGTTGGATTCGTATTCCTTCAGACGAAGGCACAACAGATAAAAGAAACACGTGAGCGTGCGCTTCAGATTGCGGAAGCAGGCCTCGATTACTACAAGTGGTTCCTCGCCCACTATCCGGACGACATCACAAACGGAACGGGAGGCCCCGGACCATACCAAGTTCCTTATTCGGACCCCGAAACGGGGGTTATCGGAACATTTGAACTTACTGTGGCGCGGGAACAGTTCTGCGGTCAGACGAATATCGTCGAGATTACGTCAACGGGGTGGACCGAAGACAATCCGACGATCGAGCGCACCGTGTATGCCAGATACGCACGTCCCTCTGTTGCGCAGTATGCATATATCATTAACAGCAATGTGTGGGCGGGGTCGGATCGTCAGATCACAGGGAACTATCACGGCAACGGAGGTGTTCGTATGGACGGAACGAACGACTCTGTTGTTTCTTCCGCTGTTTCATCGTGGCTCTGCACATCGAGTTTTGGGTGCAGTCCTTCTTCAACAACCCCGGGTGTGTGGGGAGGAGGCACGGGAAGTGCTCTGTGGGATTATCCGCAGCCGCAAATCGATTTTACGGGTATCACAACTGATTTGGCACAGATAAAAACACTTGCACAAGCGCAAGGAGTATACGTGAATGAGACATCGAACTCGGATCAGCGTGGTATCCACCTTCGTTTCAATGCAAATGGTACTGTGACGCGTTGGAGAGTGACGGGTACTTCAGGTGTGCAAGCGCAACACGTTGATACCGGTTCGACATGGCACACGGATTACCACACGATCACTTCGCAGACAAACCAGACGACATTCAATGTTCCCGCCGCGTGCCCAATCATATTTGTCGAAGCAAAGACGTGGATTGATGGTGTCATAACGCAAAAGATTCTTGTGGCAGCGGATGAGATTATCGCGCCCACGGTTCCTGCGGATGTGATTCTGAACGGCAATATCACGTATGGTGCATACGACGGGTCGGACGGCTTAACGGTGATCGGGGATAGGTCTGTCCTCGTTCCGTTCGCATCTCCCGCGACAATGAACCTGAACGGTATCTTTATCGCACAAAATGGGTACTTTGGACGGAATTATTACCCGTCCTCGCAGGGCTCATCGTACCTCCGCACGCTTCTTAACGTGAATGGCACAATCGTCTCAAACGGACGCGAAGGAACGAAGTGGACATCCGGTTCAACTGTTGTCTCCGGATATCAAAACCGTATTAACACGTATGATCAGGATCTCTCGCTCTCGCCGCCGCCACTGACTCCGACGGTTTCTGATGCATTCACCTTCCTCAAATGGGAAGAGGTGGAGTAGGGCAGTGCTTCGTGGGATACTAGAGAACGTATGAAATCACGAAAACATCTTATTGTTGGAAACTGGAAGATGTATATTGACACCCCCCTCAAGGGGAAGCGCTTGTGGGCTTCTGTTTCGCGCATGGCAGTGCGGACAAAGCGAAGTGCCGTTGTTCTGTGTCCTCCGATGGCCCTTCTCGGAAGTGTCGCGCCTTCGCGGAGTCATGAAAAAATATTCTTAGGAGCGCAGGATCTTTTTTGGGATGGTGCGCCCGCTCGAACAGGAGAAACGTCTCCGTATGTACTGCGATCTCTCGGGGTCCGATTTGTTCTTGTGGGTCATTCCGAACGGCGCGCGTTGGGAGAGACGGATGAAATTATTTCTGCAAAAGCGCGCGCAGCACTTTCGGTGGGGATTACCCCGATCATCTGTGTTGGTGAGAAAGTGCGTGATCACCACGGAGATTATTTTTCATATCTTGAGGCACACATCACAAAGTCGTGTGCGTCGGTTTCAAAAAAACAAGCGTCGAAGATTGTGATTGCGTATGAGCCGATATGGGCAATCGGAAAAAGTGCCGCGGACGCGATGACGCCCGAAATGCTTCACGAAACAGTTCTTTTCATCAAAAAAATACTTGTTCGTTTGTACGGAAGGAAAATTGGTCTCTTGATTCCGATTCTCTACGGCGGATCTGTTGAGCCAGGGAATGTTGAAGGGCTTGTTGCACACGGCACCGTTGATGGATTTCTTGTCGGACACGCAAGCGTCGATGCGGAAGCATTTTGTGACATTATCCGTGCCGCGGACGCTTTATAACAAATATCTATGTTGCGATCTCTCACGGAAGCACTTGATCTAAAGGGGAAACACGTTCTTGTTCGCGCGGCATTAAATGTCCCCGTTGAGGGTACTAATGTTGTCGATGCGACCCGATTGTTTGATGAGTTGCCAACAATCTCATTGCTTCGTGAATTGGGCGCACGCATTATGCTCGTGTCTCACCACTCAAAAGGAAGCGACATGTCTCTTGCTCCTGTGCACGCATTTTTAACAGCACACGTTCCACTCTCTTTCATTCCCGACCCGCTCTCAGAAGAGGGAAAAGAGACGATAGCAAAAATGAGAGATGGCGATGTGGTCCTTTTTGAGAATATCCGTATGTATCCAGGGGAGGAAAAGAATGACGAGAAGTTCACAAAAGACCTTGCGTCTCTCGCGGACGTGTACGTGAATGATGACTTCACCACATCGCACCGTGCGCATGCCTCTATTGTCGGTCTACCGAAACTTCTCCCATCGTATATGGGATTGCGATTCGAAAAAGAATATACCGCACTCCGCGAAGCACTTTCTCCCCCCGCTGACTCCCTTGCGATTCTTGGGGGCGCGAAGCCCGAGACGAAACTTCCTCTTGTTGAAGCACTCGCCCACATCATGAAGACGGTATATGTCGGCGGTGTTTCTGCAAATGCGCTTTTTGAGGTACGAGGATACACGATCGGAAAATCACTTTCGACGGAAAAACCATTACCGCTCGCAAAACAGGTCTCTGAATATCCGAATGTCGTTCTTCCAATCGATGTGCGGATCGTTGATGAACAATCGCTCATTCACAGCGTCATGATCGACCGTGTCTCCTCAACTGACTCCATTATCGATGCGGGACCACGAACAATCTCAGATATCCGCGAACGAGTCGCCGCGTCATCATTTGTTCTCTGGAACGGCCCTCTGGGGGACTATGAAAAAGGATACGACACATCAACACATGCCGTTGCCAGTATTCTGGCCGAGAGCACAGCAAAGACAATTATCGGCGGGGGAGATACGATCGCGGCGATACAAGAACTCGACATCATGGACAAATTCACCTTCGTTTCAACTGCAGGAGGTGCCATGATTGACTTTCTTGCGCATGGAACATTGCCGGGTATTGAAGCATTAGCAAATAATCAATAAATGTGGGAGAAGTTGTACGATTCGAAGAATGGAAAAATAAAAAGAAAAATTCCGGCAGCGAAGGAAGTCAAGAAACGCCAGAAGAGGAATCTCCGACACAACCAAGAGTAGTAGTCAAAAATTCTTTAGAACCAAGACCCATAAGTGCTGAATCCAAAGATCTAGAGTTTAAAATTCCTGGAACTGAGATGACTCCGCATGCATTTGATGTTTTTATTACCCTGCGGTCAATACAGTTTGGGGATGTTTCTCATTCACAAAGTGTTTTTCGTGAACAACTCAATCGTTTTCGTGAAATGTCGAAAGAAGACTTCTTGACAATAGTCGAATCAATTTCGACAGACGCGCTTGTTCAGCTCATAAAAACCAAGCCAGCATACTGTAAGGCACTTCTCGTAGAATTAGAACGCTACGGTTTACCAATATAGACTCTCTATTTTTGCATTTGCGCGATGATTTTTTCTGCGACCTCTGCTTTTTCTCCTTCTTTATAATCGCTCTGGTTCCACCCTTTGAATCCATCTTCTTCAAATCGGGGAATTATATGCGCGTGGACATGAAAAATAAGTTGTCCCGCCGCTTTTTCGTTATTGAAAGAAACATTTACCCCGTCAGCGTTCATCGCGTCTTTAACTCCCCTTGCGACAATTTGGGCGGTCTCAATCAAGTGGTGTAGATCGGGAGGCGGAACCTCCAAAAGATTTTTATATGCCTTTTTCGTGATAACGAGTGTATGCCCCGGATTAACGGGCTTGATATCAAGGAATGCAAGTGTCCACTCGTCTTCATAGACGATGTCTGCGGGTATTTCTCGGTCCGCGATTTTCTCGAAAAGTGTTTTCTCCATGGGCCTAGTATATAGTATGCCTACCTATGCCTGAAATTTCTGATTTTTTAAAGGATCTTCTCATCGCGCGGGGGATACAGACGCCCGAAGAAACAGAGATTTTTCTGAATCCCGACTACGAGCGCGATATCCACGACCCGTTTTTACTCACGGGAATGGAAAAGGCGGTGGCGCGAATCCTCTCGGCGATTGAGAAAAAAGAGAAAATCGTTCTTTTTTCTGATTTTGATGCGGACGGTATTCCGGCCGCTGTTGTTATGCACGATACGCTTCTCAAACTTGGTCATACTAATTTTTCTGTTGTCATTCCGCACAGAAATACGGAAGGATTCGGATTAAATGACGGCGTTGTTGCGCGTGCGATCGAAGACAAAACAAATCTTCTTGTGACACTTGATTGCGGGATGGGGGACGCGAAGTATATCGAGATACTTCAGGCCGGCGGCGTTGACGTCATTGTGACGGATCATCACCTTCCAAACCACGACGTGCCGGAGGCCTTTGCAATCGTGAATCCGAATCAGGCAGGTGACACATATCCGAATAAGTATCTCTGCGGAGCGGGTGTTGCGTTCAAAATCGCACAAGCCATTTTTTACAAACTAAACCAAAACCAATCACCAACCTCTAACTTCCAACCCCCAACTCCTATTTCAAAGGGCTGGGAAAAGTGGCTTCTTGATATGGTCGCGATTGCAACACTCTCCGACATGGTTCCCCTCCAGGGAGAGAACAGAACGCTCGCGTACTATGGCCTTCTCGTTTTACGCAAATCACCACGCATTGGTATCCGAACGCTCTGCCAGCACCTGCGTCTTTTCCAGAAGAACATAACAGAGGATGATGTTGTGTTCTCGATCACACCAAGGATAAACGCGGCATCAAGGATGGACGAGCCCGAATCGGCGTTTGAACTCCTCTCGACAAAAAGCGAGGCGCGCGCAGAAGTACTCGCGACACACCTCGAGAACATCAATAAGGAACGAAAGGTTGCGGTAGCGGTCATGGCGAAAGAAGTAAAACAAAAATTAAAAGATCGGGCAGAGGGCCCTGTTATTGTTGTTGGAAATCCGCATTGGCGTCCGGGGCTTCTCGGACTTGTCGCGACGAATGTTGTCGAAAGTTACTCGTGTTCTGCGTTCGTGTGGGGGAGGGGTGACGCGAAGGTCATCAAGGGGTCGTGTCGCTCGAACGGCTCTGTTGATGTCTTGGCACTCATGAATGAGGCGAAAGATCTTTTTCTTGAATTTGGTGGTCACAAAAAGTCAGGCGGGTTCTCCATCACCGTTCCAAATCTCGCTCTTCTTCCAGATGCTCTATCAAAGGCATACGAACGAATCCACGGAACGGACAAAACAAGTGACGATGTTGTGTCGGGACCAATTCTAACGCTCGACGATATATCGTCCGGTACATTCTCTGATATCCAACGTCTCTCACCGTGCGGTATGGGGAACGAGAAGCCAGTATTCGTTTTTGAAAATGTTTCTGTATCAAAAGCGGAAACATTTGGAAAAGAAAAAGGACACGTTCGTCTCACATTTGCACGCGATGCCGGAACGATGGTCAACGCAATCGAATTTTTTTCAGACGAGAGTGTAAAGAACATCTCTGCCGGGGATACCATCACCCTTCACGCGACACTTGAGCGCGATACGTTCACCCGCGGCCAACCGATTCGTCTGCGGATTGTTGACGTTATACAAACCGAACTGGTTACGTAAGGTTCTGTTACACTTAGAGATGTATGATTTTTAATGAAACAAGAACACGGACGGTTGCAAAAACGGTATCATGGAGAATCCTTGCTACCCTCCTTACGTGGGCAACGGTGTACTGGTTTACTGGATTGGTCCGTGAGTCGCTGAAGATAACACTTACCGCAGCTGTGCTCAGCATGATTGTGTACTATATCTTTGAACGTCTTTGGAACATGGCATCTTGGGGCAGAACTCTTAAATAAATATGCGATTTATCATACATACAGACGGCGGAGCGAGAGGAAATCCCGGACCTGCGGGAATCGGCTTTGTCATATCTGATGAAAAGGGAAAGGTGATAAAAGAAGGAGCGGCACATGTTGGAGAGACAACGAACAACTGGGCAGAATATGAGTCACTCATTCGCGCACTCGGAGATCTTAAAAAGATTATTCCAAAAGAAAAGCGAGCGGATGCAAAGATTGAAGTCAAAATGGACAGTGAACTTGTTGTAAAGCAGTTGAATGGCGAGTACCAAATTAAAGACGAGCCCTTGCAACTACAATTCGTAAAAGTGTGGAATTTACGCGTTGCAGAATTTCCGAACGTCACATTTGCCCACGTTCCACGGGAAGAAAACTTTGCCGCAGATGCACTCGTAAACAAAGCAATCGATAGCCACACGGGGAATCTTATATAACTATGCGTGGATTCATTCAATTCATACGTGAGCAGGGGGTTGTCGGGCTTGCGATAGGGTTTGTTGTCGGGGGCGCTGTTTCAAAAGTCGTCGCGTCTTTGGTAACGGATGTCATTAATCCGCTCATCGGCCTTTTGTTTGGAACAGCAGGACTCGCTACACTCATGGTGGGTCCGGTGAAACTCGGAAATTTTATCGCCGTTCTCATCGACTTCCTTATCATTGCGTTGGTTGTCTACTTTGGTTTCAGGTGGCTCAAACTTGATCGGTTGGATGTGAAAAAAGAAGGGTAACTTTACCCAGGCACTAACTTTGCTGTGGTTGCCGCTTTTCGGGGTTGTAAGTTAGGACCTAACGCTACTCACTGAAACCGATTTTTTGAATAAGGTGTGACTTTGCAACAGAAAGCGACAGCAAAGTTAGTGCACGGGTTTATCTCGACTTGATTCCCCACGCGGCACAATCCTTTGATGCGGAGTCGCGTGGTTATTGTCTGTGTCGGAGGTTTTTGGGCGGGGATTGCTCTTTTTGAGTTATTGCCCCAAACACTTCTCTACCTTTTTGTGCTCGGTATTCTCGGGGGTGTTTTTTTGTTTGTTGGGTTTGTCCGAAAAAATAATCTTTGCACGGTTGGTTTCTTGCTTATAACGATCACCATCGCTTCATCTTTTGGATACGCACGAATGTATTTTGCGAACACCTTGCCCGATCAATCCCTCGAAACATTTGTCGGAAAATCAATATTTCTTGATGGAAAGATCGCGACAGAGCCAGTAATCGGTTCACGGACACAGAAAATAGTACTTGATGCGGACATGGTCATCCTGAACGATGCGTCAACGACGGTTTCTGCTCGCGTTATCGTATTTGTTCCCCCACATCCGCCCCTATCGTACGGTGGGCATGTTCGTGTTCTCGGGACATTGGAACGTCCGGAGGCATTTGCAGACGAAGAGACAGGAAGAGTGTTCAACTACCCTGCATATCTCAAAAAGGAAGGTATTTTTTACACGCTTTCGTACGCCAAGGTTACAGACATCGGATGTCGGGAGGGGTGCAGGCAGCCGATGTCTGTAAAAGCAGGACTCTTTTTGTTGCGTCGTACATTTGTCGAAGGATTATCACGCGCTGTAGGAGAACCATACGCTGGGCTTGCCGCCGGAGTTGTTTTTGGAATTGACGGCGCGATTTCGGAAGATCTTGAAGAAGTATTCCGGAAGATCGGCCTCTCGCACATACTTGTCGCGTCCGGATACAACATAACGCTTGTTGCGAAAGCGATACTGCGCACATTTGCTCGCGCTCCTCCGTGGGTTTCACGAACATGCGCCTCTTTAGGGATTGTCGGATTCGTGCTGATGACGGGCGCGTCATCAGCAACTGTCCGCGCGGGCATCATGGCGTTGGTCGCCCTTCTCGGAGAGGCCCTTGTGCGTCGGTACGACATCACACGAGCACTTTTTCTCGCGGGGTGGGGTATGACGCTTGTGAATCCGAACCTTCTTCTCCACGACCCTTCATTTCAACTCTCGTTTGCCGCGACATGGGGTTTGTGCACGGTTGCACCACCGATTCAAAAAATGTTTGTTGCGAAAGGCCCCGCCGGAGGTGGGCAAGCACGACTCTTCGGCAGCGAGCTTCTCTCAGCAACAATTGGAACACAGATTGCTGTCCTACCTCTTATTTTATTCTATGCGGGAGGCACGAGCCCCTACTCGCTTCTTGCAAATATTCTTGCGTTACCTGTTGTTCCTTTTTTGATGATCACAAGTATCATCACAGGAGTCTTTGGGCTCGTTGTCCCGATTCTTGGTGTTGTAAGCGGCGGCGCTGTTACTCTCGTGGGGTGGTATGTGATCAAGGTTGCGGATGTGTTCTCGCGATTGCCCGGAAGTTTTGTTCAAATCACTTTCGTGACGCCACTTGTTTGTGCAATGTTATATGTTGGTGTCGTGTGGCTTGCAAAAGTACTAGAACGAAAAGCCCCGCCCGGCATTCCTGCCGGGCGGGGCGATCCAGTTTTATGATTTCGCGAGGTTTACCCAGGCACTAACTTTGACCTTGTGTTTTACGTCTATGTTCTAAAAAGCGTACGGGACGGCGAGTTGTATATTGGTTCAACCAACAATCTGCGGACCAGGGCTTCGTTGCATAACAACGGAAAAGTGCTTTCAACAAAACGCCGCAGTCCCTTCACGTTGATATATTACGAGGCCTACACCGCAGAAGGCGATGCACGACATCGTGAGAGTAATCTTAAATCACGAGGACAGGCGAGACGGCAACTATTAGGGCGTATATCAGGAGGCCTTCTGCGAGGTCAAAGTTAGTGCACGGGTGTAATTCTCTTCTATTTTCTTCCAGTTGAGGTTTTTGAGATACGCCTCAACGTACTTCGCTTTATCAGCAGGCGCATAATC
>ERZ1292625.446-Hain-H41-01um-R1-446-length-63785-cov-122_pt1 | contig 63785 bp, 108 predicted proteins | sample MGYA00564400_ERZ1292625 | MGnify/ENA primary metagenome ERZ1292625 (study PRJEB36523, sample SAMEA6512639) | groundwater metagenome | collected 2019-01-08 | study: AquaDiva: Metagenomics assemblies of 32 groundwater samples | reverse complement strand
CGCTTATTCTTAGTTACGGTGCCATTGCCATAGCCATAGCCATTGCCATAGCCATAGCCATTGCCATCGCCATAGCCATTGCCATCGCCATTGCCATTGCCATTGCCATCGCCATAGCCATTGCCATAGCCATAGCCATCGCCATTGCCATTGCCATAGCCATTGCCATAGCCATAGCCATCGCCATAGCCATTGCCATAGCCATAGCCATTGCCATAGCCATAGCCATAGCCATCGCCATTGCCATTGCCAATAGGTTTACTAATAGTTAGAGTCCCCACGTTTCACTCACAGGAATACGGAAAATCTCGGAGTCTGCCGGAATATTGAAAATATGCTTCATCGGGCGCAGAACAACCTTATTCGAGTTAGGATTTTCAATCATTCCGTCAAATCCGATATCGGACCAATGGCGGACATGAACAGCACGATCGAGATAGATCCGTCCGTCCCTATCTTCCAAATCTCCAGCAACAATCCAACCACGATCAATTACCACAACATGACGATTGCCCTTACTCTGTGCCGTCTGCGGAACATACACAATTCCATTAATCATCACAGTATCGGTGTCCATTCTTCTCTCCTAAGTAGTCAGACTCATCATAACAATAAGATTCAATGCTGCTCGGTAGTCTTTTAGAATCTCTTTATTAACTTCACTCCCGTCAGTGGCAGGTAGTCTAACCTTATCCTCATTGGCCCAACGGAAAGCTTCTAGGAAGTTATGAATCTGCGGGCGCATAAAGGAACCAGCTAGATGCGGATACACTCGGCTCTTACGTCGTTCCTGAATCCATTCCACATTAGCATACTGTCGTGCGGTAGTGAGCCTGTTACAAGTAATCTCGAGCCGCTGCTTTGCTTCCCATTCGTTCCACAGGGGCGACAGGTTTCTTTCGGCTAAACAGCGCCGGAGAAAGTCAATTGCCTCGTTATAGCAGGCAATAGTGCTCGGCCCCCCTGTGGTAGTCTGGAATAGCTTAGAACCAGCCAGCGTTTTCATATTGTACTGCTCGATCGCAGTAAACATGCCTGGAAGAATATCCTCGGTAATGAATCCAAGTAGACGCTTAGGCGTTAGCTCACTTACTACTCGGAAACCAAAGATATGGCTCTTGTTCTTCCCCCAATTAACGTCTGCTGGACTCCATAGACTCTGTTCTAGATGCTGATCATCTACTTCTACTTCTAGAACAGGGCCGACGGAAATGTAGTAAGACCAGAAGAGGGAGAGGAAGAAACCATTAACATATTTACCAGTCGAGCCCCGAGTAGGATGATACCCGACAGGAGCAGTATGTATTAGTTTAGTAAATTCCGACCAGTCCGCGTCCCTATTCCAATAAGGATGAGGGCACCAATTTCTTACTGCCACCTTTTCCTCGGAGAGCACCAAGACTCTTTAAAAGTAATAGGAACAGGTTCCTCATCGGATAGATAGCGAATTAACTGAAATTCCTCCGGGACATCTAGCGCATTAAAAGGTCGTATAGTATACCAGAGAATTCCATGCTCGATCTGCACATTAACGAACTTTTTATCACAAGGAAGATCAATAGTAGAAGACAATCCCTGAAATCGTACACGATCAGTAGGATACTCTGCCTCGATACATCCCTGCATGATAGAGGCTAGAGCGATCAAGACAAAAATCACGCAGAGCCAGGAGAAGAACGTATGTAGCTTAAACCATTTATCGAACGACATACTTAGTTCCGTAGTATCTATCCATAATCTTACCAAAACACTCTAGCGAGGATAGGCACCAGTTAATGTTTGGATGATGATGGAAAACACACTTATAATCAGTAGGAGGAGAGGTTAGAGATCCTACCAGCTCCGCAGGATAGGCAAAGATAGGAATGCCTTGTGCTAGTGCCATACCAAGCTCTACATGCGTACCAAAACCGCCAGGGAAAATGAAGACACAAAAATCGGCATTCATAATCCCATTCATATCATAAATGGCACGCTCCTTTAAGGCTTCCGGATTATGCTGATCAACCGGAGGCATAGTGAACCAGGGAGCATAATTTGCAAATTGTCCTGAAATTCCTTCAAGAGTATTAGAAATTGTCTCGGCATGATCCTTAAGACCTAAGCTAGTACCGACATAAAATACTTTAGCGGCCATTGCCAAAATCCTCAAGGAGAATAGACTTAACGCTACCGAGCGTATGCACCTTAGTCATAGCCAGACGCATTGGATCAGTATACTTTTCCATATACTTCTTAACACGATCTAGGGTAGTAGCCTTGATCTGCTTAACTCCTACTACACCCGCAGACCAGCAATCAAATGCAAGGTAAGACATACGAATAGATTGCCCATCAAAGATATTTCCACTAAACCAGAGCCTCGAGTTAATCAGATCGAATGTCTGGATAACGTCTGAAGGCTCCAAGTAGCGACGATCGGTAATGATATCAAGCTTATAATCACAATCAGGATGCTTGACATTTCCATTCAAGTAAGGAGGACGAATAGCAGAAATATCCGTATTAGCTGCTCCGTCGCTGCCGATATCATCCACCTTTTCGCACTTACCAAAGAAGTAAGCGAGCTCGATATTATACTCACTCTCATGATTCAGGATAAAAATGTCAATGTCCTTAACGAGCTTAAGCGGCGAGACAGCGAAACTAATTCCCGTCTGCTCCAAAAGCTCGCAAATAACAGCGCCACCAGTAAAAATATAATCTACTCCACACTCTCCAGGAAGAAGGTTCATAGGAAGAATAATAGGCTCCCGCCCGAGCGGGATAGACGTAAAGGTGTCAGGGATCATTTATTACCTCCGAAGAAGCGCGCTGATTTCAGCAGGAGAAGGAGCAGTAAGACCAGACATCTTACTATGGTAGAGACTAACAAAATCCTGGAAAGGAATAACGAATACCATATCCTGCCCACCAATAGGCATTGTAGTACCGTCAAACAATCCGTCAGGACCATTAATGGGAACGGGACCGAAGCCGGCAATCAAGTCCAACACTACACTAAACGAACGAACGATAGCAGTATTATCAGGACCAGGAAAAAGACGAGGCAAAGTTACAAGGTTATTCATTACCTTCTCCGTGAATTCTTAATTTTCCTACGACGCTCACTTAGCTTTCTACTCTTAGTACGCTTCTTAGTACCGTCGGTATATACCCAAAATTCTCCGTGCAAAGTAGCTACTGTTTCTCCGCGATATGTAAGAGTCTTACCATCGAAACATTGCGGATTATCTACCCGATGATTATTGCACTGACCACAGGCGGCGGAGCTATTTTCCTTAGTACGTCGTCCGCCAATAGAGGACGGGACCATATGCTCGAGAGTAGCGCGCTTAACACCCTGCTCTCGCCAAATTTCAGGATCAATGTCGTAAAGCACGGATAGTGTGAGCTTGGCCCCACAATAGCAGCATTGCCAATTCTGGTTATTCAGCGCCCGGACTAGTGCCCTACGATTGGTTACACTATTCATTCTTAGGTGCGCTAGGAGCGTGATGGAAATCACACTCACTGCCCATAATTAGCGTACCGTCGTCCAGCTTGATAATAGTGTGGAACGGCCCGGTAGCGTCATTGCGCACTACAAAGCCGTAATGTTCCTTTGCCGTTTGTCCGTCCGTACCATTGACGTTTCGATGTAATTCCACACTAACACGCTTATTAAGCCAGCCGCCCTGCTTAGGAAGTAGAATAGGATTCATGTTAGCACCTCGTAATAGGCTTAGACAATTCCATAGGAGACGGGAAAATCACAATACACTCGACACCAGCAGATCGTAAAAATTGCTTTCCCTCCTCGCTATAATTACTAGCGTTCATATACACTTTTACGATTCCCGCTTGATGTAGAAGCTTAGCACACATCAAGCACGGGTAACCAGTAATATAAGCGTGCGCCCCTGTGGTTGACGTTCCCTGCGCGGCTGCATTGCAAATTGCATTCATTTCAGCATGAACGCATCCGATCTGGACTTCCTTACCAGATTCAATTTGTTCTACATCGCGCAAACAGATAGTATCTCCCCCGCAAAGTTTGCTACAGTTTCTCGCCGCCCCGTTGTATCCGAAAGCGATTGGAGTATTTCGCGCAGGATTGACTAGAATACATGCACACTTCAATCGAGGGCAGTTAGAAAGGGCAGAAGATTGTGAGCACATAGCAAGCCACATACGATCGAATTTAGTCATTGTTCCTACCAGCGTATCGAACCATTCTTTGAAATGCCTGCCTTAATTGTCTAACAGAATACTTAGTATAATTAGTAGATCCCAAGGCGTCTAGAGACTTCCACCAATCCCAATAACTATCAGTAATCTTCTTAGCAATCCGCTTATTCATTTTAATCCTTATACAAGTCTAACATAGTAGGTGCAGGATCTTCTTGAAAGATTACTATTGGAGGATAGATAGACTCCTTCTTGCCATGAAATTTACTAGAGAAAGCTAAACGATTTCCTTCAAAACCTCCCCAGCGATTAATATCTTGAGATACGTTAATAGCTGGAGTAAAGCCACAAAAAGTAATGTATTGTCCTTCTCCTAACTTAAGAATCAGAGTATACTCGAACATACCTCACCTCAAGAGAATAGGCGCGACAGGATTCGAACCTGCGATGGCTTTCGTGTAAAGAAAGTGACTTCCCACTTGTCGACGCGCCTAAAACTAACTAGGGAACAAGCCAATGAAAATATTCTAGATCGGGCATATTAGCCATTCCAAGAATGAGCTGATACATCATTTCATTAGTTCGATCCTGGTCAAACAAATCAGCAAAGATCATCTGATCCCAAAAGCCAACAGAAAGATCGCAGAACGGATTATCCATTTTACTCTCCATTACAATGAGACGTGTGGGGTACGATCCCACAACCCTCGGCTTAAATGGGCAGTACGGGAGTCGAACCCGTATCTTACAAATTAAAAGTTTGATGCTCGACCAATTAAGCTAACTGCCCCGGTTAATTCTATAATCACGATGATAACGATTATTTGCGTCTTTACATAAATCACATTTACAATATCTATAACTAGATAGTGTACCATGCCTTAATGCCGCTGGAATTTGATCTCGTTCCAAAGTAGTCTTTAATTGATGACAGCTCCTACAACGAAGAACACAGAGCACCAACTCTGCTTGTAATTTTTCCTCACTGGCCGAAGTAAACATCTTCCCAATATCATTTAATTTCTCATTACGATCCCAATGATCAAATTCTAGGTTTTCTGTTGAACCACATTCAATACAGTAACCACCTAATTGTTCAATGGCTTTTGCTCTCCTTTTATAGTAACGCCTAAGCATATATTTTCGCATATATTCATTATATTCTGCCTTATCTTTAACTGGCATATATCACTCCAATCGAAATGAGACGTATAGGATTTGCACCTATATAGCCAAGCGGGCCGTCTTTCTACATTAGACGAACGTCTCAAATGTTGTGCCCTAATAGGCATGAAGCTGCGTACTGTTTTTGAAAGGAGTGTACGCCCTATTAGAGCACAACATAGAAAGAAGCTGCAGTTTATTAATACTAATACCACCCGACCAAGGAATCGTATCATAAACTACAGCAATGCGGGTGACAGGACTCGAACCTGCACAGCTTGCGCCATAAGATCCTAAATCTTACGTGACTACCATTCCACCACACCCGCAAGTAGCATCAATTCTCCGCGAACATTGCGTCCCATTCGTCGGCGAGAATTCCCGTCATTAGAAATTCACACTGGTTCTCATCCAGATACGCATGATTGATACTAGATGAATTCTTACCGAAAGCCCGCTGAATATGCATACCAGCGAGCCAATCAGCTACACTAGTCTTAATCTGCTCGAGACTAGCTACTACAGTAATACTCTTATTTTCTGCAGGAATAAGAATATCTACAGTATTAGATCCTCCGGGAATAACAACATACTGCATACCCAGGCGATTCTGAAAACTAAACATGTCAGAAATCCCTCTCGCTAGGGGAAGGAGTATTATCAAACACAGGCGTCTTAAGCTGCCTAATCTCTGCCTCCAGACTATTAATCGTCCTAGACAGACTCATACAAGTCTTATGGTATTCCTCATTATCCAGACGCAACCCTTCCTCAATCTCCTTAGCCTGAATAATAAGCTTCTTCTTCTCCCTCATAGCGTTAATGAAGCGGTGGTCAATCTCATTGGACCAGCTAGTATCGTACTGGACGCACAAGCCACTAATCTCGCCAGTCTTACGCAGCGTCTTAGCCCAGCTAGGAAACTTATCATGCTTGGCCATAATAAGCTCCATGAGCTCCCCATTAAACTCCTTCCTAGTCCGTACGAGAGAAGTAATTACCACGCAATTAAGTGGAGTATACGTAACAATCTCCTGACCCAGCTTCATGTTATACTGCGGCAAATCCATCGGATTGCAGAGCGACATAGCGTAGTTAATGAAGTAAGTATAGATCGGCGTAGAATCAGCAAGAAAACTCTGCGCAATTTCAGTCACATAATAACCGATCATACCCGCCATACGAACCTTATCATTATGTCCAAGGCCAATGAAGTGAATCATATTCAAGTGAGTAAGAGTAGCACGCGTGATATTCGGAAACGGATGAGTATGAGGAAAGAGCATTTTAATTCTCCATGTCGTTAGTGGTCTCTTGCCGCTTCTGTGATTTTACATACCCAACAAGCTGGTCTAGTAGATTAAGATCCTCGAACAAAGCAAGAAAGAATTCATGCAAGGTAGAGAGAGCCATTAAACTATCCTCGCTCTCTACATACCTCGGCATGTCTAATGCCTCTCTAGACGGAGCCTGAATTACAAACTTCCCGTCATACGTAATCATCAACAGCAGCGCATCCACAGGGGGGAGGATGTTATTAATGCGCTTACCGGCATTGTCGAGGGTAAGGCCCATTCTCACATTAAACTCTTCCCGCCCTGTGGAAGTGCTTAGTGGATTAATATCAGACATCTTCATCACCCTCGACAATAAGACCCTTGTCTAGTCCCTTAAAAATTGACGCTTTTTGTGCACGCCTTACACGATCCTGCCACACTAGTTTGTCTTCCGGAGTAACAGCGAGGAAGCGGATATATTCATTCTTGCGAGAAAAGAATGTTACCATTCCTAGCTGGATACACGCACGGAGACCAGGACTAGTGCCGCTCCAATAGGCAGGATTCTTAGCACTTGCGGGTAAGCCATGCGCTGTTAAATCATCTAAGGGTACTTGAATATATTTCGTACCAGACTCGTCCTCTTCTTCTGGATATCTAGAAAGAATGTCTCGGATAATTTCTACCCGCTCGGGTAGGCTTAATAGTCGCTTTAACATAGACTCACCAAGCAGAACGCGCACCATAATCGGTGCGCGCTCTTTACCTAATATAAGTAAGACTTACTCTTGTATAGTTCTAAATCAAATGCATGCCTCCCGTATGTCCGATCGTTACCTTAATCTTCTTGCTGTTAATGAGGAAGTGCAGCGCGCGACGCCAGATACTGGAGCGCGCATAGAAGCTACGTGCGCTAATACCGATATGATCGGTCGCGAGCGTCCTAATAGGAAGATGCCCTCCTTCCTCTGCTAGAATACGCAGCATCATAGCTGCACGGACCATATGATCCTTGCTCTTAACAGCTGCGTCAATCTCACTATCCGTAATGAGCTTAGAGGGCATGACGATCTCCATTCTTAAGAATTTCAATAACCTTATCAAGAAACTGATTCCTCTTCTCCTCGAAGTTAATAGGCTCCTTTACCACCTTATAATTAGAAGCAACGAGAGCAGTAAACTTGTTAATGTATCCCTTCATAAATTCGTTTGAAGTAGAAGGAAGAGGCATGCTAAAATTAGCTGCACCGTCGGCGGTAAACAGCGCGATACTACCCTCACAGGCGAGGTAAGTAGCAATCTTCTTACCTGCCACATCATAGAAAATAAGACTGTATTCGTCAGGCAGCGTATCCGTCTTAGGAGTATACTTAGCGGCCGCCTGCACAGCGGTAGGAGCGGCGAAAACGAGGAAACCCATAATAACAGTAGCAAGATCAGACGGACGCATTAGTTACTCTCCATAGGAAACTGATTAATGAATTGAACAAACGGAGTGAAGTCAGTCGTATCTACAATAAAGCGAAACAAGTATGTATCCGGTAATCTACCTCCCATAATTGAAATTTCAATGCCTAGTTTTTTTTTCCCTCTGTGTACTCTGTCATGACAATTGACAGAGCCATGACGTTAGTTACTGTAAAGAATTGAATCCGCCCTAGACTCGTATTCTTTACAAAGTAATGTGTCTCGGGCGAAATTCCTGAATACATTAACAATGCGATTAGATTTTCCATACCGCTCCTATCGCGACGGTTTGCTCATTCGGCACGGAGGATCCTCGGGTGTCGAGCTCGCAAGAGGGACACTCGCAACCAGTAACCATCATGGCAGGACCGTGCACCCCTGCACAGCGTGGATTCTCGCACCGTGCCAAAGTGCACGGGAAACGTGCAGAATCGCCCGGTTACACTCGCGGTTACACCACATGTGCCTTTCCGCACATCGCCCGGCTGGCACGTCCCTTGCTACGCGATACGCGCGCGTGCACCTTCTAGCGCGGTTCCCAGGCCAGTAGCGCTATTTCCACAATAAGAAACGGCGCCCTGTGGTCATTGGCTTGAGTATGAGTAAGATAATTTTCTATTTCCTTACTCATCCATATATTGTTTGGTTTAAAACGAAAATTCCAATTGCTTTCTGTTTGTAGTTCTTCAAAAATTGCTAGAAACTTTTCACATTCTTCTCTATTCCAATCGTCATTCATAGTCAGGCCACAGGGCGGGATGGTTCTTGTATATCTATCGCCAGTCAATTGTAATTTGCCTGGTCAATGTTCTAATGCGGAGGACTGGATAATCTAACTCATCCGTGTCCTCGAGCAGCGCTAGCCAGTAATCGGGCACTTCCACTAGCTTTATGGCGTCTCTGTACTTCTTATGCAGCCATACTGTCGTTGTAGCGTGGCACTCATTTCGTGTGATGTGTAAAGAATAGTTTTTTAACGGCCCTGGAGGCATGGAATTAGGAGCTACTTTATGCATGATGTTGTCTTGTTTATGCAGGGTATGAGCTGCTTTACGCATACTGTTGCCTTGTTTTATGTCTCTCTATGGCAAATACTGGTCGTCCATTTGGCTCTGTAGTAGGGTCAATAAGTTCTGTAGTTGCGTGATGTCTTTGCATACTACATAGACGGGAAATGGGCTTGCTAGGTACGTCCAAGGCCCGAGAGGAGGTAAATTATAGTGTTCATAGCAGTTACTAACTTCGAATCCGCGAGTCTTAAGCCAGGTGGTTAGTAGCTCCATGCGCCGTTCTGTATGGGTGTTTAGGGCAATTACTCCTGCTGCTGTGTATGGATAAAATTCTGCCTGGTCGAATGGGATAGCTAGTGACATGCCTTATTCCCTTTGCTAACCTAAATTGGAGTGGAGCTGTCCCCTGCAATGCTCGTTATCCTCACAAAAAGCATATCCGGCCCGAGGAGGGTTACAAATGTATAATTCTCTTGTACGAGCTCGAGATACTGTGAGAGTTTATTTTGTGTTTCTTCAGTAAGATTCTTAGTAGCTTCTGCTTGTTCCACAGGGGCGAGAGTTTGTAATTGCTTTAGTGCACGATGTGTTGCAATGAAAGTGTCTTGTGAGATGATGCGGTACATTGTGACTGTTTTAGGGGGCGGACGCATGTGTTTGCCTCGTGGCTTGTACGTGGATAGCCGTGCGGGTCTTTAACTGGTTAGTCGCGAGCCTGTCAATCAGGCAGAGGAAAGTCGTAATATAATCGATTATATAATTGAGACAGGGCCGGGAGTTTTTGATTATATTTTTGATTTGTTAGATTGTCTATAAGATTATGCTCTGTTCTGGCAAAAATGAGAGGAATGGTGAGTACCCCTGGCTTTTTATAAATATATAGAAGGGTTTTTACTATAGTCGCTTATGAATCACAGGGATCTTTTTGGCAAATTCAATGGATAGTCGTCATTATTCGGAAGTTTGCAGGGGTCGGAGAATTTTACGTCCAACCGTTTATTGTGGCGGATCTACCTCGGAGAGACGGGGAGGAGCGTAATTGTTTATAGAAGCTTCACAAACTTAAATAGCAAGATTCTATGCTTTATGTTATAAGTCATAAGTGCCGGATACCCCTGGGGAATTCCTTACATTCCTTAAGAAGTTACAGAAGTGTTTATTTTACATACATAAAATAAACCCCTCACACCTATATGCGATCCCGCACTACGCGAGAGCAATTAATATTTTGCTACTATTTTTTGAATAGAGAACTACTAATTAGCTTAGTAAAGTAAATAATCTCTAGCAGCTATTGAAAAAATAACGATTTTATAAAAAATAACAATTAAATATGGCAAAATATCTCACATATAATAGATCACCTACGAGGGTCGTTTTCGTATACTTTATAGTAGCAATTCTATAATCAATTATAATAGATCAAGGAAAGGGGAGGATCTCTCTAGGGTTTAAAGAAAGGAAGGGTAGCATAAATACTTGCTACTTAAGTTATATGAGATCGCGTATGATGATCCTAAACAATTATAGTACCTTTATGATTAAGCTCGATTCTGCGTAAAACAATCCTGGGAATGTTCAACAAGGGGATCCCTCTCTTGACCCGTTTATCGCTAGAGAAAGGCCCCAAACCTTCCTAGAAAGGTTCTAGGGCCATTCCATGCCATGCCGAGCGATGCCGAACGCAGACCGCAGACCAGGACCCATGGTTATGAGTTAAGAGTTAAGGCTAACGAGCTCGAGATATCCCTCTAAACCTTTCCAGAAACGTTGTCCAGGGAGGGGGTAGCCATGACACGGATTACCCCCTAGACAGGGCACCAAACGTTTACAGAAAGCTTCTAGAGGCATTCGGAACCGGTCGCTAGCATGCCGTCTGCAGAGGGAGGGAGAACGAGCTCGAGATATTCAATAGCTCTTAGTATAGTTAAGCCACCTCCGGCCCCTGTGGTATCGAGGGAGGGGGTTAATATTCTAGCGTTTTAAATATCAAACGGGGGTACCCTTTTCACTCATTTTAAAGTCAGTTCCCCAGTTTTCGAGTTTTTCTGGCAAAATCTCGAGCAATTTCTGGCAAAATATGGGCAAAAATGGCTGGAAAATAAGGCAAAAATTCTTCATAATTTTCTCAAAATATTCCTTAAAAATCTCGAGAAAAACACTAAAAATAATTTTTGAAAAAACCTAAAAATTATTTTATTTGACCTTTTTGACAATTCTTTAAATTATTTTTAAAGATTTTTCGTCATTTTTAATGAAAAAATAGACAAATTAATGAGAAAATAGCCCACACTAAAGTAGGCTTTTATGCATTTTTCGTTGAAAGTATGAAACTTTTATGCATTTGAATTGCAATACCTTTTTTTTTTAAATAATAAAAATAAAGAAAAGAAAAAGAAAAAGAAAGAAAATATAAAGAAAATTTATTCTTTTATCCACAAAAATTGGTACAATTTCTGAAATTTTCTGCAATTTTCTTATTATATACCCCTACTAGGTACGCGTACTACGTATATAACCGAGCTCATCGACTAAACCGCTCCGCTATGCGACCCATTAGTATGAGTAGCAACTATTGCAGCACATACCAGTACCGTACCGTATGACCTCATAACGTTACAAATCGTGACAAAACGTGACAAATCGTGACATATCGTGAAAATGACGGTTAAACCTACCTTTTCGGCCATTACAAAAATATCGGTACCGCGGTTGGCACGCTTATTGATCTGGCACGCCGCTTGCGGCTTTGCATATAACGTGCCATGGCTTGGCATGGTTAGTGCAGTTGTGCAAATAGCGTGCCATGCTGCTAGGCAACATGGAATGCTGCATTGCAATGGCACGGCTATTGCAGACGGGCGCCGTCGTTAGATACTGCTCTAGCGCACTATGCTCGAGAATCAGCCTGGGGAGCATGTCTAAGCCGGTTCTGCGTATACGGGGCTTTCGAGGGGTTGCCTATGGGTAGACATGGGCGGCCTACCTCGACGGCTCCTAGGGCCCTTTTTGTCGAATTGCGGGGCCTGTTGACGGTGCCAATACGATCCGAATGTCGCGGTCCGCGCTTACAATGTGTACTAGCCGGGGTACCCTCTAGTACCAGGCAAGAACCATGCCATAGGGGGCTTGGCATGGTTAGTGCAATTACATGCGCGGGCGGTAGTGGGATACACACGCATGCATGAGAGTGGCCGATAATCGAGCTTCCCCCAATCATTTAATCAATCGAGGCAGGGATGTCGTGGTAGTCCTCGAGGGATTCTCGCGGTTCTGCCGGCCTTTTCGCGAACCACGACATAGATGTCGCGAACCACGACACGAATGTCGCGAGCGGGAGAAAGCGAGGAACGAGCTCGATTAATAGCCGCCGCATATATGCACCGCGACACCAATGTCGTGGTTTTCGTTGGCACGATCATCGCGCATCCACCTTGCCAGGGAAGCTAAGATCAAGGTATCGGCGTTGAAGCGGCATTTTCGCTATTGATTCGTTAGCCGCTACTAGCTGGCACGCCGCTCGCAATACTCCTAATCGTCCGGTAAGGCGCTTAGGGCCCCTGCGGAGCAAGCGAGGCAAATAGCCTCCCCCGCGCAAGCGGTTCGCGCGTCTCCCTCGCGGGTGTCCGCCGGTTCCTTCCGGTCGCCACTAGCGCTAACGAGAGAAAAAAAAGCGCGGATCGCCTAGACGGGATCGAACCAGCTGCATATGTGGTTGGTGTCGGGGGAAGAAATTCCCCCGACGGTCGGGGTAGCGAGCGGTCGGCAGTATTGCCAGTGACCCGGTAGCTAATCCGAGACATGCTAGCGGCCCTTAAAGGTGGGTCAAGCCTGAATAGACGACGGTTAAGCCGTCGACGTTAATGCAGCCAACCGGGTAACCGGTCGCCTACGGGCGCTAAGTGCGGGTCACAAGCCCCGGTAAATGCAGAGTGACGAACAACCGATTCGGAGTGTGTACCATGGGCGAGGCACATAAGGTGTGGAATGAGCGGCAGGGAACGATCGAGCTTCGCAACGCGATCGATGCTCACTACCGGTGGGATCGGATCTGGTCGGCGATCGTCTGGACGCTCGCGGTGACGGTCCTCCCCTACTCCCTCGCGGGCCTTGCGGGTGTCCTGTGAGCGTCGCGACCTGGGGTAACGAGCTCACGATCGTGGTGCGTGTCCTGACGGCCGTTTCTGTCGTTCTGGCGGTCTACTATGTGTGATCCGATGGAGCGCGAGGAACGGCGGGGATGTGAGGAACGGCGCGCGCTGGTAGCCGCTGCTAGCTGGGCTGCGCTGCTGGTCAACGCTCGTGAGACTGGTACGGAATGGTGGGCGCTGGCGTGTGAGACGAATTTGCGCGAGTGTCGTGCTGCGCTCGCGGATCTCTGGTTCGACTAGTACGGACTAGAACACGCAATAGCCGCGCGTTGAAGCGGCTAGCAGATACTAGCGCAAGCGGTATCCGTTGCTACCTGCCGTGACTAGTACGTAGTGCAAACTACGTGACCGGTACGATGGTAGCTAGTGCAGGTACGCCACGTAATCGCGGCTGCACTAGTCCACGGACGGACCGAAAAATACAAAATACTGCGTTGTTCACACAATGCGCTCGTGACTCGATAGCGTAGGATCTAGACCGAAGCCAGTATCCCCGGACCTAGTAGGGAATGGCGCGCTATCCTCCGTTCCATAGATCAGCGTTCGCCGCATCGCTCTAAAATAGCGGCCAGATCACTCGCGCACGACCGATACCCTTACGGGGTGACATAACGGCGCGAGTGTCCTGTAATGCAGCCTAGCGACGCATGCCGCGCCGCTAAGAGACGCTAAGAGCGTCCAGCCGGTCACAAGCCCGGACAAATGCAGAGTGAGGGAGGGTCCTATGTGGTCCATCGCTGGCGTCTGGTTCTCGTTCGCGGTTCCCCTGACTGCGTGTGTCGTCTTCTTTGGGTGCGCGGTCGCCTAGTCCGGCGATGGACGGTTGATAGCCTATGGCGAGGGTAGCGATAGTTTGTGGGTCCTTTGCCCCCTTTGACCCTACTTTGGTCGCTACCCTCGCCGGGCCCGTTGCAGTAAACAAAGGTTAGCGCGCTTGACCTGGGGCGCGCTACCCTTTCTTTCCTGCAAAGGGAAGGTTTCCACCACATAGTCACAATGTTCGGGCGGACATAGTGGCTATTTGCTCTAACTAGTCAATCCGCCCCGTGGAGTGTCCAAATGTCCGTTGATACTGCCGTTGCTGTCGATCCCAAGAGCTTCAAGCTCAATGCGCGCCAGATCGCGTTCCTGCTTTCCCTCGGTACCGTCAAGGGCGATAAGGTCGTTTTCTCGCTGGCGGATCTCCAGGGTTTGCAGACTGAGCGTACCCGGACCGGCGAGGCTGAAATGGTTTCCCAGTTTCGGGGCCTTATCGCGAGCAAGAGCGCGGATCTCACCGATGGGATCGGTACTCTGTCGTTCAAGTCTCGCGAGATCAAGGCAGCTGGTTTCCCTGACAGCGCCCTTAAGAACCTGAACTACTGGCGTGCCTACCAGTCTGCCGCGGCTCGCGTTGCGATCGCAGAGGGATGGGTCCCTTCGATCGCGTCCAAGTACAACGAGGATGCGGACGCTATGGTGATTACCGTGACTTTCTCGAATGGTCCCGGTGTCGCCGATTCACTCACCAAGCTGCGCGCGGCGCATGCCGAGGCTGCTGCGAAGGCTGCTGCGGAGGCGAGTGAGGATAGCGAGCCCGCGACCGGCGATGACTCGGACGCGGCTCCTAGCGCCCCTGCCGAGGAGTAGTCAGGGCATAGCGACTACCCGCTATGTCCGCCGAAGCGGTAGAGACGATCGCGACCCTTACTACTGCGGTAGGGGTCCTAGTCGGTTCTAGCGTTTGCATGCTATGTGGTAGCTTGCTCTTTTTGTTCGGTTTGCTCTATCAGACTGGTAGGATCATCCATCGAGCGAATGAGCTAGAAAAGCAAGCGAGGAAACGCTAGAAGCCCCGTACCCTTCCCAGGGTCGAGGCTTTCGGCGGTAGGAGGATAGAGAAACAATGGCCACTAACGCTGCTAGACTGCAGATCCCTCGCTGGGCCGAGGCTAGCGCGTTCCTGGGGACCTTGGAGCGCGATCAAGCGGTAGCCGCCTGCTACGCTATGATCGATGTCCTGACGTTCTACAGGTACCGCGGCGCGGACTTCTATGCGATCGACATGGGGCGCGAGGAATGGCGCGACCCGTCGACGCTCACCCACTACCTTTACGGCTACTGCCATGCCGTCGGCGACTGCCATACTTGGAGGAACGGCTAACCAGTCAAGGGCCCTTATTGGGGCAACGGGCCTTACCCGCCCCGTGGACACACTAGATTAGTGGAGAAAACATGATTCATGCTTTCGGGCGTTGGTGGATTATCACTGACTACGTGCCTAATGGAGTATGGCAGGGAACGCGCGGTTTTGATGTTTGGTTTGGCCGATCCTCTGATACCGAAAGCTGCTCGCTCACTGCAGATTACGTCGATCGTTGGGTTTGCCCGGACTAAGGGAGGCAGCGCATAATGCGACCGCCATAGCTACCGCCCCGCTAGCCTTGACAGGTTAGCGGGGCTTAGCTGTTAGGAGGGCATGATGGCGCGCAAGCGCAAGCGGAATCGTAAACTTCGGATCGCCTGGGATACGCTCCCTCTCGGTAAGACGACGGATACGGCGATCGCTAAGCAGTGTAAGTGCAGCCGTGAAGCGGTAAGGCTGCAGCGGGTCAAGCGGGGTATCCCTGTATTCGTTCCTCCCGATCCTGACTGGGATACGCTCCCTCTCGGATTAATGTCTGATCTGGACATCGCAGAGGAATACGGGATTTCATGTCAGAGAATCAGGGAAGCGAGGAAAGTGCGCGGTATCGAACGCTACCAGCCGCCCGGGAAGTGGGATGATCTGCCCTATGGTGAAATGCGAGACTGCGATATCGCTCGTCTGCATGGCATCACAAAGCAGAGGGTATGGAATGAGCGTGACAAGCGTGGACTAATCAAGGGGTGATAGATGTTTCTCGTGCTGTCAGTTACCCGCGTCCGGTTGAATGTGGGTGGGTACACCTATGGCAAGCATGGGCGCTACTTCGGGCATGGCCGTCGGCTGTATGTGGTGGACGTTGTGAGCGGCCCTGATCTTCCGGGCATGCCGCACTACTTCCGGGCGCTGGACCGTGCGGGAGCGGTAGCGTATGCCCTGGACACATTCAAATCATACGCACCGCTCGCGGTGCAAGGGAGGCAGAAGTAACATGCTGTTCCGACCCAGGGGATCCGGCGGCTCTCAATTCGTCGGCAACGTGGTTAGGTGGGGTGAGTATGCAATGCTGATTGTTACTCGCTGGTCTGGTAGTGCGCCTATCCATTGGATTCCTGACGACCACGATACGATCGTGTGTCCTGATTGATTGGTTAGTGGCATGCGATACAGTCTCGCATGCTACACGATACAGCGCCAGGGTACTTACTTGGTAATCACCCAAGTTAAACATCCGACTGTATCGGATGCGTCCGTCGGGACCTGGTACAAAATTAAGATTTGACTGGTACAAAATTAAGATTTGGCTGGTAGAAATTTAGGATTCGGGGCATTTTAAAATCGGTATACCCATTATAAAATGAGTTAATATTCAAAAAATTTTTGCCTAAAATTTCTAAATACCTTGCCATTCTGGCACCCTTGGAGCAAGCTCCCTCCCAAGCTCCGGACCTAGGCCCGCACCCCTGCCCGATCCGCGCCCTAAACCTTGGTGGGAACCTTGGGAGCACCGTGCTACACTGTCTCTAGCGACCGGGCGATCCTCCCCGTGCCTCGCGATAAGGAGTTAACATGCTGTTTTACCGCGATAACGATAGTAGCCGGCCCGAATACATCGGACATGTGGTCGAAATTCGTTCTGCCCCTTCGCGCGCTTCTGCCTATATGGCGCGAATCTTCCTCTGCGAATCTATTGTAGATAATCCCTGGGATGGTTTCTATTGGGAAGGAGAAAACGATAAGCAATTTTTCCTCGTTTGTCCGGACTAATTAGTAAATAACCTTACCGCCCTGTGGTCATGCGAAAAGGAGAATTAAGAAAATGCGCTGTATCCTCACTAAGTTTATTCCCGATACTAATCATCGTGAGCGTCGAGTCAAGGCATGGGTGGCTAACACTAAGATCATCGTCGATTGGAACAGCGCGCTTAGCATCGAAGGAAACCACCGCCGGGCGGCGAGCGCTGGATAGTGCAAAGGCTTTCGGACATATCACTCAAGCAGAATACGACGCAAAGAGGAGGGCATAAAGTGATTATCATCGGTATCAATGTTCTGGATGAGAATGATCTCGATAAGGTGATTGATACGATTATTAAGAGCGGCACCGTCGAGGATTGTAAGGCGCTGATTATGCACTTTATCGAAGAAGATCCTCGGATGTCGGTCGCTAGTCTCGCTGGTATCTATCTCGGTATCCATGCTAGTAACTTCTCCCCTAGTGCTACCGGACGCTGGCGTAAGGCGCTTGAGGCTCTTATGGAGGAAGGCCAGATTATCCAGTGTATTAAGGGACGTAACAGCTACTTGACTCTCCCCACCATCAATAAGAGGAAGTAATGGATAATCCCTTCTGCGATCTTCCCGTTCTGTTCTGGTATGATCTTAATAGTTATTTTACTGATAAGATCGATGCCTGCGTTGTATATGATCTGGAGATTGTTGACAGTCCTCGCTGTCTCGGTGTAGCCCTTATCTCGCTTGGTCTTAAGACTTCTCATAACATTAGCTGGAATAGGAAGTAATACCATGCTGCTCGATTACACTAAGGTCCGTAAGGTTTCTCTCAATAAGAAGAATCAGGCTTTCCATCGTACGTTTCCTGATCCTCCTAAGGCCGAAAACTGGTATCGTGGACATGATATCCATGGTAACGAGGAGTTTCTCACTGCCGTTAACTATGAAACGGCCTGCGTTAAGTTTGAGCGTAAGTTTCCGGAGTGTTGGACTCGGGCGGGTAGTAACGAAATTCTCGTGCGCACTAAGCGCGATTGGAGCGCCGATGTTGGATGATAACGAGAAGCGCGCGATTATTCTGGAATTCCTTAAGTGGGAATACCGGGAAAATAAGAATGTGCTCGCTAAGCAGCTTCATGGGGGCGAATGGATTACGATGGTAGAAAACAATGAGGAGGAAATGGAGGACGAGATTAATACTTTCCTCTTTTCACAGAAGCCGCCGGAGTATCAGAAGGATTTCGATATTCCCTTCTAAGCCCCGCTAGATAATCAAAAACAAAAGGCCCTGGTGAGCTTAACCGCTCCCAGGGCCTTTTGGCGTTTAGACTTTCTAAAAATTCGTTACTATTACAATCTTAACTCTTAACCTCGCTACGTGAAACTCCCTTGACAGGTACACGCGCGCGAAGTAAATCCCGTTTATGTCCATTATGAGCCATTTTGTTTCCGAAGACCAAGCCGACACTATCGTAGGCGCGTGCCGAAAGGGCATGACGCTTAAGGTAGCGTGTCAGCTTGCCCGGGTGCCATATAAGCGCATTAAGCAGCTACTAGCAGAGGCCGAGGAGCTAGTAGAAGATCCTAACTTTATCCTGCACGAGTTAGATCCAGCTTCGCAGAATATGATTGATTTTTATTTTAAAGTCAATGAGGCTCGTGGACGTGCGCAGGAAAAATGGATCGGCTACATCGCAGAGAGCGGCGAGAAGGATTGGAAAGCGGCAGAGCGCATGCTTAAAGTGCATGATCCAGAGAATTGGGCAGAGGGAACAGCGAAGGGCGCGGCGGCTATTGCAGGTAGTAGCAGCGGCCCCCCTGTGGCCATGCTTGATTTAACGCAGCTAAGCGTACCAGAGTTGGAATTGCTCGAGCGTTTGATGATTAAGCTCGGATCTAATGGTAATAACAAGCAGCTAGTTCAAACAGCGCCGGATCGCATTGTATTAGTAGCTAATGAGACTTAGTCATGAATCGATTTGTACAACAGCCTGGTGAGAAACCACATAACGTGAGTTTTTCTGCCTCTAAATTGCCTCGTCTTTCTTCTGTACAGAAGACGTTATGCGAAAAGAGCATGCGTCATTTCATGAAAAAGGCCTGGCATGCTGTTGAACCAGCAGATTTTATCCCTGGCTGGCATATCGATGCTATCTGTGAGCATCTAGATGCAGTAGCGCATGGACAAATTAAGAATCTCATTATCAATGTTCCTCCTCGTCATTGTAAATCTTTAACTACCTCTGTATTTTGGCCTGCACAAATTTGGACATGGCGGCCAGAAACACGATTTATTTATGGATCTAATGATCAGCAGCTGGCGACTCGAGATAATCTTAATACTCGTCGCCTGATTACCAGCGAATGGTATAAGGAGCATTGGGGCGATAGAGTTAAACTACAGCCTGATCAGAGTAATAAGCAGCATTTCGAGCTCCAGTCTACTGGTATGCGTAAGGCGGTCGGAGTAGGATCGCGCGTTACGGGCGATGGTGGAGATATTCTAGTCTGTGATGATCCTCATAACGTTTTGCAGGCGCTAAGCTCTGACGTTATTCGGCGCGAGGCGATTACTTGGTGGAATAGCACCATGTCTTCTCGCTTAAATCCGGGCTCCGCTATCGGCGCTCGTGTTATTATTATGCAGCGGGTGCACGAAGAGGATCTAACTGGCTGGTTGTTGAATAATACTGATGATGAGTATGAAGTACTCTGCTTACCTGCAAGGTATGAGAAGAACCATCCAGTACCATGTAAGACTTCTCTAAAGTTTGAAGATCCTCGAGACGAGGTAGGAGAAGTATTATGGCCCGGTGGCGTACCTAGTACGCGCTTAGATTCTCTCACTAAGGATTTAGGCACTTATGCCGCTTCGGGCCAGCTACAGCAGCGGCCAAGTCCACAGGGCGGTGGGCTTATCCAGACTAAATGGTTTCGTCTTCTCTCTAGAGAGGAATGGCCAACACACTTCGATGAGACTGCACAGTTTTGGGATCTTTCTATCGACGATGATCCAGAGGCTAATGAAACTGCTGGTATGGTACTAAGCCGCATTGGTGTACGCGTGTACGCGCGTAGCTTAATGCATGGCATTATGGGCTTTAATAAGCAGCTCACTGCTATTCGTGCGTTAAGTCTCCTGTATCCAGAAGCTTCCGGTAAGTATGTCGAAAAGGCTGGTGGAGCAAGCGCAATCTATGCGACATTAGAGAAGGAGATTCCTGGTATCGTCCTCGAGCCAAATAATAAAAGCAAGGTAGAGAAAGTATTAGCTTGGGCGCCATTCGCTGAGGCCGGTAATTTATTTCTTCCTTCCTGGGAACCATGGGTGCCTGACTTTTTAGCACAAATCGAAATGTTTCCTAATGGCACATATGACGATATCGTAGATGCTTATGGTACAGGCGTGCTTAAGTTTATCCATCGAGGCAGTGTTACTATTGCACCGAAAGAGCTTAGTGTAGGAAAAAATTCTCATTGGCGCACCTAAACCGTCCGCCCTGTGGAGTCGTGTAAATGGCCACTAGGAAAGAAAAGCGGCCGCCCATTGGTGCTGTAGCTGGTTATTCTGGACTTAAGCACTATAGCGGTTATATTGCAGAGGAATACCATAAGCAGCTAGCTGGTACTCGTGCATACAAGGTTTATACTGAAATGCGAGATAACAGTGCCGTAGTAGGCGCTGTTCTCTTTGTTATTGAGAGTATCTTAGCACAGGCTAAGTGGAAAGCGCGTAAGGGTACAGGGAAAAAGGCAAAGCGCGCGTTAGAGTTGCTAGAGCATTTGATTAAGGATATGGATCATCCTTGGTCTAATGTTATTTCTGACGCCGTTACTATGCTTCAGTATGGCTGGTCCTACCATGAAGTAGTGTATAAGCAGCGAGATGATGGTTTTCTAGGAATTAAGCAGATTGCTTTTCGTTCCCAGGATACTTTAGATCATTGGGAAATTGCTGAATCTGGTGAAATCTTAGGTATGCACCAGAGATTTTGGACTACTGGCAAGACAGCGTATATTCCTCTCGGGCGGGCGTTACATTTTCGTACTACAACCACTAAGGATAATCCAGAGGGGCGCTCTGTACTACGTAGCGCGTATCGCTCCTATTACTTCGGGCAGAAGCTAGAAGAAGTAGAGGCGGTCGGTATCGAGCGTGATTTAGCTGGTTTGCCTGTTGTACATGTTCCTGTCGAGTTTTTAACAGGCGATGCTACTGCAGAGCAGGCAGCGGTAGTAGAAAGCATGTATAGCCTGATCACTAAGATTAGGCGAGATGAATCCGAAGGTGTAGTATTTCCGTCGGAAACTAAGAATGACGGTAAGGCTAGTGGATATAAGCTTTCGTTATTGTCCACAGGGGGCGCGCGCGCACATAATGTAGGTGAGCCTATTAGGCGGTATGACACGCGTATTGCTATGTCACTGTTAGCGCAATTTATTCTGCTCGGTACTGAAAAGTCCGGCTCGTTTGCTCTAGCTGATAGGCAGGCCAGTATTTTTACTACTGCTCTGCAGCTATTTCTTATGAAATTGGCTGATGCTTTTGAGAAGCAGCTTATTAAGCCGCTGTTTCTTATGAACGGTTTCGATGAGAAGGAAATTCCTACATTAGTACCAGAGCAGCTAGATGACATTACTCTTACCGCTCTTGCTACTTTCGTTAATCAGCTTGTTGCTAGTAATGTTATTACTGCTGATGATCCCCTTGAAGTCCATTTACGTGAAGTTGCTGATTTGCCACCTATGGATCCTAGCACTAAGCGCGAGCCTGCTACTAATCCTCTTGGTGCAGGCAAACCTAAGGCCGGCGATGTAGCGGATAAGAATGATAAGAATTTAAAGCGGGATGATCCTAAGAATCCGGAGGATCCTACTAATATTCGTACTACTCCAGAGGATGATTAACATGGGCGCAGATGTTTTTAATGTAGAAGTGCCAATTAACAAGATTGACGATGACCAGCGGTTAGCTTTTGGTTGGGCGTCGGTACTGGTAAATGACGATGGTACCCAGCTGGTAGATGAGCAGAGAGATGTTATTGAAATTGAGGAGCTCGAAGGAGCTGTTTACGATTTCGTAATGTCTTATTGGCCTACTGCCGGCGTTAACCACGAGCGCCCCTGTGGCCAGCTTGTGGAGAGTATGGTATTTACTAAGAAGAAGTTAGAAATGCTTGGCATTGCTGATAGTAAGATTCCGCTTGGTTGGTGGGTAGGTTTTAAGATTTGGGATGAGGCCGTTTGGCAGAAGATTAAGAGCGGTGAATATAAGATGTTCTCTATCGGTGGTACAGCTACTCGAGTAGAGGTAAGCGAGGAGTCATAACCACGCTACCACGATATAAATAAACTAAGCACAGTTAACTCAAAACCTCCTGGGCGGGAGGCTTATGATAGCATAAGTTTCAGTGTGAGGGAGATATGCCTACTGCATTGCGCAGGTTACGAATTCAGGAAGTATCTTTCTGTCGCAATGGGGCGAATCAGAAAGCAGAAGTTAAACTATATAAGTCCTTGGATGTTGGAGAGGATATGCAGTTCGATCTTACTAAGATTACCGATGAGAATGTGCGCAAGATGGTGCAGGATGAGATTGCTCGTATTGAGGCTCTTAAGGCCGAGAGCGAGACTAAGCTCACTGCGGAGGTAGCTAAGTCTGCGGATCTTAAGCAGAAGTTAGATACCAGTACGGAGCAGATTGCTAAGTTCAATAAGCCTCCTGTCGATCCTCTTGCTGGTGTTCCAGAGTCTGTGCGTAAGCAGTTAAATGATATGGAGACCGAGCTTAAGATCGAGAAGTCCGCTCGTCTTGATCGTGAGAATGAGGCCGTCGTTAAGTCTCTTGTTGGTTCGTTTGCTTGTGATGTTACTGCTGTAGCTAAGGCGTGGAAGGATATTCCTGCTGGCGCTCGTGAGGCTATGGAAACTGTTCTTAAGGCTGCTAAGGCGCAGAGCGATAAGCTCCTAGAGATTACTAAGCAGTCGGCGGGTATTAGCGGTTCTCTTGGTGCAAGTGAGGATGCTTCGTCTAAGCTTACAGTTATCGCTAAGTCTCTTGTAGAGACTAAGGTTTGTAAGAATATGGGTGAGGCTATGGAGAAGGCTTCTAAGGATAATCCGGAGCTTTACGCCGAGCATCGGGCGAACCTTCGTAAGTAATCAATTCAATTTAAATAGGATTTAACAAATGGCTTTCGAAACTCCTGGTTTTCTGTTCACTCGTCCAGCTGCGGCGGATCTTTCGTCTAAGCAGTATTACGCTGTGAAGATTGATTCGGACGGTAAGGTTAATGCCGTCGCTTCCGCTGGTTATGATTTTGATGGTGTTCTGCAGAATGATCCTAGTGCGGCTGGTCGTGCTGCAGTAATTATGAAGACTGGTATTACTAAGGCTATTGCTGGTACTGGTGGATCTACTCGTGGATCGCGTGCAGCTATTTCGGCTACTGGTACGTTTGTTCTTGCCACTACCGAGATGTCTGTTGGTATTTTCCTCGATACTGTTTCGGCTGCCGAGGTTTGTACTATTCTACTAGATGATGGTCCTACTCGTCGTGCTCGCGTACGTCGTGCGGGTAGGGTTGCCACTCTTACTGGTAATGATACTTTAGTTGCTACTTCTGCTTACTACCAGAAGTTAAATCCAGGTGGCGCGCATCGTGATGTTACGCTTCCTGCGGAGGCGTTATCGACTAATCTTGACTTCCTCATTATCAACGCTGCTACTGCGGCGGAGAATCTTGTTGTGAAGTCGGATGATCCCGCTACCATTGGTACCGTTAACCAGAACGAGGCCGGTCTCTTTGTCTGTGATGGCACTACTTGGGTTCTAGGCGCCATTTGGACCATTGCTCTCTCCTAATTTATAACGAATAAAGGATTATTCACATGGGTTTACCTACTGCTAGTGACGTGCATGTTGATGCCGTCCTCACTAATATTTCTGTGGCCTATCAGCAGAACGAGCCAAGCGTCGCCGATCAGGTCTTTCCGATGGTTAAGGTAAATAAGCAGAGCGATAAGTATTTTATTTACGATATGGCTGATTGGAATCGTTCCAATATGCAGCTACGTCAGCCTGGTACTGAATCGGCCGGCGCTGGTTGGCGTGTTTCGACTGATACGTATTTCTGTGATATCTATGCCTTACATAAGGACATTGATGATGCGCAGCGGTCGAATGCTGATATCCCTCTTGATCTTGATCGTGACGCTGTAGCCTTCCTACAGAATCAGAATAAGATTAAGCGTGATATCGAGTGGGCTAGCGCCTTCTTCACTACTAGTGTTTGGACTGGTTCCACTACTGCTGGTGATATTACTCCCGGTACGCTATGGAGTGCCGCTAACTCTACTCCTGTCGCTAACGTACGTGCGCAGCGTCGTTCGGTCCGTCTTAAGACGGGTTCTTATCCTAACGTTATGGTTATGGGTAGTGAAGTTTGGGACGCGCTTTGTGATAACTCCGATATCCGTGATCGTATTAAGTACGTTCAGCGTGATATTATCACAGAGGATCTGGTTGCTGCTCTCTTCCAGGTTAAGAAGATTATTGTTGCGGATCTTATGCAGGTAACCTCTGCAGAGGGTGCGTCGACTACTACTACCGCGGCCGTTTTCGGTAAGCATGCCCTTCTTCTGCATGTTCCCGATCGTCCGGGTCTCAATACTCCTGCGGCTGGTTATACTTTTGAATGGAATGGCCAGGCCGGTTCAATTGGTGGCCAGCGTATTCTTTCTTTCCGTATGCCCGCTCTTAAGTCGGATCGTATTGAGATTGAGACCTGCTTTGATCATAAGCAGGTTGGCGCTAACCTTGGTGTGTTCTTCGCTTCTTGTGTTTCCTAATCAATTCTAATTAGCGGGAGAGCCACTGACAATAAGAGTTGTCAGTGGCTTTTCCTGTTTATAGGGGTATTACAATGGCCGCAGCCACACTTGTTTTGAATGTGCCGCAGAAAGTTACTTTTTCTGCCGACGCTGGTAAATTACGAGAAGTAATTTTACCTGTGGGTGCCACGTCTGTTAAGATGTCTTCTAGCGAGGCTTTTTATCTACAGGTTTCTGGCGTAGATGAGGAAGCAGAGACAACTACAGCACAATTTAAATATGCTGCGGGTGTCTTTATGGAGCCTATTTGGACAGGCGGAGATGTTCCATATCCTATTCCTCTATCCTCTGCTCTCTCCGTATATTTTATTGGTGCCAGTGTAAGTCAAGCGGTTTGGTTTCATGCGGTTTCGAGGTAAACTATGGCTAATGCATCCTATAGTGTAGCCTCTGGCGGCATTACGGACAATTCCGTTTACACGGCAGCTCTTCAAAATTTAGCCGTAAGTACAGGAAAACTAGCTGATCAGGCAGTAACTCTTCCTAAACTAGTTCATGCTGGCGCACAATTCGATTTCTTGATGCGTAATAGCTCTGGATCTGGTGCATGGGAAGATGCTACTTTAGCGCAGGTAAAGGCGGCATTAGGTTATTCTGATGCTTTAATTAATACCCAGTTTTATCCCTCTACTGCTGCTTTTTCTGATAGTACGGGATCATATGCTGATATTACTGGAGTTACCTTTACACCTACGGCGGGAGGTATTTATTTATGTGACTATTTTGCAATTGCTTATACTGCTGCCACTACTACTGGTTTTGGTATCCAAATTAATGTAAGCAATGAACAGTATGGTGCCGCCTTTATGTATGCTCGTGGCGGTACTCAATCGTCGCAGGGGCTAGTCAATAACGCATTTTCTTCGAATGTTATTGCTTTTGTTGGCACTACTGCGCCCGCCTCTCCTGCTCGTGTTCCTTGTATGGGTTGGTTTATTTTTAAGGCTCACGCCACTACACCAGGTGCTTGTAAGTTACAGGCGACTACAGAAGTAGGCGGATCACAGATTGATATTGCTGCTGGCGATATTGTTATGCGTGCTAGGAGGCTAGTCTAATGTCTGTTCATGTAGGTACATTGGGAACCGTACTAGTCTGTTCCTCCTGTCAGACGCTTTTGCAAGCAGATCCCGCAGCGCAATTAGCTTTAGGCCCTTTTGGACGGGCACAGCCTAGTATGGTATCTAATTATTTTGATGGGCAGACACCCGCAATTATTTCAGAAATTACGACTAAGGAAATTACTTTAAGTCCTTGTTCTGGTTGCGGGGATACTTTTACTGTTGATCGCTGGAATGTAATTCTGCGGTTAGTAGTAGATGAGATTCCTCTTGAATTTGATTCAGCTTATGCACAAAAGATTGATTTAGTGGCCTCTAGGCAGCAAGGCAAAGTAGTTTGGGACTATGCTAATCCAGTAGCCAGACAGAAACTTAAATTAAAGGAATAACCATGCGACCATGTATTTTTGCAGGGTTTCTAGGTCTCTTTTTTGGTTGTGTTTCTGTGGCTTACGGTCAAGACGTGCCGTTAATTACACAAACCGAGCTCCCCCCTGTGGACATTAACAGCATTATTAATTTAGGTAAGACTTTTGGGTGGCCTCTTTCATTCGGTTACATGCTTTATCGTGCCGTAGAAAAGCTACTAAAGACTTTTGAAGAGATTCGCAAAGACATTCGAGTTATTCGTCGAGTCTTAGCTAAGGAAAATGCCAATGACTTGGACGTATGATGCAGCAGATTTATCCGAAGATGATGCCACAGGGCGGCGCACTATTATTCGTCTAGTAATTGGTGACACTGATACAACAGATCAGCAGCTACAGGACGAAGAGATTGACTATTTCTTAGATACTAATGATGATGCCTTACCCGCTACGAGTAAGCAGTGTGTATTGGCATTAATCGCTAAGTATAGTCGAGAAGTAGATACTTGGATGGGGCATACTCGTGTCGAACGTAGCCAACGAGTACGAAATTACAAAGCTCTATTGGAAAAACTGGAAAACGACATTAGCCGGCTGGTTGCTAGTATGCGCGCTGGTGGTCTTACTCTTAGTGAGAAAGACTCGGATCGTTCTGATTCGGATGCAGTACAGCCGTTTTTCCGTAGAGATATGGATAATGATCTCACACGCCCTAGTGTGGCTAGTCTAGAGGATTAAATTATGGACCGGCAGCTTCAAACGTGGTTAACGGAAACAGCCTACTATAAGACTCCTTCGTCGATTACGTCTGCTGGCGTTGAAACGTTTGGAGCTGCCGTGTCCTTCCTCTGTCGGACCGAGTTACGCAATAACTACCATGGACCTATGTTTATGCCTCGCGCGGGCGAGGATACCGAACATATGCATCTATTATTCACTACTACTAATGTCCCTGACAATGCTCGAGTATGGTTACCTGGAGACAGTAACGCAGATAATACTCTAGCTAAGAAGATTCGTAATAAAGAAACTGTTCGTGATGAGGAAGGGGCAGTTAGTCATTATGAGATTTACATCTAATGGCTAGTATTCGTGTCCGTACCATTTTTTCTGGCCTAGCGGACGTTAAAGAGGCTACCAGAAAAGCAAGTAAACGTCTCTCTAGTGCAGGGCGGGCGGGCATTTATGCTGCGGCCCAGGAAATTATTAGAGACGCTAAGAACCGCGCCCCCGTGGACACTGGCGCATTGCGAGAAAGCGGCTATGCTACTATGCCTGACAGCGGTAATCGTGTAGAAATCGGTTTTGGTGGGCATGGTAATACGTCAGCTTCTGGCGCCTATCCAGAAGATTATGCTATCCCTCAACATGAGAGGGAAGATTATAATCATAGGATTGGCCAGGCTAAGTATCTGATAGACGCTATTAATGCCGCTCTAGCCGGTCGAGGATTAGCTGCTTTTGCTAGAGCAGCGCAAAGAGAGTTTAATTCTGGTGGCGGCATGCCAAATAAAGAGGTTCCAAGCTCACCAGAGGAAGGTGATTAATGCCTAATCCCGCCACATTACCAGCTAATGTGGTACTTGCTATATTAGATGGACATGCTTCGCTTACGGCGGGTACTAATTTATTTAGTTGTCCTCCTAAACCGCATAGCGCATTAGTGCCACGTAATTGTGTGTTCGTATGGGAGCAGTTTAGTTTTTTACCACATACTTATATTGGAGTAGATAAAGACGATAGACAATTTATTGTAGATATGTATCTTAGATATGCTGATGACTTTGATACAGGGCGCACATTAGCTTATGGTTGTTGGGCTCTTTTACAAAGAGCAAACGTATCTGCATATACTGGGTATATTTCTTGTACCACTAGAGATTCTGGTCCTCGTTATATCGGTATCGATGATACTGATAATCATCGGTTCGTAATCACCACTAACTTACGTTATGTAGGATAGAAGAAAATGGCTTATGCTGCGCACGCATCTAAGGTTGAGATCAGCCCAGATGGTATCACTTGGACGGAAGTAGACGGTATCAATGATGCCTCCTTTGAGGTTTCTCGTGATATCCTAGAGACGACAGATTTTAAGGATACCTCTGGCGCTAAGACCCGTATTGTTGGTCTCCAGGATACTTCGATTAGTATCAAGGGCGATTACGAGGATACTGATACTAACGGACAGAATATTATCCGTTCGTCTTTCCTGGCGGGTACCTCTCTTTATGTTGGTTTTAAGCTTGATGGTACCGATGGCTATAAGGTACAGACGTATGTTTCTAAGGCCTCGATGAATATTTCTGTTGATGGTAAGGTAGAGTTTGAGGCCGAGTTTGTTTCTATTGGCGCGGTTGCGGCTCACAGCTAATAGGAGTTGACATGGCATCTCCAGGTTATTTAGCCTCAATCACAGTCATGGCAAATAATGCCATTACTATGACTAATGAAGCTATGACCGGCTCCGGTGCCGGTCCATATACTATTACTAACTCTGTAAAAGAAATTTGGGATCCAGCTACTGCCATTAGCTTTAAGGATAATGGTGTAGCTATTAGTTCTGCTGATATTCTAGAGGTAGATTACTTACTAGGCCAGGTGACTTTTACTGCTTCTAAGACAGGGCCAATTACTGTTTCTGGCAAGTATTACCTCCGGTTTACGGTAACGGATGCTTCTGAAATTTCTATTGAAATGCAGCGCGACGTATTCGATACTACTACCTTTGATCCCACAGGCGGGGCGCGCACCCGTATGTTGGGGTTACTGGATGTAACTGGTACGCTACACATTAAGAGTCGTATCGATACGGATTACAATACAGGAGGTGACGAGCGTGCGATGCTCACTAGTCTGTTAGACGGAGATCCTTTTGTTATCTCTCTCCGTCCTCGAGGAACATCGGCTGCGCCTAAGTATAGGTTTTGGGCTCATGTTGTAAAGGGTAGCCAGGACCTATCGATTGATTCGCTTGTTGAGGGCGATGTCGAATTCCAGCTGTATAGCCAAATGTCCGTAGATAACTATCCTATTCATTTCTCCTACACTGATACCTAAGAGGTTCTATTATGCTTCGGGACACCATTCGTGATCGCGTCTTTTCGAAGAAGTCTTCGTCTACTACTATTATGGTCGGCGACGCCCCTGTGGTTGTTCGCTCTCCTACAGTAGCAGAGCGTAGTTTGATTATCGATCGTGCTACGCAGATTGCTGCTGATGGTACGGCTAAGATGGATTTTGCTAAGCTCCAGCTCTATGCTGTCATTTTCCTCGCGCACGATACTGCGGGAACGCGTATCTTCGAAGAGAGGGAGTTTGAGCATCTTGCTGCTACTCCAGTAGACGATGAGCTGGATGTACTTATTAACGCTTGTGTGGCTGCACTCAAGGTTAAGAAGGAAGATCACGAGGCGGTGGGAAACAAGTAGAACAGAATCCGGAGCTTCAATTGCTTCACTTGATAGGTGAAACAATTGGAGCTCCGGTTTTCTGGCTTAGGGATAACCTTCCCTATGAAGAATTATTGTCTTGGGGAGCCTATTTTACCTTAAAGCGTAAAATGGAAGAGAAAGCGCATGCAGACGCTAAGCGCAAGACTAAGAGTAGACCAGAGCGGCGACCACCTAAGAAGCATAAGGCGAATTAACCATGGCACTAAATCTAGGAACAATTATCGCGGCTGTTAAGCTCGAGACAAGGGAGTTTAATAACGAGTTAGATGATATTACTCGTCGATTCGACCGTTTCCTAGAAGTAGGTGTCAAGGTCGCCGAAGGTATTACTAGGGCTTTTGCTAGCTGGCTTGAAGTTGGTATTGAAACGCAGAGCATGTTAGATCAGAATACCCGCGCCTTTGAGAATCTCGCTGGTAGTGCAGATAAGGCACAGGAGTTTATGGATAGGCTGCGGCAGTTTGCTGTAGCCACTCCATTTGAATTCGAAGGTATCGCTAATTCAGTTAAGACCTTACAGGCGATGGGCATTCAGTTAGATAATACTATTCCTCTTCTTCAAGTCTTTGGTGATAAGGCGGCTAGCGCTGGTAAGGGAGCAGACAACGTTAAGTTAATGGCTAATGCCTTTTCTCAGGTTATGGCCTCTGGTAAGCTCATGGGACAAGAGCTAAACCAGTTTGTTAACAACGGCGTAGCTATGATTCCTATCTTGTCGAAAGCCTATGGTAAGTCCGCAGGCGAAATTCGTACAATGATGGAAGCGGGTATGCTAGATGCTAAGACAGTTTTAACTGCTGTTCTTAAGGATATGGTTGCTACGTCCGAAGGGCAAATGTCTGCAATGAACCAGACTTTCTCTGGACGTATGAATAGCATTAAGGAAGCTTTTCGTTTTGCTTCTGCTGACGCGTTAAAGCCGCTTTATGATCAAATTGTTGAAATCATGCCGATTGTTGCTGCATTCGGCCTGGCACTACTATCTATAGCGACTGAATTCGTTCCATACATTCAGATGGCTGTAAATATTATTGCCAATCTAATGCTTGGTTTCGTCGCTTTAGATGAGTCTACACAGAAGTGGGTAGTAGGGATCACACTGGCCACAGCGGCGGCGTTTGTTTTAGCTACAGCTGTTGCTACGATCATCTTTACCGTTGCCGCGGCAGTCGCAGCGATTGTTACCTTCTTTATGTTCGTGAGTACAACGGCGCTCGGCGCTATTGCTATTGTAGCCGGCTTGGCCACGACATTCATTGCGTTCGCTGCAAGGATGATTGCTACAGCTACCCTTATCTTTGGTGCTTGGAATGCGCAATGGTTCCAGCCTATCAAGAAGGAGCTGATTGCCTTTAAGACGCTCGTAGTGGGTGCGGCGCAATTCTGTGCAGATCAATGGATTACGATCTTCAAGGGCCTATATAAGCAGGCAGTTTTCATCTTCGATGGTATCTTTGATGCGATTATGAAGACTGTCGAAGGCTTTGCTAAGTCCGTACAGAAGATCGCAGGTGCTATTTTCCGTAATGTTCCCGGTCCTGCTTGGTGGAAAGAGGATATTCTAAACGCTATTGGCGCCATGGATGAGCTACAGATTGCTACGCGCAATTGGCGTGAGGGCGATCTACCTTCTATGATTCAGGGAACAGTTGGAGATATTGCTACTAAGCTACCTGGAATGTTGTCAGACGGCATGAATATGCTCGGAGAGCATTACTCGAATGCTTTATCCAAGCTACTTCCTGACGATGTACGTAACTCGGGACAGGGACTATTAGACAAATTTAATAGTATGACCGAGCTCGCCCCTGTGGACTTGGATAAATTGCTTGAGGATCTGTTCGGCAATTTTAAAGTAACTCCTCCTAAGGGACAAGGCGATTGGGCTAAGAAGTTAATTGGTGGTGATGTTCTAGCTGAATGGGATAAACTAAAGAAGGAAATCGATAATATCGATGTTAATTCTTGGTTTGAGGTACTTCAGACTAAGCTAGAAGCTATCGATATTAGTGCTATGAAGACGGCGGTTGATCAGGTTACTGATGCTTTTGAGCCATTAATGGAAGAAATGAAGAAGGTTATGACTGGTTTTGAGGATTTAACTGGTCGTCTTACGAGCTCAATGGGTATCGATAAGCTTATCTCGGCCGGTAAGAGTGGTAAGGATGCTTTTGGACCAATGATGGGAGGTATGTTAGAAGGTATTGGCGGTAGTGGCGCTGCCGCCGGTATGTTAGCCGGCCCATTAGGCGCATTAATCGGTATCATCATTGAGATTGCTACTGGTACGCAGTCTATGGCCGATATCGTCGCCTTCCTTGATGAAGTAGTTCAAATGGTAACTAAGGCATTAGACGGATTATTACAGTTTATTCGTCCTCTACTAAGTGTGTTAATGAGTATCGTAAGTGGTCCTATTGCTGCACTTAGCGATATCTTTGTTGTTATTGGTGATGCTCTATCTCCATTAGCTGCTGCTCTAGTACCGTTAGGACCATTACTTCAAACACTTAGTGCAGCAGTATCTAGTTTCTTTGGAGCTTTGTCTATTATCCAGCCTATTTTACAGGCGGCGTTTTTTGGTATTTACTACATTCTAAATTCTATTGCCCTCATCGTTATGAGTGTAGTATACGGATTAGGAGTAGTTTGGAATGGCATCATTAATGTTCTTGTTGGTGTCCTAGAACTGCTTAGTAAGGTTCCTGGAGTAGGGAAACTTCTCGACGAAGCCATTAAGTCTCTTGAGGATTCGAAAATTAATCTGCAGGCCATTGAGGATGATATTGTAAAGGCGGCTAACACTTCCTTTGAGGAAGCTACAGCACAAGCTAATGCACAAGCCGAAGCTACTGCTGCTGTAGAGGATACTACTGCCGCTATGCATCAAATGACTGCTGAAATGATTAATGTGCCAGAAGGATATAAAGTAGCTTTAGCTCGTTTTCAATCTATGGATCCTTCTGCTACTCGCTTAGGCAGCGCAGTTGTTCCATTAGCTCGTGGAGGCATTGTTACTAAGCCTACCTTTGCTCTAGTAGGAGAGGCTGGTCCCGAAGCTGTTATCCCTCTAAGCAAGATGGCTGGTGGCAATGCCTCCACAATCCATATTAACCATGTCACCATTGTTACTGACAACATTGAGGATATGGCCGAGCAGATTACTCGCATTGCTGATCGACAGGCGTTCTTAGGTATGGGCACGCCGATGGCTACTCCTAAGTATAAGGGACGTTAATCATGCCTTTCTTTCGTATTCAAAATGTGCATGAAATCCCTGTGCAGCACGAAGCCGCTAGCGTCAATCGAGAGTTACTCGGTGACGCTAAGCGTGCTTTTAGTGGTAAGATGCTTGGTACGCATCGAGCCATTAAAAACAAATGGCAGTTTACAACTACTTGGCTTGTTGAATTAGAGTGGCGTTTCCTTCGTGCTCTATTAGAGGGTGAAGGGCACCATTGGAGTTTTGATAGTTCTACTGAATGGAAATACTCTAGTAAGGGTATGGGCCCTACGTCTGGTACTGCTGCTAACGGCTCTCGTTATACTACTGCTACTAAATTCGGCGCTGGGGCTCTATCGGTTACTGCAGGTAATTACGTTCAGTTTAATGTGGGTTATAGTAATGAATGGACAGTAATGTTATGGGGAGCTACCTCTAGTTTTGCTAACCATTACATTGTAAATAACAGCAGTCAGAAATGGGTAGATGGTGTGCGTAATGATGCAGCGTCTACACCATTTATTACTATGTCTTCAGGTAATCTACGTATTGGTGATACTGGTGCAGGAGCGGCACAGTATTTTGATGATATTGTAGTCATTCCAGAGAAGATTAATGCTAGCTGGGCAGAAGACTTAGGTGTAATGTCTAATGCTTTTAGTGCTTTACCATTAATTCGTGTCAATGGTAATTTCTTCTTAAGTCAAGATTACTATGTTCGTGGCTTCGATGTTAATGTAGAATTGTCCCAAGGAGTTGTAGACGGTACCTGGGAAGCAAACATTGGCCAGGTATCCGCTACACTAATTGAGGATTCAAGGATTTAATATGCGCACTATTGATGCTGATCACGCCGCTATCATTGGTACTGGTCGAACCGATCGCAGGGTAGATGTTCGTGTCCGTATTGAGGACGGAGACGGTACACTACAGGATATGCGTGATTTTAAAGGACGTGATTGGATCATTAGTGCTGTCTGGGGCGAAGACATCGATACCGAGAGCATGAATTGTACTGTTGAATTAATTCGTGAAATGTACAATGATTCGCTTTCGCCTCTACACGAAACTAGTCGTCTTAATTTGAATGCGGGCGGCACCTATGATCGTCTAATTGATCTAGGTCGCCGTATTCAGATTCAGACTAGGTATGCTCCTGCTGATGAGCGAGCAGAGGCATTAGCCTGGATGACTATGTTTGATGGCTACATTGATATCATCAACTGGTCTACAGAAGTATTACGTATCGATGCTCGAGATAAGTATAGGGCGCTGCAAGATACGTTTATTGAGGATCGTACAGAGTATAGTAACTCTACTGGTGTAGCTATTGAGACGGTATTACAGGATATTGTTGACGATTGGATCGCTAGCCCACCTACTCTTTATACACCCTCCTCCCCCCTGTGGAATATCAAAAATTTCAATGCCCAACGCCAATCTGTAGCGGATCAGATTAATCTATTAGTTGATCAGATTGGTTGGAGATGTAGGTATAAGTGGGATTCAGGGACTTCTGCTTTTCGTCTTACTCTCTATGAACCAGATCGTGCGGGCGGTGGAGGACCAGTATATGATTTTTATCAGGATGACTATTACGAAATTCCTTTAATGGAGATCAGTACAAAGGATATTCGTAATGCAGTAACTATCAAATACCCTGATCCTGCTGATTTACGTCAGGACGGCTCACCAAAGCAGAAGTCTACTACACGTACAGACGCTACCTCTATTGCTGCTTATGGCCGACGTTGGATGTGTATTTCGGAAGAAGCTTCTAGTAATATTGATACAGCTGGAGAAGCACAGGATTTTGCTGACATTATTCTTAATGATCTAGCTTATCCTAAGATCGCTAAACGCGTCTCTATGCCTTACTTTGCTTTCGTCGAGCTCGATGATTTATATGACTTTGCAGCAAATAACATTCATGCTACTTCTTCCTTATCTCTTGCTGTAGTAGGCTATCGTCATCGTCTATCTGACGGTGAATGTACTACTGAATTAGATTTGCATGAAACTGCTGCTATTGGTAGGCATACTAGCTGGTTTCTATCTGGGGGTGGCCCAGGTATGGGCTATCCTGTACTTACTCAAGAACCACTGACAATTGCTAACTTAGCTGTACTAGAGGGTAATGTAGGTTTAACTGTTACCTGGGAAAGCGCGCATACTGCTACTATTGACGGTTATATGAGCTCTAAGAGAAGTGCAGACACTATTTATGAAGTCTATGTTACAGCTGCTGGCGGATCTCCTGTAGCAGGAGATTTAGTAGGTGTTACCGCTTCCAATTCCTTTCTCATTAATTCTAATGAGTCAGGTATTCCTACAGGTATCCTATTAGATGTTCATGTACGTGCTGTCTCTTCTAGCACTACGGGCTCGTATACCTCTGTTACGAATAGACGAGCTCTACCGCTTGGTAACGCTTGTATTGCTGGAGAAGCGCAATTAGATGGAGCAGACGTAGGTATGAATAGTAATAATGGAGATAGTGGAGAAAATCCTCCTGACGGAATGAGTATGGAAGCAGGCACTTGGGGAGTAGACGCCGAGTTAGACGATGGTTCTCTTGGCCCGCCACCGGTTAATGGAGGACACTATGTTTATTTCTAAGGATCTATTATGCCTGCCACCGCATTAAAAACAAAAATTCATCCAGTAGCAGAAAATAAACGCTATCGTTTTCTAGTAGAATGGGCTTGTGAAGTTACTAATCAAGCCCTGACTGTAAAAATCCGTTGGTATAATTATGATAAGAGCAGTTCATCGGATGTGACTATTTTATCAGAAAATGCGCAAACTGCCGACACCTGGCAAGTTAATACCTCTACTGTAGTGCCTCCGAGCAGTGCTCGTTGGTTTCAAGTCATTGTAGCTAAGCCTAACGTTGCAGATAAATTTAGCCTTGCTCGTATTGAACTAAAGGAGCATGATACTTCATTAGCACGCAAGAGTATGAGCCTCAATTTCTTTGAGGACTTCTTAGGTGGGGCTCAATATACTTGGACAGAAACAGATACTGCTGCTGATGGTATTACCATTGGTACAGGAGATTCTACTACTCATACCTTTGGTCAATGGTCTAATACAGGTATTGCTAAACTAACGACTGGTAGTGGTAGTGGATCTGCTGGTGTATATCAAATTGCTAGTATGTTTGGTGGTACTCCTCCTACAGGAGCAGAGTTTACCTGTAAAGTATATGCCGACGAGCTCAATCGCCGTGTATGGGTAGGTCTCTTTGATAGCACTACAGACCCGGATGTTGCTTTAGCTAATACAGTATATGGTATTGGCTTCCGTGCTTCTAATACGGGCTCTGCTGCAAATTGGTTTGGCCTTTGTCGTAATGGTACTTCTGAAACTACAGTCGATTTAGGCATTACTTCTGGTACTACTTGGCGCACATTAGGTTGGATGAAGACTTCAGCTGGTGTACAATTCTTAGTCCGGGGCCGCCCTGTGGGATCTGTCGTTACTACTAATATTCCTGGCACTACCACTAGTATTGGCCCTACTATTGGTATTGCTACACAGACTGCGGCAGCTAAGGTCTTTCAGTGTGACTTTATCGGCGTCGAGGCTAGTCAATCGCGCTACTTGTAAGGTTCCTGGAAACGTTTTCCGTCCGATCCTGGGTCAAGGGTAGGGGTCCGACCCCCCGGCCCTAAAACCTTTCCCTGGAGGTTTTCTTGTCCTACTTCGATACCGCAGTATTGCAGATTCATGGTAATTATGGCGATCTTATTCGTATGTCTCTGCCAGACGATTTTGATTATAAAACTGCGCTCGCTGTCTTTGCTGTAGAATCTCCTGGTTTACCCTTCGGTCCGAGCGGTAAGCCTATTATTCGCGTCGAGCTTCATTGGTTGTTTGACTTATGGGGAAAGCACAATACTGACGCTTTCTATAAGTATTTCAAATTCGATGCCACTAAGCGCTGGCAAGGGCATATGTATCGTAACAATACCAATGGCCCTTTTATTGTTCTACATACCACAGGGGCGGACCAGCAAGCGAGGGAATACGAGGCATTGGACATTGTGACGCGCAATTTCGGACAGCAGGCTATCGAATGCGCTATGCGCGGTACTAGTATGGGCATGGGCCAGCTTATGGGATTCCATTTTGCTAAGCTAGGATACCACACTGCAGGAGAAATGCTACTGGCTAGTCACTCGCTATCTGTCCAGATTGCAGACTTCTTTAAGTTTGTTACCCAGGACGCCAGGCTGATTACTGCAATGCATGCCAAAGACTGGGCGGGATTCGCTAAAGTATACAATGGGCCTGGTAACGTGCCAGAGTACAGCAAGCGTATGGCAGAGGCTTATGACGCTGCTATAAGGGTGGTGAAATAATGTCCTTTAAAGTCAATACAAACACGCCCGCCCTGTGGTCTGCGTGGGAAGATTTTATCCGCGCTAACTGGCCCTGTACTCGAGCGTATTTGCGACAGGAATTAAAGATCGATACAAACGCTTCTAAAAGCTTATTCGATTACGCTGCAAAAATGATTGACGGGACTAAGAGAACGTCTAATCCTAAGCGTAAGTCTACAGAAGTAGACGAAACTACAACAGACAATGAGAAGACAATTACCGTCAAGGGCTCGCGGATTAAGACACTCGAGCAGCTGTTAGAAATTTCGGAGACTGATCTAGATACTTGGGAAGTTAAGACACATAAAGTCAATTCCTGGGAAATGGGAGCTAAGGGCCCTGACGGAGAGATTTGTGTAGAGACACTCTTCCAGGTAACTGCTAATCTCGAGCGTCGATTTAATCCTCGGAATATGCAGACAGTTATTTATGACGACATGCATAGTAGAGATCCTGCTACTGCTCCTAAGAACCGCAGGCGGGCGGTTGTTATTCCAGACTTACAGCTAGGTTTTCGCTGGAAGAAAAATTATAGCTATCTCGAGCCAATGCATGATCGTCTAGCGATGGACTTGGTCTGGCAGTATATTATTGAAACCCAGCCAGACGAGATTATCTTTATCGGCGATGATCTTGATCTAGCTGCTTGGAGTAAGTTTGATCCTACTCCGGACCTTAAGCAGACTACGCAGCCTGCGCTTAACGAGCTCTATTGGTGGCTTGCTCGCCTACGGCGTGAATGCCCTAATGCAAAGATTAAGAAGCTCGAGGGCAACCATGACGCTAGGCTAGGTAAAGCCGCGACCCGCGCTGTGGAGGAGCTGTTCTATATTAAGCGTGCTGGGAGCGAGCTCGGTGTATTATCTCATACTGAATTGCTCGGACTGGATAACCTGCAAATCAAGATGATTGAGCCATATAACAGCGAATACTGGTTGTGGAGTACAGTACGCTGCCATCATGGTAGAGAGGTAACAACGAGCAAGATTATCAATTCTATGCAGTATCATTCAGAAGTCCAGGGGCATACACATAGGCTTGCGCTTAATTATCGCACAGTACACGGACCCGCAGGAGCGAGGCACATTTTTAGCATGCAGCCTGGTAGCCTCTGCAAGATTGACGGACCACCTAGTTACGGTGAGCGTAACGATTGGCAGCAGGGCTTTGGTGTACTCAATCTGATTGATAATCAGGTGATGCCGCAAGTATATTCTATCCAGCAGGGACATGCGTATGTAGATGGTAAGATGTATGTGGGTCAGGATCCTAGCGAGCAAATCGCTCGAGATATCGGATGGAAACAGATTGGAGGTATATAATGTCTAAGGTACGTCGTGTTGATCCTATCACTGCTTTTATTCTCTCGGCTCTGCCAGAAGTTGAAGCAGTAATTACGCAGTCTCTTTCTGGTGGAGCTAGCCTAGATGATATTGTCGATATGGTTGTAGGACTAGTCGACGATAGTATTTCCTGGTCGGCTGTGCCTGCGCCTTGGGGCGCTATTATTGAAGCGGGTGACGGTCCTCTTCTCAAGTTAGTGATTAAGGCGCTCGTCAAGCGGATTGAGAAGAGTCTTAAGAAGTAATTTATAGGGCATAGACGCGAAGAGCCTAGTAGGATTTCTCCTACTAGGCTCTAAGTGTTTCTGGACGTTGATTTTACTTGTAAAACTCTTCTTCGGTCGTCCAACTAGCGACGATACCGGTACCATCGATGATCTGCACGGAAGCGCCGAGGATATTTCCCTCGGGAGGAAGGTTATTTCCGTCTGCGATCAATTCCTCCTGACGCTCCGTAGTCCGTGCGAACGTTCCGAAACACTCCACAACATGATCGTTGCGGAAAATCAGGTACGCCAATTCCTCATTAGTGAGCGGCTTATAGGGAACCTCGCCGTACGTCTCCGGTTCGTCATTGTCGAGCATCTTATCTGCATCCAGAACGAACGTAAACACGACCTTACGCATTCGCTACCTCCATATCCTTATGAATCCAGCCTACCCAACCACATAGGCAGCGGTAGAATTTATTATCCGGTTGACGCCAGGAACTAACTGCCGTATCCTCCTCTAGTTTATGTCCTTCCTTACTGTGTTCCTTTACTCTATTCTTATCTCGTTGCGTTACCATTCATTTTCCATAGCCTCTGCGGCAGTCTTATGCTCATCACAGAACGGCTCATACTTACGCACCAAATTACCGTCATCGTCGCGAACCATCTTCCACCTAGTAGGCTTCCGACAAATGACAGGAGCCCTATCAGGCTTTGCAGTAACCAGAACCCAGGAACAACAATCATACACCGTCTTTGCCATTTATCGCTCCTTCTATAAATAGGAAAGCCCCGGAATTTCTTCCGAGGCTCCCTAGTTTACCTGTCTTACTCTCTAGCCAGGGAAGGGATTCTCACTTTCCCAGGTAGCGATCTGCTCGACCGTCCAGTCGTTCGGGTATTCCCAGCTATCATCTCCCATAACCGGTCCGCCCTTGTGAAGATCGATCGGTCCGTGTTCCGTTCCATTGTCTTCGATAATATAAACCGTGTACTCCTCATCCGCACTCGGAAGATCATCGAGACCATGCTCGTACAGCATATGCTTCGCATTGTCGAAACCAGTCGTTTCCAGGAAGTTACGATACCGGCTAACAGGCCAGTCGATTACAGTATCCTTCTCATCTTCCTCAATGTTGTTAGTATCGACTTCATACGTAGCACGCGGAGTAATCACACGGATAAACACTCGCCCTCCATTGTTAGTAAACCGCGGATATCGCGGACCGGGGATCCTTGCCCCGTCCCTCCATCGTAGCATGCCCCTGGGAACCTTGCCAGGAAGCTTTGAGAAGCTCGCACGGACGGGAGGCTACCCCGGCCTAGGGGGCGGTTCTGCAAGGTCCCTGGCAAGGTTCAACGTGCCTCGCGATAGCAGGATTTAGAAACAAGACGAGCCGAGACATACTAGTCCCGGCCCGCTTGTTTAGTCTACAGTACGGGACAGACACATCCCTCTACCATGTTGTACTCTACAATCTCCGCATTTGCATATGGACTGGCCTCGTCCGGAATTCTCTGTCCCGTTGTATGATGCCAACGACGAAGTGAGTTAGTTACGATAGCAAGATGCGCCTGCAAATTCACTAGACTGTTCCATACCTTACCGCGCTTATTCCACTTAGGATACTTCCCGCCCGAGGAGAATAGACCGGTTTCCTTATGACGAATACGATAGAATTGCATATCAACCCCAATTGAAACGACTAATCGTATACCAATCTCCACACTTACATTCCATTCGCAGACTCATTACTTGACGTTCATAGATATGATGGCGGTTTCGATAGAAACTACAAAACATCAAGTCCATCAATGTACCTGCTGGTCCTTAAGGTGTTCTCGACGATTGCGAATAAATCCCTCGAGGATAGTGATATCCGACTTATGGATATCGCACGTATGATTTCCATGCTCTGTCACGATATGGAAACGAAAACACTCACCAGTATCCTCTACCTGCATAGTAGTAAGAGGTGCCCGATGATCATACATACAGATAGCTTCTACACGATTACCCATTACATCACCCAAAAATGAAGATAGATTTGCAGGCCGATATAAGTAAGAGTAAGAGCAATTACATTACCGATACTCTCACCTAGAATCAAATTGTCCTTTTCTCTTCCCTTATGAGTTTCCACCCATGACCACAGGGCGCGAAGGTTAAATACTCCATACAGCAGGCAAATAAGTAGGAACGCCTCAAGTCCTAGTGGGATGCCGTAGATTACTCCTAGCAGGCAAAAGATAAACCAGGTAATGACCCACTCTAGAGCATAGAAAAATCCTTGAAGGAACATCATTCGAGCTCCAATGCCTTAAAGAAAGCAGTAATTTCACGCTTTGTACATCCGAGCTCGGTTAGTTTTCCTCGATAGAATTCAATATCTAGATAGACAGGACGATCCGTCCCTACCATATCTCGAAGGACTTCCATTTCCTGTGCAGAGAAAGTATGCGCATTCAGAATGTAATCATCGAAGGCCTGCATAACTCGAGGATAAAGCTGCTTAAGAATCTGGTACATATGCTCGGCAAATTCACGAATCTCACTCTGTGCATGCCCGTCATAGCGCAGCTTAGTAAAGTGCATGAGATTATGAAGATCGATCTTCCAATATGCCTCGGTATAGTTACTAAGCGGCAAGTCCTTCCTCGCCTGTTCCCTAGCTACTCCATGTGCTAGCCGAGACTGATACAATTCCCTAGCCGCCCTGTGGAATCGCTGCTCATCTTCTGATAGTACAATGCCAATCTCAATGGGTAGGCATCCACCAGAGCCCTGCTTATTGATTTCAGACTGCAAACGCCATTCATTAGCAGCAGTCATAGCCATAGAATCAATAGCTTCACTGTAGCGAGTAGAATACTCATTGACGTTAGCCGTACGATGCCTAATCCATTGACGCCAAGTATCCATAGGGCAGCGTACTAGAAACTTAAGTTCGCACATTTCCATAGGACTCGTGTGCCTGTGACGCATTAGGTACCTAAGTAGGGCACCATCCTCTCGAACGCGGGCAGTACCTTTACTGTAGGAGATACGAGCGGCATCGATAATGTCCTGCTCGTTTCCCATTGCGTCGACTAGACAGATAAAGCCGTCCGAGCCAGCGTAGAACTTCTTATATTTAAGATCATTCAGAAGGTTAACCCACTCATTTGTAGACAACAAGCACCTCAATAATAGTAATCAGTACAACACAGAATACTAGAATTAATCCAAGCCCAACACAGATATCAATCATAACTAGTCTATCCAAGTAAGATGTTCATTGCCTAGCCATACGTCATCCTGTTTCTTCCAAATAATAAAGTCATATTCAGAAGCGTCTGTCTTACCGTCACCAGTAAATGAGGGGCGTCTGCGAATTGCTTTTAGAGCATAGCATGGATAATGGTCCCAAAACCATTTACGCTTTAATGAATGACGAAAGCCTGCACGTAACAAGAATCCGGCAGCGAAGTTAGGCCAAGTTACCTGACTAAAGAGGTGCATTAAATGCTCTTTAGCTTCTGCATATGGCGGATTACCGATTGCGAAATTAATGTGAGGCATTACTCGGAAAGAGAGAAAGTTACTTGAGAAGTAATCAAAAGCAAAATAATCCCCTTCTCCCTTATCTGGCGCATATCTACTGGTTTCGTATAAGTCTACTCCTTGCATGACCACAGGGCCGTCGGGCTTATTTCGAGCATACTCACGCATTGCATACACGAACGAGAGTCCGCCGCAAGACGGTTCTAGACCATAAGTTATAGGCGCCCAAGGGATATAAGGAGCAAGAGCATTAACACATCCTGCCGCTACTTTGCTGATCGTATAGTACGCATCATTCTTCTTACGCATTTTTGTTACTCATGGAAAATATTCCAATCTTCGTCTTCTAGGCTATCCCAATAGCTAGACTTAATATCCTCTAGATAAGAGGAAATAAATTCCGTTGCCTCGGCTTTGGAATGTCCTTGAAATTTTGTACTGGATTGTTCCTCAATACGACGAATTAATTTATTTTGCCTAGCAGTGAGCTTATCTCTTTGTACCCGTATCTTCATTATTCACCAGGATGATGATCCTTAACTAGCTTCCCATCATAGAATAGTCCCTCGTAGAATTCATGCTCCCAAAACTTATGTAGCCAGCCAATAACGCTATCTCGAATCTGATCACGAGAGGATCTTTTTGCAACATACAAAATAATAGTAAATTGCTTCGGCTCTCTAGTCTTTCTATCAGGTAGATTAAGAATTCCCTCGACCTTAAGATCGGATCCCTCGTGCACTACAAACGTAGGATTAACAAGCGACCACAATCCTCCGAAATAGAAACTGTCTAAAATCTCTTGTACTCGTTGCTTGTCACTGCGCATTAGGATCTCGCGTATCAAACATATAATTTGAGCCGTCACCCATAGGAGTAAAAGTAAACTCTTGTAAAGAAAACAATTTTACTTGACGATTACCATTCTTATGCCAATGGTACAAATTCAGAGCGTCAACACACCATTCCTTATCTTCCGAAAAGAAAAGACGCAGGGGCAGCCAATAATCGTCCACCTCAATTTGTGAATTAGCGTAGTCAATTCTAACTGCCTGCGTGCGTACCTTTACATTCAATTCGTCGATTTGATTCTTATGCACTCCGCAGTACAAATGTCCCGGAGTTACTTTGAACTTACAAGCGCGCCCCTGTGGATTCTTGCCTTGACAGGGCTTGCGCGTATCTACTGTCTTAGGTTCCTTAGGTGGCATTAGTCACCTTCGTAAATTCAATTAGCTTCTCTCCTAAAGGAACTTCATCAATCATGGCCAGGGCACGTGTCAAAGCATCAATAGCTTCCTTAATATCTTTTCTAAAGTCCTTTTTACCTGTACGGACCCCAGCAAGAAGAAGCTTCTTAATAGCGTGTTGTAGGCACGGATTAGTTACACCAAAAATCTCGAGCACACGATAAACATCTACATACTCATATCCACACTTTCGATAGTATTGTGGATAACGCTCATGCAAGGGAACCTGTTCAGACACGTTGACTCCAAGGTGGTAGGGGTTGATATGACCGGAGCGGATCGGACGCTCCAAACCTTTCCGGGAGGGTTCTAGGACTAGTCCGCGACGGCTGCGCAGGGTCCAGTATGCCCGCTAAACCGGGTACACTTCCAACCTTTAGGCGGTAACGTACAATTGACATGCGCATTAACATCTAACAAAGGATCAGCTGCCTTATCTTCCTGCTTAGTATCTCGCTGAATAGCCTGCTCGTCCGTATACTTATCTGGATACCGAGCTCGGAGCTTAGCGATATTAGCCTCCATAATCTCTTCCATAGTAAAGCCAAGCGCATCACAGCCAATAGCTACATACCATAGAATATCCCCAAGCTCTTTAGCCGCTTCCTTCTTATCAAGTGCCTTATTATAGAACAACTGGCGCTTGATAAGATCCATTAACTCGCCTGTCTCCGTACAACATCCAATAGCAGAATGCTCTAGGCGTTCTGTCATATTGGCATTCTTAGTAGATTCAGTACGTACAGCGAGCCTAACATATTCACTTGGTGTCATTAGTGAGCCTCTTATCTAGAGTATCAATCATCATATTAAAGGTCTCTTCCATCATCTGGAAAGGGGTAATTACCCGACTCTCATAAGAAGAAAGAATCTGACGATAAAATTCATTCTTGTAATCAAAGGTAACAGACATTTTTGCCTGCCCACATACATTAACAATTTCAAGCTTGATGTTAGGGATATACAATCCCTTTTGCTCTCGCGTTATTGTCCATGACGTCAGAATACATAGAAGCATACTATGCTGCATTCTCATTCTCCATTATACGCGTACATCCTGCTTTCATACACTTCTGTCCATATGGATATTCTCGACACATTCTAGGACGCTTATCATATACTGTGCAGTCACGAGTATTAAAGTCAAAGAAACGGCAGGTAAAGTTATTCCCTTCTAGATGAATAACCATATCTGCGATCATCTCGCCATCTTCTTTTGGCTTTACTTTAAAGTCCTCGAGTAATTCTTCTCTGCTTGTATAAGGCAGGTAGAAGGATTCGCAGCAGTGCCCTGTACATCTACTAATCTCACAGGACATTACGCATTTCCATTATGTACGATTATTACCTTAACTGGTTCTACCGTGGATTTATTCACCTGACCCGAGAGGAGATCATAATTTATTTTACAACCACACTCACCACATAAAATAGTACAATAACTTACTTCCGAAGGAATAGTATATTCTCTAGTATTATAACAAACGGGACAAGTGATAATTCTATGCTGCATATCCAATCTCCTTTAAATACATCTCTACGTCTTTCTGTACACCATAACTAGGACCGATTGATTGGTCAATCTCAAACTTAACGTCAACGTCCACAGGGCGGAAGGTTTCTTCCATATGATAGCGAATAAGCTCGAGGGCAGGCCTCACTGTTTCAATCTTAAGAGACCCAGCGATGGCATCATGGACCGGAAACTTTACAGAGCCATAGCCATGCTCCCTAATGGCAGGAGAGAGATTAATGTAGCTCTGCAAGCAGATATCATTAGCGGCAGACTGAATCTCGAAATTGATAGTCTGCTTAAGAACGCGCTTCTCTGCTTCATTCGTCATATACGGAAAACGACGACGGCGCCCGAATGGAGTCTCTAACCAGCCTTGATCTAGAACGAGCTTCTTACGTCCCTCGAGATAGTTAAAGAGAAGCGAGTATTCCTCAAAGAACAGATCGATATACTTCTGTGCGTCTCGTTCACTGCACTTAAGAACCTGGGAGAGGGAGAATGCCTCGCGTCCGTACATAACACCGAACGTGATTTTCTTACATTCGTCACGCAGATACTTAATGCAGAACTTAATCAGGTCTTCTACTGTAGGAAACTTAGTCGGGTTGTTCCTATAATAGTCATACGCGCCCGCGAGGATAATGTGTTTCCTCGTGACTTCCTGCACTGTTTTGATATCCGCACACTGCTTAAGATCAGCAATCTGGAATCGGAAGACGCGATTATTTACTACAGTATGGATATCTCCCTTACATGCCGCAATGAGCTTAGGATCCTCACTAAGCCATGCAGCTACACGTACCTCAAGCTGCTTATAGTCGCAGTTAAAGAAGACTGCAAAGATTTGTGGTACGGATAAAGTCATTCATTAAACCTGTACGGATTTCCATCATACCAGGAAGAATCGTCAGGAGGACTACTAGGACCTAGCGGAGCGTTCCAACGCACATATTCTCTAGTAGCGTTTCTATACTGCTCTAATCGCGGATCTCCTGGCGTAAAATGAAAAGGATCATGATAGCTATCATGAATTGGTGGAAAAAGATCCGGTATCTTGATGTATTTGAATTTAATTTTCATTCCTATTCCAAAGTACATAGGGCTTTACAGTATAACTGAATACCATACTAGTTACAGGACGATACCACAAAATCTTAATTTTCATCCCTCACCCTCATCGAAAGTAAGAGGATCAAAGATACGACAGGACCAGGATCCGATATAGGTAATCGTAGCATCCATATTTAATTCTGGTACCTTACCATGCAGATACGTTTCTACTTCAAATTCGTTTAAGAAAACTACCTCCAGATCAAGCATAACAGGCTTAGAGACATTAGGAATAAACTTCCTAGTCTTGTCATCTTTCAAAGTAATTTCGCATTCCCACGGTTCCATATTAACGCCTCAATCCAAGAGCAGTAAGCTCCTTATCAGTAAGCTTTGCCTTAGCCGTAGCGATTAGTGCTTCTTTATATTCTGCTTCCCAAGCAGAAATAGTATTATACACTGGAATCTCCTTATAGACGCGCACAGTATTTTTTAATCCAACGCTTCTAAATCCTTCTACAAGATGATCAGCTACTTCCATACTAAGTGAGAGAGCCAGAGGAATAGGAGGGGAAGACAACTCATACACATCGTCATAATCCCATACTAACCACATTTAAAACTCCGCGTCAGGAATGTAAAGCTCTTTGATATCCTTAGTAAGATTCTGTAGATTCGGATTCTTACTAGCCGTTCTGCTTGTACCAGTAGCGGCGAGCATGATATCTGTATGAATATGCCCGCGCTTATCTCGATGCCTTACGAGAGGCTTTACATAGGTACCGTACCGCTTATTCAGCAACTTGTACTGAATTAGACACTCGATGATCGGATGCTTGTCTCTTAGCTTCAATAACACCGACCGCCCTGTGGGCCATGCACTTTTGCTAATTTTTCCTTTCTCGTCTGTTTTTAGATCCTTAGTTAGCTGGATCTTAAGCGTATCATAAATCAGCTTCTTAAGATGCGCATTACTATTTGGATTAAACTCAAGAGGCTGATCCTTAGTGAGTTTACCAAACTTAGTAACACGCGGCGGCTTCGGTCCTGTTCTATTTTCGAGAATCCTAATGTATTCAATCATCTTAGCGTAAAGATCATTGATATTCTTACGATACTGCGTAGAAAGCTTGCTACGCTTCTTCTCGTCGATATTAACACCATCGAAAGTATCGAGAGTGATAGCGTTCTGCGCAGGGATCATTACTCGATGGTAAGCATCTAATGGATGCCAGTAATTAGGATTCCCAATAGGCTCGTCTTCCTTACTTACGCGCTTGAGCTCGTCTACTAGCTGCAGGCAGTACACAACATCGTAGCCAAGGTATTCATGCAGCTTCTTACGAGGAATGTTAGAATACTTAGTCTTCTTAGACTTGAGAAACTGCTTGATATCTCCTTCCCAATCAGGGATTAGAAGATACTTCTTAGCGACGATCTTCAATCGATGAGAACCAATCTTTGCACTAGTGCTACTTCCTTCAATACCATCGCCTCCACCGCGCTCGTCTAAGCAATGATGTAGAAGCATAGTATCGTCGTCGATACGGAAGAAGATACCAGTATTCTGCGCAATTAGCTTTACGTCAAAATCCCCATTATGAAAGCAGAAATGCAGATTAGGATTCTTACTTACCCTTTCTAATGCATCTAGCATTTCAGGAGCAACAAAGAAATCCCAGGTGCTAGCTACCTCAGGCGGGTTCGATTCATTGATCCAAGGAATGGTAACTGCTGTGTATGCTTTAAATGGAGGAAACGGCTCAATACCTCCAGGATCCACAAAAGCAAATCCGACGGCCAGCATTGGAGTACGTACCCAATCTGCATCGTCAGATTCACAGTCTACAGCAATCTTACAAGGCCAATTAATTTCTGCAAGCTTATTTAGAAACTCGACGGCTTCCTCTGAGGATTTCGCAGTATACCGGACCATTGGCGTAGGTGACAATGCGCCAGATTTATTATCACTCTTAAGCCGTTTTGCCGTCTGGAATACCCAAGCCACATCTTCGAAGGACGCAATTTCTCTAAGAACAAACGCGGGATGGTATGACGGAATGATATATGCATGGAGCCTTTCGGACCAGTAGACATTATATAGCTCCTGCGTAATCTTTTCCTTATCTAGCAGCGATTGTAGTGCGTACTTACCGCAAGCAATAATAACGCGCAGATTAGGGAGGTTTCGAAGCTCATAATCGAGACGTGACTTGCATGCTTCCACACTTCGCTTAGATGGCTTAGTACCGCTTGGATAGTTACAGAGCAACGCACTTGCATAGTATACCTCACTTGTCCGGATACCACAGGCGGCGAGCATTTGATCGATAAATTGGCCAGTAGGAGCGGATTCATGGAGGATCCGTTTCTTAATTACCTCCAATGCATTAGGGGCCTCTCCTACAATGGCAAGCCATGCCGAGCTATTGCCTCGAGAGTGTACCAGCTTATCGGGCTTCCCGCCCTTTGCTAGCTGGCATTGCGGACAGTTTGCATGCTTAAGGCACGACATGTGTATTAATATCCAGGAAATTGAAGTTCTTTCTCGCGCCCTCTACTGAAATCATATCTGACATATAGCGCAGGACAGCAGCGTCTGTGCTAGACGGCATTACAACAGCGTCGTAATTCAGCTTAATTGCTGTGTCGTATGCCATCATTGCCAGGCTAAATACACTATCTCCGCCCCGCCCTGTGGTCACGCATTTGTAGTTATTGAGTAGTGGACTAATTGCTGTACCCGCTGGATGCAGGAAAGCAATGTTTTCCTTAGGATAGAATGTACTGTGCTTAAGTGCTCTCTTTACGTCGAGCTCGGTAACCACCACATAGAGAGGATACTTACTCATTCCCTTCCAAGGGATAGTACGCTCTGCATATCCACTGATTAGATTATTGTCAATTACTGTGATCGTATATGGACTAATAATCCGCGAAACACGAAAGCCTTCTAGCTGTCTAGGATCCATATCAGTTACCATGGAATAACCTGAATATGTTCCGAGCACACACGGCTTAGTAGTAATTACTAGAAAACGTTCACGCTGCCACAGGGCGGCTGTGAAATTACCATCAATATCGTGCTGAAGCATGTCTCGGAAGTCTAGGAGATCTCGTCGACACTTGGCGAGGATAGTAGGCAGTAGAAAGAGAGAGCTAAACTCGGGCACAATGCATGAGTATTTCTTAGCTACCTTTGCTACGTCCTTAATATATCCATTGCCCGCGCCCAGGGTTTCAAATGTATTACTATAAAGCGCAGTACCCATACCAATTGGGGACGGAGACGCAGTCATATTTACTGTAGGCAGCTTAAGTGCCTCTGTCTTACGGAAAGCAATGAGCTTAGTCAATACTTCCGGTAGACTAGTCTCTCGATATTCCGATACATTACGATGCACAAATTCAGCAGCAGAAGCAAAGCCAGTATTATTGAGAAATACAAACATTACTCACCTAAGTTTAATAGATTCTACACTACCCTGTCGAGCGAGAGCATCGACAATTTCATAAGGAAGATCACCAGCCTTATCTGGAGGATAAGTAATATAATCTAGCTGCATTTCCTGACAGTAAAGCATACCAGGAGTAGTGGGATGCTGCACCTTAATTAGGTTATTCAATGTCTCTGAGTCCGGCTTCTTACAAAAGAGAAATTCGTACCTACCATTGGGATGAACATGTGTAGTCATCCAACGAAATTCTTTCTTTGTCTCGTTTGTAGCTTCTGCATAAATAATGCAAAGAGCAAGTCGAGTCTCTGTATCGAAACTAATAACGGAAAACCTGTGTACTGTACCCTTACTAAGTGCAATAAGGATAGAACCTACCTTAGTATCTTTGAGTGTATTAATAATCAATTTTAGCCTCCAATACCCGGAAAGCCCACCTAGGATTTCTCCTAAGTGGGCTTTCCTTTTTATTCTATCCGTTACTCGGAATCATCGTCGCTCTCGGTGATGATGAACTTAGTAATGGCGTTCTTTTCCTTACCCGAGCCCTTAGGGAATTCCTCGGTCTTGACTTCAGCCATAACGATCTGACTGATCACGTCGTCAGTATCGAATTCAATCTCACCATCATCCGAGGTAGTGTACTCGGCACCAACAGCATTGAGAAGATTGACGAGCATAAAAGTAGCTGTCGGATTGAAAGAAGTAATATGCCAGAGGCGCATATCGTTATAATCACCAGTCTCGGTTCCATCTTCGAGGGTAACGCCCTCTACAATGCAAGTCCAGTTAATGTAATTCCAGAACTTGCCCTCCTTATCCGCCGTCTTCGACTCCTTAACCTCGTACTCGAAAAGACGGAGAGCAACAACCGAGCCAGCGGGGATAACCTTGTTCTTCGGCGCCTTAAATCCAATCTTAGCCATTTCTTACTCCAAGTTACTTAGTGGCAATCTGTGCGCGTTTAATGAACACTCGATGATCAACCCGAGGAGGTAGACCAGCAGTATCAGCATTCTTAATCATTTCCAATACAAGCGGCATAGTAGGATCTTCAATCACCTCATCTAAATGGTTTGTACGGTCCTTAGCTTGAATCAAATCAGTAGGCTGCATACGCAAAAGGCGAGTAGAACCTACACCTTCCTTATATGGCGCAACACTAAGGTGCCCGATAAAATCAAAGTAGGCACCAAGACTGTTTACCATTTGACCAGGAACCAATGGACGAATGAAAACCTTACCGTTCTTTTCGTCCTTCTTTTCCTGCTCTAGAGCAGTCCAGATTACATGCATAGGCAAGTCACGGAAGTATCGTACTCCCCTACCTGCGATGATCTGCTGCTCCTTATAGTGCGCAATATCGGGCGAATCCCTATTACGCTTACTATCTGCCTTATGTGCTCGCTCTAGAGTCTCATACAGAGCGAGCTCGGACAAGTCACTAGCCCCCTCGATAATGACGGTGCCGTATTCCTTAGTCTTTACATTCTCTGTCTCTAGCCAATCATTCCACTTCTCCAGCTGGGCAATAGTGCGGACATCCGCAACATCGATATTGTCATGATTGAACTTGTTAGGATCACTAATGGTAAGATCACCAGGATCAATCATTAGCATTAGTACCTTGCCGAATACGTCTGGCTGATCCGCTACAGTAGCAGCAAGGTATGTCTTTCCTACACCCGTCATGCCATAGAGGAGAATCTTAATCTGATCCGTAAACTTCTTTGGCTTTCTAACCTTTGGTTTCTCCATTAGAGCGTAACTCCCTGATCTGCAGTAACGTTAATAGGACGCGCTTCCTTACAAGCATGATTCTGTCCCCGGGGCGCCCAATACTGATCATAAGCACACTCAAGAGGAATACGCTGATCCTTGACGACAATCGTGCAGGAAACATAAGTATCAAGATCAGAATCATTGCCCGAACATTCAGCAGGACATTCGGTATTTAGCAGCTTCTTACACCAATTCTGCGCATTAAGCTCTGCAGAAGCCTTTACTTCGTCCGTAGGCATGCCGCAAGCAGTGAGGGAAAGAAGAATAACAGACAGAACAACGAACTTATTCATCGAAATACTCCATGGCTTCAAACATTTCACTATCAATGTAATACGTACGATCGCTAACTTGCATTGCTTCTCTTAGCAAGTATTCAGCATCGCCGCCATAATTCGCTGCGTAACATGCCTGCCTAAATTGACATTCCCAAGCACAATCCTTAGTAGGTGAGGGATAGATAGCAGGATTACGAATGTCGGGATTTAGCTCGTGTACTCGCTGCATATCCGCATATTCGTAATACAATCGATCGCCTACTAGATCGATTTCATGCTGACTACGTAGGATACGATGCCGTACAAAGAATTTCTCTTCTGCATTCTCGAGCTTAGCAAGAGCTTCCTTATAGTCGGCCGGATCCTGCTTACGCTCCTTAAGCGTCTTTAGGAAGACATCCTTAGTCGTGGTAATCTTAGCAGTAGACGTCTTACCGCTCTTAAGAAGCTCCGGAATCTTCGGCGGCTTCTTAATGATAATGTTATAGTAAACGCCGCGAATCTTTGCAGCGTTATCAATAACATTCCACCAGCCATTAGAATGCGCTACACGGGCAGCCCAAATATACTTACTAGTCTGCTCGTCAATGAGTAGCGTCTCCTCGCTTAGTGTACGACGAAGAAACTTATGATCAATGACGAAGTAGATACTAGGATCCTCTACCATTTGCACAATACCATCAAGCCGCCCGACGAATAGTGCAGGGATAGAATAGGTTCGATCATCTAAAGCATCGTCAGCATGCCAATGAAGACCACGATCAACATAGGTCTTTTTAAAGTCCTCATTCTCCCAATACTTCTCACCCCAAGTGTTTACTACCCATTGCGCAAGCCGCCCTGTGGAATCATGCAATGAGATACGCACATTAGGAATAGGCACAGAGAATTCATACTCTCGTGCTACCATACGGAAAGGATCATTCTTCTGTGCGTACTTACTATAATGAACGAGAACCTCTCGCCCAATATTAACAGCAACCTGGAGCTCTTTCCATACCTGCTCTGTTACAGTACCACCTAGAATGTCCTGGAAGCGATAGTATTCCTTATCTACCCATTGCTCGAAAGCATCGATAATACCATGCTCCCCGCCATAGTGCTTCCAATGCTCTAATGCGTAATGTCCTCCTGTGCCAATCCACAGGGCGGTGGATGGTTTACGTGCAATTAGATTCCTTCGATTAAAGGAACCGAGATTCCACTTACGACGACACCTCTTGAAAGTAGCAATATCGCTATTACTAACCTTCAAGAGGGGCCGAACATTGTCGCTAGTAACTAACATGCTTACCTACCATAAGTCTGGCGCTTCCGAAGCTCCTTATTAGCAGCATAGTTAGCACCGAGACGCCTACTTCCCTTTAGCGGCTTGGGATCAATCTCGCTGGGCATAAGCCCCGGATCGCCAATAAAGGACTTACGCATAATCGGCTTACCCGTACCGGCCTTAACAGGATTACGAACGGACATCGATATCTCCCTGGACAGTACCAGAAGTAGTAACAGCACGCTGCATGGTCTTCTCTTCCAACATACCAATGTACTTATGCTGGATATTCACCAATTCACGATCGCGACGATGCAAAGCAGCTTCAAGATACTTAACGCGCTTATTATCCTCGATTACTACATTGTAAGCGCTCACCAATCCATCATAGCGCTCACTCTCGATACGCACCCTAGCCTCAAGCTCTGCGATACGCGTCTGCAAGGCAGCAACAGAATTCTTACGCGCCATAGCGTTACTCCTGGGTCGAGGGAATCGGATTCGCATTAAGAGGCTCAATCTCCTTAATAGGAGAACCGTCAGGATTGTATCCCAGCACGGCTAGATGATGCTCGCGATACTCCTGACTAATGGGCGAGTTATTAGCCATGTCTCGCTTCTCAAACTTACGACGCTTAGGCACGGCATGAAGCTTAGCAACATGACGATCAATGCGGCGGCGAGTAGCACGATTACGTGTGAAGGGCGACGGAGTTACAGACCGGAAACGATCAATCGTATCAGCACTAGTAGACTTATTCTCTACGATATTATCCATTTACTCGTCCTCCTCAACAGCATTGAATCCATGAATAGTAAGCATCGTATCAATACGAACAGTCAACGCCCCTGCCTTATGCTCTACAGCAAGATTGTCGATCATATCAATAGCCGTATACCACAAAGAACTAATACCAGAAACAGCCACAGCTTCCTTATGATACTTAAGGTACCCCTTAGCGTACTGATCAAGTAATCCTACAATACTCTCGAGCAAAGCAATCTGGACATCATCATAACTAGCGCCGTCGTTCATTTTCTTCTCTCCTATACAATGCTAGCGACAGGACTTGAACCCGCAACCCCTCGATTACAAAACGAGAGCTCTACCAATTGAGCTACGCTAGCTAGTTATTCCTACTTATTAAGTGCCACGTACACCAGGTAAGTAAGCGATCCCAGGATATAAACCAGAACCATACCAGCGAGGATCACTTCACTATTCATATTACCCAGGATAGCTTCGACCATAGAAGATGTCTCCTAATTCCAAGCAGATTAATTGCCAACCAGTTGCTTTATTATCAGGTAAGGAAGAGAGGGTAGATTTGATTACCTTTCCTCCCTTATCTTTCTTCTCCCAGGGCGCGGGATTTTTTGTAAAACTAATCTTCATCTTGTTCCGTTAGTGGCCATGATTCGCATCCGAGCAATTCTCGCGCTCCCTTGTAATCGCCAGGATGCTCCGACAGATAAGTAAGAACGATAGAAATGAAATTCTTAAGGAAAGACATATCACAGTGAGAGAAACTACGCTTACGATGTGCCGGGATCATTTCTAGCCATACGAGGACAAGATTAATTGCTGTCTCTCGAATATTGCTAGCAACGTCTAGAATCTCCTCACTCTCATCCTTCTTATGGAGAGTAAGCACCTTATCCTTATCTTCCTCGTCCATTAAAACACCAAGCTAGCTACAGATAGAATAAGGCACGTCGCCCCTGTGGTCATAGCTAGTGCAAATACGAAATGACGAACAAACAAGAAAGAAACATGCGCGTAATGCTCTCGCTGAATCTTAAGATATTCCACATACTCGCTACGTTCATTCTGATACTTAGGCCACATGCTCTACCTCACATTAAAATCAGAGTGATAGGATTCGAACCTATAACCTGTAGCTCCCAAAGCTACTGCTCTACCAGATTGAGCTACACTCTGTAAATTTAGTTATACGGAGGACTTGAACCTCTACCTAACTGGCTAATGTCAGTTACCGCTGCCACTCGCGGATCGTATAACTAATGCTCGGAGCGGGATTCGAACCCGCATGCCCTTACGGGCGATTGATTTTAAATCAATTGCGGCTGACCAGTTACGCCATCCGAGCTATTTCATCTAATCAGGACATACGAGCACGTAAGTGTGATACTCCTTTTGCCGCTTATTGCGCCGCTCATTACACAGCTGCAGTAAATGATCGAAACGATCTGCTAGCGGCTGTGAAAATCTCAATCGTCCCAAACGATTAGCCACCACAAAACTACCATTATCCGTAGCCACATGATGCTTATCGTCATCAATGAGACTCATACAGAAAATCACCTTTCCTCCTAAGCTACACACCAGCCAGCAATTAAAGTATTAGGATGCCTACTAGCCACGGCATTCTTTACTGTGATTTCAATTGCCTCATTAGTAGAGAAGCGAGGAACCATGACGAAATCATTCCTAGTACGAATACGCCGCTTCTTATCCTTCCAGCTTACGCTAAAATTGATACGCACCCATTCAGTAGTTTCCGTCATGGTTTCCAAGTTTATGCTCCCTTATGTCCATCGTTCTTATCTAGCGTCTTCTTAAACATCTGATTAGCGGCTACATGAAAAACTACAATACCTTCTGGATTCATACATCCTGGGCAGGCTACTGATCCTGTCTGGCGTAATCCATCTAGGGCAGAATCGATAATGCCAGTATCAAAAATGCCGCGATACAAAACAGGTACAACACTACATAGCTTCAATGGCTGATCTGCCCAGCGAGTAGTGTTAAAAAGAGAAAAGCGCTTGTCACAATTGTAGCGCTTATTAATTCCCTTACCCCACCATTCGCCAAAATGCTGACCATAACCGAGCTCGATCTTTAGGGCAGCTAGATTACTAGTAACCCAACGAGCAAAACCAAAATTATCGTCTTCTGGTGTTAGCCAACGATTACGTGAGCCGATTAGTACAGTATCGTCCTCCTTAAACCAAATCTGTGCATTAGTACCATCTAACTTCTCTGTAACGATACACTCTCGACTTAAACGTGGAATAGAAGGAAAACCCACAAAATCCGTAATCGCGTCCATTTTGCTACCCCCGTCAAGGCTTGCCGATCCGGCCCCAGGATCCTCCCTAGGTCCCCTATCGTACCACGCTCACCAAAGCCTGTCACGGACCTTTGGAGCCTATCCGAGCCTTGGGACCGACAGGGATAGGGGTCGCGATAGCAAACCTTTTGTCAGATGTTAACAGTTAACAGTTAGTCAGCCACTTCATGAAATCTATTAAATTCGGCTTCGCTAATTTCCGTCCACCATGTAATAGTTACTGTGGCGCCTAGAAAAGCGCGCCTAGCATCATGCAACCAATCAAAAGGATGTTGATTAATGGCATACATAGCATGCTTTCTGATTGATAGTTCCTGCCACATATAACTAATAAAATAATACTTCACAATACTCCCCATTGATTCGCCATTGCTTCTGCGATGCCTTTATACGTTCTGCTTCTCTCTTTTGCTCTATCCTTTCCGCCTACTACATTTTGCTTACTACCTACGCTCGTTTCAATTTGATTAGACCACAGGCCGGAAGCAGGCAGAGTTAATCTATTCGTGGCTTTGAGAGGAGGAAGATTTTTAAGCCAAAGACAAGTTAGCTTAGCTTCAGGCTCTCCAAACATCCAAGGCTCAATACATTGATTAGGTCGTCTAATCTTTGACGAGATAACAGACTTGGGATTCTCTAAGCAAATGCGCGGGATATTAGCAGCAAGCAGTAGACGAACAAAATCTAATGCTTCTACTTGCTCTCGCTGTCTCTTCTTCCACCAACGAGCTCCGCTCACTGCTAAGTAAGTACAGGGCGGGTGGCAGATCATTAGATCCCATCCCTGATTTAATACTGTACGTACATCACATTGGTAGTGTGGTCCCTCTACTTCTGTAGGAAGTAAATCACAAGACCACGCATCATGTCCTTTAGCTAGGAAAGCGTCACGTACTCTACCAGAGAATTCACATGCTACTAATACTCTCATTCTACACTTTCCATTAATAGCACGTCTTCTGCTACTTCTTGCTTCTTAGTGAACACGGCATGGATACGTGCTTCAATAGTGTTGCGGGCGAAAGGAAAATAAACGAAGCGAGTAGACTTAGATCCGATACGAAATACTCGACGCCAGCCCTGTTCAATCATAGCAGGTGTCCAATCTGCTTCTGCAAAAAGGCACACATCAATCATTGGTAAATCTACTCCGACGCCTAGCGTTGGTAGAGTAGCTACCAGGATCCGGATCTTTCCTTCCTTAGTATCTGCAATTAACTTTGTTCTATCTTCTGGCTTGGTCTGGCCATGAATGAATTCGATACGTTCGCCAAATGCGATTTTAAGCTGCGTTGTCAGGTATTCACAGTAAGATCGGAACCAAGTGAAAATAAGAACCTGCCGCCCTGTGGATAGATGCTCGCGTATGATATCTTTAATTATCTCTGTCTTAGGCGGTTCGAAGTCATATCCGATACTACTTGGAAGGGAACATAGCTTCCTCATATCCATAAGAACAGCGGCACCAGAATCGTAAAACTTATCCCGTCCACCCCAGGTTACGTGCTTCTGCTTCATTTGCTTAAGCACTGTATACATGTCAGGTAGCAGACTGTACTCAACAGGATTGAATACTACCTCTGGTAGATCCGTAAAGACGTCCTCTGTTGTACGTCGCAACATATATGGATTCAATTCATACTGAATCGCTTCCAGCATTGATGGCTTTAAATCGCCTACTTTCTCACCAAAAGGTGTCCAGGTGATTTTACAATACTTGCGTACAAAAGCCCAATAAGAGCTATAAGCTTTTGGATTCAAAAGATGCAGAAGATTCCAACAGCTTTGTACGCGATTCCACAGGGGGGTGCCCGTTAAAAGGAATAAATACGGAGACTTAAGCCGTCCAGCGTTTTGTGCTCGCTTGCTATCCTTATTCTGTAGATTGTGTGCCTCATCAATGATGATACAATCCCATTGCTGATTGAACAACCATTGATGATAGACGTTCTGATCTCCCTTTCCTTTCTTCTTTCTATCAGCTAAGATATGGAAAGAGATGATCTTTACCCTGGCGTTAGAGGCTAATGCAGCAATCTTCTGTGCCTGCGTTCCTTCTGCTACAGCGGCGGTACACCCTAGCCATTTCTCTGCTTGCGCTTTCCATTGCTGTTGAACAATACCAGGCAGAGTAATAACTAAAATTTTGCTCGCCTCGGTAAGATCAGCGGCAGCTAAAGCAGTGATTGTTTTTCCAAGTCCGGGTTCGTCGGCTAGAATGCCTTTTTTAATATCGTATAACCACCGAGCACCGACTGTCTGAAAGTTATATAGCTTGTCAGCATATGGAAGCGGGAGCTCGATACGCTTTTCTGCCTTATTGCCTGCCTTAGTTTCCTTTGCTTTCAGAAAAGTGCTGGTCTCTTTCAGATACCAATTGCGTGCACTTTCCTCAATACGTGCATTTGGAAGGTATTCTACAATGGCTTCATAAATACTTGTCTGTAATGGATAGGATACAAAGGTAGCGGACATGATACCTCCCTCGATTTGCTCGATAGAGGCACGATCCATTTCATTATCCCACGTATACATGAGACGATACGGTGTATTACTAACTTTTCTAGTCTTGACTGATAATACACCCATCGTCGTCCTCGAGCTTAATACTTAGAAATTCAGTATCCTCGTTCACTCGTAAGCAATCGAGGCATACTAACTCACTATCGTAAGCATTGTCTAGTTGTCTACTACAATGCTCACAGACCATTTCACCACAAAATTTGCACCAGACAAAATCTGTGCTCATACTTGGCTTTCTGCAGTTACGGCATAGGAAATTGCCTGGAGCACCAAAACTAATCTTCGCCATGATTATTATCGCATTCCCATACTAATCCTCGCTCTGGCTTAGCAATAGATAGGGCATGCGCTAGTGCATCAATCTGGTGAGGAGTAACTTCACCAGTATAGTAGGTCTTTAGAATCCTACGTGCTTCATCAATCCATGGAGTACGCTTTACATTTTCCTGCGACTGCACAGTACCATAATCTCGAGACAGAGTAACAAGAGAAGCGCCAATAATCTGGTTCACGGTATTTTGGATCTTTCCTCCTACTCCACCATGAAAATCCTCTACCATTGCCTCATAATCATATCCATCGTTTACGAGACTATCTAATTCCTTCCATACAGTCTTCCAATTAGTATCCATCAAAGTAATGGAATGTGTCAGAACAGGAGGATAATCAGTCTGAATCTCAATCACTGCGATCCCGGTACTAATACCAGGATCTACACCAATATACTTCATAGGTTATTCCATAAATCAGTAAGAAAGAGATCATCGAGAGAAACAGAGAAAATCTCACGCAATTTAAAGATTGTCTTTAAAGTAGGCGAGCCTTTAACATCTGGACTATCTTCTCTTTCCCAATTGTAAATAGTTTGTTCAGATACTCCAAGCAATGTGGCTAACTGTTTCTGTGTAAGTCCATTTTGCTTACGCAGATACTTAATATTCTTTCTAAAGATCCAAAGAGGCTCAAAAGGCTTAATATCTTCCATAGTTACACCGACCGCGCATTAGCAAGTAAGCGTAACCATTTCATTTTCTCTTTTTGATCAGTTGTCTTTGTCACCATTGTCTGAATCATATCTACAATCGCTTGTTGCGATACTTCCTCTGCCGATTTGCCTAGATTAGCAAGCTTTTCTGTCTTAACGGTTTCCTCGTCCTTTTCAGATACTATAGGAAACCAAAAGCGCCAGGCTGATCCTCTAGTAGTTCCAGCAGTACCATGTACATATTGCACATAGATATTAGAACTACCTAGCTGTAGAAGCTTACTAAAGCGCATAGAAGAAGCGGAATTAGTTAATAGTCCAGTCAGATTATTTGTTCCGATTCCCTCCTTAATATAGCGAGAGAATAACTGTCCACCAGAAGACGATCCGCCGACAGCGAATAATTGACGATGCCCCATATTAGATAGCTTTACAGCAAAGCATGAAGGCATACCGCTGATTACGATACAATCCTCTGCTCGAAACCACAGGGCGGGATCGTTAACAAAGAATTCAGGCGCCTCTAAATACAATCCATCCTGGAGGCTTTCAATAATACCAGCTCCGATAGGTGACTTCATTTTAGAAGCAGAAGCACCCTTCTTACCTCTCTTCTGATTGAAAAGCTGTGTAAGAGGCTCGACGACAGGATTGTTACTCTCGAAGGCGAGGCTAGACATTAATCCAAGAGAATCGATGATCTGTCGAATGATCAAGGGATCCTGAAAAGCAATAAAGCGCTCATCTACCTTAGACAGCGCCTTACCAATACGAAACAGCAGCGTAATAAAAGCCGCTAGCGGCTTAAACTCTTGCACACCAATGTAGGAAGCTACTTGTACGGCTTCTGCATTCAGTGTGTTTGCATTCAGAGAAGTTAACAACTCATTGCAAATGAATTGGATGTACGACGTCCAATACATACTGCGACGATTGATAATCTTTTCCTTATGTGTCTCATCGTAATCAGGACGACCAAACTGCTTAGAAGACACACAAATCTGCAGTGCTCGCCGTCGGAGCGTAGTCATTTCCAGGTCACCAATGCTAGTAAGCGCTAGCATAAGATGTGCACGCTGGGAAGCTAACGTATCCGAATCTACTTCCTTAACCTTATGACGCACGGCGCCGGAGGCATTAGTTAAGATAAACTGTTGCAAATGCTCGGGCAGAGTCTCATAATCATCAAAGGGGATAAAGAAGTCTCGCTCACCAATGATGTTGATAGCCGCTCCGGTAGTACCTGACTCAAGCGCTGTAGTACCATGAATGAAAGCCGAGATAGTCTTAAGCGTTCCTGTCTTACCTTGACCGGATCCGCCCGTTAGGTGGAGCAACGGCAAGGTACTATTATGGATTAGGCCCGCAGCGATAGGCAGAGCAAACATAAGACAAACCAGGAGCTTCTTATCTAGATCATTGCATGGAAAGTTATCATGCGTTAGATCAATTAGCTCGCGCAACCCCGGCTCCCATTCGTAGCCGTCCGACCAAACAATAGCCTTATCATGGCATCGAATAGAGGGCGTTAGAATGATACCATCGGTCCCATTCGTAATCTGTCGGATTTCCTTATTACCGTCCGGCCTCCATACAAGCACATCTCGAGCAGTAGAATGGTCTAGCAATACACGCCATTCGTTAGTAACGTGATTAATATAGGACCAGGGATGTGTTTCCGCCAGAAGTGCAATATTTGTCGCATATGCCACAATACCTGTAGCAAACATACGATAAGCGCGACTGTCTGGAGTAAACAAAGTCATGTTACAGAGAAGGGTGGCAAACTGCTTGTCATTTATAGCAGCGCGTACCATCGTACCGTTTTCTGTAATAATGTATGGAACCTTATCGTCCTTACCGGTTACAAAGCGATATCCATGCTTTAGGAGCAGTTCACATGCTTCCTTAATGATAGGCATAGCCTGTGTAGGCATTTCAAGATGCGCCTTGCCATGCTTATCACGAGAAATCATATGCTTCTCGATGATAGGCTGTAGTAGCGCCCCCGGCCTGTGGACTACAACGGCTTTATTTTCCTTCCAAGCCTTATGGATAGTGCGAACGACATAGCTATTGTTATTCCTGCCCTTATCTCCTACTTCCCACTCTGAATTCATAAAGACAGAGTAAACTTGTCCAGGAGTAAGACCAATCTCAATTAGCTTACGAGCGACAAACCAATCATTATTAGATCGGTCAGAATCTCCCGCGGGCCCATTTACGATCTTATCACGTAGGTCGGTAGGAAGATTTTCTAGAAACTCCTCGGGAAGATCCTCTTCTTGAATAGAAAATACTGACTCACTTGCGTCTTCTACATCGTCAATCTCAAGCTGAAAATCAGTAAGTCCCCAAGTACGATTTTCCTGGAAAGCGATAGTAACACTAGGCGGAGTCTTCCAAAACTTCTTATAATTGCGAGTGCCAGGAATACGAAGAATATGCCCCGCATCAAAGCAATCATCACCACCTAGCTTAGAACGAAGCCAGCGATTACGATGCTCAAGTTCCTTAGCGTCTTCAATAAACGCGTCTAGCTTCCAGAATAAATGAAAGCCGCGACCGGTGCTAATGGCGACACTAGGCGGAATTTCCCAATGCTTATACTTCTCGAGATAAAAATCCTTCTTATCCCAATCCTCTTCCGGAAGATCAATATCTGCCCATAGTACAGAACCTCCTGCAATGAGATCCTTAGTACCGCGTCGACCCTTTTCCGGTTGAATACGGAAGAGAGTAGGCATGATATAGCAATTCCAGCTATCCGCAGCATTTAGCGTAATCTGCTGTAGAATAGGCTTGGGATTGGCTAGATAGTCCGCTACCGAAACAAAAGTAAACCGCCGCTTATCCTCTGCCTTGCCACCCTTACCAAACCTAATGTAAGTAATAGCAATGATATGCTCCGGCTTAGCTCCAGAGATCAAAAACCTAATAAACCTGTCTGCTTGATCATTCTCTAACTCATTCAGTAGCTTTAGGGACAGTTTAGCCATAGTCTAGCCACGTAGAAATTTATTAATCAGAGACGCATAAGCAACAGAATTCTCGCTCTCGAGCTCTGCTAGATTTTCTGTAGTCAGACCTGTCATATCCATAAATTGCTGTCGCTGCGCATCCGTCAATGTAATAGATGCGACAACCCCAGGGCGGGGAGGGGTGATTGTCGGAACGACGGTAACTACATGACTAACCTGCGGAGGATCTAGTACACCGCCAGGCTGCTTATAGTCTTCCGGAGGTAGATAATCATGATCAGAATCATTCATCTTATCTACGTCGACAATATGCTCGGACGGTTCAAGCGGACGATTCTGCTGCTTAGCAAAGCGTTTACTAATATCGAGCATTTGACGGCCATTGTTAATCATTTGCTCGATAGTCGCTGTGATATGCCCTTCCTCGATGCCCTGCAATACGTCGCGAGCAGCACGCTCAAATGCTTCTTGCTTACGCTTATAAATTTCCTTTGTCCGTGCTTCCTTACTATGCTTAGTCGGGCCAGTAGGAGTATTAACTGGCTGCTGTCCGGTAGCGATTAAATCCTGATTAATAAAACGCATAAACGCATTACGCGCAGTACGACGAGTATACTTAGTAGACCCACTATACTGTGAGATATAAACGTCATATTCTGCTTCAATGCGCAGATCACAACGCAGCAGAGCAGTTTTCACCAAATCACAGTAGACCTTTCGAGTATTCGGCGAATGCTGACACACTACCAAGTAGTCTTCAAAATCCGCCATTAGCTCCTGCTTATAATGCCGGAGCACATTAATAGTAGCCTCGCGCCACGTTCTAGAATTACGCTCAAGTGCCATATTGTCCCCTTAAACTAGTAAACCCTAACGGACTTAGGTATTAACCTAAAGCCGTTAGGGCTGCAAGGTGGTTATGAGTTAAGAGTTAAAGTAATTCAGCTTCGACGACGACGCTTATTCTTAGTTACGGTGCCATTGCCATAGCCATAGCCATTGCCATAGCCAT
>ERZ1292625.445-Hain-H41-01um-R1-445-length-63820-cov-42_pt1 | contig 63820 bp, 85 predicted proteins | sample MGYA00564400_ERZ1292625 | MGnify/ENA primary metagenome ERZ1292625 (study PRJEB36523, sample SAMEA6512639) | groundwater metagenome | collected 2019-01-08 | study: AquaDiva: Metagenomics assemblies of 32 groundwater samples | reverse complement strand
AAAAGTAAACCATCTGATCTTAAAGAATTAAGATATTCACCATTTATAGGTGAGGGTGATTATCAAACAAGACATAAAAGAATTGATGAATTTTTAAGAGACAAACATAAAGTAAAAATAGTAATTTATTTTAAAGTAAAACAATTAGGTTCAAAGCAATTTGGATATAATCTTTTAAATAGAATTTTACGAGATATAGGAGATGAAATTAATGTAGACATGAAACCTAAATTTTTAGGCAGAAATCTAATAATGATAATTTCAGCAAAAAATACATATGGCAAAGACAAAAATAAAAACAAAGAGGTTAGTAACTAATAGAATTAGGGTTACCAAAAACGGCACAGTCTTAAGACGCAGAGCTTTTAAAAGACATTTAAATGCTGGAAAAAGCAAAAACAGATTAAATAGATTAAGTAGAACAACCGAAGTTAAAAAAGTATTATCAAAAAGACTTAGAAAATTCTTGGGTAAAGTAAAGAAGGGAACAGGTAAATGAGTAGAGTAAAATCAAAAGCTGCAATTAAACACAGAAAAGTAAGAAAACTTGCTAAAGGTTACCATGCAGCAAGATCAAGAAGATTTAAACAGGCAAATGAAGCGGTAATGCATGCTGGAGCATACGCATTTCATGGAAGAAAATTAAAGAAAAGAGATCTTCGCTCACTTTGGATTGTTAGATTGTCTGCTGCAGCAAAATCACTTGGAACTTCCTACTCAAGACTTATTAACAACTTAAAAACTGCAAAAATTGAATTAGACAGAAAAATATTATCAGATATTGTTGCCAAAAATCCAAATGTTTTTGAAAAAATAGTTGCAAGCTTTAAACCTTCAAAGTAATTGGAGGTTTTATTTATTTTGTTAAACCTCCCACAAGGAGGTTTTTTGTTGTAATATAGATAATATGAAAGAAGACATTATTAATATCAAAAATCAAGCCATTGCGCAAATTAGTGACGTAAAATCACTTGATGAATTGGAACAAATTAGAATTGATTTGTTTGGTAGAAGTGGAAAATATAAAGTGGCATCAAAAGAAATTAAGGATTTAAAAAATGAAGAAAAAAGACAGGCTGGAATTATTTTAAACGAAGTCAAAAATACTTTAGAAGAATTAATTCAAAATAAAAAAAATGATTTAAAAATAGATACCAGAGAATGGTTTGATCCGACAATGCCTGCCAAAAAAATAAAACTAGGTCGTCTTCACATGGTTACCCAGGCAATTGATGAAATAAGTTCTATCTTTGAAAAAATTGGTTTTACTAGAGTTAAATATCCAGAAGTTGAATACGACTACTACGCATTTGGAGCATTGAACTTTCCAGATAATCATCCTGCTAGAGACGATTGGGAAACTTTTTTTGTTGATGCACCTGATTCTGCAAAATATGGTCCCATGCTTTTGACACCACACACATCAAGTGGTCAAATTAGAGAAATGTTATCAAGCAAACCCCCGATACGTATGATTAATATCGCCAAATGTTATAGAAGACAAATTGACGCTAGTCATTATCCAATGTTTCATCAGTTTGAAGGATTAGTTGTGGATAAAAATATTTCAATTGTCAATCTTCGTGGAACAATTGATTATTTTGCAAAAAGTTTCTTTGGAAAAAATAGAGAAATTAGACTTAGACCTTATCATTTCCAATTTACTGAGCCATCATTTGAAGTAGATATATCTTGTAATGTGTGTAATGGTAAAGGATGTAAATTATGTAAGGAAGGTTGGCTTGAAATTGGTGGAGCAGGAATGGTTCATCCAAAGGTTTTAGAAAATTGCAAAATTGATTCTAAAATTTATTCAGGCTTTGCTTTTGGTTGGGGCGTAGAAAGAACATATATGATGAAATCTGGTCTATCTATCCCTGATATTAGATTAATATATAGCTCGGATTTGAGAGTTTTAGAACAACTTTAAATGGATTTACTTATACCAAACAGTTGGCTTAAAAAATATTTAAAAACGAATGCTTCTGAAAAGCAGATAGCTTCATGTTTAACTTTGTGTGGTCCATCTGTTGAGAAGATTAAAAAAACAAATGATAATGATTATATATATTCAATCGAGGTTACTACTAATAGAGTAGATACGGCATCAATATTGGGAATAGCAAGAGAAGCAGCCGCAATTTTGCCACGCTTTAAAATTTCTGCAAGTCTTAAGCCATATGATCTAAGTGAAAAAAACTATAAATTTGTAAAAAAAGTTAAATATTTAGATGTAACAGTTGATTCAAAATTATGCCCAAGATTTACAGCAGTTTTAATTAAAGATATAGTCGTTAAAGAATCGCCACAAGCGATAAAATTGCTTCTTGAAAAAGTTGGAGTTCGTCCAATAAATAACATTGTAGATGTTAGTAATTACATCATGCACGAGTTAGGTCAACCTGTTCATACTTTTGATTACGATAAGCTAAGCTTGGCCAGCTCCGCTGGTAAAATATCTCCTCCAAAAATGATACTTCGAGAATCTAAAAAGGGAGAAACTATTACGACACTTGATGGTAAAGAATTTAAACTAGACGGTGGAGATATTGTCATAGAGGATGGAAGTGGAGAATTAATTGATCTTTGTGGAATTATGGGTGGAGAAAATAGCGTAATAGATAATAACACTAAAAACGTTTTGTTATTTGTTCAAAATTATAATCAACATTATATTAGAAAAACTTCAATGATTTTAGGGCAAAGAACAGAAGCTGCTATTTTATTTGAAAAAGGACTTGATAGTGAAAATGTAAAACCTACAATTTTATCTGCAATTTCCATGATAGAAAAACTCTCAGGTGGAAAAGCTGAAAAAGAAATATTAGATATTTATTCAGTATCTTACAAAACAAAGATAATTTCTACAAATAAAGAAGAACTAGATAAGATTATTGGAGTTGAAATACCAAAAAAAAATATTATTAAATATATGACCAGCTTGGGATTTGAAGTTAAACAGCAAGGTGTCACCTTACTGTTTAATGTGCCATCATGGAGAGGTAATGATATTGAAATTAAAGAAGATATAGCCGAAGAAATAGCTAGAATTTATGGCTATCACAATTTACCTTGCAAATTAATGGAAGGGGTTATTCCCGCACCTCGTATTAATCCCGAGTTTGTCTTTGAGAAAAAAATCAAAAATACTCTGCAGGCTTTTGGCGCAGTAGAAGTTTATAATCTCTCACTAGTTTCTAAAGAGATGGTAAATGAGAATGCTTTAAAACTTAAAAATCCATTAGGAAGCGATACAGAATATTTAAGAACAAGTTTAATGCCATCTCTACAAAATGATATCTTAGATAATCCTCAAGAAAAAGGATTTATACATTTTTTCGAAATTGCGAATATATATCCAAAAGAAATATTAACTCTAGCTGGTATAGTTAAAAATGAAAAATACCGAGAAAATAAAGGTATAGTGGAAACACTTCTTGAAAACTTAGATATTGATTATACCACAAAATTAGAAGATGGAAAAAGTTATTTAGCTAATCAAAAAATGATAGTTATTTCAGATAATAAAACGATAGGCGAATATGGAAATTTAGAGAATGGATATTTTTTTTATGAATTTGATATTCAAAAAACAATTAATTCAAAAAAGATTTCAAGGAAATATAAAGAAATCGCCAAATATCCACCACAAATAGAGGATTTGACTTTAATTGTTCCAGAAAAAACATATATAGGGGATGTAATTGCACAAATCACAAATCACCAACCACTAATCACAAAGGCTGAATTAACAGATATATATGAGAATAATTACACTTTTAATATTCAGTATCAATCTGAAGACCATACACTTACTGATAAAGAAGTTGAAGCAATAAGAACCAAAATATTATCAAATTTAAAATCGAAATTTGGAATTGTTACTAAGGAGTAGCGTCCCATTCTGAATTTACACCAATCGTAATCGTATGTTCTCTCTCATTGCCATCTTTATCCTTTGCTTTAACCTGTAATTTATGTACTCCATCAAGCAATGAGATTTCTGCTTCATATGGCAAACTATCAATTGATCTAATTTTGGTACCATCTGCATAAATTTCAATTATCTCTATACCCGATGTAGAAATTGCTCTTATCTTAATTTTAAATGTATTAGGAAGTTTACTGACCCTGTCTATTGGATCTACCCACTCAACACTTAGGGGAGTGGTTGTTCCACAATCTTCAGTAGCTGGCTGGTATCGGCTATCTGCTTGTCCAGATATCCAATTTAATATTGCTTCTTGCCACCTATTTTTTCCGTCTGTTGATACTGGATCTTCTTCTTTAATTATATAAAACTCTTTATTGCAAATCGCTAGCTTTACGTGAATATCATCATCATTTGGTTCATTACCTTTGATAAAAATTTCAGTCCTCGAAGGAAATCCATCGTGTGCTTTTTTTCCTGAAAAATTGTCAACTTCAACTTTTGTTATTCCATCAGGTTCTACAAAGTTAACCAGCCCAAGTCCGGCAAGAGATTCCATTGTTATTCTTCTCCAAATAGGGGATGATCCAGAAACACCAGAGGCAACATTTAGCATTGGGGAATTATCATTATTCCCCACCCAAACACCAATTGCTCTTTGCGGGGTTCCTCCAATTGTCCAATTATCTCTTTTATCATTTGTTGTTCCAGTTTTAACTGCAACCTGACGGCCAGGAATATTAAGTAATGAATTTGTACCAAAAGTATCAACTCTCGCAGAATTGTCTGATAATATATTTGATATTAAATATGCTTCTTGAGGATCTAACACTTTTTTATCTTTTTGGGGTTTTATTTCTTCCAGGATTTTACCATCATTATCTTCAACTTTTAAAATTGCAAAAGGTTCAACTTTAGTTCCACCATTAAAAAATGCAGAATATGCTCCAGTTAATTCCAAAAGTCTTACTTCACCGCCACCCAGAGTTAATGATAATCCAACTCTTGATAAAGTTTCTTTATTTGGAGGAAGTGAATTTAAACCCAAATCATATGCAGTTTCTAAAACATCTTTAATTCCCACCATAGCAATTAGCTTGACAGCTGGGATATTTAATGAATTTCCTAAAGCGTATCTTAATTGAACAGGACCTTTATATTTACCATCATAATTTACTGGTTGATAATCAGGTTGGCCTGTACCACCTTGGAACACAGTATCAACATCCATAACCATGGTCGAAGCTGTATAACCTTTTTTAAAGGCAGTTACATATGTAAAAGGTTTAAAACTTGATCCGGGTTGTCTTAAAGACATAGTAACGTTTACTTGTCCATCATAGTCTGGGTCATCAAAGCGTTTACTTCCTACCATGGCTAAGATTTCACCTGTTGTAGAATCTAATACAACAGCGCCACCATTTGTAATTCGTTGAGATTCAACTTTAGCAATTTCATCAGATACAATCTCTTGAGCTTTTTCTTGTAAATCCAAGTCAAGTGTAGTTGTAACTTTTAATCCTCCTTGCTCAATTACTTTCTCACCATATCTATCTTCTAGGATCTTTTGTACGTATTGAACAAAATGAGGAGCTTTAAATGAAGAACCTTTGCTTTGAAATTTAACATTGGAAAGTTCGCTAAGTGCTGCATTTTCTTGATCTTTTGTAATGTATTCATCTTCTCTCATTCTGCGCAGGACGTTTATAGTCCTATCTATATATGCATCGGGTGTCTTAGAATAAGGAGAATATTTTGAAGGTAGTTGCGGCATTCCAGCTAATATTGCAGATTCAACTAAATTTAAATCTTTGGCATTTTTTCCAAAGTAAGTTTCAGCCGCTGTTTCTACACCCCAAGCAGTTCCACCATATGGAGCTTCATTTAAATACATTTGTAATATTTGATCTTTTGTATATTTTCTTTCAATTTGAACAGATAAAATAAATTCTTTAATTTTACGAATAGCGCTTCTTTCAGATGAAAGAAGTACATTTTTAACAAGTTGTTGGGTTAAGGTTGATCCTCCCTGTGCATAACCTCTTGTAAAAAAACGAGATAATCCACGAATAGTACCTAAGATATCAAAACCATTATGACTGTAAAAATTTTTGTCTTCAATTGCAACAGTTGCTTGTTTTAAGTACAACGGCATGTCTTCAATCTTAATCGGAGTTCTTCTTTCATTTTCAAAAATATCATACAAAGATTTTCCATTTCTATCTAAAATTTTAGTCGAAAATCCCTCTCTTCGAATTACTTTGTCAGGTGAGGGGAGTGTAAAAGCCATTAAAGGGAGTACAACAACAGCAATTAGAAAAACTACAATAATTCCCACAAAACTAAGCTTTGCTAATTTTGCAATATTTCTAGATTTTTTTAAGTTTAAAACCCTACTTCTCCTGTCTCTCCACATATAAATCATATTAACACAATCTGATATTGTTGTATAATAAATTATGTCAAATATTGACGAAATATTAACAAGAAGGGTTACTAATATAATTCCTAGTAAATCAAAACTCCAGGAATTATTAAATAGCGGTAAAAAATTAAACGTATATCTTGGAATTGATCCAACAGCAACAAGAATTCACATAGGCCACGCCGTTGCACTTCGTAAACTTCAAGAATTTGTAGAACTAGGACATAATATAACTTTCTTGATTGGGGACGCTACTGCTTTGATTGGTGATACATCAGACAAAGATGGAGAACGTCCAGTTTTGACAAGTAACGAAATTAAAAATAATTTCAAAACATACAAAAAACAAGTAAGTAAAATACTAGATTTTAGTAAAGTTAAAGTCAAATTCAATAGTTCATGGCTTAAAAAACTTAATTATTTGGATACTGTAAAGCTTGCCCAGTATTTTTCTTTTGGTGATTTTGCAGGAAGAGAACTTATTAAAAAGAGGTTAAAAGATAAAAAGAAAGTAGGGTTACATGAAGCACTTTACCCAGTAATGCAAGGATATGACAGTTATTTTTTAAATACTGATATTCAAATTGGTGGTGCCGACCAGACATTTAATATGATGGCAGGTAGAGATCTACAAAAAAAATTGAGAAACAAAGAAACATATGTTTTAGTTACTGGCTACCTAACAGGAACAGATGGAAGAAAAATGAGCAAAAGCTGGGGAAACGCAATTTGGCTAACAGATAATGCTGACGAAATATATGGTAAAGCAATGTCACTACCAGATGAACTCATTGTTGAATATTTTGAAAATGCTACAAATACAGATAGTCAAAAAATAAGAGAAATAGCCAAAGCTTTAAAAAATGGTGTGAATCCAATCGAATTAAAAAAAGAGCTAGCATATAGATTAGTTTTAGAATTACGAAATAAAAAAGAAGCATTAAAAGCTAAAAATACTTTTGAGAAATCATTTCAAAAACATACACCAGAATATTCTTTAGAAGTTAAACTTCAAAAAACACTTGCAGAAACAGTGGCACCGTATACTAATTTAAAATCAGTAAGCGATGCCAAAAGACTAATTCAACAGGGAGGTCTAACAATTAATGGAGATATGATAACAGATTTCAGTTTTAGAGCCAAAAAAAATGATACAATCAAAATTGGAAAGAAAGTTTTTGGAAAATTAGTATGATTACAAAAAAACAAAAAAAATTATTTAAAGTTATTATAATAATTGCGGGAATTGCCTTATTGGCAGGTTCATTTTTGCCATTTTTAGCATACTTGTAAGAAGCATATTTACAATATGGAATTTACTGATTCAGTCTCTATTTTACCTTTTGTTGGTCCTAATTACGAAAAAAAATTAAATAAACTAGGTATTTTTAATATTTCAGATCTTCTTCATCATATTCCTCATAGATATATAGATTTTTCAAAATTTACTAAAATAAAAGACATAAAACCTGACGAATTGATATCAGTATATGGAGAAATTACTTCAATTATAAATCAACCAACCAAATCAGGTAAATTAATGCAACTTGCTACTCTGCAGGATTCAAGCGGTAAAATCAACTTAATTTGGTTTAATCAATATTATTTAATTAAAACTTTATATCCCGAAACATTAGTTATAGTTTCAGGCAAGGCCTCGTGGTTTAATCGCAAAATTGCTTTTTTTTCACCCCAATACGAAAAAATGGACTACCCTCACGAATCCCTTCATACAGGAAAAATTGTAGGAGTATATCCTGAAACTGCAGGATTATCTTCTAAATGGTTAAAGGCTAGAATTAAATATGCCTTAGATAGAGTAAAAATTCATGATTTTTTAGAAAATAAAAAAGGGATGTTTAACTTTGATGAGGCTATACAAAAAATTCACTTTCCTAAAACTTTAGAGGAAGCAAAAAAGGCAAAAGAACGCCTTGCTTTCAATGAATTCTATCATTTATTAGTAGAGACAAAAGAAAGAAAGAAAAAAATTCAAAAAAAGAAAAGTATTTCTTTAAAAATTGATGAGCCTGCAATTAATACTTTTATAAAATCACTTCCGTTTAAATTAACCAGTTCACAAGATAAAGTAATATCTGAAATATTATCTAACCTGAAAAATAAAAATTCAATGAATCGTTTACTCCAAGGAGACGTGGGCAGTGGAAAGACTGTTGTTTCCGCAATTATTTCATTTATAACTTTTTTAAATGGTTACCAGTCTGTTTTAATGGCACCTACCCAAATCCTTGCAAACCAGCATTATGAAACTTTTAAAGAAATGTTTAAAAACTATAAAATTAGAATCTCATTAATTACAGGCTCAATAATCAAAAAGGATGTTGGGGTTAGTGACATAATAATTGGTACCCATGCATTGTTAAACAAAATTAATGAATTTGAAAAGACAGGTCTTGTAGTAATTGATGAACAACATAAATTTGGAGTAAAGCAAATTGAGTTTTTGACAAAATCCGCCAGCTGGCGGACCAACAAACTAACCATGACCGCGACTCCAATACCAAGAACTATTGCTCAAACACTATTTTCTGATATGGATCTTTCTATCTTAGACGAATTGCCACAAGGAAGAGCAAAAATTAAGACTTGGCTTGTCCCTAATGAAAAAAGAGAAAAAGCTTACGACTGGATTCGCTCACAAATCACTAGTCACCAATCACAAGCATTTGTAATTTGTCCACTGGTTGAGGAGTCTGATTCTGAAACTTTAAAAGATGTAAAATCTGTTAAAAAAGAATTCCTAAATCTTAAATCTATATTCTTAGATCTACGTTTGGGATTATTACATGGCAAATTAAAAGAGAAAGAAAAGAATGAAGTTTTAAATGAATTTAAAAATGGAAATTTAAACATTTTAGTTACTACACCTGTTGTAGAAGTAGGAATAGATGTAGCAAATGCCACTATTATGCTAATTGAGGGAGCAGATAGATTTGGTCTTGCAGGGCTTCACCAGTTAAGAGGTCGTGTTGGAAGGGGAACAAAAGAATCATATTGTTTACTATTCACCGAAAACGACTCAGATAAAGCAATAAAAAGACTTACTGCCTTGACTAAAATATCTTCAGGGTTTGAACTGGCTAATCTTGATTTGGAACTTCGTGGAGCAGGGGATGTTTTAGGAACTGTGCAACACGGTTTTGGAAATTTAAAAATAGCAGATTGGAGTCAAATTAAAATAATCAAGCTTGCATCAGAAGCAGTCAACAGTTATAATTGAAGCATGGCTCCACTTCCAAAGAAGAAACATAGTCATGGTAGAACAGGAAGACGCAGAAGTACTTTTAAGGCTTCTTTGTCTGCAATCTCAAAATGTTCTGAATGTAAAAAATTAAGAGAGGCTCACAAAGCCTGTCCCCACTGTGGCCATTACAAATAATTTAGCCTCAAGTGCTTGACAAATCGGTCAGTTTTGTGTTATATTCTTAGTATCAATTGAGAGGGTTGCGAATCCACGGTAATCACTCCGAGGTGTAACAGCTCCTCATTTGTTTTTATATCTAATCATCTTCAATACAATTTTCTCATATTTAATAAGATCTATATTGTAATCTGCTTTTTTTAGTTTTTTGAATGTTTTATAAGCAGAACAATGCGCAGGAGATTTTTTACCAATATTTTCAAACCTAAATTCTAGGCTATTATCTAGATATTTAATAAATATTTCTTTTAAAATTTTATTGTAGCCGTCGTATTCGATATCTATTATTATTACAGAATTTTTGATTTTTGAATTTCTTACCAAAATAATTACACCAGAAGCAAATCCATACACACCAAACATTTTTGGCTTTTTCATCTTTTGGAATTTACTTTGTATTAACCGTTTTATTTTTGAATTTATTTTAACTGTATATGAATATTCTTTGTTCGCAATTGAGATAATTGTAGGCCTATATGTTTCTTCGATTCTACCCGATTGATCAACTTCATATTTCATCTTTTAATTATATAGTAATCTGATAAACTTAGAGAATATGAAAACAGCCACTGACCCAAGGCATTTGAAAAGAAGAATTGCAATTAAAGCACTTTTTGCAGAAAGTTTTACAAAACAAAAAAATAATCCTGATATTGTTATTGAAATTAAAAAACAAACCAAAAAAATCAATAAAATTATAGTTGATTCCGCTCCAACATGGCCTATCGAAAAAATCAATAAAATTGATTTAGCCGTTCTTCATTTGGCCATATATGAACTATTAAATGAAGATACACCTCCAAAAGTTATAATTGATGAAGCAGTAGAACTAGCTAAAGAATTTGGATCAGAACAGTCAGGAGCATTTGTTAATGGTGTTTTAGGAACAGTCTATGATGCAATTTAATAACCAAAATTTACTTTCCCAAGCCCTAACTCATAGATCATGGGTTAATGAAAATGATAATAATAGAGGAACTAACGAAAGATTAGAGTTTTTAGGAGATGCGATTTTAGAATTCGTTGTATCTCTTTCAATTTATAATAAATTCCCAAACGAAGAAGAAGGTTACTTGACTGCACTTCGAGCTAATTTGGTAAATACAAAAAATTTAAGCATTGTCGCAGAAAAATTAAATTTAGGTAAAGAAATTTACCTCTCAAAAGGTGAGGAGGAAGGTGGGGGAAGAACAAATCCATCACTTTTGGCTGACACTGTAGAAGCTGTAATTGGAGCAATTTACCTTGATCGGGGAATTACTGCTGCTCAAAAATTTATAGAGGAAAATATTTTAATTGATGTTGACAAAAAAGCAAAAACTCCTTTAAAAGACCCTAAAAGTTTGCTTCAGGAAAAAATTCAATCAAGAAATTTATCTGCCCCAAAATATCAAGTAGTTTCAGAAATTGGACCAGACCATAATAAAGAATTTACTATTGAAGTAATTATAAATGGGGAAGCAAAAGCAAAAGGTGTTGGTAAAAGTAAATCAGAAGCAGAACAAGATGCAGCTAGTAGCGCACTTAAAGATATGGTAAACTAGCCTTACACCATGTGGTGATATTTTATATATGTCAGTTTCAATTAAATTAAGTAGATATGGAGCCAAAAATAGTCCTTATTATAGAATAGTTGCAGCACCAACTAGAAGTAAAAGGGATGGTAAAAATTTGGCTATTATTGGAAGCTATGATCCAAAACTAAAAAAGTTAAAAGTTAATAAAGAATTATTTGATGAGTGGATTAAAAAAGGTGCAATTATTACATCGGGTGTTAGAAAAATTATAAAGTAACCTATGAAAAAATTACTCGACTTTATTGTAAGAAATATATTAGGAAAAGATTCTAAATACGAAATAATTGAAGAGGATGACGGAAGTATTGTTAAGCTAACTATTAAAACAGCTGAAGATGAAGGTGGCATGATAATTGGAAAACAAGGTAAAATAATTAAAGCTATAAGAAATATATTAAGAATTAAAGCAACACTAGAAAAAAAGAAAATAATACTTCTTGTAAATCCAACTAATTAAATGGATCTTCTTTTTGTCCTGTTGTTTCACTTACTTGAGGTTCAATAAATTGAGGTAGAGTATATGTTGCGAGTTCTTTTAAAAGTGCTACTTCTTTAGTTGTTAATTCGTTTACTACACCAGTTAAAGCAGGGATTTTTTTAGGAAGTTCTGCTGAAAAAACATTTATCGAAACATTAGCTCTAACTAGACTTGCAGATTTACTTAGACTAACTTTATCAATGTTCATTAGAGGTAAAAGGGTAGAAAACGAATCTAAAAATTTATAGACATTTTGTTCTTCTCCTTCAGCCTCAAAACTTATGGTAACCTTTGAAACTCCAGCATTCTCTGGGATTAATGTTCCTGACTTAACATTTGATAAAAACAAATTATAGATAATTGCTTGATTTTTAATTTGACTTAATCCATAAAGTACTGAGCCTCTGCTAGGAAGAACAACATCCAAAAAGGTAATATCCCCAGGAAGTACTGTTTCTACTTGCTCAAGTATCAAAGCTTTTGTTTGAAAAACCATTTCTTTTTCTTTAGCTTGTTCATTTTCAGATTTAATTAAAACAATTTTATTAAATCCTAAAACAGCAACTGTTAAAGTTAATACAACCACAACAAACATAATTGCAACAGGTTTTATTAAAAAATTAATTTCGTTTTTTAAATTAGTATTCATATTGTAATAATATATTAGCTAAAAATCCCGTATTTGGATTAAAACCTAAAGATGACAATATAATTTTCTTATAATTTGTAAGTTTTGATAATGGAGATAAAACTTCTGACAAACTAGCCGAATCTACAAAAACGATTGAGGTGTCAGTTCCTTTTGATGTTAATACAGCCTCAGTTATTGCAGATCCTGTTGCATTAGCAATAATATTTGAAAATTCTTGATATCTTAAAATTTCATTGTTTACTGATTTACTGTCACGAACAATTTTAATTTTTGCTAGTCTGTCTTTTGCTAAAACTAATTTTTGTTCGCTCTTCTCAAGAGAAGAAATTTTAGATATTAAGCTTTCAGTGTTATTTTTAATTTTAGTACGTTCTAAGGAATAATAGAAAAATAATGAACCTAAAATAACAGAGGCTAAAATAAGTAGAATTGTAGCAATAGTTGAAAATTTATTTATAATTTTTGCCAATTTAACAGCTCTTGCTGGAACTGCCATCTCAGTGGGGATTAAATTAATTCGTTTATCCATATCATTCCTCCCTCATTGCAAGGCCTACTGCTGTTGCATATATAGATGAATAGGAGACTAAAACTTTTGCATTTTCAGGATCAAGGTTAATTTTGCTAAACGGATTTCCAACTACTACTTCCATACCTAGATTTTCTGTTAAATAGGGGATAATATCAAGCATCACAGATGCACCGCCTGTAACCACAACAGACATTGGTATTTCTCCTTTTTCTTCAGATTCATAGAAATGAATGGCTTTTTTTACTTCATCAATTACCATTTTAAGTATTGGATCAAGTGCAGATTTAACTTTTCCCTCTAATTGATCAGTAGATAATCCATATGTTTTTTTATATTCTTCGGCTTGTTTTTCATCAATACCTAATCCTTGTGAAACAGCTCTAGTAAAAGCATCGCTTGCAACAGGAATTGATCTAGTGAATACTATTTTTTTATTTTTAACTATTGCCATGTCTGTTGCTGATGTTCCCAAATCTAAAAGAAGTGAAACGCCATTTTCAGCAGAGAGACACCTTGCAATAGCTGTTAATTCTGATTCTGCAGAAACTGGAGTTAAACCTGCCATGCGCATTACTTTGACATATTTTTCAACAACAGCTTTGGGAGCTGCTACAAGTAAAACTGATGTTTGTGAAGTTGTTTCATTTCTGTCTAATATCAAGTATTGAATTACAGCTTCATTTGCTGGAATTGGAATATATTGTTCTGCTTCCCACTTAACAGCAGCTGAAACTTCTTCATCTGAAAGCAATGGAAATTTAATTACTCTTGTAAAAACTAAGGCTTCTGGAAGAGATAAATTTACATCTTTTGATGATACTCCTGTTTGTTTAATTATCTTTTTTAATATTTCAGATATATTATTTAAATCATCATCAGTTTGTGCTTTATCAGGAGACACTCCTACAAATCCTACAGCACCAGAAGATTTAAGAGACCAAGTCTCGCCACTTTTAGCAAGTTCTATTAATTTAATACTTTTTGTTCCTATATCTATTCCAAGCATGGGCAGTTTCCTTACTATTTAACTATACCAGATGAACTATAAATTGCATTGGCAAAAATTGGTGGTGTTTCAGGATGTAATTGATAGACTTCTATACTTCTATTTGCATCTCCATATGAACCGTCAGATTCAACTTTTGCTCCTTGAGAGGGGAGTGTTTTTGAAGCAGTGGTAGAAACTGAAACATCTATTCCTATTTTATGAGCTACAGTTGTGTTATACAAAATTTTTGCAGTAGCATACTGTAGTGTGCCAGGGATAGGAAGGTCTATGGTACTATAAAACTGAAATTGTTCTCCATCTATAGTGCAAGTACCTGAAGAAGCTAGGTTAAAATTATTTGATGCTATTCTACTTGAATTTGCATCAAGCGATACCCTTGCTATTTTATAAACTCCAGCTTGTAAATAATAAACTGATATTTCAATTGCTGGTGTTTGATTATCTATAGTTGTATTTTTATCTCCCCAACAAAACATGGCTTTATTCCCAGAATAGGCTGTTTCTCCAGGTCTTTTAAACCAAAATGTTGCATTTTCTCCTGATTTTAAACTAATAGGGTATCTCACCACAGATGATCCTTGTGCAAAAGAGGCTACATTTGCATCAAAAGTAGCAAGTTCAAGTGATCCACTGCTATTTCCAATAACCAAAGCTCTTTCAACTCCTGCCTCAGCAGCAGAAAAAGCACGAGATGAATCTTCTTCTTTGGTTGAGAGAGAAATGTCAGTAATTGATCTTGAAAGAATAAACAAAACTATAACTAAAACAACAGAAAGAGAAAGTAGAACAATTAATACAGCTTGGCCCTTTTGGTTTTCATCAATCATACTAATATAAATATATCACACATTTTACTTCTGCAAACTAGATATGGCTTACTTTTTATAAATTCTCTGACACTCTTCATACTTAAATAGTATATCAAAAACAAGCAATCTTTGCGATGATTTTTTACTTTTTGTGATATAATTTAAGGATGTTAAATAATAAAATATTCAAAACAATCAAAGCAATTCTTGATTTAAACCTTCCAGATAATTCCTATAAAGCTTTTATTTTTGGCTCTCGAGCTACAAACAGCAATCGATCATTTAGTGACATTGATTTAGGGATTCTTGGGTCAAAACCCCTTCCAAGCAAAAATTATATAAATTTAATTCAAGCCTTTGAGGATTCTGACATCCCTTATCGCACTGAAATTGTTGATTTTTCTTCAGTTTCTGATAAATTTAAAGAACAAGCATTAATTAAAACAATTAATATATGAATGAGATAATCAAATTAGATGACTTAGAGTCAGCATTAAAAAGTCTTAAAGAAGGTGTTGATAGCGCAAAAGACGACTTGGATCGAGATGGTGTGATTCAGAGGTTTGAATTTACATTTGAACTTTTATGGAAAGTTATCCAAGAATATGCAAAATATAAAGGTATTGAATCAGCTAGCCCAAGAGACGCTTTTCGAGTTGCGGGTGATTTGGGCGTAATCAGCGATCCAAATGTTTGGTTCGAATTCTTAAAAGATCGTAATCTCACCACTCATTTATATAGTGAAGAAGATGCAATAAAGATTTCTTCACATATTCCAAGTTTCATTATAGAAACTGAAAAAATAATTTCTAATATTAAAGGTGGATATTAAATTTTTCTTCCTTCAAATCAGCTTTTCCAAGTTGTTGTTTAATATTCATTATTAGTGTTTCAAAATAATAATTTTAAACCTAAATCCTCAAATCTTCTGTTTGCTATATTTATTAATTCTTCTGAAAAAATTGCATATGACATAGCAGGTGCAATTATTCTAACCTCATCTCCTACTTTTAACTTGTCTGCATATACTTTGTTCATATTTATAAATCTAAGCTTAGCCCAACCTTCATGATTGCAGAAATTGTTGGTCCATTGACAATTTCACCTTTCTTAATCATTTCAACCACAATCTTGTAGGGAAACTTTAGCATCTTATCAATATTTTCTTCTTTTTGTTTATTTTCCTTTGTTGGCTTTACATTTCGCGCAGCAAATATATATGCTAATTGCCCTGTCATGCCGGGAGCAACTTCTATTGTTCCTAAACTTACCCATCTGTTAGAAGTTAAACCAGTTTCCTCTTTGAGCTCTCTTTTTGCAGCCAAAAGTTCATTCTGATTATCAGACGAACCTGCCGGAAGTTCCCATCGTGTTTTTTTAGTTGTATATCTATTAATTCGTATAAAATATATTTTTCCATTTTTTGTTATAGGAACAATTACAACGACACTTGGTCTATCCATAACATGATAAACACCGTCTGTCCCATCTGGTCTTATAACTTGATCTTCCCTTATAGAGAATCTTGAATTTTTATAGACTATTTTTGATGATTTAGTTATCCAATTTTTCATACAATATTTAACAATGAGAGATATCGTTCCATGTAATTAGAGACCATTTATTTTGTTTATATTCGATGATTGTAATTCCAGTATTTTTTATCCAAAGATTGTGCCAAAAATGCCAAAATGTGATTGGAGATAGTTCTTCGGTGAATACTGCTAACGCTGTCATCATCTTTATCATGGCTCCATGAGAAACTATTAAAATTTTTTTATTTAGATGCTTTTGTAATAAATCCTTAAGAACTTTGTTTGCTCGAATTTTTAAATCGTTAAAACTCTCATCATCGGTCAATTTCCATTCAGGATTATTAAAATTCTCTTTTTGTAATTTGACATAAGTCATACTTTCTTGATCTTCATCTGATTTTCCCCACAATTTCGACGGTTTTCTGAACTCTCTTAAATCCGAAATAGATTCAACCTTTTTATCAATATGTCTAGCTATAATTTCAGCTGTATGGAGTGCCCTTTTTAGATCGCTAGAATAAATATAGTCAAAGGATAAATTGCGCAGTCTCTTAGCTAAAATTTCAGCTTGGTTGACTCCGTCCTTACTTAATGAGGTTTCTGGAAAATGATAGAGGTCTTTTATATTGGCTTCAGATTCGCCATGTCTAACTAAATACAATTTCATATATTAATTTTATCATAAAAAGACTTTTAGGTGGATTAAACCTACACATTATTGTAAAATTGTGTGTGTATGGAAAATTGTCTCATTTGTAAGCGCATTGCACTTATCAAAGAAAATAAGAATAAGTTTTTTGTAACGGAATTAAAGTCTGGCTATGTAGTCCTAGGTGACCATCAATACTACAAAGGATATACATTGCTTCTGTCTAAAATACACGTCAATGAACTTCATAAATTAAAATTAAAAGCTAGAAATGAATTCCTTAAAGATATGGCGTTTGTTGCAGAGGCTGTATACAGAGCTTTTAAGCCAAAAAAAATAAACTACGAACTACTGGGTAATACAGATTCACATCTACACTGGCATATATTTCCTAGATATGTAGACGATCCAAAACCAGACTTTACAATATGGGTTACACCTAGATCAATACGATGCTCTAAAAATACAATTCCATCTGATAAAGATCTAAGGGTAATGAAAGAAAAACTTCTTATAGAAATAAACAAACTCCTTAGAGTTAAGGTTTAAACTCTTTGTTTGTCTTTATAAACTTTTGATCCCAATATCTGACCATTTTTACTCCCTTATATTTGATATTATTTTGTCCAGGAATAGGCTCATTTAAAGCAACTTTGATACCAAAATAAAGTAAATTTATACCAGCACCACTATTAGCTACAATCGTTCCTGAGATTCTAGGATTGATGTCATATATAAAGGGTGTGTCTTTTTTATATTTTAGTTGAATATTTACATTAAAGCTAAAATCAAATTCTTTTATAACTCTTTGCACCTGCTCTCTTATTTTTGGATCGTCAGTAGTTTCTCCAATTAATGAGACCCCACCCATGGCGTTGATCCTGGTTCTAGGAATTATAAATATAGACTCACCATTCTTACAAAGACAATCAACGCTATAATCTTCGCCCTCTAGAAAATCCATAACAACATATTCCAGATTTGTTGTTTTTCCAGATTCTTCCAATAATGAAAGAAAAGCTTTAAGAGGAAGTTTGTTTCCAAAACCTCTTTTGTCCAGTTCGGGTTTATTGTCAATAATACAAAATCCTCGTTCACCGCTCAGACTTCGTGGTTTAACCACAATGGATTTTTCAGGATAACCAAAGTCCTTAACAGCTTTTTCAATCTCTTCTAAATCTGAAACAGATCTAAAGTTTGGAGTTGGAAAACCCTTCACTTTAAGATTTTCAAACATCAACCCTTTATCTATTACGCTACTGATTTTTTCTTCGGTATTATTTAACAATTTTATCCCTTCTTTTTCGAATACCTTGGAATTTTTAGCAATCAATAGAGCTTCCTCATTCGTCCAAGGAATTATTAAGTCAATCCTTTCCTTAACTGCAATATTTAGAAGATCTTTAATATAATTAGGGTCAGATGGTTTAGAAATTATATAAAACTTGTCAACCCAAAGAAATCCCATCGTATCTTTTGTATTATCAATACCTACAAAATAAAAATCCTCTTTTTCATTTCGTAGGTCCGTAAGAGTTCCACCAGTAACAGGGTGTCCAACATCGGTAAACAATATTCTTAGTTGTTTTTTTGATTTTTGCATAGCGAATTTATTATTTTAAACTGGAGCAATATTGCCTCCGTTAAACTCATCTATCAGAATTATATTTGTTTTAGTTTCTTGAATATTATATTTCATTCCTGTAATTTCTACCATCTGATTTAAACCAAATAGGCAAATATAGCCCCTTTTTGTAATAACAACTTTTTGAATATTGTCGTTGTCAATATCAAGTATTGTGGGTATGAAATAAGAATCTGACACTCCAATAACCTTAGCCTTTATTTTTACTTGCTCTTGTGGGTGCTGGCCTTCGTATGAGGTGAAAGGAACTGAAATTGATCCGTTCACAAAAGAAAAATCTAGTTTAAGATCGTCAATATAAAGAATATCCCAACGACCTTTTGCAAGGTGATAAACTGAATCTGTTGTTCCACCAAGCTGTTTTGCTTTTAATTCGACGTACTTTGTTAATTTATCACCTTCTAATCCTGTAAACCGAGTATCCGTATTACGCATTACAACACTAAACTCTTTTGCGGAAGCTACAGTAGACCTCTTATAAAAAATTAGATCAAGATCATTATCTGCTGATAGGAAATCGTCGCGTAATAGCCCTGAGCCTCCAACTCCAACGTTCTTAAGTAACGCTGGATTCTGTTTTTCCATTTGTCTAAGTACATAAAGAATAGGATTTTCATCTGTATAGTATTGTGTCATGTGGTTTAATATTTGAGTGGCTCTATTTCTTGGATTTATAGCCGTCTTAATCTTTGATCGATCAACCTTCATAAGAATTTCCCACATTGAAGGTGAATAAAAATAGTCTGAATAATTATCTCTAATAAAATCAGGATAACTTTCTCTGCTAATCTGTGTAAGTAGTTTAGTATATTTTTCACCTCGTATTAAATTAAATTCATTTATTTGGATGTCCATTATTTCTTCAAGTTCTTTTGTCGGAAAATAATAAGGCATTCCAAAAACAGCTTCTTTAGAATGCAAATTTCCACAAACACTAAAAAATACTTTATCGTCTGTATAAAGATAACTGTGGTCTAGATAATGTGTATTTTCTTTCATTCTTCAGCTAGTTAAAACAATAACATGTATACCTGTTTTGGATAATTCATTTTTATACTTTACAAAGCCAGCTAGAGCAGATGCCGAAGCAGGAGTTGTGAAAATTCCTTCATATCTCTCCAATATGGTCTTGGCTTTTATCAACTCATTGTCGGTCGCACCGTAAGCGTATCCATCTGTATTTTTCAGGGCTGATAATGACTCTTCCAATTGAGTGGGTTTCCAATTTAATAGTGGTTCATTAATACTCGTCTCGTGAAGATCTGAGGCTTTAAATTTCACCTTTTTTCCTTGAATATAGCTTTCAGTTATTGCATTGTTTTTTCTACTGGATACAGCACCTAATTTAGGGCTGATACCAAGTTCTAAAAAGCCAGTATGCACTCCTGTCAACAGGGTTCCATTTCCAACAGAAACCCATATTGTGCTCGTGCTCGGAGTCTTACCTAAAGTGCTATAGATTTCTCTTGCAATATCTTTATAACCCGTAATGGCTAATTGAGCACCTGTGCCATGTGGATTAGCGTCGAAAAATCCGTTAATTTTTGAATATTCTGTGCTTTTATCTACAGCGTCTTCGTATGTTCCATTTGAAAATTCTACAATTGCTCCATAAGTTTTCATTTCCTTCAATCTGGGAATCTCATAGCTTTTGGGAATAAATAGATGCGATTTAAATTGAAGTCTATTACAAAAATAAGATATGGAGACACCAAAATTTCCACATGTACCTATTGTTACACCTTTAAACCCTTTTCTCTTAGCCTCATTAACAATATGATAAGTAGCTCTATCTTTGTGTGTATGAGTTGGGTTATCTTGTTCAAGTTTTAAATAAATAGACGCAAAGTTAAATTTCTTTTCGAGTGCGGTGGCTCTTATTAGTCGAGTTTCTCCTACCTTCTGGTTAATTTGAGATTTTAAGGCTTTCATTTTAGCGAAATTCTAAGTCTTTAACTTTGAGAGATAGTCTTTCATTAATTGAGGTCTACCGCTTTTACTTGCTTTTGCAGCCGCAAAAACCACAAGTGCACTTTTAATATTGTCGTCAATATTTGTCTCTGGTGCGGAACCTCCGTCTAGCCACTCTAAGAACTTATTTAAAATAAGGTGGTGACCAGTTTTTAACGCTGGCAATGATATGATTTCTTCAATTTGCTGGGTTCCATTTCTAGATCTTGAATAAACACGAACGATTCTATCGCCTCGATCAACAACCACAGAACCTTTTTCACACTCTACACGATAATATTCCTGATGCCATCTATTTATAAAACCAGCAGCATTTGAGCTTCCTTCATAAACTGCTTTAATGCCATTTTCCATTTCCATAATAAATAATGCGTTGGAATTACTTTTAAAAGTGGACCAATCTGGATTCCAAGTGCTTCCTGCAATATTTTTTACATCAGATTTAGATAAACTTCGTATCATATCAAAATGGTGTACAGATCCTTCGAAAAGTAATGGATTTTCCATTTCATAAACTGAGCCAACATCCCAAGACCTAGGTTTTCTATAATCAGAAGCATAACGGGAAACTATATAATCTATTCTACCAAGTCTACCTCTTTCCAAAACAGATTTAAGAGTAAGAATTGGAGATTCATATCTATAATTCTGTGTTACGGCCATTTTAATTTTTGACTTTTTAAGAAGCTTATATGTTTCGATAATATCTGCAAGATTATCAGATATTGGTTTTTCAGAAAGAATATTCATTTTCTTATTTACCGCTAATTTGTAAATTTCTTTATGGGCACTTGGAGGTACAACAACAATGCAAAAGTCAGCCTTAATATTTTCGAAGGCATGGATTGGGTCAGTAAAAAGAAGGTGCGAAGGTAAATTAAGTTTCTTTCCTGAGTCTTTCAGTATTTCACTTTTCAAATCAACTAAACCTACAATTTCTATCTTATCCTGAAAGTCGGGAAGAACAATGTCGATCCAATGTTCCCTTGACCAACCTCCAGCGCCTATAAGTAAAACTTTTTTTAATTCTGCCATATGTATCATATTGTATCATGCCATGCAAATAATCTTGCAGATTGGCAGTTTTGTCAAATATATCTTGTATAATATCCACAAAATCGTTATTTGCATATATTTTATCCATATTATTAATTTTCCATTTTGCCCACATATTCTCCTTTAACTTTGAATTCTCCTTTTGTTATTAAAGATACTAATGCTCTTTTTTTAATTTCCTCTTCAAATTCTTTTGGCCAACTAGACAAAGTTACTTTAATTGTTTCATCTAACTTGGTTCCAAGTATTTTTCTCTCTTCTTGAATTTTTCTCACTATATCCCTCATCTGTCCTTCAGCAATGAGTTTGGGTGTAAGTTTTGTATCAAGCTCTATTTCCTTTTTACTAAATTTAATCGATTTAACATTTGTCTCATCCATTAGAACATTTTTAAATTCTTTAGCAAATTTATGTCTCGTTGATAAAGATGAAAGTGGCTGTCGCAAAGAAATCCCAACTTCTTTTCTAATAGAATGAATTTTTTCTGAGATTTTTCTTACATTTTGCATTTCCTGTAAAATTTCTTTATTTTTCTTGGCTAACACTTTAGATTTTGGCCAAGAAGACAAATGTACTGATACTTCTTTTGTTAAATTTCTATAAATCTCATCACTAATAAATGGAGCAAATGGAGCAATTAACTTACAAACAGTTATTAAAACTTGATAAGTTGTCTCAAAAAAATCACTATCGACTCTGCCGCGGCTTCTCCTTATATACCATTGAGAAAAATCTTTAGAAACAAAATCTTCAATTTCGTGAGTAGAACTATATAAATCATATTTGTCTAAACTTCGAGTTACTATATTTACTACATCTTGAAGTCTGATTAATATCCATTTATCTAAAATGTTATTATTTTTAGTCTCTTTTTTGATAGGATCCCATCGATTCAGATTTGCATAAGTAGTAAAGTAATTATAGCTATTCCATAAAATCAATAAAAATCTTTTTGTGACATCTTTGACTAAATTGGCTGAAAATTTAAAACTTGGACCAGGAGCAATTACACTATAGAAATACCAACGAGTTGCATCAGCTCCCACTTCATCCATTATTTCCCAAGGGTCAATTATATTGCCTTTAGATTTGCTCATCTTATTTCCTTTTTCATCCAAAACATGTCCTAGACAAATTACATTTTTATAAGCAGTTCCCAATTCTAAAAGAGATGAAACTCCTTGAAGTGTATAAAACCATCCACGAGTCTGATCAATCGCTTCAGAAATATAATCAGCTGGAAAAGATACTTTAATTTTGTCCTCATTTTCAAAAGGGTAATGCCATTGAGCTAAAGGCATTGCTCCACTATCAAACCAACAATCTAAAACAAAACTTACACGAACCATTTCCCCTTTACATTTTTTACAATCAAAAGTTACTTCATCTATAAAAGGTCTATGCAGATCCAATTTAGATAAATCTTTTTCTGATTTTTTTGATAACTCATCAATACTTCCAATTACTTCTACATCCTGACAATCTTTACATTTCCAAACAGGAAGAGGTGTTCCCCAATAACGACTTCGTGAAAGAGCCCAATCATGATTATTTTGAAGCCAATCACCCATTCTTCCATTTTTAATATGGTCTGGTATCCAATTAACTGAATGGTTATTTTTTAATAAGCCTGTCTTAACAGCAGTAGTTTTTAAATACCAAGAAGTCATTGCATAATATAAAAGCGGAGTTCCACATCTCCAACAAAATGGGTAAGTGTATTTAATACGTTCTGATCTAAAAATCATTCCTCTAGAATTTAACTCCTCAATAATCTCTTTTTCGACTGTATTACTTTTTACAAATCTACCACTCCAAGGCTTTACCTCGCTTATGAATTCGCCTTTCTCATTTACAACATGTTTTTTAGGAAGTCCGTATTTTTCTCCCAATTTAAAATCTTCCTCACCATACATTACCGCTGTGTGGATAATTCCTGTTCCTTCATTCATTGAAATAAAATCGGCTAAGACTACAAAATGTGCTTTAGCATCGTAAGAAACAAAGTTGTAAAGTGGATTATATTGAACTTTTTCTAATTCCTTTCCCTTGTATTTCTTAACAACTTTTCCTAGAATTTTTAAGTCATTCATTCTTTTTTCTGCCAAAACCAAATACTCATTTTGAACTTTTACTTTTACATAATTTTGTTTTGCATCAACTGCTAAGGCAACATTTCCTGTGAGCGTCCATGGTGTGGTAGTCCATGCAAGAAAGTAAGTGTTTGCTTCATCTTTTACTTTAAACTTTACATAGATAGATGGATCATCAACATCATCTTTATATCCTTGAGCTAGTTCATGAGTAGAAAGTGAAGTTCCACATCTAGAACAGTATGGAACAACTTTATAATCTTCGTAAAGCCTGCCTTTTTTATAAATTTGTTTTAATATCCACCATTCACTTTCAATGTAATTGTTATCCATAGTTTCATATGGATTTTTAGTGTCAATCCAATATCCAATTCGTTTAGTTAATTTTGTCCAATCATCAACATATTTGTAAACACTTTTCTTACACAATGCATTAAATTTTTTTATTCCGTATTCTTCAATCTGAGGCTTTCCAGAAATATTAAGCGATTTTTCAACTTGAAGTTCAACAGGAAGTCCATGACAATCCCATCCAGCCTTCCTAGGAACATTAAAACCTTGCATTGTTTTGTAACGAGGGATAACGTCTTTAAAAGCTCTACTCTCTACATGATGAATTCATGGCTTGCCGTTAGCGGTTGGTGGTCCTTCATAAAAGTTAAAAAGAGGTCCATGTTGAGTCTTTTCAATTGATTTTTTATAGACAGAATTTTTTTCCCAAAAATTAAGTATATTACTCTCCATATCAGGAAAAGAAACTTTAGGATCAACTGACGAAAAATAATTCTTACTTTTATTTTTTACACTCATAATAAAAAAATTATAACATGACATCTTGGAAATACCATCCACCTTTAAAGATACTAAATTTGGGATTATGTATTTCGATAAAAAGTAGTATATTTATATTATGAGAGATTTAAGGAAAGCTCAAGTTAAAGGATTGTCTGAATTTTTAAATACAGTTTCAGCAACTTGGTTTTCAGCGGGAGTAATTTCACCACTGTTTTTATCTGAAGAATTTAAAAATGTTTTATTTCTTTCACTAAGTGAAATTGTCATGTCACTTTTCTTTCTCGGCCTTTCGTTGTCACTATTAAAAAGATATAATTAAAATATGAATATACAAAACATAACATGGAATGTAGAGAATACAATTTACTATGCAATTATAGTTAGTTCACTATTTTTGTTTATGATATACTATTTATATTTGAAGGAAGATAAAAAATGAATATAAACCCACTTGCAGTAATTGCTGTCACTTTGATGTTAATTTTGGGATATTTACTATGGCCACACTTTAAAAAGTTGGTCTAATCTAGACGAAGCTTCCTTAAAATTTATTGCAAAATATTGTATAATACAAGTAGGTGATGTTAAAAAACACAAGAATTAAATTTAACTCCTATATTAATCAGTCTCCCAGCCTATTGATAAACAAAAACGTATCCTGTAGTTATATGCATTACAAATATATGTTATAATGAACATATGACAAAAAGCCTATCTAAAATTAAAAACAAAATTATTCCAATCCTAAAACAAAATGATATAGCCAAAGCATCTATTTTTGGTTCATATGCTCGTGGTCAAGCAAATAGCAAAAGCGATGTTGATATGATGATTGAATACAAGAAGAAAAAATCACTACTAGACTTAATTGGTTTGGAACAGGAGCTTGAAGAAAAAATCGGTATAAAATTTGATATTACAACATATAAAGCAATAAACTATTTAATTAGAGACCAAGTATATAAAGATCAGGTTGTTATTTTGAATAAGAATGAATAGTAAAAATCCAATAATTTATTTAGAACATATTTCAGAAAGTATCTCCATCATCGAACAATATACAAAGAAAATTAACAAAAATAAATTTTTTAAGTATACCGATAATCAAGATAAGGTCATCAGAAGGTTAGAAATTATTGGAGAAGCAGTAAAAAATATTCCAACTTCACTACGAGAAAAATATCCTGAAGTACCTTGGAAAAAGATTGCTGGGTTACGAGATAAGTTAATTCATGATTATTTTGATGTTGAACTAGATTTGGCTTGGGAAGTTGTCAAAAAAGATATACCTATTCTTAAAATGAAGATCGAAAGAATCAAAAAATCGTTACAAAAACTTAAAAAAAATTGAAAATATTTATTGAAAAAAACTAACAAGTCATTCTTTAGTTTTTTTAAATCAGTTATACCCGAAATAGTAACTAGAACTACAAGACTAGAGGGTGAGAAAGTAAACAAAAAGTTGGAGCCACATCATAAAAAGTAGTATATTTATATTATGAGAGATTTAAGGAAAGCTCAATTTACTATGCAATTATAGTTAGTTCACTATTTTTGTTTATGATATACTATTTATATTTGAAGGAAGATAAAAAATGAATATAAACCCACTTGCAGTAATTGCTGTCACTTTGATGTTAATTTTGGGATATTTACTATGGCCACACTTTAAAAAGTTGGTCTAATCTAGACGAAGCTTCCTTAAAATTTATTGCAAAATATTGTATAATACAAATAGGTGATATTAAAAAACACAAGTATTAATGTCTAATAAATGTATTATTTTAGTAGATGGCAGCAACTTTTACTTCAAGTTGAGGGATTTAGGTCTTAAAAATCTCCTAGAATTTGACTTTCAATCTTTTAGTAAGTTTTTGGCAGACAATAGTGTCATAGTTTCATCAACATATTATATTGGTAAAGTAAGAAACACCAACGAATCATTAAAAACAAAACAGATGTTTGACAACCAACAACGTCTTCTAAGCCACCTTCAAAACAATAATTACAAATATTCCTTAGGCTATCTTCTAAAATCAGGAGGGAAATATCATGAAAAAGGTGTTGATGTAAACTTGGCCGTAGACATATTAGTTACTACCTATGAAAAAATTGCTCAAACTATTTATTTAGTATCCTCAGATACTGATTTATTACCAGCTATACGTAAAGCTCAAGAAAAGGGAGTAAAAGTAAATTATGTTGGTTTTTCTCACAAGCCAAGTGTTGCGCTAGTTGCTGAGTGTAGAGAATCGAAATTATTGTCAGGCGCAGAGCTGAGGCAGTTTTTAAATCAAGACAAAAATAAATCCCGCAAATGACAAAATGTCCTTGCGGGAGTGTTTAGAGTTTAAAGTATACAACATGGAAATATCAAAAGTCAATATTAACACCTATATTAATCAGTCTCCCTGCCTATTGACAAATTTAACGACATATATCCTGTAGGTTGTTATGGCTAATTGACTACTTGATAGTTTCTGATCCTTTTTACCTTACTCTGATTTCTGAAATTTAGCCCATCAAAAGTATTTCTCATAATCGGAGTATATGTATCAAAAGCATACTTTCCTCTTAGAGCAGTTTTATTATCTGTGTGACCAAATGATATATATGGATGAACAGAGGGATAAATAGATTCGGTTGGATTATTATTTGTTAATGCAATCTCTCTGACTTGTTCTGAGATTTCTTTCAAATATTTTAGATAATCAAAGTTATGTACTCTTTCGACAATATCAAGTGATTCTACAATAGAAATATTTATGTCTGCAATACCCGACATTTCTAATGCATGCATTATTTTTTGAATTCTCGCTGAAGATTCTTCGTGGATGCCCTTTTCACCATTAAATATCTCATGTTGAGGAAAATGCTCAAACGATGATGGTGAATAATAAACTGGTATTTTTCAGACATTTTAATTGATTATTAATTCATAAACTAAATTACCAAGTTTCTCTAAATCAGTCACTTTGATTCTTTCTGTTTTTGCGTGGTTATCAAGACTTCCATCAGCAATATTTAACATCATTATACCATGTTCTGCAAAAATATTGGCTTCATAACATCCCCATGATTTAACTAATTCGGGCTCTTTTATTCCGAGATTACTTAATTGTTTTAATGTATTTGTAATAAATTGATCTTTTATATCAAACTTGAAACCATTATTTTCCCTAGTTTTAAGATACTTCATTTTAACCTTTGATTTTTTAGACTCTTTTTCAAACTCTTTTTTAATTTTTAATGTCACAGTTTCTAATTCTTTTTCATCCATGCTACGAACTTCTCCACCAATTATGATTTCTCCAGGAATGGTGTTAACTGGTCCACCATTTTTTCCAACTGATACAATTCCGATATTTGCAGTAGTGTTTTTTGAAAGTCTGCCTAATCTAATATTTAAAAAAGCTTTTGAAAAGACAGGTAGTACATTGATAGCCAAATCAGGACGGGATGCATGAGCGGACTTACCTTCAAAAATAATATCAAAACGGTTATAAAAAGGTGATGCAATTATCATATCGCCAAACTTTCGTCCTCCAGCATCAAAACAAAAACCCCTTTTTGATTTAAGTTGCTTATAATTTAAACCATGTGCACCATGATTACCAGATTCCTCTGAAACTGTAAAAACTATTTCTAATGGATGATGATTTGCGTTTTTTTCTCTAACTAATCTGTTTATAGTCTCAAGGATCGCAGCTACAGCAGTTTTGTTGTCAGCTCCTAGAATTGTTTTTCCGTCAGAAACAATCCAATCTTGTTTATTAATACTAGGCTTAATAACTGGACCATCTGGATCTTGTACTGTATCAAGATGAGCATTAATAAGATATGTTTCTTTGTTTGAATCACCTTTAAGAAAAGCTAAAACGTTTCCCTCCTTGTCTATTCTTGGTTTTAGACCTATTGCTGTCAATCTATTAAAGACATTCTTTGCCATTTCTTCTTCATGAAAAGTAGGACTATCAATTTGAACTATTTTCAAAAAAGTATTAACCACGTCGCTATTTTTTTTATTTACCATTTTTTATTTTTTTCAGAACTTCATCTAAAAAATCTTTATACATATTTGCTAGGGTATCTAGGCTTTTGAGCATAACATATTCATTCGCTGCATGCTCATTGCCTCCTTCTGGACCCCAAGTTATTACTGGTATTTTTAATGTTGCAAGAACATTGTCATCACCCACTGATTTTCTTGCATGAAGTTTCATTTCTTGTCCCGTATTATCTTTAATAATTTTTGAAATTATTTCTTTATAAGGAAACCTTTTAAATGCATATCCTTCCAAGTATGGCGTTTTTCTTGACTTTACTACTATTTTGTCTTTTGTAAGTGTTTGCAATTGTTTTCTAACTGACTCAATTGAATCTTTACTTCCTAAAATTACTTCAATTTCTGCGTATGCTTCACCGCAAACACTCATACCATTTGATTCAGCCTGAACTAGTCTTAATTGAGCAATCGTATTCATTGATTTAAAAAGTTTATTTCGACTTGAATAAAGTTTGCTACCAAAATTACATAGTTTTTCAATAGCATCGATAGCTTCTATATATTTAATAATATGTTCCGTTTTACCAATAAATTTGACTTCATATATACACCTACCAGTTCTCGCAGTAGTTATTCCATTAACACCTAATCCAAAACTTGGTTCCGCTGATATTATTAATTTAACATCTCTAAAAAAATCTCTATTTTTATTAACAGCTAACCATGCGCCTTCTGAAATATTTTCTTCATCTACAGCCAAAAGAATTTTGACTGGTGCGTTTGTGCTTGTTGCTGCTTCAATAAACGCACTCATTCCACCCTTCATATCACTAGTACCCAATCCATATGCTTTATCACCAACAAGTTTAAGGACAAAGGGGTTTGTCTTCCATTTCACAGAATCAAGTATGGATACGGTATCCATGTGTCCATAAAACAAAACTGTTTTTGTACCTTTGCCTTTTTCAGCAAAGATATTATATCTACCGCTTGATACTTTTTGTTTTGCCACTTTAAATTGTCTAGCCTTAAGCTCCGATTCTAGAAAAGTAGAAATATTTTTTTCACTAGGATAATTTGAAGGAATTTTGGTAAGTTTAGTCAGTAAATTGATAATTTGCTTTTTCATCATTTTTGAGCTAGCAACATCAATTTCCCTTTAGTTATAAATGCTGGGAAAAGATCATTGTACTGAGTATTTCTAGGGGCTCCAGCAATAGGTACGTGTTGTGGAAGATACCCTTTAAAGGGGAGACTGGCTTTTTTAACTACTTCATACGAAAAAGTTCTACCTAGAGATTTAACAGCTTTTAATACACCTTGTTCGTTAAAACCATGGTATGAAATCGAAATGTCATTATCATAAATACCATTTATTCTTGATACATGAGGGTGGATAGATGGGGTGCACCATTTTATAACTCCATACATATCTCTATTCATCATGGATACAAGTGGCATCTCTTGCTCGTATATAGTTTTATAATCTAATTTATTTATCATTTTGATTGACATTAAAAAAGGCTGGTTGCCCAGCCGTTACATAAATCTAGGAAGCTTTTTTAGAAAGCTTCTTTTCTAATTTCTTAATCTTTAATAAACCATGTTTAAACATCTATTGCGTAATATATCACTAGGTCAGAGATTCGTCAACTTATTGAAAATCTATAGGTTTTATTATATAATCTAACAAGTAATGGATAAAAAAATGAACGAATTACCTTTGTGGTATAAGTTAACTAGTGCAGCTTCAATAGGTTTTTTGGCTGGTTGTACAGTCAGCGGGGGGGTTTCGCCAACTATTGATTCAAATCCAGGAAGTAATAATAATCCAAATAATGTAGATGCAATACCAACAAAAACTGATTTTGAAAGAGCAAAAGAAACATTAAACTCTTTTGTTACCTCTCATCCAGAATATGCTAATAGAGAAGCTTCAGTTGTTAACTTTTCAATTAATAATATTGACTCCAATACTGTGATTTTGGAAACAACTGAAGAAGAAAGGCAGGAGATCAGTAGTTTTAAATATGAATTTGATGGTTATCCACTTCAACAATATGACAAGGCAATTGTTTTTACAATGAAAACAAACCCAGATGGAAAAAGTCAATGGGTTCGTTTAGCAGGAGTTTGGTTCCCAACTGAAGACGGATCAGTTAATACCGCATGGTATTATTCTCCAGATGCTTTTGATAAAAACAAAGAAGTAATTGATTTTAAACAAAGAGTTTTTGGATTTAATTCTAGAGATGATGAATATGTATTTTGGCCATTAGTTGAGCCTCCGTATCAAATGCTTTGGTCATTAGATATAAGCTCAAAAGATTCTAAAGATTATACTCCATGGAATGGCATTGATCCTTTTACACTACCAGTTGGAGCAATACCTGTGGGAGCAGGTAAAGCTTTATTTGCACCAATACCCATAGAGTCTTTACTTCCACAATCAGTACAGGAAAAATTTGAATTGGCAGGCATTGACCTAAAAGACTTGACTAAAGATGGCTTGCCTATTACTTTGAAGAGTGGGGAAGTGGTTCTTTTGACAAATGATGAATTGGAAAAAAATATTTTCCTTGGACAAGACAATGTCTTGCAATATAGAGACGCCTCAAACCAAAATGTTATTTATGCTTATGATAAAGAAACAGGCAGGTGGGAGGTAAAATATACACTCTCGGTAAGTAAGGAAGAAGCTCAAAATAATTTTTTTGACTATGATTTCGTCATGCGTGGTGGACCTGGGGAAATAGCTAAATTAAACGCCGAACCGTTTCCTGAAGATGTGATAACAGGTTTGAATGTAGTTGCCCTCATACCAGATGTAGAGAATAAGTACTACAACTATTTATACTTTGACCGAAATGGCGAAAATATTATCAAAAAAAATCCCGGTAAAGAGCCTTATCGCAATATAGGTTGGTTTTCATTTGTTAATGAAGTTGGACAACAGGGATATGGAACTGTTTGGCAGTGGATCAACACAGATAAATCTATTGTCTACCTTACTACTGTGGGCTATGCCGGAGCCGATCCTAATCTTATTCGTACACCATTCGTTAAGTTCAATTATACAATGGAGACACCCAACTTCACAACTGGAGCTACAATTGGCAAAAATCAAGAGTTAAATACACTTATACAGCAATGGGCTGATACAGACATTATTCCGGTTGAGCTTCAAGATCACGCTCTTATAACTCATGCTACTTTTAACCCCTAAGAAGCACTAAGCACTCATTATGTTTATTGCTGGTCTGTGTTTAAAACCAATGGATATCTTAAAATTCCAAACGGAGTGATTTCTGTTTCGCCCCATTTCTTTATTATTTTTTCTATTAATTTTTGCTTTGAAATGAACCAACCACAGTATTGACTGTCTTTAATATAATCCAGACAGTTATTTTTTGCTTCGAATTTATAAATAGGCGAGTAATTAGGCGCAAACATAGTTGGAGTAACTGCGATTTTTATAAATTGACTCAACGTTTTATCACCCAGCAAATCTATAGGGTAAGCCACCAGCAAAAACCCAACCGATTCATTCTTTTGTATGTGATGCTGGGCAAAAAGCAAGTAGTTTTTTTGCCCAAATTTAGTCCTATAAACGCCGGTATATACATAGAGTTTATCTATTGTGATTTCCTCCATTTTCATGCCATTGCCAAAATAGTCTATCGTATAAATCCCAGAAGTGGGTTTGAATTTATCCTCATTAGGTGGAATAATTGTGATGTATTTTGAAGAATCAACGTCCTTAAAAGGATTACTATTTTTCATCTTTAAAACTGCGCCAAATACACCTGAGCGCACACTATACCAATTGACATATGGAATTTCTTTCAAATTATTATAACTAAGATTATCTTTTATGATTAATGTTTGAAATATAAAATAAGTAGCAAGGCAAAACAAAATTAGGAAAATAGACAAAACAGCGATCACAACTATCTTAATTATTTTCATTATTATTTTATCTTAGGATTTATTCTGACCGTTGTCAATATAAAAGCTGGTATTTATTTTTGATTTTCTATGTTGTATTCTATATTAGATGGGTTATTTTATAAAAATATTCATAGCTACGGTTTTTCTTGTCTTTCTGTTTTTGATTTATCCACCCGTATCAAGAGCAGGTGGATGTAGTTGTGGAAGCGGCGGAGAATGGCAGACTTGCTCGACGAATGTGGATGGAGTTATGGAGTGCGTATCCACAGGCGGTGGTGGAGATGCGGCTCATGCATGCTGTGATTTTTGTGGTGGGAGCTGTGTAGGTGGGAAGCCGGGGAAGGATGAAGGAGGAGGGTGTGAACTTGAAACATATCAAGAACAGGTTTGTTATGATGGTGGCATCGAAAGCTGCCATGAAGTATGTTTTAAAAACAGACGAGGTGAGGAAACATGTAGCAATAAGTGTTACACATACGAGGCTTATTGTGAATGGCAAGATAGACAAAGATGTAAAACAGCACCACCCCCATGTGTACCAAGTTGTGGATCGCCTCTTTGCGGTCAAGCTAATGGTTGCGGTGGCGCTTGCGCCAATACCGATGCCAATAACTGGGGAGCGTGGAGCGCTTGCAGTGTAAGTTGTGGTGGGGGAACACAAACCAGAACCAATGCTTGTGGAGCTTTAGACGGACGAACTTGCAACACACAATCATGTCAAGGCCCATGGTGGCAGGTTAATGATGGTGATATAACTAGTAGTGGAGATATTGTATCTTATTTGCCAAGTGGAAAATATTTTAACACAGTAGGAAGTGGAGGATTTCCAGGAATACCTGTATATAATGGACAAATAGGCACAGCTCCTGGGACTATATCTTCTACAGGTTGGAATGCAAATACCGAAACTAGTTTAACAAGAATTTTTAATTATTCATATTTTGAAAATTTAATACCACCTGACATTGTAATTAATGATATTAGTAAATTAACAACAGGAGTAGGTGCTGTAACTGACGCTAATGGATATGAATGGTATAAAATAACGGGAAACTTGGATACTGTAGGGGATATTAATTTTGGATCAAGAAAAGTAATTTTATTTGTCAAATCAGGTAACTTAAATATTAATGGTAAAATAAATTTAGATGATAATAATGGTTTTTTTGTAGTATTTGTAAATGGAAATATAAATATAGCAGCCTCAGTTACAGGTTCACCATCTTTGGAAGGTATGTATACTGCAGATTCTGGATTTACAACAGGATTAGGAACCACACAATTTCATATTAGAGGATCAGTAGCTTCATATGGAGGAATAACACTGCAAAGAGACCTGCCAGATGATACAGTAACTCCAGCAGAATTTTTTGAATTTGCACCTGATCAGGTTGTTCTCTTTCCACAAAAACTCATGTTTAAAAGAATCAAGTGGGCAGAAGTGGCACCCTGAAGTGAACGTTGTGGTCTAACTACCGAAAAATTCGAACATATTTTAAATCTTTAGTCTGACCCCGCATTTTCGGCCATTTGATAGAAAAATTTGACTACATGGCCTATAGGTTGTATTATCTCAATAATATGGGTAATTCAGCATCAGTAAAAAATATAAGCATGTCATCCGTGCCTACCCCTTTTATATCTCCAAAAAAACTAGTCGGATTTTATAGCAAAATCACAGAAACGGATAAATATATCATTAAAACTATTTCCTGCAACAAAAAAAATATGATGTCCTGGCCAGAAGCAGAAAATCTAAAGGAACATATTCTTTTCTATAAAAGAGAATTAAATAGATTAAAAGTACCAAATCCAGAACTCATGTCGTGTAAAATTAAAGAGGTTTCCAGAAATAAATATTTATTGGTGATGAGAGAAGAAAAAATTAAAGGACGATCGATTTCGGAAATGTCTCAAGATAAAACGATTAGTGATAAACAATATTTAGGATATTTAAGAAAAATACTAACCTATTACATCAGTGTAGATACAAGAGGAAGAAAAATATCTTTAGATCCTCCACTTTCCAATTTTATATTAGGGTACAACAATAAAGATCAGAAAAATATCTATTATGTTGATAGCATGCCACCAAGACAACAGACATTTGATTACTGGGTAGTAGAATATCCCGGCCCGAAAAAGCTAGAGCTTCAGAATTATCACTATAAACGCCACTTTACAGATAGCCAATTTCAGGTGATCTTTGTTCAGATGTGCAAAGAGAGAATATCGTTAAGAAAAATCTTAATAGAAATGTTTGTCAAAACTTTTTCGAAAAAGGCACTCAAACATATTAAGACTCCAGGCACTGCTCCGGCTATATTTAATCTATTGAATAGTTGCCAAATTAAAGATATTGATTATATCAGAAACATCGCTCTTGAACTTTTATTTTTAAACATTATTTCCAGAGATGATTTTGAAAATATATACAAACAAACCCATGTTCAAGAGGGATCCGGTAATTTACCAAAATCTGAAGAGCTTGTAAATTTAAATATATTCTTATTAAATAGGCTTAAAGATAAATGAAAAAAAATTACATAAAATATATCCGATCAAAAGTCGGGCACGAAAAAATATTTCTAAACTTTGTTTGTGGCGCACTTTTTGACATTAAGGGTAATATTCTCTTACAAAGAAGAGGTGACACAAAAAGGTGGGGTTTACCAGGTGGGAGCATTGAACTTGGAGAAAATTTCAAAAAGGCATTAAAAAGGGAATTCCAAGAAGAGGTTGGCGTCAGTATTATGCTATTAGATCTAATCGGAGCTTACACTGATAAAATCCACTCGGTAAAATACCCGAATGGTGATGCGTGCCAACCGATAGTGATACTATACAAAGTAAAAACAAACTCAAAGATTGATATCAGAAAAAGAAATTCTGAAACTCTAGGACTTTCATTTTTTGCTCAAAAACAACTTCCAATAATAACCAACAGGCAACATAAACAAATGATTAACGATTCCTTCAAGTCATATTCATCAAATAATGCAAGAAAGATATAACTACGACAATAAAGAATCAGCCTTACGTGCCATTAGCGAACACAATTTTAATGATTCAAAGTACCTCGCTGTTTACGAATCAGAAGCCATTGCGATTTCTAATTACGAAACTTATGCCGACTTATTAGCGATAACTTCGTGGAGCAAAATACCGACACTTGCACAAATAATTTTTACTTCTCTTGAGGAACTTAACTCAGGTAAAACTAGTGTAGCAGGAACTGATAATTTTCATAATGACATTTCTAAACGAGTCGATAATTGGAACCAGGAAATATTTCATAATTTAAACAGAATTGGAACCTCGCATACTGTTAGAAAGTTTCTTTCAAGTACTAAAAGTTTGATATCATTTGTGCAGGGACATGAAACTCTTCAGAAAATGTGCAAAACTTTGATATTGTGTGATAACGCGGGAGCAATCCCACAAGACACTAGTAACCCAATTCTCATACAATATCCTGGTTCTTTTAATCCCTTTCCACATCCAGGACATATTGAATTGTCACTGCTAGCTAAGGAGAATAATATAAATGACAACATTATGGTAGTTGTAACAACTTTTAGTAAAAACAAACATCGAGTCAACCAGCCGTCTTTGCCGTTTTCAATTAAGATAAATATGTTAAATCGTGGCTTTGCGTTTGAAAATGATGTTATGGTTATAGGAATACCTGGTGATACTGATTGTCAATCTCAGCAAATGCAATTGTTGGCTACTTTGAGCTCTGACCAGTCAGTCCATTATATTCTTGGCAATGACGCATTCATTACCAAAATCAGACAGGCAAAATCAAAAGATGGCGGCGTTTTGGGTCTATTTAATAAAAATACAACTTTCTACGTTTCGAGAAGGAATAACTATAACGACAATCTACTAGATGAAAGCTACCTTTATACCAGGGGTACAGGCTGTAAAGTCATTTTTCTACCAAAACAACAACTTAGTATTTCAGGAACTAACATACGACAAAAATTAGAATCAAACAATTCTGACAATAATTTTTATCCCAATAAATACGTAAAAGATTATGTTGACAAAGACTTTTATCTATCTTCGTTATAATCTATTACTGAATTCCTCTTCTTCCACCATTCTAATGTGTCTTTTATTCCCTCTTTGATAGTTTTTTCTGGTTGCCATAAAATCATCTTTTTAGCAAGGTTTATATTTGCATATTGGCCCGCAACATCCCCGTTACGCGGTTTCGCGTCTACTTTCTTGATTTTCTTACCATATACTTCTTCAAAGGCGGCAGCAAATTCACGAACAGTAGTTCCTTTGCCTGTTCCAAGATTTAGATCAAGATAATTTATCTCCGCTTGAGCAAAAGCATGGTCTAAATTTTCAACTGCTTTTACATGTGCTTGCGCAAGATCCCAGACATGAATGTAGTCTTTAATAGAGGTGCCATCCCGACTTGGCCAGTTTACTCCCGTAAATTCAAAATAGGGTTCTCTGCCTTCGGCAACATCTATTAATCTTCCTATTAGATGCGATGGACTTTTAATATGTATCCCTGTGCGATACTGCGGATCAGAACCAATGGGATTAAAGTACCTTAAAGAAATTCCACGCATCCCATAAGCCACACAGAAATCTTTTAAAATCATCTCGGTTGCATACTTTGTTGACGCATATGGATTTTGTGGTTTTATTGGAGATTCTTCAGTAACTTCAAAATCGGGTGTAAATTGATAAACAGACCCAGACGAGCTGTAAACAATATTTCTACACCCAAGATTTTTTAAATTATTAAATAATTCATTTGATTTGGTTACGTTTTCTTTATAATATTCGTAAGGTTTTGTCACTGACTCCGGCATGACTATTAGTGCGGCACAATGTATACAATCTTCTATTTCTGGATGATTTTTGAATATTTCCTCAAGTAATTGCTGATTAGCTATATCTCCATCATAATGTGTATGTAACCTAGCGAATTCGGGTCTACCGGTTACAAACGAATCCAAAATAATTGGTTCATATCCAGTATCCTTAAGTGCCGAGCAAACGGTACTTCCAATATAACCCGCCCCACCAGTAACCAGAATTTCTTTTCCCATGTTTGTTTTAAGTAGAAGCATTTTACTCCCAAATCTTCTATTTATCTACCACGTCTATAAATGGCTTGCATCATTCCAGGTATTCAGTTGCCAGCCATATTTTGGGTGTTTTTCGCAGATAGTTATTCCAGTATTTTTTGCCCACATATGTTTTCTCATTTCTTTAAAAATTTTCTCTGTTAAATTACCCCCAAAAATTATTCTTCCAACTAAAGCTTTTATATAAGTGGAATGAGATACACAAAGAATTGTTTGATTTTCATGCTTATTTTCTAGATGTTCTAAAACTTTTTGAGTTCTTTTATTTATATCCTCAAAATTTTCCTCATCAGAAAAATGATAGTTTTTCTTGTTTCTGTTTTGTTCAATTATTTGTTTGATTTTTACAACCTTTTCATCGTTGATATCTTTACCTCTGATTTCCGCTGGCTGCCTCACTTCAGATAGATCGTCCCAATATTCAATTGAAACATGAATCTCTTTGCTTATCTCTTCCGCGGTTTGCTTAGCCCTAGCCATTGGACTTGAGTAAATTAAGTCTATCGGAATGTTTTTAAACCTTTTTGCCAAAATCCGGGCTTGTTGTAGTCCCAACCCTGAAAGCGGCACCCCCGGGGTATGGTGAAAGTTTTCTTTATTTGCCTCCGATTCGCCGTGCCTTACAAAATAGATAATCATAGAACTATTATACCAACTAAAGCACTAAAATTGGAATCTGGCGAACTCAAAAGATTTTTTAGGTAAGAGGTCGGAAAAATTTCCATTAGGACCTAGAAAAATTTTCTTCAGTCAGTTTATCAATCTCAATAAACTTAACCTCAACCGTATCTTGTCCGTTGCCATTGCTCAATATCCTGCCTCCTATTTTACTAACTGAATAATAAATTAAAATTCCGTGAATATCTGTTCCTTTGAAAGTGAAGAAGTCTTCAGTAATATCCAACAGCTTACCAACTTTTATTTTTAAACCCGATTCTTCTTCATATTCTCTAATTAATCCATCCGCAATAGACTCATCCATTTTAATGCCACCAATAACATCTACTGATTTAATTCAAAATAATAAAAAATTGTGTAGATTGATGACTTTAGATTTAAAAAAATGGTATGTTGTAGTTGAATTATCGAATCCAAAAAGCGTAGTTTACAACTGGAGCATCCTAAAAAAGTTAACAGATCAATTTAATCAGAAAAAAAATGATAATCAATCAAAATCAATAAATCATTTCCACACACACCTAATCAAAACAAAAGGAAAACCATTTGATTCACTAATTTATAAAAGGAACCCATATGTTAGTAGACCGATATGGAAAAGGAATTCTAAATAAAATTGATTCATAATTTACAAAGCGGGCTTAACCCTTCAAATATAGAACACTTAGTCAAAGAATTTTGCGATAGATTTTTTCTTTTTGTGGTATAATTTTAATGTGAGAATAATTAAAAAAGATTCTTTAACTTCAATAACTTACTGTTTTATTGACGCCTCAAATATTATATATGGTACACGTAACGAAGGTTGGAAAGTAGACTTCAAAAAATTATTTAAATATCTAAAAACAAAGTTTAATGTATCAAAAGCCTTTTTTTACTTCGGTAAGGATAGCAAGAATTTAGCACAGGGCAAGTTTTTAAGAGTACTAGAACAATTTGGATATACATTAAGAGTTAAAGAAATAAAGAGGTATTACAAAAAGACAAAGGCTAATTGTGACGTTGATTTAACCATGGATATGTTGATATTAAGTCAGGAATATTCACGTGCCGTTGTTCTTTCGGGTGATAGTGACTTTTTGCCATTATTTGAATATTTAAAAGCAAAGAAACACAAGGAAATTACAATTATTGCATTTTCTAAAAAAACCTCAAAAGACATAAAACGTTTTGCTAAAACCAAATTTATTGCACTTGAAAATCAAAAGTATTTAATTGAAAGAAAACCAAAAAAATGGGGAGGACCCTAAATTAGGATTTCTCCCCGATGTTATACGTCAAGTATATATCAAAAATGATAAATGTCAAGATAGCCCATAGTTGACAAGGGGATAAATATGCTATAATATATCAATAATATGGGAAAAGAACAGATAACAATGTTTGTTACTGATCTACCCAAAAGTCTTGAAGATATATCTCCAGAAAAAGATATATTTAGAACATTATCTGCTCCTGTATCGCTTCAGTGGGAATTAACTCCCTTTTGTAATGAAAGATGTATTCATTGTTATAACTATTGGCGTACAGATACTTTAGGAGAGAAACTTATTACAACTCCTGACACATTAGCAGTTCTTGATAAGGTTTCTTCAGAGATTGTCAGAAATAAAATATTCAATGTAACTGTAACAGGAGGAGAACCTTTAGCAATTTTGAAGTGGGCTTACCCATATTTACAAAGATTGGCAGAAGGTGAAGTGGAAATTTCTTTCAACACTAATTTAACTATGTTAACTAAAGAAAAAGCTCGTTTACTTAAAGATCTAGGAGTCAAATCGATCCTAACATCTTTAATATCTAGTAATCCACAATTAAATGACGAATTGGCAAACAGGCCAGACACTCATAAAGATGTTAGTAGAGGAATAAGGTTGGCTTTGGATGAAGGTTTTTGGGTTGGTGTAAATATGGTAGTAACTAAAAAGAATCTGCATGATATATATACAACTGCTGAATATGTCAAAAATTTGGGAGTTAAAGCTTTTTCTGCCACAAAAGCATCTACTCCTACAAACAATAAAGGCTTTGAAGAATATGCCTTGTCTCCACAAGAACTTAGGTTTATGATTCAAGAACTTATTCGGGTCAGAGATAGCTTAGACCTAAGCACAGACTCATTGGAGTTTTATCCTGTTTGCATGTTTGATACACAACAGACTAGAGATTTTACCACAAATCATTCATGTAATGCTGGTAAGACAGGGTGTACTATTGGATTTGATGGATCAATAAGACCATGCTCACATGCAAGTCAAATATATGGTTCTATTCAGGATAAAGGTGGTTTAAAAAAAGCATGGGAAAATTTGCAACCATGGAGAACCGAAGAATATATACCTATTCAATGTTTACCTTGTCCTGTTAAAAATTTGTGTAGGGGAGGATGTAGGTCAGAGGCCTTCGTCATAAATGGAAGTTTAAAGGCACCAGATCCATATTGTGAGTATCCTCCAGTTGTTTTACCAAGAACTCCTTCCAGAGGAAAAGGGGTTGATCTTTCAGCAAAATTCGGATTCAAGCCTTTTGTAAAGGCAAGAGAAGAGAATTTTGGTGGAATACTTTTCGCTTCTCCAGCAAAATGGACAGGTGTAACATGTGAATTATATAATTTTTATAGAGCGAACAGGACGAAAGATTTTTCTTTACATGATTTAGCCCAAGGTCTGTTATTGGATAATGTGGAAGTGACAAGCCAAACAGTAGAATTTTTGATACAAAAGGATATACTATACGAAAGTGGGTGACAAAAAATGACAGAAAGAATAATTGCGGAAATGTCATTACCGGGAATCGTTCCTTTAATGACTGAACAAGTTGCACAAGCTGATTATGCCCAACATGCCTCTGGTTGTGATAGTTGCGATATTGGATGTGATATGGGCTGTGATACTGGTTGTGATACAGGTTGTGATGTTGGCTGTGATACTGGTGGTTGTGATGACGGAATTAAGATAGACTAGACAAATAATCATATGAAGTTTGAAATCCATTATTCACAGGAGAAAGATGTATGGAATTATTTAGATTCTGTGTGGAGATTTGTGTATCTGAAACACGGAAGAGTAGATATTCGTGAGAGGTTATTAAGAAATTTCCCCAAAAAATTTAGAGATAATCTAGATAAAGCAAAAACAAAAAACGAAGCAGGAAAAATAGTGACAAAATATCTTGACTGGCATCAAAAAAATCATGCAAATATTACCCCCGTAATTATTAATTGGTTGCAGAAAAACCTAAACGCGGAGCAGGATGAAATAATTCGCAAACTAGAAGGTGTTTACAATGAAAAATTTCCATTTGAAAAAATTATCATCTATTTAACTACTGTAAATATATTCCCCTACAATTTTAAAGAGAAATGGTTTATGAGTGGGAAGAATCAAGATTTAGGAAGCCACATAAAAATAACCTTGCATGAACTAAACCATTTTATGTTTTATTATTACTACTCAAATTTAAAAAAAGAATTGGGAAACGAAAAATATGAAATTCTAAAAGAGGCGCTAGCTATTTATACAAACCCAGAAGGGAACGATAAGCCTGCTGTAAAAAAGTTAGAAAATTATTTTAAAGAAAATCTCAACAAATCTATTCCAGAAATTATCAAGAGTAATAATTGGAAAAACTACCTGTAAGAATAAGTTTGACAAACAAAAAAATACCCTGTAGTATATGGGCTTGATCAGATGTGTAGATATGCTACAATTTAAATATGGAATTATCAAGGCGTGATTTTTTCAAAGCTAGTGGGGTTGCGTTGTTAGCACTTACAGCGGCCTGCACACCAATTATTGCAGGAGAGCATACAGATCCGCAGTTACCCAAGGACATAGCAACCTCACCCGCCAGCACAGGCACACCTTATCCTGAAGGAATATATGTCGGCGGAGGAGAAGCCAGTCTTCAGGCCGAAAGAGACCCCATACAAATCGCAAAGGAAGTTGAGAATTTTGACAATGCTCAAGTCGATTGGTATGACAAAGCAGGAGACCTCCAAACATCCGAAAGTGGAAAAGAATCGGGTTTCGTGCTCTTGGGTGTTCTTAATGCCAATCTTAGTGATAACGCATCAGTAAATAACAAATTCGGGTATATCACTGGTCCGGGGGGAGAGGAACACCTTGCACAAAAGATAAATGACAATAGATGGATTGTATTGGCATACAAAGAATTACCCGAACCGAACGGCAATGTTTTGAATGCTTTTGGATATTCAAGTCAGGGAATATTCCTACCTATTTTATCCGTTGAATTTACTACTTCGGGAGAGCCAACGGGTTCCGTGTGGTTTTTTGATATTTCAGTGAATAGATTCTACAAAATCAGCGACCCTGAAAATCACGGTAAACCCGGAATGATGGCTCTGGCTCAAGTCGAAAATAAGCACATTCTTGTCGGCAAAGATTTAATGAAAGACAATGAGGACAAAAAATGGAACTTTGTCTGGCAAAAGGATGGTTCGCTCACTATCTCCGGAAGCGACGATATAATTTTATATACCTTTGACAAAGAATCAGGCAAGTGGGCGGTGGAGCGACCGATTAAGGAGTTCCCGTGGTGCAAGGATATGCACTTATTTGAGCAATGTGTAATTGATGTAGCGGATTTGCAGGAGCACGGACGATTTGCCCAGTCCACATTGACTGAAGATTTGTTTGACCCAACACAATTAAAGACAATGACAGAATATAGCACACCTAGTAGTCCAGATGGAGAATTGTTGGTACCCAATATAGAAACTGCACCTAATTATAAAAACGAAAAGACTGCGCCATTTAAGAAAGATTATATGTTTGGTATATCTACTATCGACGATATATATCACTATGTTATACAAGTGCCTTATTATGTTGAAGGCGTAGCTGCCAAAGATTTTCCCGTAATTACGGGGGTAGCCGAAGATAAAGGTGGTGGTTATACGGATAGGGGCGTTATGATATTTTCAGATAGAATGAATGTAGTGCCATGGAATATATCTGATTTGAGTTTGGCAACACAGTATGTGAATCCGCAAACTGGAGTAAATTTTACATTCGAGGAAGTACAAAGTATTATAGAAGAAATGAAAGTGGGTAATTTTGCCAATACGAATGGGTTGGTTTTGAAATTTGAAATAGGGATTAATAGCGGAAGATGGTTTGAGTAATATTGCTTGCATTGTAGATTTTTATTTGCTTAAATTAAAGCATGGGGAAAAAGACAGGATTTTTCTTTTTAGGTATTTTTGTATTCATATTATTTTGTTTTGGATTGGTTTATTATTTTGGGGGAATAAAAGAATATAGACAAGCAACAAGAGCTATCAACAATTTAGGTGTAAACGAGATAGACAAAGCTTCACAAATTTTTCGTGGTACTGGCGGAAAAAACGAATATCGCGGAATGCTGGGGTATGTAAACACAAGTGGATACGGAAAAGTTTTAGTCTGGGGCAAAAATGGACCAAAATATTTTTGGGGAGACGAATATACTGTTTATTCATTTTTTAATGGCTGTAGTGATGAGATTTTAAATGCCAAGCCAGAAGATGGCGCGGTAGAAGTTAATCGAGAAATATATACAGATGTTAAAGAATGGGAAAAGAGAGTAAAAAATGGAAGTTTTGTGACAACCCTTTTAGCAGGAGAGGAAAATGAAGGAACTCTAGGTAATCTACGAGAAATATGGGCTTTTGATTGGTGGCGTTTTTTGCCTAAAAGTATGGAGGAATTATGCGCACAATAATAGTAGCTATCGCTTTCTTTTTACTGACTTTTTTTGGGTTGGGTTTGACGAGGATTGAAGTGGAAGCAGCTGGCTGTACAGACTGGATATGTGTGTTTGTACAAGATGAGGCAGGTGGTACTTATCAGACTTGTGATGGAATTCCTGCTGGGTGTGATGCTGATTTGCCTCCTGATTTTTATTGTCCGCCAGGATATTACACATGTAACAATGGCTGTTGTGCGATTAGGACGGGGAAGGCGGAGAAAGAGGAGCCTACGTGTGAACTTGAATACTATAGTGAAATGACTTGGGTTGAGTATAAAGAAACATGTGAATGGGTAACTGAATGGAAACAGGGTAGAGCTGTGTTGAGAAAAGTATGTTCAGGTGGCGGTGGTGAATGGATTCCACAAGACAAATCTAGATGTGTTGCGTCTTGTACCCCAAGTTGTGGATCGCCTCTTTGCGGACAAAGTAATGGTTGCGGAGGCAGTTGCGCAAATTCCGGCGCCAGTTCCTGGGGGGCGTGGAGCGCTTGCAGTGTAAGTTGTGGTGGGGGAACACAAACTAGAACAAATGCCTGTGGAACTTTAGATGGACGAACTTGTAACACCCAATCATGTCAAGGTCCATGGTGGCAGGTTAATGATGGGGATATAACTGCTAATGGTAATATCTCATCCAAGGTAGCAACAGGTCAATATCTTAATACAGTTGGAAGTGGAGGATTTCCAGGAATACCTGTATATAATGGACAAATAGGCACAGCTCCTGGGACTATATCTTCTACAGGTTGGAATGCAAATACCGAAACTAGTTTAACAAGAATTTTTAATTATTCATATTTTGAAAATTTAATACCACCTGACATTGTAATTAATGATATTAGTAAATTAACAACAGGAGTAGGTGTTACATTAGATGCTAATGGATATGAATGGTATAAAATAACGGGAAACTTGGATACTGTAGGAAACATTGATTTTGGATCAAGAAAAGTAATTTTATTTGTCAAATCAGGCAACTTTAACATAAACGCTAAAATAAACTTAGATGATAATAATGGTTTCTTTGTAGTATTTGTAAATGGAAATATAAATATAGCAGCCTCAGTTACAGGTACACCTGCAATTGAAGGTATGTATACTGCAGATTCTGGATTTACAACAGGATTAGGAAACACACAACTTCACCTTAGAGGATCAGTAGCTTCATATGGAGGAATAACATTACAAAGAGACCTGCCAGATGATACAACTATTCCTGCAGAACTTTTTGAATTTGCTCCTGATCAGGTTGTTCTCTTTCCACAAAAACTCATGTTTAAAAGATTCAAGTGGGCAGAAGTGGCACCATGAGATTCAGCTTTACTATAAATTATTATTTTAATTTGACATTCTGACCTATTGTGATATATTACAATTGCACCTTTAAATTGGGTGTGATGTAAATCATCACGAGGAAGATCCTTGAGTTTAGGTCTTAATACCCTTAAGAAATCTGTATTCCATTTTCGACTATTGGATTCCACACTTTGCGTGGTTATGAATGAACAAGCTACGCTTATAAATCCAAAACAAATTGTCAAATTGGAACTGATCAAAAATTGGTAGAGATATTAAAAACTTAAGTCATCATAGACCGCACGTAAGCGGATTTTTCTTTTTGTGGTATAATTTAGACATGAAAGTAAAAGTAAACAATTTAACTGAGGCTAAACAAATTATCAAGAAAGAGAAAGCTATTTTGGCTAAAAATTACGGTGTGTCAAAAATTGGAATTTTTGGGTCGTTTGCTTTTGGTGACTTTTCACCTAAAAGTGATATTGATATTCTTATCGACCGATCGCACAAAAGTAAAATGTCATATTTTGACTTAATTAATATTGAAAATAAATTAACAAATATTTTAGGAAGAAAAGTAGATCTTGTCACAAAAACAAGTTTAAAACCATATATCAAAAATGATATACTCAAATCAGTAATGTATGTCTAACGACAGAAAAGATTATAAATTGTATTTAATTGATATTAAAACATCCTGTACAAGGATTCTAAAATACTCTAAGAATTTAACGAAGCTTCAATTTACAAAGAATCACTTACTTACTGACGCAATCGAGAAAAATATGGAAGTAATTGGTGAAGCAGGAAATAAAATTCCACCAGAGATCAAGAAATCCTTGCCAGAAATCCCATGGAAAGATATAGTAAGCCTACGAAATAAGTTGATACACGATTATTTTGATATAGATATCAACGTTATTTGGGAAACAGTTACAAACGATATTCCGATTTTAAAAAAGCAGATTAACAAAGTATTAAAAGATTTGGGTGAAAATAAACTCAAATTAAAAAAATAAACCTCCCCACAAAGGAGGTTTTTTTAAGACCTATAAGCTATTTCAAGCTACGCTTATAACGAAGTTAGTGATACAGTATATGTAAATATCCTGTAGTATATGGACTTGATACAGAGAGGTAGATTTGCTACACTCTGAGGCATAAGTATGGTATAATTTAACTATGATAAAGCAATCAAAAATACAAAAAATTTATAAAAAATATGTGACCAATCATAGTAGAAATTCCACTTTGGAGTTTTTTAGGGCTTTCATGCCTGAAATGATTTATAGAAGTACAAAACTCGAAGGAGAACGGGTAACTAGAAAGCAGATTCTGTCAATATTTTAGATATATAATATGAAAAAGGGGGAAACATCCTTTAAAGATACAAGCTTTGGAATTTTACCCCGACAGAAACTATTAAAACTAGAAATTCAAGGAAATAAAAAAGGACTTGAATTTATAACAACACTTCTAAAAAATACAAATATTGATGTTCCATTAACCCTAAAATTACATAAAATTTCGTATGCTTGGATTTTTCCAAAATGGGCAGGTAAATTTAGAACTATAAATGTTATGTATTCAGGAAAGGAAGCAATCGAATACTACAAAGTCAGAGAAGCTATAACTAATTTATGTTTAGATTTAAAAGCAAGAATTGACCACTTACCATCCAAAACAAGTGATAAATATATAACTGAAATTATCAAACTTTTAGCTTGGTTTCAGCATAGATTCGTCCAAATTCATCCATTTAATGACTACAATGGCCGGACTGCCAGAATGCTAACTATTTTATTATTATTTAAATTTAATTTACCTCCAATTGAGATAAGGGCAGATAAAACAAGTGACAGGCGAACTTATATAAAAGCCCTACAAAACGCAGACGAGGGTGACTATTTACAACTTGAAAAACTAATAGAGACAGGACTTGTAGAAAATTTGTCGCGTGTTAAGGTCTGACCTTAAAAGTCAAATCATAAAAAAGGTCCAACCTTGAAAGAAGTTATATCCTATAATTTGACAAAGGGATAAATATGCTATAGTATTTGGGATTGCATGAGATCATGAGACCAGAAATATATCAAAATTCAGAAGAGAAATGGTTTAATAAAAACCTACCAATGCCCGATCAATCAAGGTTGGTAGCAGGAATTTTTGATTTAGATATTGGAAAATTAACTTCTTTGAATGAGAAATTAAAATCTAGTGATCTTATTGTTTGGAATATTCCTGAAGGAGCGTATTCCACTATATATTTCTGGAGCCCTGTGGACAAAGATCTATCAACCAGAATTCGTGCAAGATGGTATAGGAAACCAATAGAATTGGAAAACCTTAATTCTAATAGAATATTTGTGAATCCGAATCAATTAGCATCACTCGAAATAAAAGTCACTTTTCCTACAGAAAATGGTAAAGAGTATGAAACCAAATATCGACAAAAAGCATATCTAAGCACAATTATGGATGTATCAAAAAATCTGCAAATTGCTACTGATATTTTGAATTCTGTCGAAATTCCACAGGAAATATTTACCGCTATTGGAAAAGAACACCCAATGGGACTTGTGCCAACTGTTATGGTTTCGGCTTGTAGAGATCATTTTGTCGTGGATGACAGTCGTCCAGACGATTTTAGAGTGACAATTGACTACAATTATAAGTATCATTCATTTTGGTCAACACCATTATGGGAAGCTCAAGGATTAAGCGGATACCCAAATTTGCGAATAGAAATTAAAGTAGGAGATAATGAATGGTTAGAAAAAGCAGAAGAAGTAATTGATATTATCAAACAAGAGGGAGGTTTCGTACCTAAAGTAACCAAACACGCAGATAAAACCTTTATTGATCATAAATATTCAACTATTTGAATGTGAATTGTATGTGTTATTCTTAAATATATGGATACCGAATTTGAAGCAAAATTTTTTCCAGTAAATAAGACAGGGTTTCGAAAAAAACTCAAAAGTTTAGGGGCAATACTTGTGTTTCCTGAAAGGAAAATGAAAACGGTATTGGGTGACAAGCGCAACAATCCTCGTCTTCGTTGTGATTATATTAGAATCAGGAATGAGGGGAATTTGATACGCCTTAGTGCAAAAATTCACGCCAATGAAGGTGGAAGGCTCACAGATCAGAAGGAAACTTATGTTGAAGTAAATGATTTTGATAAGATAGTCGAAATTATAAAAAGGTCGGGGTTGAAACTCACTTATTATCAAGAAAAGTTAAGGGAAACTTGGGAATTAGATGGCGCCGAAATAGTTATTGATACTTGGCCAGGACTTGAACCAATTATTGAAATTGAGGCTGATTCGAAAGAAAAAGTTAAAAACATTGCTAAAAAAATGGGTTTTGATTGGAATAAGAAAATATTAACTGCAGCTGCAGAAGTTTTTGCAAAGGTTTACGGCTTGAGTATTGATGAAGTACTTAAAAAAATAACCAATATCACCTTTGAGAACAATCCTTTTAAAGGAATGGGGAAAATGTGGCCAAAATGAATTGTAATATTTGTGAATTTGTAGAAGAAGCTGATAATCCCGTAATCGAAACGGGGCATTGGATCACATTTCTTGCCAATGAACAAGCCTATCTTGGCAGGTGCTATGTTACTCTTAAAAGACATTGTGACGATATTGCTAAACTTAACAACAAAGAATGGTTGGAACTATTGGAAATCATTAGAAAATTGGAACTAGCCACAAAAAAAGTTTTTAAACCATCGTCATTTAATTGGAGTTGTCTTATGAACTTGGCTTATCAAAATAATCCACCCAATCCACACGTACATTGGCATTTTCAGCCACGATACAACCATAAAATAAAATTCAAAGAGTTGATTTTTGATGATCCAGAGTTTGGTAATCATTATGCTAAAGAAGAAGAACGATCCAGAATAGTATCTGAAGAAGTCAAAAGTAAAATAATTAAAGCAATTCACGAGGGGTTGGAAAGTTAGTTTGTTAATCGAAAGGGAAATTTTATTTGACAAAACAAAAAGTATCCCATGTTCTTGACATTTTGATATATTACAATTGCACCTTTAAATTGGGTGTGATGTAAATCATCACGAGGAAGATCCTTGAGTTTAGGTCTTGAAGCCTTTGATAGATCTGTATTCCACTTTCGACTATTGGATTCCACACTTTGCGTGGTTTTAATCCAAAACAAATTGTCAAATTGGAACTGATCAAAAATTGGTAACGACACCAAAAATTTAAGTCATCACAGACCGCACGTAAGCGGAATTTGTTTTTCAAAAGGAGCAAAGATGTTTAATCCTGATGATGATCAAACCGTTCAACCAATTCCGCAAGGCGGAATTCAAGTTGGCAACGGTGTCATGTATCCTGATCTGCAAGGTAATTTGCACCCAACTGCTGGTGGAGCAATCAATTCCAACCAAGGTATTGAGAGTGACTTCAGTCGTGGCGCAAGTGGCGGATGCAATCAAGATGCTGACAGAGTACCACCACCAGATTTTGGCGGCGGCGGTTGGTAGTTCTAACAATTAAATAAGTTTCTAGTAGGAGAAAAGGTGTGCACTAGCACTTTAAATACACACGTATTACCTTTTCTCCGCTTTACCTTATATAATTAATCATATGAATACATTAGTTAAGCAATCCACAAATCAAGCGAGGTCATATTATGTGAAATTAACTGCTCCAAAAATAATGTCCGAAGAATTGTATATTAAAAATTGGATACGAAACGAAATTGCTCGAAATACTGCAGAAAATGAACTCAAAAAAGTAAATCCTGCTGATTATCAATCGTCTGCAGATTTTTTTGTTGCTTACTCACCTGAATTTCGAACTAAATTACAAACTAAGATTTGGGATGCATTACCTGAAAAAAGAAATGCAGTTTGGAACAAACTCAAAGTTCCATATAAAAATATAGAGAGATCCTTTATTGGTTTAATAACCCAAAGAAATAAATCAGCTTTATCTAAGCAATATAAAACGTTTATTGATTACAATTTAGCTTTGTATAAAATACCAAAATCTATTTACAAACTTTTTATTAAGGATTTTGATAAAATTGTAAAAATATGTCATAGTCATTTATCAATTGGCGATAATATCAACGACTTTTATACTGAATTTGAAAATCATTGCTATCTTTGTAATTTACAAGAATTTTGTTTTAATAATTTAAACGAAGTAAAACATTATGTATCTAGCAATAATAAGATTATTGGTGCATATAAATCAAAAATTGATATTGCCTTTGGAGATTCCTCACAATCAAGTTACATAAAAGAAACAGATAGATTTAAAATACAAATTAACAAAAATCAAAATTTTAGACATCAGTCAATAGACCTAATTCATGAACTATCACATATAATTTATCGCATTGAATGTTACAAGAAAGAAATTCTGCCTGAAGAAAACGGCTCATATATTAATGAACTAGAAACTACAAAAATAGAGTTAAACATCTTAAAAGGAATTTCAATTTCCATTTATGGTACTATTTTCGGAGAATTTTTAAAAGTTTTTCATCGAGTTTTATTTGAAATTGAAATATATAAAAATCCGAATCAAGACTTAGATAAAATTTACGCCTCAACATTTAATGTATGTTTTAAAGGATCAAATCAAATAAAAAATAGATCGTTTATTCTAGATGAAAAAATAATCAGAAATCCATTTTCTACATTGCCTCATGCAATAGCTCAATTTAGAATTATTAAACAACTTATTTAATAATTAAACTAGGCTTCAGAGGAACCAGATGGAGTGAAGTGGCACCATAAATTTTATTCTATTTCAAGATTAAATTTATGTGGATTTTGAAGAAGATCTTTAATAGCATTCAAAAAGAATTCAAAATCATTCAAATCTTCATTTATGATTTTATATAACTCAACTGCTGTAACTTCAGAATAAAAATGTACCAATCTATTTCTATATTTAGCCATTTTTGTCATTTTATTTATAGCAAAATCATTATCAATAATTTTATTTTCCCCAAGTTTAATAGCAATTTCTTTATACTGTGTAGCAGTTGCTCCAGGAATCCTAGAAAGAATATGAGTACTTATATTAAACACTCCTTCTAAAGCGCGGTGTAAATGAAATTGTGCGAGTTTCCATCCATTACCACTACCAAAATCATCAAGGGTTTCTTGACTTATTTTTTTAAGTTCAATTAATTCAGATTCAATTCCATCAAGTCTTTTGATAATTATATCTTTTTCAATTTTTAAATTTGTCATAGATTGATTCTCTCCATTGTTGCATTCGAATAAATTTGCCTTAATGGTGCAAAATCAGAATAAAAAATCATTATTTTTTGTTTAAAATCGGCAAATACTGAATCATTTTCTTGATATAACACCTGTCCATACTTTACTACATGACTTTGAAGTTCCATCGGGGCACTTGTTTCAAAAACTATATCTAAATTAATTAATTTATTAATTTTTTCAGATATAATCTCGTACACAAAATCATAAGCTGAGGCAGTTTTTTTGCCTATTACAAAAATATCAAAATCACTTGCCTCATTTGCAACACCTTGTGCTTGAGAACCAAATAAAATTAAGGCACTAATATCTAATATTTTTAATTTGAGTATCTCTTGATCAGTAAAAGCTATATTCATATCACAAATTATACACCAAAACCAATAGAAGAACCAGATGGGCAGAAGTGGTACCATGAGATTCAGCTACGCTATGAAGTGAACGCTGTGGTCTAATTACCGAAAAATTCGAACATATTTTAAATCTTTAGTCTGACCCCGCATTTTTTTCGCGCTGGGGTCGGCGGAATGCGCTTCGCGCCTAGCGCCACTTTGACTTTACCTAGAGTTACTTTTACAATTGCTTAATCATATTCCAAATCTGTCAATTGTTTTTCGTGCATTTTCCCATTGACCGGGAAATTTAAAATACAATCTTAAATCCATAAAACTCACCCATTTAATTTTCCTTAATTCTTTTTTATCGGCTTTTATTTCGTCTGAGTTTCCTAAAAAGCTAACCAAATATTGTATTTGTGTTTGGCCTTTATATGTTTTGCCTTTGTCTACTAGTTTCTTTTTTATAACTTCCAATGGCCAATCATATTTTATTACGACATCGCTTTTTTTAAGGATTTCAAATTTGCTGGTACCCAATTCTTCTAACAATTCACGTAACAAAGCGTTTTTGGACAATTCTCCGATTTCGATTCCACCCCCAGGAAACCTCCACTCGTCTTTGCCATAATCAATTGATTGTACAATTAAAATTCTTTTATCTTTATTCAAAACAAGTCCAATTACGCCGTTTCTATATTTCAATTTAGAGAAATTTAAAATGGTGTTTTGTTTCATTGTTCTTTGTAAATTATTTTTTCTTAAAGAGTAAATTACGAAATTCACTCTTAATTTTCTGATCAAATCGAGCATAGAGTAACATTGGGGTTAACTCTCTTTCATAAAAAGATTGATCATCTGAAAGCATAAGAAATTCTTCAAAAGTGACAAAGTGTGTCCTTATTTTTTCTCCGGCATCCAATTGTGGCGGTTTTTGAAGGACGCAGTTACGAGCTATATATGTAAAAATGGACCAGTCAATTCTACCTATAGAATTTTGTTCTTTACACAACACCCAATCGTCTGATTCGTAGCCAGTTTCTTCTAGTAGTTCCCGCTTTGCGGCGTCAAGTGGATTTTCATTTAAATCACACCTTCCGCCAGGTAATGACAAAAAAGGTTGTGGCACGTTAGGTTGTGACTCAAGTTGTATAAGAATATGATCTCCTACTACAGATATAACTTGGGCTGTATTTTGTCTCTTCAACTGTTCGAAAATTTTGATGCTGCCGTCAAACAGTTTTTGCTCCCACTGCCAAACTTCGAACACTTTTCCTTTAAAGGTCAATTTGGCATGTGGTGGTATCGACGTACCATCTGGTGAGATTGTACGCATCGGAAATTTTCTTTTAATCATATTTAATCTTTACCATTTATAAAATCCCTCTAGTAAAATTTGTCTATGGCGTTTTTGAATAAACTTTAACAACTCTGAATTGGGATACTGATCTTTGTGTAGAACGGTGTTATTAAAATAAGTGCCTAAAAAAATAAGTCCTCCTAAAAAATACGGCTTTGATTTAATCATCTTTCTTGCTCCGCGCACAAGTGTAAGTAAGGGGTCACTACCTATGTAAGCTGCTTCCACGCCCCCTTTTGTGTATCGTTGCACATAGTTATCTCTTGATCCACCTGAACGAAGATGTTTAATTAATAGTGTGCTGTCTCTTTTTACCTCCCAACCATACATAAGCGCCTCCATGTTGCTAATAACATTACTGGATTTTCCTAATTTAATTCCTCCAATATTTTCATAACATTGCCTACGAAAAAATTTACACGCACCTCTTACAAAGTCTTTGGGTAGTATCATTGGGATTATCCATTTACTATTTATTAATTCAATAATTTCTCCACCATAAATACCCAATTTATTTGATCTTAAGAACTCATCACGAATACGCTCAATAGTTGTTTTTTCAAACGAAATATCTGCATCAAAGATACCCAAAACTTGAACATCAAAAGAACCTAACATATATTTAAAACCCTTTGCTGCAGTACTATAGCTACCTTCCCCTCGGCTGTAATGTCCTCGATCGGGTAAGTTAATACTGGTTATCCAACTATATTGCCTTTTAAGGCTATTAATAATAGAGGGAGTGGTATCTGACGATGCATCATCTACAATTAACCAATGATCAGGCAATTCAGTTTGACTAAGGATACAATTTGCTAGGTTTTGTAATGTGTCCTCTTCGTTTCTTACAGGTGTTACAATTCCAATTGAAAGGTGTTTTTTATTTATATTCATTTATCAAAGCCTCTATTTCTTTCAGACTCATATTCGAGAGGATACGCTCTCTTCTAATTTGAGCGCATCCAAATTGATTCCAATCGGGAGAAGTCTTTTTATTTGTAGCAAAAGAATATTTATAGATACCAGATGCTAATTCAGTAATATTCTGATCAAAATCTCCATATGGATACGAAAAACAATCCACATTAATTTGTAGGTAATCTTCAAGTATGACCTTTGACTTCATGAGTTCAGTTTTGAGTTGTTGATCACTAAATTTCAGTAACGAATTATGTGTTAATCCATGGCTACCAACAGTATGGCCTTCTTTTACCAACTTTCTAGCTTGTTCAATTGATAAGTGATCTAATATTACTTGTGATCGGTGATCCCACAGATTTTTTTGACCAAAATATTTGGGTAATAAGAAAAAAGTTGCCTTAGCATTATACTTTTTTAAAATTGGAAGCGCTATTTCAGAATGATCCTCATAGCCATCATCAAACGTTAATAAAACTCCGCTTCGATTTACAAGGGAACTTTGGCTTGCAATAATATCTTCCATGCTCACTGTACCACCAAACTTTTCAACAATCATTGCCACGATAGCATCAAACTGAGTGGGTTCCAAGGCGTATAAATCCCTTCCAGCACCCTTTCTCACTGAATGAAAAACTAAGGCTGGCAATACAAAATTAGATTTTTTCATTAATAACCCGATTATACAGGATTTCGAAACGATTTTTTAATTCAAGGCATCTTACTGTGAAAGTGCAAGCCTCCTACATTCCAGAATTAATATCGTACAATGCACATCTTGAAAAACCTTCAACTAAGAATACTCCAGATTTTGAAGTCATTTTTTTATTATTATACATCTCATGTCAATTTTTTGGTTAAGAATAAATATTGAAACAGTTAGTACATTAGAAAGGTAGCTAATCTCTAATATACGAAGAAACCAAGTGGGCAGAGGTGACACCATAAGATTCAGCTACGCTATAAATAGTGTATAATATAGGTATATGGATGTACCAAAATTTCTTCAACCATATCTTGCCTCGTATAATTTAAAAAAACTAGATATGAATAATGACAAAGAGATAATTATTACTGAAATATTGAATAAAGGAGATGGAAGAGCTCTTCATTGGCTAGTAAAAAGTTATTCAAAAAACGATATTAAAAATATTCTCAAATCTCCACTTAAAGGTTATTGGATGAAAAGTATTTTAAAATATTGGCTTAGTATTTTTGGAATTAATTTAAAACAAAATAAATTTAATCAAGCCATAATCAATCTTGATTTTTAAGTAAAAATGAAATTTCATACATCTATTTTAGATAAAAATCAAAAAGACATATTACCTAAACTTAGTTTCTTGTCTAAAGACGGCTTTTATCTTGCAGGTGGAACTGCTCTTGCTTTACAAATTGGTCACAGAACGTCAGTAGATTTTGATTTTTTTGTTAAAAAACATTTTAATTCTTAGAGCTTTAACCTATTACGAAGATCTTGAGGGTAAAGAAAATAAAAGACCAATCAAATGATTCTAGTAATGCATAGATTTGCAAAAATTTGCATAGATTTGCATAGATAGTATATAATACACATATGGATAAAGGTTTAATTTCAATTGGCAAAACAGCAAAATTACTAGGTGTTTCGATTGATACCTTACGAAGGTGGGATACTAGTGGAAAATTCAGTTCAGTTCGTATTGGATCAAAAGGCAATCGATATTATAGAAAAACAGACATTGATTTATATATAAACGACCACTTGGCTATTGTTCGAAAATGGGCAACAGATAATTTTGGATATGAACCTGAAGCAGAACATTTTTGTAAAACCCGTGATGTTTTTCAGGCTAGATTGGAACATCTTCAATCAAATTTAATAAAAAATATGGATACTAATCTTGCCTCACTAATATCTGCAATTACTGGCGAGATTGGAAATAATTCATTTGACCATAACCTGGGTAATTGGCCTGATATATTAGGTGTATATTTTACATATTCTTTATCTCAAAGAAAGATTATTCTTGCAGATAGAGGCCTTGGTATTTTATCAACACTTAAAAGGACTCTTCCGAGATTAAACAATCACAAAAAAGCACTATTGGTTGCTTTTACAAAAAACATTTCTGGTAGAGCACCTGAAAGTAGAGGAAATGGCTTGAAATTTGTTAGAAATGTTGTAACTAAAAACCCAATTGCTTTATTTTTTCAGACAGGAAATGCAGTTCTAAATCTTGATGTAAATAATACAGATGTAGTAATTAAAGAAGTAAATGAATCTATACGTGGTTGTATAGCAGTTGTACAATATTAAATTATATGATAATTAACCTAAATAAATTTGGATCCACATTGGTTTCAAGACCTTCTGGAAAAGAAGCCTCGCTTGCCTTTAACCCCACATTACGAGAAGTAAAGCCTGACGAAAAAATTGAAATAGATTTTACAGGGGTTGAAGTTTTAACTCCGTCATGGGCAGATGAATTCTTAACCCCAATTTTTAATTCTTTTAAAGATAGGGTTGATTTAATAAACACCCAAAACTCATCTGTTATAGAAAGTCTAAAAATATTAAATTTAATTTAGATAAACTTAATAATTTCTAACTATAATTTCTGTTTGGGCGGAGACGGAGCCTTTTTCAACTGCAGTACCTGTTGCATCTTGGGCAACAACGTTTATTTTAACAATTGCAGGGTTATTAATATCTTTTGTACAACTAAAAGAACATGAAGTAACAGAAATATCATTTGAAGTTAACCTTCCTGATCCTGAAGCAATATATTTATCCGTTCCTGAAGTTACACAGGAAAAAGATGTAGTAGTACCTTCTAAAGAAACATAAGTTAAAAGGGAAGTAGATGCATTAGGACAGCTGATACTTTCAGAATTTCTAAGTTGTCTTTCAATAACTGCCAAAGAATAATTAACATTTTCTCGGACTCGAACTAAAGAATCACTTTTTTTAGCACTTTTTAGAGTTTGTGATACTGATCTAGTTGAAAGAAGACCAATAACAGCAAATATTGTTATAACTATTAATATTTCAACTAGACTGAAACCTTTTTTGTTGACCTTTTTTGTCATTGTTCACGTATATCACTAAAATTAGTAACTGCTCTTGCTTGGTGTAATCCTTTTGAATCACTCCATGATGTTACAACTGTTGCGCTAATAATATTTTTACCAGAAATTACAGATTTTGAAAAAGTTAATTCTCTTTTAAAAATTGTAGAAGTTATAATTTCTGTATCTAAACATAGACCAACATTTGTAAAAGCTAATGAATTTAAACAATAAACGGGAGTGTCTGCCGCTGTCGTAAACGATGCAAAATTTTCTTCTCTTTGACTTCTTAACCATTCAATCGCTTCTTGAGAATATTTATTTGCTAGTGTTTTATTTCTTGAAAAAAGTGAATTTGATATTGAAGTAGTTGATAATATAACTACAGCCACAATAATTAGAGTTATAATAAATAAGGCCAAAACTACCTCAAACATACTTTGACCTTTATTCATTTAATATCTCCTCCTATTCCTATTGTCACTATTCCCGATGTAGAGGCTGACGTATTTGTAACAGTATATGTTAATGGGGAAGTAAGATTTGTTCCTTGACCTAAAACTTTAAAAGTTACACTTCCAGCGCTAATTGTTGTATTGACTGGCATATTAATAGTTTTAATAATATAATTTGCATTTGAACAATTAGCAATTAAATCATATGTTGTAGTACTTGTCCTTGAAACTGTATAACCAATTAAGGTAGTGCAAAGCCCACTTTCTGGTTTTTGACCAGTTAAAGCAAGTTGTTGAGCAAGTCTTAAATCTCCCACTAATTGTTTTGTTACACCAGTTAACGACTGTCTTCTTGAAAATTCTCTATAACTTACAAAACCAACCCCAAAAATAATTGCAATAATAGATATGCCAACTAGAAGTTCAATGAGTGTGTAACCTTTTTGTATCATGGATTTGTTACTTTATAATTACATGTAGTACCACAATTTGAAGATCCACCACAAGTCACAGTTCCTGTACCTTGTTCTAAACTTGCGCAAATTTCATAACCTGATGCAGTTGTGGCATATCGATATGAATTTGTAGTGATTGGATCTGACGGTAGTAAAGATATATAAGTATTAGCCACAGCACAAGTTGGAGGTGTTCCTGAACCAACTAGGGAAGTAGCTAAAGTTGCAGGATATGCATTACAATCTGCTTTATATATTTCTAAACCTGATTGAATAAGTTGTAAATCAGACTTGCGTCTGGCATCTCTTGCAGCTTCACGAGCTCCTGAAAGGCCAAAAATAGACATGGCAATTAAAATTCCAATTATTGAAATTACTACTAACAATTCAATGAGAGTGAACCCACGATTTAAGATCAAGGATTTAGGATCTAAGAATAAAAATTTTTTATTTCTATGTTGTATATTCATATATCTTACATCTTGCCTCAGTTTAGATAGGGCATGTTGATGAACTTGGTGCTACTGTGCTTTGTCCTGATTTACCATTTGAACAAATCATAAAATATTCTGTTGGTGTTTTGGCCTCAAGTCCTCCCCAAAATAAATAACTTGTACCCGTAGCATCACTTATATATTTATATAGATATGGAGAAACATTTTTAACATCAAGTGGGCATGTCCCAATATTTAAATTTGCACAAAAACCGCCAGAAGATGGAATTGTTGTAGCAGTTGTATAAATTGGATAAATACCGTTATTTAAATTTGCATAGTTTTCAACAGAAGTTTGATATTGTTTTAAATCTGATTTTCTTGCAGAATCACGTGCCTGTTTTTGAGAAACACCAAATGAAACTAGAGCTAAAGTCGCAAGAATTCCAATTAAAGAAATAACAACTAACATTTCTATCAGGGTAAAACCCTTGTTATGGTTTAACTTCATATTTATATCCACTAATACATGTTGCATCAGCAACTCCTTTATCATCACTAGGATTTTCAAAACAAGCTTTAAGTGTATAATTATCAGAGTCAGTATATGTATAAACGTATGATTGGCTAACAAGAGGGTCTGCAGGAAGAATATTCATGTATGGAGTCCAAGCAGATCCCCAAGCGGGAAGTGCGCTTGCAATTGGATAACTACCATTATCATTATAATATAGCCTTAAGGCTGTTTGGATGTTTCTTAAGTCTGATTTTCTTTCTGTATCTCTTGCTCTCTCCCTTGCAGAATTCATATTGGCAATAACTAAAGTTGCTAAAACACCAATCAATGAAATTACTACTAAGAGTTCTATCAATGTAAAGCCCTTCTTCATATACTAATATTACTCTGTTGCATTAGTGTTTGCACTAGTTATTGCAAAATTTGGATTTAATGCACAGTTAGCGTCTATACAATCTTGATCTTGGCTATTCTCAAGTCTGGCAAAAAGCTGAAATTTTTGATTTGAAGAGGATGGAACAATTCTATAGCTGTATGTTCTATCACTAGTTGGATCAACTGGTAATGTTTTAAAATAAATTGTCTTACCATCTGTAAATTGAGTTCCAAAAGTAATGCTATCTGGATATCTGCCGTAATCTGCATAATAAAGCTCTAGTGCATTTGCAGTCTGTTTTAAATCTGATTTTCTTTGCACATCTCTACCTCTCATTTGGGCAGTAGTAAAACTTGTTAAACCAATAGCAGCTAAAACTCCAATAATTGACATAACAACTAATAATTCAACAAGGGTGAAACCCTGATTTAAGATTGAGGATTTAGGATTTAAGAAAAAAAGTTTTTTATTTTTATCTTGTATGTTCATATATCATATATCTTACATCTTATATCTTAATTACCTCTTCCATAATTACATATTTTTGTGCCACAGTGCAAATTTTTTGCTACTATAGCAGGTGTATACTCTGCTTCATCGTGTCCCTCAAGGGCCACGTAAAATTTATATTTTTGCCCAGTTGATTCAAAATAATAGCTTATGCCTTTTTTAAAGCTAGGATCTCTTGGTATAAAATTATCATTTTCAAAATAAGACTCTCCCCAAAGACAAGGAATAGCATTTAGAGGATAGCCAGATATAGGGTCTCTAACAACTTGATTATCAAAACAGCCAGCAATTTGGCCATTACTAGTTGATGCAGGATAAATTCTATATTTTTGATAATATGTATCAAGTGCATTTTCAACTGCTGAGATATCATTTTTACGGATTGAATCTCTACCTTTTCTTAAAGAGATTAACATATTAAAATAAATTACCGCAAAAAGAACTAATAATATAATAGCAATTGTTTTTGTTTCTTTTTTTGAAAAAGGTTTCATTTTATTTCCACGATTTACATTCAAAGTCAGGATTTGCGCATTGTCCATAACAAGTTGAGTTTTGGTAATTGGGATCACAGATTGGCCCTGGCCTAGTTGGATCCCAACTAATTGCTACACAAGCTCCACTCACGCAGCCATAGAAGTTATCAACTATCACAGGACTTCCTGTTGGTGCAGGAGCGCCTGAGGGTAATACCCCGCTGGAAACAATTTCTGGAGCATTTGGGCTTGAATATTCAAAATTATAGGCACTATTGGGACCAATTCCTAAAATTCCATCTGGATCTTGTTCATTTTCTAGCTTTCCGTATATTCTATACCACCTTGGGCAAACTGAATCTTCATAATCATATAAATAAGTAGCATCAGTAACAGGATCACAGGGGATTTTGTTAAGATAAGGGAGAAGCCCCTTACCTGGATTACAAGTTAATAAACTAGGCAGAGGATAGCAATTTTTATCTTTTTCATATTCCTCAACTGCAACACCTATTCTTTTTAAATCTGCTTTACGTCTTGCATCATTACCTTTAAAAACTTGGCTTCTTAAATAGGCAACTATTAAAATGGCCAAAAATGCAATTATACTAATTACTATTAATAATTCAGTTAATGTTAAGCCAGCCTCGACTAGCGCGAGTCTAGGCAGGCCTTTTTTCTTATTTATTTCCATAAAAGTATAAGCCAAAATGCAATAATTAAAAACGGGCCAAAAGCAATTTTAGTTTTCAATTTTGCCTTCTTTAATAATAGCAATATAGAAGCTACAATTCCACCTATTATAAATGCTAAAATCAACCATATAATTCCTTTTTCTAATCCCAACCATAGACCCAAAGCTACTGCCAGTTTGACATCCCCCAAACCCATACCGCGACCGCTAGTTATAAGATATAAAAATAAAAGCAACAAAGAAAGAAAAAACGCAGAGAACAGGACAGTCATTGGCGATTGGCTATTAGCTATTAATCCTAGTAACAAAATAATCCATGTTAATTCATCTGGAATAATTTGATGTTCAAGATCAATTATAAATATACATAATGTTAAGAAGAACAGAATAACAAATGCTAAATTACCAAAAAACAACCAAGCAACAACTGCACCAATTACTGAAACTAATTCAATTAATGGATAACGAATGGAAATTTTTTTGTTACAACACCTTGATTTTCCTTTATACAAAAGGAAAGAAAATAGGGGAATATTATCATACCAAGCTAACTTTTTTTTACATGAGTCACAAAAAGATCTTCCTTTTATAAAATTAATCTTCTTTGGAATTCTATAAGTTACAGCTGAAATAAAAGAACCGATTATTAAACCAAGAAGAAATACACTACTCAGGTAGACATACATACATATAAGGAGAAGCCGACCAACCCGCCGCAGTACCTAAGCAAGTGGCTCCACTGACAACTGTCCTAGTACTTCCAGATAATGTATAGACCTTTCCATCGTTACAAGCCTTGTCTCTAATTGATTTAGATAGAGGAACAAAACAGGCATAAGTTGACTCAGAAGAACCAAGTGCTTTACCGACCCAAATCTGATTTGGAACAGTTGGTGTGCCTTTAACAAAGTCTCGTGATCTAAACTCGGTCTTTAATTCATTATTACCAATTAATAAACCATCGACTATGCATGTAGCTCCACACAACCCATACATTTGAAGTGTGGCAGATGCAAATGAAACTGCAGTATCAGCCGATGGATAAGTGACTGAATCAAAAGTAGTCCAAGGGAATTCGTCTTGAGTTACAAAATATCTATCTATTGCTCCAATAAGTTGACCCGCATCAGCTTTATATTTTGTATCTCTGGCACGGTTACTTTGCTCGATAGGATTGATTGCTGAAATGACAATTAAGGCGATAGCACCAAGAAGACCGATAACTATTAATAACTCAACTAATGTAAAACCCTTCTTTAAATTCATACTATATAATAACATTAGACTGTTAAAATTGACTTGTCAAGTTGTAAATTGGCAAGATAATGGCAATAACTAAAAATCCAACTCCTAACCCCAAAAGAACCATGACAATAGGCTCAATTGCTGCAGTTAATGTTTTAACTTTTTGATCTGATTCAACTTCAAAAACATGACTTACTTTAGTTAAAACTTCTTCCATTTTTCCAGTTTCTTCACCAACAGCAATCATTTGAGAAAGAATAAAATTTGTAAAAATAGCTTGTTTAAGCGTACAATACGCATAATTTACAAAATGTCAGAAAGAATTACATATTTTCCAATAGAAGGCATGGATGTAGAGTTTTCTGTACCACAAGTTGTATTAAATGTTCATAAAAAAGAAATAGTACCATTCACTGGCAACTCAATTCTCTATGCAACATCTGAATCTGGTACTAAGGTGGTAATTAAAATCTCTACAAGCAATAGTGGTGCACAGCGAGAGTGGAAAGGGCTAAATATGGCTCACGGTGCAGGATTATCCGTTCCTGAGCCATATGCTTTGGCTAAAAGCAAAGATAATGAAAAGCTAATCATTTTTGAAAAAGTTGAAGGAGAATTACTATACACAAGTAACCAAACTAGATTAAGAATTGATTTAGGTGAAATAGTTAAAGATATGCACAACCAAATATTTGTTTCCGGAAATGGATGGGTTTCAAGCGGTAAGCCAGATTTTTCATATTATGAAAATTTATTAAATAAATATTTAAAGAGTTCACTAAATGAACTTAAGGCAGGTAGTGAGACACACACGATTTTAAATAAGTTTGTTAATGTAATGTCGTACTATTGTAAGACAATTACACCTGTTTTTAATCACAACGATTTACATGATGGACAAATTATAGTAAAGCCAAATCAGAAGTTAGTATTATTGGATTTTGAAAACTGGAAAGAGGAAACTCAACTAAATGAAATATCGTATTATTTGTTTCATTTGATAAAAGATGGGAGTGTTAATAGAAATTTTGATAAGTTTATAAATGGATATTTAAAATCTTATCGTCTTACAGACACAGAAAAATCAGTCATGACTTTTTATTTATTATTTATTTCTGCTAGAGCAATCGATTATCTTCAAGGAATAGGATCAAAATATCTTGAAAGAGCCAGAGAAACTCATAAAAAAGTATTGAGGTTTATAAATAGTGAAAGATTGTGGAAAGATTATTAAGCATTAAACTCTTGTTTCATTCTTCCTAAATGTGAGAAATCATTTATATACCATACTTTCCAAGATTTTCTATTTTC
>ERZ1292625.332-Hain-H41-01um-R1-332-length-75766-cov-27_pt1 | contig 63943 bp, 64 predicted proteins | sample MGYA00564400_ERZ1292625 | MGnify/ENA primary metagenome ERZ1292625 (study PRJEB36523, sample SAMEA6512639) | groundwater metagenome | collected 2019-01-08 | study: AquaDiva: Metagenomics assemblies of 32 groundwater samples | reverse complement strand
GTTGTTCCTGTTGTTCCTGTTGTTCCTGTTGTTCCTGTTGTTCCTGTTGTTCCTGTTGTTCCTGGCGTTTCAGTTGTTCCAGGTATTTCAGTTATTACAGGTGTTTCAGGTGTCAATGTGCCTCCTCCAGTGATCGTATAAACAACTCCCCTAACTAAACCTAAAATATCTTTACCAGCGCTAGCCACATTCGTATCAATAGTATTATTTTTTGTAAAATCAAATAAAATATTCCCAGTGCCATTTTTTAAAGCTTTAAAATTAATCGATGCCAACTTCCCGCTGCCCCTAAAATTACTTCCACCGGCAACAACTTGAGAGAATTGAATCAACCCTGAATTAGTGTCAACGCTATTTGAAACAACTATCGGCATCAAGGAACTGGCTTTGATTTGAACGCCCGGTACCGCAAAATCATTATCCTCTACAGCTAAGAAGTTAGGATCATATCTTAAATAACGGATGTCAACTCCGTCGATTTTTTCACCGCCAGTATCTAAAAGAATATCTAATGTAAATTGATCACCGACTTTTTTATTAATCGATGAAAGCGATAGAGATAAAGAAGCTTCGCCTGGTATTGGCGTAGGCGTAGAAACACTGCCTACAATAATATTTATTCTATTCTCTGCTTGCAAGTTCCCTCTCTCAATAATGACTTTGGCAGTGTAAACGCCGGGGGTTGAATAATTACAAATATCAGTGGCTGTTTTGGTGGTGAGAGCGATATTGTCATATTTGACAGCATAAGGAGTGATGATATTAGTTTCAGAATCAGATCTGTTGCAGTAAAAAGTATAATTGGTGTTGCCTTGGGCAGTGCCGGAAACAGTGGCTGTTAAATCAACGCCATTTAATGGGGCAGTGCCAGAACTGGGGTTGGCAGATAATAGAACAGTCAAGATTGAGGATTGGGTTCTTGCTGAGATGACATTTGATAATCCCGACCAGTTTGATGCTTCGTCAGCTGTTTTGACGGCAAAATAATAGGTGGTATTAGACGATAAAGCATTAACAACCATTGACTGAGAGGTTCCTGGCGCAACAGGTAACGGCTCGCCAGTGATTTGAGAGGCAGAATTCCAATTTGAATCAGTAATAGCCGAGGTGGAATATCTAATATCATAAGAACTGGCTGTTCCAATATTTCCATCATCTCCTGGAGCAGTCCAGGACAAAGTCACTGATGTTTGGGTGATGTTGGAGCCAGAGAAATTGGTGATTGCTGAAGGAGGAGTGATGTCAGTGGTTGGAGGAGGAGGGATAGAACCGCTTCCTGCTTCGTCTCCCTTTAGACCCCAGTTTTTATTCATAAAACTCCAATCAAAAGAATTCGTTATATTGTCTCTGTTGAAATCGGATAAATCGCTTGGCTTGTTCCAATTAACATTCATTGTAGACCAATCCAAACTATTAATAATATTGTCCTGATTAATATCGCCTGCTAATAAAGGTTTTGTAAAATTAACAATAACGCCATTATTTAGATTAATATTTTCTATCTTACTTTTAAGATACCTAGCCGTGCTAATTAAAATATCATAAAAACCAGAGGACGCCGAGGTTGAGATGCTTATTTTAGAATTTTGCTCTCCTCTTTTATTAATTTCACCAATCTTTTCATTTGTGCCTGATTTGAAAAGCTGGATAGAAAAATTATTATCAGTTAAATCGTTATCTGCTTCTAAGGAAAGATTAATAACAGCGTTAATTTGTCCCGGCAGAGGAGGTATGGATTTAGGAGTAATAGAAAACGAAACTAAATAATCAGAAATATTTTTATTGCCAGAACCATCTTTGCATCTCACGTAATATTTATAATCCTTTCCATCTAATAAACTTGAAATAGTAATAGAATGAGAAGTTGATAGTGTTGTTGAAAGTTGATTAGTCATTAAATCGTAGTCAGTTCCTATTGAAATTGAATATTTGCAGATTGCTTGTTCGTTGGTAGTTACTGATAAATTAACTGAAATAGTATCGGAAGATAAAGTTCCTGACGGAGAACCATTGGAAATTACCGGCGGAGTTGTATCAGTAGGAATCGTTGATGGTTTGGTTGTCGCGCTTACGGAGGTAGATTTTGTTGATTCATTTCCGGAAGAATCGTAAGAAGAAACAGCGTAAGAATAAGACGTGGAAGGAGATAAGCCAATATTTTGATAAGTTGTTCCAATCGCAGTAGTTAAAAATGTTCCGTTTCTATAAATTTTATAACCAGCCACTCCAACATTATCAGTAGACGCGTTCCATAAAAGATTTATTTGGGACGAAGAGATGACTGTGGATTGGAGGTTTGTAGGGATGGAGGGAAGAATTGTATCTTGAGGCACAGGCGGAGGAGGGGTTGTACTCGCGAGTTGTTTACATGACCCATCGCTGTAAGCTTCTATTTGAATAACATTAGAAATCGGACTCAGATTACTATTTGTGTCCCATGATTTGATGGCAAAATAATATTTGCCTGGCGTAAGCCCTTTAACAGCGTACTGAGTAGAATCAAGAAGAGGTTCATTATTTACATTTTCTCCTGACCACCAATTAACATATTGATTAGGATTAAACTGAAATGTATTAGCATAACTAACAGGATCGCTATATTCAAACTGACTGGACTGCGTATTAAAATTCAAATCTTCTACGATTTGCTTGTTAGAATATTTTATTTGATACGCGGAAAGCCCTTGGACGTCAAAAGGTTTGCCCCAGCTTAAAGTACAATTGTTTTCTAAAGACACTTTTAAGTCGGTTATTTGGGCAGGGGACGTAGAATCGGCCTTTTGGTTTGTTAAAACATAGGCCATCTTTTGAAACCCCGGGTGATCTATATACGCAGTCCAATCACGCAATGTTGTTTTATAGGCCTTATTCATAATATCAATCCATTTCTGACCGCCATTAAATAAATATGGCTGAGTATATGAATTGAATGCCTCTTTTATGCTTTTCTCCGTGCCATCATTTGCATAATCAGAGGTAGGATTATAAATGTAATAGATAAATAAATTCCACATTCTCCAGTGACCGGTAACAGTATCTTCAACAAACAATTCCTTCTTGGTAAAATCAGACATGGCTCCGAGTAAATCCTTAATTTTTTCGCGCCAAGTATTTGTTGCATCCATATGCAGATAATAATTCAATAATCCGTCATACATAATATATGAGTGCATAAATGTTTTAACATCCTTAGGCCCACTTTGCCCTCCACCAATAAAACCCCTGTTCCAATCAATATATAAGGCGCCCGTCGGTTTGCTAAAAGTCCCTTGTAAAAGTTTCGCGAAATTATTATTCGCAATATCCATATATTCTTTATCGCCCGTAAAATCGTACATTGCCGCCAAACTATAAAAATTCCAACCGACAATTCTCATAAAATTGAAGTTTAGATTTTTCCCGCTCTTTTTAAGATATTCCCCCCAATCTAATACTGATTCCTTAAATCTTTCCTCGCCAGTCGCGTAATAATAAAGAGGCATTCCATACCAATGAGGATGTTCATCTTCAAAAATAGTTTTCCAATTATAAACTTTGTCCGTATTTGTTGTCGGTCCAATTGACGAACCGTTACTCTGTAAAGCTGTTTCATAGTTATAATCATCCGAATGTTTGACTGACCAGTCGTTATTATAATTAAATCTTCCGATTTCAGCGGATAAATAATATCTGCCAGCCCTAGAAATATCCTTATCGTCTTTCCACGCATTTACTAAATCTATCCTCCCTTGGTCATGCTGGTTATCGTATCCCGAGTTGCCCCAATAATGACATTTCATGGCTTTTATTTCTCCTGGATCCCTTAAACTCGCTGTATCCGTTATTCCATTGTCAACGGCGTATTTTTCTTCCGCAGAACGAGAAATAAAATGGTAAAGAGGGTCTATGCCTGATATATTTTTGTTGTACCAATCCACAGGCGCTTTTCCAAAAATCCTGTATTGAAATTTTTTCATTTCGTCTGCGGGATTAGCGTTGTTCGAGTGAAAGTCATACATTATGTCATAAGTATAGTGACTGCCGAATCTAAACCAATAACCATCAGTTATATTGGTTTTTGAATAGTCGAATTGGGACTTGAAAAGAGTTCCGTTTATTTCAAGAACCTCTTTGGGGAATAAACTTACTTCCATAACATTATCTCCTTTAGAACTAAGAGCGTTAGGCCAATACGCCGAAGCAAATCTTATTCCCACATCGAGACCCTTTCCGGCAGAATCTGACAAATCTAAATACGAAATATCATTATATTCTCCGCTACTTTTATTTTTAGCTCCTGATGCAATCTCTATATTATTTTTTCTTATTGAATACCCCTCTTGCGAATACGTTCTATCCCAAACATCGGGACTAGTTTCATTAGCGCCAACTGGGACAGGAGAATAATATGTAAAATCATCGCAATCAGAATGTTGCGGGAATTGCGAATGAGCCTGGTAAAATACAAAGTTATCGCTCGGCGCCAGCGATTCCTCAATTATAGAACCATCATGCTTAGCTGTTTTAGATTTAATACTAGAACCAAGAGATAATTTCGTTATTAGATCAAGTGATTTTATATTTGGGACTTCTACTTGCGATATTGAAGCATTTCTTAAAGTATATAAAACTCTTTCCTTTGTCTTTCCTTTGTAGAAAAATATCCGAACGGTAAAATTCATCATTCTTTTGCCAGCGGAAGAATAATGAGTGCCTTCTGCTTTCACCACTGTTTTGACAGGACCGTTTTCTTCTATTGTGACTTTCGCATTAATATCATTGGATGCCAGATATACCGTGTCATCCATACCGACAATTTTTATGCCCGTGGAATCACCGGGGTTGACCAGTTGCTGTCCATTTACAACAACTTTATCAAAGAGATTAAAATTCTTTTTGCGAATAACAAATTGCGCTGGTCCCGTGTTTATGTTGATATAATTTGAATCCTCCGATGCCAAATCAGAACCGCCAAAATTTCCACTACCCGATGTAAGCGCTATAGAATTATTACTGCTATTCGCCGAAAGAGTAGCTTGGGTATCTACAAGAACCCATTTTATGTTTCCGTTCTTATGATAAGCGAGCGGTCGAAATTGACCGAAACTAACACCCGTAAGACCTAATTGATTTATTGACGTTATGCCCGAATCCTCGGGAAGAGGAATTCCAACACTAAACGGTTCGTTGGTTCTATTAACTCCGCTGCCTTTAATCCGCAGTTCTTCTTGTACCTGGATAGGAACATATAAATTATCTGCCAAAGATTTCTTTGGTACAAAATAAAAAATAAAGAAAAAAATAACTATTATAAAGAATACAATAACTGGTAAAAGAATATTTGTTAATATTTTTTTATTCATTGCCGTTATTAACGCTTATTTAAAAATTCTACCATAGAAAACGATGGGTAATCAATAAATGAGTAGTTAATAACTATACTCGTCCACCAAGAGCCCTATTTTGTCATAAAGTAAAATTCGGTCGTGTTGGGAATCCAAAATATCCGCGTTGATCCAAACCCGCCATTCATTAGAAAAAAAATCCGAGTCATTGCGATATTTTTTAAAACAACTACCGTGGCTGATAGTGTTCAAAAACTCCCGACAAGCGTTGCCCTCGCTGGTTCCCGGCAAAGAATTAGAAAAAGAAACTTTAGGCAATTCGCATCCGCGCAAAGACAGAATATACGATTGGCACTCACCTGAAAGATAATTGTACTCAGAACGAGAAATTGACGGACAATTTTGAGGAAGCGACGGGATAAAATCGTAAATGTTTTCTAAAAATCCGACGCATTTGTTAAGCCGCAAATTTCTATTAAAAGCGCTCTTGTTGCTGTAAATATAAACGTAATTGCCTTTTGATAAAATAATATCAGTTTCCGGCTCCCAATTCAAAGGGCTATAAATTCCGACTGCTTGTGGAATTATAATTTCTTTGCGATTACTTTTTATTTTCCAACCGGTAATGTTTATTATTTCTTCTCCGGAAATTCCTGAACTAAGTCGGATTGTTGAATATGAAGAAATACTTTGGCTTCTATTCGGTGAAACCGACGAAACAGTTATTTTTTGAAAATAAGGCGAGAGTTGTTCGCGGGTGAAACCGCTTGGAATTTGGGAATCGAGAATTTCTTTTTTTTCTGCTTGCGGTGAAATAGCCGTTTGTTTAGACGAATAATCGCCTGGGATAATATCCCGCCAATTAAAGAATCCGCTGTTTTTTGACGACGATCCTCCTTCTTGAGAGGTCTTAACGACTTTCTCTTTTGGTCCGCTTTGGAAAAAATTCCCACCTTGACTGCTGACAAAAAAGAATATCAGCCCGATGGCAATAATTATTATAATAAGCAGTTTAATAAAACTGGACATATTTAAATCAAGATATTAATTAAACGATTAGGAACAAAAATCGTTTTTTTAATTTTTCCTCCTTTTATCCAATTTTTAACTTTTTCACGCGATAAAGCAATATCTTCGGCTTCTTTTTGAGAAATGTCTTTTTTAACCGAAACCGTATCGCGGACTTTACCGTTAATCTGAATAACCATTTCAAAAACATCATCAATAATTAATTTTGGATTATATTTCGGCCACGATTCCATAAAAACCGATTTTTTATTTCCAAGTTTCTCCCAAATCTCTTCCGCGACAAAAGGCGCGAATGGCGAAAGAATAATTAAAAACTTTTCCCAAATTTCTTTTGGCAAATCATTAAGCTCATAACATTTATTAATAAAAATCATCAGGCAAGAAACAGCGGTGTTAAAATTCATATCCTCAATATCCTCACTGACTTTTTTAATGGTCTTATGTAAAAGTTTTTCCAGTTCTTTATTATTAATTTTGTCAGAAATATTTTTTGTCTGGCTGATATCCCAAACTTTTCCAAGAAATCGTTTTGTCCCTTCTATGCCTCGCGAATCCCAAGGAATCGCCTGACTAAAAGGCCCCATAAACATCTGATACAGCCGAAAAGCGTCCGCGCCGAAATTAGCGACCACGTCATCATGATTAACGACATTGCCTTTTGATTTTGACATTTTTTCTCCGTCCTCACCCAAAATCATTCCATGAGAAGTCCGTTTTTTATAGGGCTCGCTTGTCGAAACAACTCCGATATCATAAAGAAATTTATTCCAAAAACGGGAATATAAAAGATGAAGAGTAGTATGCTCCATTCCGCCGTTGTACCAATCTATCGGCATCCAATATTTGAGTAGTTTGTGGTTTGCAGTTTGTAGTTTGTAATTTTTTCGACTAAGCGGATACGCGAGGTAATACCAACTTGAACCAGCCCAATTAGGCATTGTATCGGTCTCTCTTTTTGCCTGACCTCCGCATTTCGGACATTTTACATTAACCCAGTTTTTTATATTCGCCAGCGGCGACTCACCTGTGTCTGTCGGTTCATATTTTTTAACATCCGGCAATTTAACCGGCAAATCTTTTTCCGAAACAGGAACTTCTCCGCATTTATTGCAATGAATAATTGGAATCGGTTCGCCCCAATAATGCTGTCTGGAAAAAATCCAGTCGCGGAGTTTATATTGAATCGTTTTTTTACCGAATTTATTTTTTTCAAGCCATTTTGTCATTTCTTCGCGGGCTTTTTCGGAAGTCATTCCGTCAAATTGGCCGGAATTTATTAAAATTCCGTCATTAACAAATGCCTGTTTTGTAATATTGCCTCCGGACACGGATTCTCTAATTACTAAATTATATTTCTTCGCAAAATCATAATCTCGTTCATCATGCGCCGGCACTGCCATCACCGCGCCTGTTCCATAACTTGCCAAAACATAATCAGCGACAAAAATCGGCACTTCTTCATTATTGAATGGATTAATCGCTTTAATCCCCTTCAATTCAACTCCAGTTTTCTCTTTCGCCAATTCCGTTCTCTGTAAATCCGATTTCTTTTTTGTTTGGTCTATATATTTTTTAACTTCCCCTAAATTCTTAATTTTTAATTCTAAATTCTTAATTATTTCGTGTTCCGGCGCCACCACCAAATAAGTGCACCCGAAAATAGTGTCTAATCGCGTCGTAAAAACGTTAATTGAAAATTGTCCGCCAGCTGGCGGATTAGAAATTGAAAATTTTATAACAGCTCCTTCGGAACGGCCTATCCAATTTTTCTGCTGAATTTTAATTTTTTCAAGATAATCTAATCCGCCAGCTGGCGGATCCAAGTCCTTTAATAATCTGTCGGCGTATTTTGTTATCGCCAGCATCCATTGTTCTTTTTCTCTTTTTTCTGTTTCTCCACCGCAACGCTCACATCTTCCGTCAATAACCTCTTCGTTCGCCAAACCGATTTTGCAGGAAAAACACCAGTTAATCGGCATTTTCTTTTTGTAAGCCAATCCCTTTTTATAAAATTGTAAAAATATCCATTGAGTCCATTTGTAGTATTCGGGGTCGGTGGTGTTTATCTCTCTGCTCCAATCAAAAGAAAAACCAAGTGATTTAAGTTGGCGCCTGAAAGTGTCCGTGTTTTTTTTCGTTACGATTTTCGGATGAACGCCGGTTTTAATCGCGTAATTTTCCGTGGGCAAGCCAAAAGCGTCCCAGCCAATCGGATGAAGAACATTATAACCCTCCATTCGGCGCTTGCGGGCGATTATATCCATCGCCGTATAACTTCTCGTGTGCCCGACATGCAAACCCTCTCCGGAAGGATAAGGAAATTCTATCAGACAATAATATTTCGGTTTTTTTGAAAAGTCCTCTGCTTGATAAAACTTATTTTTCTCCCAATATTTCCGCCATTTTGCTTCTATTTTTTTGAAATTGTATTTTTCCATTGGATATTGGTTTTTCTTTATTCTTATCAGATATTATACAATATTTAAAAAATAAATCCCGCACCTTTTAACAAGGCATTAGATTCCGCTGAAATGATTTTTTTTATTATCGCTTATCTTCACAGTCGGACTGCGAGAATCAAGAAAAGGTGCGGGATAAAAAAAGCGGACGCGCGACGCAAAAATCCCGCTTTAAGCGGGATTTCTATTATGAATGCCCTTTGTTTGAAAATGCGCGAACCTTTTTTGCCTGCCCGCCAAAGCCCGAAGGGCGACGGAGGGAACGAAACTGACGCTCCGCCCCGCCGCCGCGAGCTGACGCTCGCCACCCCACAAAAAAGTTTTCTCTGCATTTCTGATTTTGCGCGCGACCAATTTTTTCTTCTAAAAGGAAAACAAAACTTTTCTTTGTCGGTCTGCTCTTTGCGAGCAGGGCGGCGGGGCTTCGCTTCGACTCGGGCGAGGCGGAATTCCCCCCTTGAACCCCCCTTCCGCGTCGCCCTCGCGGGAGGCCAAGTGTTTCGCCCGCGAAGCGAAATATCTTCTTAATTTGAAAAAACTATAAACCTACTACGAGGAGAATACTGATAAAACTGGACCCACTACCTTAACAGGGATAACGAACCAATCCTCGTTGTAATATACGCCCCCTATCATTACCGACTTCGGAGGAGATAAATAATAGATGCCTCTAAATTCCGATGTTTGATATTTCAAACTTAATGATTGTGATTTTATAATTCTTTCTGCTATGTCTTCTGTCGCAGAACCTTGAATAATCAAAATTATCTTAGAAATATCTTTTTCTTTATACTTAAAAGTTTTATCTTCTATAACTTTACCAATTTGATTTGGGTTAAAACTACCATCGTATGCCTTGCCATTCTTCGGTCTCCTATCTTGAGAAAATTGAAGATATAATTTGTCTAGTCCCTTAGCGGATATTCCTTCGACATCAATATCCGGCATATTTGAATTTTCTGATATTCTGGGCAATTTCGCCCGATAATCATAATCGTAAATTTTATTTATCCACTCCAGAAAAGCCTCTGCATACATCAATTCAAATTCTTTCTGATCCATATAGTTTTTATGTTTTTTTAGGATAATGACCTAGATCAAAACCTTTTTTGCGGAAATTTTTAATTAATAAAGAAACAACTACCTGTCCCCAAGTTTTTAATATCTATGAGGGCAAATTTAAAACTTTATTTTTTAGAACTTAAATGGAATACTAACACCGTTTTTAGTTGCTGTTCCTTCAACTATCTCCACATTGCCAGAATCTTTAGAAAAAGACCATATTAAACTATCTTTTGATGGGAAGGAATTTATATCTACTATATCTCCATTGGAAATATTTGGAAAACTAATCCACAAGTGGCCAGAACCATTTTTGTAAAATTTTAATTCTGCGGGATCATTAGAAAGCGTTATCTTTATTTTAAAATCAAGTAATGATTCTTCTGTTCCTACGCCGTAGTTCCAAAATTTAAATTCACCGTGTAAATCAGGATAGTCTGTCCAAGGCGCTATTCTTTTTTCCGTATAAATTTTTTGAAATGGCGGCATAATAAACTCTCCAATAACCGTATTTTCACGAAAACCACTTTTTCTGCAAGTGAATTCATAAACATAAGTTTTCCTAAAACTATATCCCGTTGTATCAATAATCTGGCCAGAAGGTATTTTTGTTCCAACTGGACGTTCCCATGAAGATTTATGATAAGAATTCCATCCGCCCGGTGAAATGTTGGTAATTGGGTCCTTAATCCCCCAAACACATCCATCATAGTTTTCATTAATTGAGAAATAAACATGACCAATGTCGCTAGCGACATAACCACCAAAACTAGCGTCAATGAGTTGTGGATACCAATGAGTGCCATTAGGATTCGTTCCTCCAATTTTAATAATTGGATTAAATTCAAATAACGGCGGAGGAGGTAACGTCTTAAAACTACCCTGCTTCTTTACCGCATTCACGCCGCCAGCTATTGCTTCTATCTCATATGAATAAGAAGTTTCTTCTGATAATCCGGTAATCGTTACAGAATGACGAGTAGAAAGTCCGCTTATAGAAGTGAATATTTTCGACGAAAGATTTCCGCCAGAGATAAACACTTTTGATTCCGTTGGTTTATTAGTTTGCCATTCAACTTTCGCCGATGTTTTATCTAGTGTAATATTTACTGATGTTATTTCAAGAATATTTGCTGCCGACGCCGAATTTTGGCTCGGTGCATTGGAGGTTGTATTTTGATTAAAAGTGGGGACTGGCGCATTTGCGCTAGTTTGATTTTGTTGCTGTGTTTGAAGTTGTTGTTGAAGCAACGCCACTTGTTTTAATAATATTTCCAATTGCGATTGAACATTACTAATTGGATTATTCGTTGTTTGTGAAATAATTGGTTGCACAGCATTTTGTCCGGTTTCGGCTACCACTTGTTGATTTGAGGCTTGAATCTGCGCGCCAAGTAATGCGTTTGCTCGCATTCTTGTCTTCGGCCCAAAATATCCCGCCGCTGGCGTTATCCCTTCGCGGGACTGAAATGCTTTTACCGCCTTGAGTGTAAGCGAGAAAAAGTTTCCGGTTATCGGGCCGGAATATAATCCCTCATCGGACAAAAATTCTTGAAGTTTGGCAACATCCGAATCTTGCTGAAAACCAAAAGAGAGGTCACGGCTAAATTGCTCCGCTCCGAAAGAAATCTGCGGAGACAAGATAACTAGACCGACAATAACGACAATGGAGTAAAAAACTTTTTTATTGAACATATTTTTATTAAATTTTGGATATTGACCTTTTTGTTTTATTTTTCTAAAAGGGGCTGTTTACATCTTCTGCATTTATCTTTTTCTATTCTAATTTCTTGCTCTTTCCCGATGCCATATCTAGCAATTTCATATCGATTTGCGTAACCACAAGCCGGACACTTAACGCTTACGCTTTGTATACTTTTTTGTTTTTTCACGTTTTATTATTTTATAAAATAACTTAAATCTTTTCCGTATAGTTTCGCAAATCTTTTCAACTCTATTATATCAACTCTCTGCTGTCCTGATTCTATATTAGAGATATGCGATTGTGGACGACCTATTTTCTTTGCGGTTTGTACCTGTGTCAATCCCACTTCTAGGCGTGCCTTTCGTAGTTTTTCTACAAAATAGGCATATTCCTTTGTTTGGATAGACTTAATCATATATTATATCGTCTATCCAAAAAGTCAATATCCAAAATTTAGATATTGTGATAGGATAGAGGGAGTAAAAGATTATTACCCGCGCACTGGGAGGGTGGGGCAAGGGCAACTCTTATTAGCCCGCTTCGCGGGCGAAACGCTTGGACTCCCGCGAGGGCGACGCGGAAGGGGGGTTCAAGGGGGGAATTCCGCGCCGCCCGAGCGGTTCTGTCCCTGCCGCACCGCAGGCGCGGCATCAGTCCAGTCCAAAGTAGGTTCGCGCAAAGTGTATAATTACAGCATTCATAATAGAAATCCCGCTTTAAGCGGGATTTCTATTATGAATGCGCGGGAGAGGAGTCGAACCTCCACGTCCTTGCGGACACAGGAACCTCAATCCTGCTCGGCTACCATTACGACACCCGCGCGTTATTTATATGTTTATCGTTAATTCTAAATGCTTTTTCCATTTTTAACCGCTTTCTTCGCAAACAAACAACTTTCTTATTATAATATAATTTCGGAAATAATTTCAATGATTCTGCCTTAGCGTATTTTAATTGATAAACTGAACTGTTTACGCTTTTTGTAATATGCCCGCTTATCGCGAGAAATTCATAAATTTTATTCTGAAGCCAATCGATATGATCCTTACTGGCAGAAATAAATTCCGTATAAAACATAAAACTTGATTTCCATCTTGGATCCCAATACGAATAAAAACTGCCGTCACCGTCAAAATGTCCGCGTAAAAAATCAAAAAAATATTTATTGGGAATCTGAATAACGCCGATAATTTTTGTCTTATTAGGCATTAATCCTATCGATAATAAAAATTTATAGAATAAAACATCTCCGATTTGAACAACATAATATTTTTTATCGCCCTGAAAACTACTTGATTTTCTGCCAATATGAAAATTAATTTTCAAACTTTTCTGAAATTTATGGATTAATTCCAAGTCCTTAGAAGTAAAAACTATATGTCTTCCGTCCGGAGATAAATTTCCGTCAGTCGTCAATAATCCTATCGCGTAAGCGAATTCCGACGACCATTTAATTTTTACTTTCCCTAACGGCTTCATATTTTTTAATGCCTTTCTATGCACTCTTTTTTATTCTATCTCCCCCCCCCTTCCCCTTATTTTATTATACTATAAATCTCCTCAAGCTAATAGCGTATACCTAATATAAAATATAAATAATATATAAAAAATACAAAAAAGAGGAAGGATAAATAAAAAAAAATTAGTGATTTTTGTGTTTCACACCGCCACGCCGATTTTTTGGCGAGATTTTTTCTTGGATAATTTTCTCAAGAAATAAAGTTTCGCGCGATGAACTTTTTTGGGCGAACTGATAATCTCCACTTTTTCAATTATCGTAGAATTAATTGGATAGACTTTTTCAACGCCAACGCCCGCAACCGTCGCCCTGACCGCGAAAGTCGCTCCTGTCTCTTTGCCGTGCTTCCGACTTATAACAATGCCCTTAAACTTGCTTATTCTTTCCTTCTCTCCTTCTTTTATCTTTTCGCTCACACGCACTATAGCGCCTGATTTAATTTGATTTAAAATTTCTTCTTTAATCATACTGAATAATAATAAGTAAATTCGTTTAAAATTTCAAGTCCTTTAACTCTTTCGGCAATTCGGCCTCGATTTTTATCCTTTTTCCGTCATCAGTATTAAATTCCACCGATTCCGCGTGAAGAAACTGACGAGCCAAACCAAAAGGATTTTCTTTGTGTCCATAAAGCGCGTCCCCGACAATCGGATGACCGATTGAAGCCAAATGAATTCTAATTTGATGAGTCCGACCTGTTTTTGGGAATACTTCCACAAAAGAAAAATCTTGTCCGTCTTTTTTAAAATATTTCTTGACTTTATATTCGGTAATCGCCTCTTTGGTCAAACCGCCTTTCCAAACGGTTCTTTTAATGGTGCCTGTTTTTAAGCTGATTGGTTTTTTGATTATTCCTGTTTTCGGCTCCAGTTTTCCCCAAACCAAAGCCAGGTAGGTCTTTTTAATTTTCCGCTCCTGAAAAAGTTTTTTCAGATAATTGAAATAATCTTGATTACGGGCGATTAAAATCACGCCAGAAGTATCTTTATCCAGCCGATGAACAATACCAGGCCGAATTTTTGGTTCGTCGCCGACTGTTTTAATTTCTGGATATTTTTTAACCAGCCAATCCGCTAAAGTAAATTGTTTAGGATTTAGGATTTTGAATTTAGGATTTCCTGCTGGGTGTACCAGCAGGCCAGCCGGCTTATTAACAGCCAAAAAGTTTTTATCTTCGTAGATTATTTTAGGAAGCATTGTTCGTAGCCCTAAGGAGAATCGCCGCTCAAACTTTTTAAAAAGTAAAAAGTTTGAGCGAGCCTCGCCCCGATTGAAATCGGGGCGGGAACCCCTGTTAATATAAGCAGCCCCACGGGGAATCGAACCCCGATTTTGTCCGTGAAAGGGACATGTCCTGACCGTTAGACGATAGGGCCAATTTAAAAATTTCTAATTTCTAATTTCTAATTTCTAATTTCTAATATATATCACATTATCTCCGTTTTTTCAATGAATCCCGCACCTTTCTACGAAGTCTAATGCTCTGTAAAAAGGATCGAGAAAATCCCTTCATGTATTCGAGAAAGGTGCGGGATAAAAATTTACAATTCGCGAATTATTAGATATTCTTAAAGTATATGTATCGTTTCTTTGAGATGGTCCCCGGGCTGTTGGCATGGGGCACCATCATTCTAATGATTCTTGCGTCTTGGTTGTTGCCCGTATGGGCCGCTGTTTTTATTATTCTTTTTGATATTTACTGGCTGCTTAAAATAATTTATATGTCTTTCCATCTCCGCTCTACATTCGTAAAGATGAGGCGGAATTTGAAAATTAATTGGCTCCGACGCCTCGATGAATTATCATCGAGGGTCGGAGCTCCGACAGCCGACGATTCTGTCGGCTCGTCGGAGCTGAAAAAATGGCAAAAAATCTATCATCTTATTATCCTCCCGATGTCTAAAGAGCCGTACGAAATCGTAAAAGAAACATTCGATAGTTTATTAAAAACCAATTACCCAAAAGACAAATTTATTGTTGTTTTAGCAACAGAAGAACGTGGCGGTATAAAAACTCAAGAAACGGCGCAAAAAATCCAACCAGAATTCGACGCTCAATTTTTTAAATTTTTAATCACAAAACATCCGTCAAACTTACCGAATGAAATCCCGGGTAAGGGTTCAAACCAAACATGGGCAACCAAAGAAGTAAAAAGACTAATCATCGACCCTCTTGAAATTCCTTACGAAAATATTTTAGTTTCGGTTTTTGATGTTGATACGCAAGTTTTGCCGGAATATTTCGGCATTCTGACTTACAATTTTCTTACCTGCGAATACCCTCAAAATTCCAGCTTTCAACCGATTCCACTTTTTACCAATAATATTTTTCAGGCGCCGTCTTTAGCCAGAGTCATCGCATTTTCATCAACTTTCTGGCATATGATGCAACAGTCGCGTCCTGAACGCCAAACTACTTTTTCCTCCCATTCAATGCCTTTTAAAGCAATAGTGGAAATTGATTATTGGAATATAAATATTGTTTCCGAAGATTCCAGAATTTTCTGGCAGTGCTATCTTCATTACAACGGCAATTGGCGCGTTGTGCCGCTTTTTTACCCGGCATCAATGGACGCCAATGTTGCCACTACTTTCTGGCAAACGATATCTAATCAATATAAACAACAAAGACGCTGGGGATGGGGCTGCGAAAATATTCCTTATTTTTTAGACGGCTTCAGAAAAAACCTGAATATTCCGAAAATAAAAAAATGGTATTGGAGTTTTCATATTATTGAAGGGTTCCATTCTTGGTCAACTAACGCTTTGCTAATTTTCGCGCTTGGCTGGCTACCGCTAATTTTAGGCGGCGCCGATTTTAATGCTTCTCTTATCTCTTATAACCTACCTCAAATCACGCGGCTGATTATGAATTTGGCGATGCTCGGAATTTCAACTTCTGCGATTTTAGGCATTATTCTTCTGCCTCCAAAACCGCATTGGTTCAAACCATGGCATTATTTTCTTTATTTTATTCAATGGCTTTTAGTTCCTTTGACTCTGGTATTTTTTGGCGCTTTCCCCGGATTAGAATCACAAACTCGTTTGATGATCGGCGGAAAATTCCGCCTCGGTTTTTGGGTTACGCCTAAACATAGATAAAATTTATTCCAAATGCACTTCTTTTTGAAAAATCTCCAATCGTTCTTTAAGAAGAGGATAATTTTCTAATTCCGAATCTTCTTTAATAATTTTTTCAGCTGCCTGGCGGGCAGATTTTATCAATTCCGGATTTTGGATCGCCTTCATAGCCAAATCCGGCAAACCGGTCTGTTCAGCGCCTAAAATTTGTCCCGGTCCTCGAATCGCCAAATCCTTTTCGGCCAATTCAAATCCATTTTTCGCTTCAATCAAAGAACGTAAACGCTGATGCGTTGTTTTTGAAGAGGACTCCGTAAAAAGAAAACAAAATGATTGGTGCGTTCCTCTGCCGACTCTGCCACGAAACTGATAAAGCTGGGATAATCCGAATCGTTCGCTCCCCTCAATAAGCATTATTGAAGCGTTGGGAACGTCAACTCCGACCTCCACAACGGAAGTGGAAACTAGAATATCAATTATTCCATTGTTAAATTGTTTCATTGTTTCAATTTTTTCTTTCGACTTTATTTTGCCGTGAAGCATCGCGACTTTAAGTTCCGGGAAAACTTTTTTGGAAAGTTTTCCATATTCCTCTTTAACGGCTTTAACGTCCAAGACGAAAAAGTTGCCGTTAATTTCAGCCGGGTCAATCCGAGGACATATTACGAACGCCTGCCGGCCTTTTTTGATTTGGTCTCGAATAAATTGGTACGCTTTGTCGCGATTCAGTGGGCTGACGATTTTGGTGATAATTTCTTTTCTGCCTTTTGGCAATTCGTCTATAATGGATAAGTCCAAATCTCCGAAAATAGTCAAATTTAAAGTGCGGGGAATAGGTGTCGCTGACATACTTAAAAAGTGGGGAATTAAAACTCCCGCGTTGCTTTTTTTAACCAACATCGCTCTCTGATTAATTCCGAACCTATGCTGTTCGTCAACAACCGTAAAAGCCAGATTATCAAATTTGATATTTTTTTGTATTAAAGCGTGGGTGCCGATAATTATTCTCAATTCTCCTTTCGCGATTTTTTTTATTAAATCGTTTTTCTCTATTTTATTCTCCAAACCGTCGCCGTAAAAAATCCTTGATTCGCCGGCTGTAATAAGACCGATTCCTTCATTAAAATCAGGGAAGAATTTTAAAAATGTCTTGTAATGCTGACGCGCCAAAACCTCGGTAGGCGCCATAAAAACACTCTGCTTACCATGAGTCGCCACAATTAAAGCAGCCAACCCCGCCACGATGGTTTTCCCGGAACCCACATCGCCTTGAAGCAAGCGGTTCATCGGATGTGGCTTTTGAAAATCCTGTAAAATTTCCCAAAGTGATTTTTTTTGCGATTGAGTTAATTCAAAAGGAAGATGACTGATAAGTTTTTTCAGATAATCAAGGTCGACTTCAAAAAAGAAAGATTTTTCTTTTGACAATTTGAGACGCTGTCTCAAATTATTGAGTTGAAGCAAAAATAAATCTTCAAAAGCGAATCTTTTTTTGGCGTTTATGACTTGGTTTAAATCTTCCGGAAAATGAACGCATTTAATCGCCTGATTTATTTCTAAAAATTTATTTTCTTCTAAAATTTCTTTCGGCAAAATTTCCGACAACTTTTCCAGATTATCTAAAACCGGTTTGATTAAAAATCTGATTGCTTTTGAAGTAATGCCTCTGGTTTCCGGATAAATCGGAACCAAACGGCCGGTATGCCTCCAATCTGACGCGTTATTATTTTCTTGTAAATTAGAAATTATTTCGTAAGACGGGCTGGAAATATAAATTTTATTTTTAGACACAACGACTTTGCCGGCGAAATTAGCCCAAACTCCCTTTCTTAGACCTCTCAAAATAAACGGCTGGTTAAACCAAACCGCGCCGATATTGCCGGTATTGTCGCCTATTAAAGCGTCTACAATAATCATTCTCCGTTTCCAAGTACGGAGCATCTTGATTTCCTTGACTTCCGCTTGGATAACGACCGGCTCGTTTATTTTTATGTCAGCGATTTTTGAAATTTTTGAAAAATCGTCGTAGCGGAACGGAAAATGCCAAAGTAAATCCCTGACAGTATGAATGCCAAGTTTTTTTAATTTCGGCAAAAATCTCTGGCCAATACCTTTTATGCCTTTAATTTCTTCAATTGAGGTCTGAAGCGTAATCATTTGTATAATTTTACGCTCCTATCAGTTATTCTTCAAATAAAAACGGAGGGTAGCGTAAACGCGTACCCTCCGATACTGCTATTAAGTGTTCAGCCGAAACCTGCCTGCCTGGACGCTGCAGAATCCACAATTATCATCAAATTACCCTTCATAAAATCGTTTTGTGGAGGCCCAATAGCGCCAACCATTCCACCAATATCGCTCATTGGTTGTTGAACGATAGCCGCAACCATTGAAGCAGCACTGCCTTCGATCATCGAATCAACTGTCCCTGTTGTTATCGCTGTGGCCTGCATCACGCTTGTGCCAGCGAATACAACCGGAACCACCAGAAACATCAAACAGAGAAAGCACATCACCATTGTCATCACCATCGCTGCTTTTTTGACCATATATTTTGCCCTCCTTTCTTCCTTGGTCGGAGGAAATGTAAAAGAGCTAATCGCTCTTCTAGACAAATTATCAAAGATAATATTGTCTGTTTGATACTATTTTTAATTTAGCACAATCTTCGTAAAAATCAATAGTTTAATTGTTAATAACTTAATTTGCCGATTTCTCGCATTATCTGTTCAGTCATATTCTCCAAAGTCCCTGTCAAATGGAAAAGCGGTTTGCCTAAAATAACTTTTAATTTTTTAGTCCGAAATAATGTTTTTATGGAAAGGATTTTAAAATTACCAACAAAAACGGCCGGCACAATAATTGCTCCGGTTTGCTGAAATAAATAAACTGTTCCGCGTTTTCCCTGCTGGAGTTTTCCGTCAGAACTAAGTTTACCTTCAGGGAAAATACAAATTTTTGCCGAAGAATTTTTAAGAACTTTTATCGGCTCGGCTAATGATTTTTCCAAATCTCCTCCGCTTCTAACCACCTTAAGAGTGCCAGTTAAAAATAAAAAAATTGGAATTAAAATGTATTTCCAACTAAAATACCGAGCAATACATAAAAATCTGACCGGAAAAAAATCTCGCGGGCTAAATCCTTGTCTCGGCATAGCGGCCGCAAAAATCGGACCGTCTATGTAAGAACAATGCGGTCCGACCGCGAAAATAACCGGTTTTTTCTCTAAGCCAATAAGATTTTCCTGTCCTTGGATTTCGAAACGAGTAAAAAATCTTAAACCAAGAAAAATAGGCCAATAGATTAAAATTTGAAAAATTTTAGCAAGCATACGATTTATCTAAAATGTCCTTTCTTCTAAGGCGACTTTCAATTCCAAGGTTTTGCCGTTGCGGAGAATTTTTAAAGTAACCGTATCGCCGACGCTGTATTTTTTAATCAACATCGCCAACGAATGGTCTTGGTTAATTTTCTCGTTGTTAATTTCAATAATAATATCCTCCGCTTGCAATCCTACTTTGCTTGCCGGAGAATTTTGCATCACGGCCGCGCCGTCTTTGTCGCCGCGAACCAAAGCGCCGTTTTCAACGGATAATTTTTCTTTTTTCGCCATTTCAGAATCAATAATTAAATACCGCACCCCTAGATAAGGCGCTACTATTCTGCCTGTCCGCTGAACCGACTCAATGGCTTTTTTGGCCTGATTAATCGGAAGGGCAAAACCGATACTTTGAGCGCCGGAAACCATTGCCACATTAATGCCGATGACTTCGCCCTTGAGATTTAAAAGGGGTCCGCCCGAATTACCCGGATTAATAGCGGCATCGGTCTGAATAACATTTTCAATTCTTTCAACTGTTTCTCCGCCAGAAGCCGTAACTGTTCTTGATAACCCTGAAATTACGCCCGTTGAAACCGTATTCCGAAATTCTCCTAAAGCATTACCGATGGCGATGGCGGTTTGACCGAGTTTTATGGAATCGGAATTGCCTAATTTAACGAACGGCAAGTTATCAGCTTTGATTTTTATGAGTGCTAAATCAAGAACTGAATCTCTGGCTAAAACCTTGGCTTCGTATTTTTTGCCAACGCCGGTGAAAACCGTGTAAGACGCTTCAGTGTCGGCTACCACATGTTTGTTGGTGACAATCAAACCGTCTTTTGAAACAATAAATCCGCTGCCGCCGCCGACTTCCTGACGTTTTGTTCCCTTTTCACAAGGTTGACTCATTTCAAAATTCTGTCCGAAAAAATCTCGGAATTCCTGCGGCAAATTGCCGAAAGGGTCATACGGGCACTGCTCAATAACCGCAACGTCTTTGGAAATTATTATTGAAACAACAGTCGGCGAAGAATCCTCTACTGCTTTAATTACCGCTTGTTCATAATCAACGGTTGGAGCGTAAGGAATCGCTGGGGTTGGTGGCGATACTCTATCGTTTGCGTTTAAATTTTCCGACTGCGGCTCAGGCTGAACCAGTTGGAAAAATTTATTGAAAAAATCTTTAAAAAGATTCGCCTCAGCCGAAGGCGCGGAAATCAGCGAACCGGCAATACCTCCAATTAAAGCCACGATGGCAATAAAAATAATTGTTTTGTTTTTCATATGAAATAATTTTAACGTTTTCCGTCTACTCGTCAATTTCAACGGCAATTAAACCATCAAACTTTCCCGAAAATTAAACTCCGCCTTAAGTATTTCATCGCTTTTCTTTTTCGGCACCAAAAGATAACCTTGTGTTTTCGCCAAATCGTAAAGCTCTTTGGTAATTTTTACGTCATTAAGACAATAATTTTTTAATTCTTCTATTTTTCCGTCGCGATAAAGCTCGGATGCTTCCAAGCCGTGACCATTTTTGCCTTTGCCGATATTAACTCTTGCCAAAAGGTCTAAGCCAATTCGCTGGCCAAGCGATAATTCAATTTCGTCTAAAATATCAAAACGCGGCACCGAATAAATATCAAAATCAAAGTGTTTCTTCAAAACCGGAATATCAAAACGATTAATACTGAAACCGATTACCAAACCGGCGTTTTTAAACATTTCGCCAAATTCAACAAGTTGATATTCGTTAAAAGAAAAAAACTTGTCTTGAAGATAAGAATAAGCGCATACCAAAGAAACCTCTAAAGCGTTAAAATTATCCTGACCAACTTCGGCAAAAATATTTTTGGTCTCAATATCGATTACGATAGTGTCCTGTGTCATACGTGTCTATCCGCCACATTTGAAGCGGCGTAACTATCTGGTTTTGTCCTGGCTTCAAAATTATTTGCCCTTATCATTCCGACAACTTCTTGAATCATTGACTTGGTTTCACCATTTTCGCCAATGTCGGCGTGAATTTCAAAATCCCAGTTTATAGCTGATCCATTTTCGACGGAAAATTGCGGCGCTTCTTTTAAAATAGTTAAAATTTCTTTAGCTATTTCAATTGAAAATAAAACCTCTTTGATAATTCTGTCGCGAAGAGTATGAACTCCTGTTAATTCAACACGACGCCAGAAATAGCGGCCGCCGTTGCCGACCCGATGCACCACCACCGCGATAACAAAATCAGCGAGCGCGCCGTTATATCTTTCCGAATCGGTTCCAATAGTAATTTTATACCGCTTTTCTTTATCGGCCTCCATAAATCTGATTATTTCTCCAACAACCTGTTTGCTGTCTATCTTTAACCCGAACGAACTGTTAAATAAATTATCCATTATTCCCAAGATAACGCCTTAATTAATGATTGTCAATAATTTCTTTTTCTCTTTTTGTAAAACTCCCTTGCTTTCAGCTTCTATATTCAGTCGGATTACCAGCTCGGTGTTTGAGAGACGGATATTAAGCCACCAATCCTCAAACTCCATCGTGAGACCGTCTGTGTGTGAGATTTTCAACGCGTCTTTTCTGTAGTTTTTTTCAATTTTTTCCAATAATTCCCGCAACCTGACACCTGATGCTTGACGCTTAACGCTTATTTCTCCTGATTGATAATGTTGCGGCAATAAATCGACAAAATTAGCCAAACTATAAGGCAAACGCGAAACAGCGTTTATTATTTTAATAGCCGTCATAATTCCGGAATCAAAATAGAAATCTTTTCCGCCAGCCGCCAGAGGCGAGCCTCGCCTTCGGCGGGAGGCGGATCCGCCTTCGGCGGAAAAATAATAATGGCCGGAATGCTCGGCGGCAAATTCTATGTCTTTTTTCCGCATCATTTTCTTTATAAAATAATGGCCTGTCCGCGTTTCAATAATATTCATTTTTGGCGCGAACCAATAAAATGGTCTTTTTCCTTCGGCGACATCAACGAGATAAGGCGGCTTAAATCCTCCTTTGAGCATTAAAAGATAAGCGATTATATCGGAATCCACCTGTCTGCCGAGATTATCAACAAAAAATGCTCTATCGCCGTCAGCGTCAAAAATAACGCCGAAGTCGGCTTTGTATTTATAAATTGCTGATTGCAAATTGATAATTGCTCCTTTTTTCAGCGGGTCAGGCCCGTGAGCCGGAAAATTGCCGTCTGGGTTTCCGTTGATAATTTTCAATTTTAAATTTTCAATTTTCAATTGACGAACAATTAAACCGGCGGTGCCGTTTGAACAATCAAAAACTATTTTGAGTGGTTTTGCCGGCTTTAAAAATTTTTTAAGAAAATTTACGTAAATTTTTATATAATTCATATTAACTTTAAAATTTCTTTGCCGCTAATCGGCACGGCATTTCTACCAACCACTTTCAATCCATTATAGTTTTTCGGATTATGACTGGCTGTTATCATTATCCCGCCATCGGCGTTTAGTTTATTAACCAAAAAATAAAACATTGGCGTTGTTGTCATTCCGACCGGAATAGTTTTTACCTGCCTGCCGGCAGGCAGGGCTTTTAAGTTTTTTCCGCCTAAGGCGGATCCGCCTCTGGCGGAAGCTTTTAGTGATTTAAGAACGATTTTGTATAAACTTGACGAACTTAATCGAGCGTCGTGGCCGATTACAATTTTAGGTTTTGGGTTTTGCCGCCTCTGGCGAGCCTCGCCTCTGGCGGGGGTTTTGGGTTTTGGGTTAATAAAATAACGTCCAAGAAAACGGCTGATTTTCTCAACCACTTCCTCATTTATTTCAAGCGGGTATTTGCCCCGAATATCGTAGGCGCGAAAAATTTTAGGATTCATCGTAAATAAATTATATCATAAATCCCGCACCTTCCCAGAATACCCCGCGGGGTTTGATACTCCGTGGGAAGGTGCGGGATAAAAACAAAAAACCGCCGAAAGGCGGTCGCGGAAACTACTTAAATACCTTGCCTGAAAGTTTTTCCGCCTCCTTAATAAAAAATTCCTGCCACAGTTTTTCATCAAGTTTTTCCAACATTTGAGGATAATCTTTCAGTTCTTTCGCCTTTACATATTGAGCGCCGAGCTGGACGGGATCAATATGGTTATCAAATTTTATTTGAGCCTTATCAACCAAAGAATTAATTGTTAATGTCGGATTATCTTTTAGAATCAAATAAAGATCGATAAAATCGCGGGAACGCGGATTTTGATAAATTGTAAATATCTTATTTGTAGCGATATCAATAAGACTGTCTATAAAAAGCTCGCCGATTTTCTGTTTCCGCTCTATGCGAGTAAAAGGAAAATAAGTAAATTCCGTCTTTATCACGCCAGTATCGGTGTAAAGAAAAAATAAATTCCTATTGAAGCTTTGCTGGTATTCTACCTTCTTGACGCCGGCGGCAGTTTGAATTTTCTTTAAAATAACCGAAACACTTTGCGGATCAAATTCTTGTTCGGAGAAAAAATCCAAATCTTCAGATAATCGGTGGTGGAGATAAAACTCTGCAAGCGCCGTGCCGCCAGTTAAATAGAAATAGGCGCAGATTGACTTCTCTTCAGAGAGAAGTTTTAGAAGTTTTTTCTGATTCTCAGAGAGAATTGAAGATTGATTTATTCTCATACAAAGAGAGATAAAAATTTTCTTTTAAAAGGGTCTATATTCACTGTGTCCCAATACTTTTGTAATTCATTAATATCAATTTTTTCTTCTCCTAATCCAAAATTAATAAGCTGCTCAAGGCGCCAAATAGAAAATTTTTCCGGATTTTTTCGCAACTCCGAAATATCAGTAGACCAATTTTTCATAGTTTAATTATATCACAAAAATCAGATAATCACAAACTCAAAATTTTATAATCGTCAAACTCAACGTCCATAAAGTCGGTGCGGATGCCGGCGTAGCCTTAAAATTTTTATTTATAAATATCCTTTGTTTAAAAAAATTTGTTTTAAAAAATCTTTTTTATCGGTAAAAATAAATTTCGGCTCATTTTGATATTTTTTAATGATTTTTTTTATAAAAGACCCTTTATATTCTCCTTCGGGATCTTTTAAAATAAGAAAGACAAGCTCTTTAAGAGTTCTTGTTTCTTCTTTTAACGCTTTGACTTCTTTATAAATTTTTTCCGCAGTTTGAATAGACATAATTTAATACTATATCAAGAATTAAAAATCGTCAATATCTTCTAAAACTTCACGATTTTATAATCGTCAAACTCAACGTCCATAAAGTCGGTGCGGATGCCGGCGTTTGAAGCATTTCTGTTGGAACTCGCGCTCATATTTAATTCCGTAATTTTGGAAACAGTTTCTTCGTTTATTTCGTTCGGGTATTTGCCCCGAATATCATAGGCGCGGAAGATATTGTTGTCCATTGATTGAATTTTAACCTATTTTAGTGTTTAATTAAAGAAAATGTCGCGCTCAAAAAAGAAAAAATTTCAAAACAAAAAACTTTCTGAAAAATTAGGAACCGAGACAGAGGACTCGCGGCTTCATCCGGAAACCAAAAAAAGCGTCTGGGCGATTGTGTTTTTGGGAATCGCGGTGATTTTTATTTTGGCCAGTTTTCAAAACGCCGGACCGGTCGGCAACTTTATTTACAAAATTTTTGAAAATTTGTTCGGATGGGGATATTATCTTTTACCGACTATATTTTTGATAATGGCAGGCGTTTTTTTAGCTTCGGAACGACGCAAGATTTATCAAATCACATTTATTGGAGCGGTTCTTTTCGTTCTTTCCGGGCTGGGATTGATTGATATAATTTCCCAGAACAAAGGCGGGATAATCGGCAATATTATCGGGTCTTTAGAAACCCCTTTCGGCTATACCGCTTCTATTGTGATTATTTCCACCATTCTCGTTGCTTCGCTCCTTATTACTCTTAATCTTCCAATCAAAATCAGAAAACTAATAAAATCAGAAGAAAAAGACGAAGAAACCGAACCACTGAAAGTAAGCGGAGTCAACGCTAAGGAGGAAGAAGTAAAAATCCCGGAAGAAAAAGAAACTATTAAGGAAAAGGTCTCAGCGGCTATCGGGTTAAAACCCAAACAACTGAAAACTGAAAACTTTAGGCCTAAAACCGACTATATATTCCCTCCATTAGACCTTCTTAAATCGTCCATTGAAAAGCCAACATCCGGCGATTTAAGAGCGAACGCCAATATTATCAAAAGAACTTTGGAAAGCTTTGGTATCCCAGTTGAAATGGGAGAAATAAATATCGGGCCCAAAGTTACCCGCTTCACTCTCAAGCCCGCCGAAGGCGTTAAATTATCAAAAATTCTGGCGCTAAATCAGGATTTGGCTTTGGCTCTGGCGGCGCACCCGATTAGAATTGAAGCGCCGATTCCCGGGAAATCGCTTGTTGGAATTGAAGTGCCGAATAAGGCCGCGGCTCTTGTCCGGCTCGGCAGTTTAATGGCTTATCCGGAATTCGTTGATTCCGGATTATTGGGCTTTGTTCTCGGAAGAGATGTCAGCGGCGAACCGATTTTCGCCAATATTGATAAAATGCCCCATCTTTTGATTGCCGGTAGCACCGGTTCCGGAAAATCAATATCCTTACACTCGCTCATTATTTCTCTTCTTTATAAAAATTCTCCTGAAACGTTAAAGCTCGCATTGATTGACCCGAAACGGGTGGAGCTTTCCATTTACGAAGGCATTCCTCATTTAGTCGCGCCAGTGGTTACTGAAACAAAAAAAGCGATCGGCGTCTTTAAGTGGGCGATTCAGGAAATGGAACGGCGCTATGAAATGCTTTTAGGAGCCGGCTGCCGCGACATCAGCGCGTACAATAAAAAATTTCCCGATGAATCACTTCCTTATTTATTATTGGTAATTGACGAACTTGCCGACTTGATGACAAGTTATGGCCGAGAAGTTGAGGGTTCTATCGTACGCTTGGCGCAAATGGCTCGGGCTACAGGACTCCATTTAATCGTTTCCACTCAACGGCCTTCTGTGGAAATAATCACCGGACTAATTAAAGCCAACATCACTTCAAGAATCGCCCTTCAAGTCCCAAGCCAAGTTGACTCAAGAACGATTCTTGACACATCTGGAGCTGAAAAATTGCTCGGCGGTGGCGACATGCTTTTCATCTCTTCGGACTTTTCAAAACCGAAAAGAATTCAAGGCGCTTATCTTTCCGAGGAGGAAATAAATAAAGTCGTTAATTTTATAAAAGAAAATAACAAAGAAATTGAGTCAGAAGAAATATTGCAATTCCCCGTTAACAATGGAGAAAACGGAGAAAATAATCATCTTGCTTTTGACGATTATATTAAAAGCGACGATGAAGACGAACTGCTTGACGATGCGCTGAATATAGTAAAAGAGGCCAAAAAGGCATCCGCTTCCCTACTACAACGCCGATTGAAAATCGGCTATGCCCGAGCCGCCCGACTTCTTGATATAATGGAGGCCAAAGGATTAATCGGTCCAGGCGACGGAGCCAAACCAAGAGAAGTGTATATAGAATAAAATTTCTAATTTCTAATGAACAACGACCAGCCGAAAAATTTAACAGAGACGTTTCAAGAAGCGCTGGGTCTTCGCGGTTTGAATACTGAAAAATTAGCCGAACTAACTAATGTTCCTGAAATGTATATTTTGGCTCTTCGCGACGCTAATTTTGAAAAACTTCCGTCCGCTCCTTACGTCCGTGGCTATTTGATGAAAATCGCCGAAATTTTAAGAATTGACGGCGAAATGCTTTGGCAAACGTATAAAAACGAAAATATCAAAACCTCCGGCGCGAAAGACAAACTCCCTTCCAATCGTTTTTTAATAAAGCCGTTGAAAAAAAAGATTTTCATTTTTGGTTTTATCGCGATTTTTGTTATAATTTATTTAATCTGGCAATCTGATAATTTTTTGGGAACGCCTAAAATTGAGATTATTAATCCAGCTTTTCCGACTGTTATCGTGAATGAACCAAATATGAAACTAAGCGGAGAAACCGACACTCAAAATAAATTGACAATAAACAATGAAGAAATTTTTATCGGAAAAGACGGTCGATTTGAAAAAGAAATTTCTCTCCAGCCGGGCATCAATATTATTGAATTTAAAGCCAAAAAATTATTAGGCAAAGAAACAAAAGTCGTAAGACAAATAATGTACCAACCGTAGCAATCACAGAACTTAGGATTTAGAATATAGGATTTAGGGAATAACCACCCCCTAAATTCTAACTCCTAAATTCTAAATTCTTGTCACATATTATGACCAAACAAAAAGACGTTGAATCAAAACAAGATATTGATAAATTATTAGAATCGTTGCAGGAAAAATTCGGCGAGGGCGCGATAATGAAATTGGGCGATATAAAAAAAGTTGACGTGGCGGCGATTTCCACCGGTTCGTTTTCGCTTGACTTAGCTTTGGGAGTCGGAGGTTTTCCGCGCGGAAGAATAGTTGAAGTATTTGGCCCGGAAATGTCCGGAAAAAGCACTTTAGCGCTTCACGCCATTGCCGAAATCCAAAAACAAAACGGCAAAGCCGCTTATATCGACGCGGAACACGCCCTTGATCCGGAATACGCTAAAAAATTAGGCGTAAAAATCAACGACCTTTTAATTTCCCAGCCGGACAGCGGAGAAGAAGCGTTAAATATCGTGGAAAATCTGGTGCGTTCGGGAATGATTGACGTTATCGTGGTTGATTCGGTCGCGGCTCTTACTCCTCGAGCGGAAATTGAAGGAGAAATGGGCGCGCAATTCATCGGCTTGCAAGCCAGAATGATGAGCCAGGCCTTAAGAAAACTTACGGCTATTACCGACAAAAATAATGTCTTAATAATATTTATCAACCAATTACGGGAAAAAATCGGAATGATGGGTTATGGCGAACCGACAACTACTCCGGGTGGCAGAGCGCTTAAATTTTATGCTTCAGTCAGAATTGATTTACGCAGAATCGCCCAAATAAAAAAAGGCGAAGATGTGGTTGGAAACCGCACTCGCGCGAAAGTTGTTAAAAATAAAGTTGCCCCGCCTTTTAAAATTGTGGAATTTGATATTATTTACGGCGAAGGCATTTCTTACGAAGGCGATATTCTGAATACGGCTCTTAAATACGGCGTTGTAACAAAATCCGGGAATACTTATAGTTTCGAGGGAGAAAAAATCGGCGTTGGAATGGAAGCGGCGAGAGAAAAATTAAAAGAAGATAAAAAACTCCTTGGTGAAATAAAGAAAAAGGTCTTGACGGTTTTGAAAATTTAAATTACTCTTTAATTAGTCATTTAGAATAAATTTATAAAGGAGGTAGGGATGATTACTTTTTTGATAAAAATCATTTGCTGGCCGTTTGGTATTCTTCGCGCTTTGCTTTTTTGCTGTTTTGAATTAATTGAACGAGGGATATCAGAATTTTTCTGGCAGTATGACAAGTTGGATCTTGGCAACAAGCTGATGAGAAAACTATTTAGAAGGGGATTTTAAACCCCTTCTTTTTTACAAATTTTACAAATATGGCAGAAAAATTACTAAACCAATAATCGCGGCACCGATACTGACAACCAAAACAACTGCCGCCATTAGGTCTTTAATTATTTTTACTTGTCCGTTGGGAAACGGATGAATAAAATCCAAAAGCCGCTCAATAATGGAATTAATAAGCTCTAAAATCAGGACAGAAAAAATCATCAATAGAAGCGCTACCTTTTTAATTCGCGAAGTTGGAAAATAAAACATCGTTGCCACCACTAAAAAAGCGGTAATAAACATTATTTTAAAACTTCTTTCCTCCAATAAGGTATCTTTAAGACCACTAAAAGCGGCTATAAAACTATTTTTTAATTTTCGCATAATTTATAAAAATTCTCAAAAAGTTTGGCTACCAGTATTGGGCCGGTGCCGCCGGGGGTTGGAGTGTAAAAATCAGCTTTTAGCTTTGAGTTTTTAGCTTTTAGAGACTCAACATCGAAATCACCGTGAATTTTTCCGTTTTCATCAATAAAATAACCAAAATCAATTATTCCTGCGTCGTCTTTTAACATCTCCGGTTTTATAATTCCGGCTTGACCAACGCCAGAAATAACTAAGTCAAAGTTTTTTAACTCCAATAAATCGCTCCCCTTTCCAAAAATCGCTAATTCTTTCACTTTATCCATCAGCCAAACCGCAATCGGTTTGCCGATTAAAAAACCCGCGCCGACAACGGCTACTTTTTTAGAATTTAGAATATAGGATTGAGAATTTAGGGAATTTAAGATTTCTTCTACTGTTGCTACCGCTGGTGGTAGCACGAAATTTCTATTGTTATAAAAAGCCCCCAACGCTCGCTCGCCTAAAACATCAACGTCTTTTTCGCGAGGAATAACGTTGAGAATATAATGCTTATTAATATGTTCCGGCAACGGCAACTGAACAATCACTCCCCCGACTCTTTTTAATAAAGCGATTTTGCCGGCTTCTTTTCTTAAATCGTCGTTTTTGATTCCGCCAGCTGGCGGATTCGGAAATTTGTAAATTCTAAAATCAACGCCCAATTCCTTGGCGACTTTTTCTTTTTGTTTTAAAAAACTTGAAGACGCCGGATTTTCTCCGACCAAAATTACCGCCAAGAATTTTTTAGGAATTTGTTGCTGTTTTAAATTATCAATAATTTTTTTGGCTATTTCGGCGCCGGAAATTTTTTGCATAATTTTTCAACTTCTTTTTTGATTAATGCCGAATTTCCGTTTTTAATTAAAATCCTGAAAATCCAATCTGCGATTTGACGCATTTCTTTTTCTTTCATTCCGCGAGTAGTTAGAGCTGGAGTGCCGAGCCGCAATCCTGAAGGCCTGAAAGGACTGGCGTCGCCGGGCACTGAATTTCGGTTAGCTAAAATGCCGGCTGTTTCCAGTTTCTTCTCCGCTTCAAAACCATTGCCTCCAAGATTGATTAATATTAAATGATTGTCAGTGCCTCCGGCGACTAAATCAAAGCCGTATTTTTTTAATGATTTTGCCAACGCTTGAGCATTTTTAATAACTTGTTTCTGATATTTTTTAAATGACTGCTTTTTTGTTTCAAAAAACATTTCCGCGATGGCGGCAATCGTATTATTGTGAGGCCCGCCTTGCATGCCCGGAAAAACCGCTCTGTCAATTTTATCAGCTAATTCTCTTTTACAAAAAATTATCGCGGCTCGCGGACCGCGTAAAATTTTATGAGTCGTTGTCATCACCACATCACTGTAAGGAAACGGAGACTGATGAAGTCCGGCGACAACCAAACCAGAAATATGCGAAATATCAACCATATGATAAGCCCCGACTTTTTTAGCTATTTCGCCGAATTTTTTGAAATCAATTTTTCGCGGGTAAGCGGTCGCGCCGGAAACGATAATTTTCGGCTTATGTTTTTTCGCCAATCGCTCAACTTCTTTGTAGTCAATCAATCCGGTCTTTTTATCAACTCCGTATTGAATCGTTTTATAAACGACGCCGGAAAAATTCACTTTATGGCCGTGCGTTAAATGCCCGCCGTTGGTCAATTCCATTCCCATTAAAACATCTCCGAAATTGAGTAAGGCAAAATAAATTTCCAGATTAGCCGGCGAGCCGGAATACGGCTGGACATTTACTGACCAGCTTTTAGCTTTTAGCTTAAAAGCTTTTAGAGCGCGCTCTTGCGCCAAATTCTCAATCTCATCGTAATATTGGTTTCCGGGATAATAACGCCTGCCTTCCGCTGCGTATCCTTCGGAATATTTATTCATCAACGGAGAACCGACGATTTTTAAAATTTCCGGAGAAGCGAAATTTTCCGAAGCGATTAAATTAATCGTTTTTTGCTGACGATTGATTTCTTTTTTAATTAAATTATTCAAAATTTTATCTTTCACTGAATTTATCATAATGAAAATCCGTCAAAAATCAAACATAACGACAACAAAAAGAGTCCCGTCGGGACTCTTTTTGTTGCTTTTTTCGCCTGTGGCGAAAAATTTATTCGGTTCCTCTTTTGAGTTTTTCCATCAAGGAAGCTGCGTAGTCCTTTCCGCCTAAACCGAAAGCAATACCGCCGGCCAAAGCGATCATCGCGATTAAGCCGGTAATTAATGTGTTAATAATAGTAACGGCAATACCAAGCTGAGTTAAAGCGGTAAGAAGACCGAAAACTACTACTGACCACCAAGTAAGGGTTCCCAAAAATTTTGAGGCATGTAATTTAGAAGCAGTTACTGAAGCCGTAACTAACGACCTCAAGAAACTCCCAAGCACCACTGTCGCCAACATTATCAAGACGGCGATAATAATATTCGGAATATAAAGCAAAACATCGCTCAAAAAACCTGAAAGCGCCCAAAATCCTAAAATATCAGAAGCCGCCAAAATAAAGGCGAATACTAAAAACCAATAAATTAAACGTCCCAAAAATCTACCAGTGTTTATCTGGAGACCGGCTCGTTCAAAATACGGGCTCAAACGAATCTTTCTAAGAAGCGCGTCGATTTTAACAGCGCTAATCAATCGTTCAACTAAAGAACCCAATGCTGTCGCTACCACCAAACCAATAATAATTATTATTAATGCTCCGATGAGCGACGGCAAAAAACCAGCTACTGTCCCCCAAAGATTTTGGAGCGAGCTTACAACTATGTCTGTCCAATTTTGAATTGTCATAATATTTAACTATATTCTCGCGAAATTTCGCGATAAGCTATCATATTCGACCTTTTAAAATTATTCTTTCTAACTCTATAATTATAACGCAAAATCAAAAAAAACGCATTTACAACTGTGGATAACTGTGGGCGCAGGAGGGATCGGACCTCCGACCTCTTCGATGTCAACGAAACGCTCTACCACTGAGCTATGCGCCCAAATATGGGCAGTGTAGGAATCGAACCTACGACCTTCTCGGTGTAAACGAGACATTCTGCCATTGAACTAACTGCCCCTATATTTCTTTTTTTATATCTTTTTTAAGTGTCCTTCTTAAGGCGTCTTCAAAAACAATAATAACTAAAATAAAAACAGAAATAAAGATGGCTGCGGTTTTTATGTCTTGATGGAGAATATTGGTTTTATGGGCGAAAATATAACCCAAAGAAACAAAAGTAATTGACCAAATCAAAGAAGCCGGAACGCTGTATGATAATAATTTTTTAAACGGAGTTTTCATATAGCCGCTGGCGACTAAAACCACTCTGTTTAAATTCCAAACGAATTTTGAAATAAAAATATAAAGGCCATTTCCTCTTTTTAACGATTCAAGAAAACCGATAATTTTCTCCAATTTAAAAAACAGAAACTTTCCTTTCGGGGCCGCGTTTCCTCCGAAACGAGCCGCTATTTTTCTGCCGATGCCCCAATAAATCAAATCGTGAATCACGGCGGCTATAAAAGAGAAAAAAATTATGTCAAAAAAATCAAGATAGCCGTTACGGCTTAAAACGCCGGCTAAAACAAGAACAATTTCTCCTTCAATCAAAATACCGATGAAAATAATCAAATAAGCGAGTATTCGATGGGTTTCGGAAAAATCCATTAAAAATGATTGCATATTTTGTTTCTCCTTTTTATTTCTCCGCTTTTATTTTATTCAAAATCTTTTTCACTTTTTCCAAACTGTCATCGTCAAGAATAGAGATAGGGGAAGCGTTCTTATTTATTTTTTTCAGGATGGCAATTTTCTTCTTTATTTCTTCACGGGAAAACATATCGCTCTTGCTTAAAAATACATATTCGGTTTTTTCAATAAGTTCCTTACTGTATGTCCCAAGCTCATTTTTAATTATTTTATAGTCCTTTGTAAGATTTTCCGATTCCGCGGAAATTAAATGAAAAAGAATTTTCACGCGTTCAATGTGGCGAAGAAATTTTACTCCTAAGCCCTTGCCGACTGACGCACCTTCAATCAATCCGGGAATATCCGCGAGGATAAGTTCGTAATATGTTCCCAAATTCGGCTCCAAAGTGGTAAAAGGATAATTCGCAACCCTACTTTTCGCTTCCGTAAGTTCGTTTAATAAACTGGATTTCCCCGCGTTAGGCAAACCGATAAGACCCACATCCGCGATAAGTTTAAGTTCAAGCTTCAAAGTAAAATGTTCGCCTGGGAGACCAGTTTGAAATTGTTTTGGAGAAGTATTTTTTGAAGAGCGAAAATGAAAATTTCCTTTTCCTCCGATTCCGCCCTTCGCGATAAGAATTTTTTCGTTGATTTTTAATATCTCTCCAGTTTCATTCGTTTCAATTTTGCGGATTATCGTTCCAACCGGAACTTTTAATATAAGGTCTCCTCCGTCAGGACCATCATTAAATTGGTCTCTTCCGTTTACGCCGTCCTTTGCTTTGATTTCTTTTTTATATCTGAATTGACCCAAAGCGCTTAAGTCGGAAACGCCTTCAAAATAAATACTGCCGCCTTTGCCGCCACTTCCGCCGGTCGGTCCCAAGCTCATCATATTTTTATTAAAAGACACGGCGCCTTTTCCGCCGTTTCCGGCGCTTACTTTAATTGTTACGTCGTCGATTAACATAATTATTGTCGATTTCCCTCATAAGGCAAAGGCAATAACTCCTTAAAAGAAGTTCTTATAATTATATCTTTTGAGCTGTTTGAACAAATAATAGGAATATCTTTGTTATTGATTATTAAAAACTCTTCCATAAATTGTCTGCATACGCCGCATGGCATTATTGGATTTTCTATAACGCCATCGCTATCCGTGCCTATTATAGCCATTGCTATTATATCTCTGTGGCCGATTGAATTTGCCGCGGCGAGAGCGACTCTTTCCGCGCATAAATTAACCGTTGAAGAAGCGTTAGCCATGCTTGAACCAATAACAATTTCTCCGGAACTTATACGCGCGGAAGCGCCGACCTTCGTTTGACTGCCATAAGGATTATACGCGTTGGCTAAAACTCTTTCGGCGGCGTCAATTAACTCCTTTTCGTCTTTGCTTAAATCAAGATATTTTATATTCATAAGATTATTTTCAATGTCGCCTTTTATCTCCACTGGTCGTCCGCGAGGCGAACCAAAACTCTTTGACTTTTCCTTTCTGGTGCGTGCGGAGGGGATCGAACCCCCGACCATTCGGATATAAGCCGAACGCTCTACCACTGAGCTACGCACGCCCGCTATAATATATTATATATTTACCATCTTAAACCCGAAGTTTTTAATCAGGTTGTCAAATTCGTCTTTTTCTATGGTTTCTTCTTTGATTAATTTTTCAGCAAGGGCTTTTAACGCTTTTTTACGGCTAATGAGAATTTTTTTGGCGGCCTGAAACGCCTTATCAACTATTTCTTTAACTTCGTTGTCTATTTCCGCGGCGATTTTCTCGGAATAATTTTTTCCAGTGGCAATTTCCCGTCCAAGAAAAATCATCTCCTGAGTGTCGCCGAAAGCGATTGGCCCAAGTTTTTCGCTCATCCCAAATTTAGTTACAAGTTTGCGCGTCAATTCAGATGCTTCTTTTATGTCGTTGGAAGCGCCAGTGCTTATATCTCCAAATGTTAATTGCTCTGAAACATAACCGCCGAACATTACCGCCAAGTCAGCCAAAAATTGCGACTTAGTCCGCAAATGCGTTTCTTCAATCGGAAGTTTTAAAGTATAACCGCCGGCTCTGCCGCGCGCCACAACGGAAATTTTCTGAACCGGGTCTGCGTTTTTCAAACTCGCAGCAACCAAAGCGTGTCCGGCTTCATGATAAGCGATAATTTCTTTTTCTTTTATTGATATGGCTCTGCTTCTGCGTTCAGGACCTAAAATAACTTTTTCAATGGAATCAAAAATATCCTGCTGGTTGATTAACAGCTGATTTTTCCTCGCCGCGAAAATCGCCGCTTCATTCATTAAATTAGCCAAATCAGCTCCGGAAAATCCAGGTGTCCGCACAGCCACTTTGCGTAAATCAATTTCTTTGGATAAAATTTTTTCTTTGCTATGAATTTTTAGAATCGCTTCGCGGTCATTGATGTCGGGCAGGTCAAGAATAACGCGGCGGTCAAAACGACCTGGCCTTAACAATGCCTGGTCTAAAACATCGGGTCTATTAGTAGCCGCCATTACTATAACTTTTGTCTCCCGGTCAAATCCGTCCATTTCCACTAAAATTTGATTTAAAGTTTGTTCTCTTTCGTCGTGGCCGCCGCCCAAGCCGGCTCCCCGCTCTCTGCCGATAGCGTCAATCTCATCAATAAAAATTATTGAAGGAGACGCTTTTTTGGCGGTCTGAAACAAATCTCTAACTCGGGAAGCTCCAACGCCCACAAACATTTCAACAAATTCAGAACCGGAAATATGGAAAAACGGCACACTGGCTTCGCCGGCAACCGCGCGAGCCAATAAAGTTTTTCCGGTCCCCGGAAGTCCTAATAATAAAACTCCTCTCGGAATTCTCGCCCCTAAATCAAGATATTTTTTTGGACGCTTCAAAAAATCAACAACTTCTAAAAGTTCTTCTTTAGTTTCTTTGAGACCTGCCACATCATTAAATGTAACCCTGTCTTTAAAAGCGGAAAAAAGCCGTATATTGGCTTTGCCGAAACTAAACGCCTGACCCATACCGCTCCGCGCCTGCTTAAACATAAGCCAGAAAAATACGCCGATAATTAAAAGCGGAAGAATTGTCGGCAAAAGAATGCTCATCCAAAAACGAAAACCGGATTCTTCTTTCACTTCTAGTGAAATTTTTTGAAGAGCAACAGGGTCAACGCCGTAATTTCTCAATGTCTCGGTTAGGCCGGCTTCTGTTTCTTTTTTAGAAACAGCTTTTCCGCCGTCTTTCAATTCAATTTCCAGATTATTCCCGTTAATTAAAATTTTGGTTATTTCTTGATTGTTAATTTTCGTTGCCAGCTGGTCAATACCCAAGACCTGCGGTTTTTGCTGTTCGCTGTAAAAAGCGGAAAAAATAAACGCCACCATCAAAAGCGTCATAATCGCCCAGAAAATATTTTTGGATAAAGTTTTCATATTTTTTTACTAATTTACGAATTAAATACGAATATACGAATATATTATATAGTAATACATATTGGTGTCAATTTTTTAAAATAAATAAAAATGGAGCATCTCCGAAGAGATGCTCCATACAACAGGAAAGACGCTTTCGCAGGGAAGCGAAAAATCTTTCTTTTTACGAGGCGGGTTAGACATCGCAACTACGTCGCGCTCTCATGAGATAACTGCAGCGCACCCGACGTAGATTTAAAATCTATAAGTCATAGCAGGGACGAGAGGGATAGTCTGTATATCGACTGTTAATCCCGGTATGGATTCGCCTATACTAAAAGCCAAATCCGAAACAACTTCCGGACAACACGGATCACCCGGCGTAATTGTGATTCCGCCTTCAGAATTTCTACGCATTCTGCTGCCGGTGTCTTTTAAAAGAGAACGGAGATCACGCATTGTGCCCTTTGGCGTTTCTGGAAAAATAATTTCGTAAAAAACTTTTACTCTTTTTTTTGTTTTAACTTTTTTTGCTTCATTTACGTAACCGGACATATCGTTCCGCCTTTCTTTTTTATTAAAATTAATAAAAAATTCAATTTTCTCATTTTTATTTTTACATCATTTTCCCCTCCTCTCTTTTATCAAAAAGTTAAAGAACGTTGGTTTTTCGCCGCGATTACTGACTATCCACCTCCTTTCTTATTTTCTAATGCAATACCGCGAAAGAAACACTATTAGTTAGTATAGAGCAAAAATAATAAAACGTCAAGCTACGCGCGCCAAACGTTAAATATTTATTTCTTCAATTTAAGAGTAATTCTTTTTTCTTCCATCTTTACCGCTTCAATGATAAATTTATAACTCTTTCCGATTTCCAATTGTTTTTTCATTTCTTCGTCTCCGCCAAATTCGGAAATATGAATCAAGCCCTGAATTTCCGAATCAATATCAATAAGAGCGCCGAACGGGTTGAATTTATTAATCGCTCCGCTGATTTCTTGTCCGGCTTTGTATTTCTCTCCAACTTTCTCCCAAGGGTCGGGCTTAAGGGCTTTTAATGAAAGCGAAACTCGTCCTTCTTTGATTTCAGTAATTTTCGCTTTGATTCTCTCGCCAACTTCCACTATTTCTTTCGGATTTTCAATAAGCCGATGGTCAAGCTCCGAGATGTGAATCATTCCTTCAATCGTCTCATTATCGACAAATTTCATAAATACGCCGAAATCTGCCACCCCGGAAACGACACCCTCAACAACATCCCCCGCCTTATATTGATTAAGAAGTTCTTTAATATTTTCTTCCGCCGCTTCCCGTTCGGAAATAATCAATTTATTATTGCGAGGAATAAAATCAATGACTTTTACCGCCAGTTCTTCTCCGACTAATTTCCGCAATTCTTCCAAAATTTTACTCCGCTCGCCTTCGTTAACTCTCGGATAATGTTCGCTAGCCAACTGAGAAACAGGCAAAAACGCCTTGAAATCGTTGACCTTAGCAACCAAACCTCCGCTGTTGGCGCCGATGATTTTTACTACGGTTATCTCGCCGGAATCTTTTAAGTTTTTTATTTCTTGCCAATCCTTTTGTTGTCGGGCGCCGGCCAATGAAAGTTCGATGTAGCCGTCTTCATTTTCCGAACCAACGACTTTGGCGCTGATTAAATCCCCCGACTTTAAATTTTTTACTATGTCTTTCGCGTTTAAAAATTCCGCTCCATAAACAATTCCGGTGCCGAATTTCCCTAAATCAAAATAACAGGCCTTTCTGCCTCTATCTAAAAATTTCGCCTCAATCAATTCTCCTTCTTTAAGAAAAGAAACGAGGTCCGGCTCAAGCTTCATCAACTGTCCAAGCGCGGAAAGAGGTTTTTTATTTATTATTGCTAACATAGAAATAAATATTAACTTAACCTTGTTTGAAAATCAAGAGGAGATAAGTTATAATTAAATTAAATCTAAATTTCAAAATGGTCATTACTTTCTACGGCGAAAATTGTTTTAAAATACAGAGCGGCGATACAACTATTCTAATCGACCCTTTTTCCGACCAAATAGGATTGACTTCTCCGCGCTTGAAGCCGGACATTCTCGTCAAAACACTAACTTCGTTTCCTGTAGTTTTATCTCCCGCCTATTCTGCTCGACAAATTATCGGGCCTGGAGAATATAATTTGAAAGATATTGATATTGTCGGTTTTGAATTACTTAAAGAATCTACGGAAAAATTTATAAAAACGATTTATTTAATGAAAATAGAAAACATTAAAGTCGGGTTTTTAGGTCATCTAGCCGGAATACTCGAACCGGAAATTTTAGAACGTTTCGAAGAAATAGACATATTATTTATCCCGGCCGGCGGCTCGCCTTTTATCGAACAAAAATCAGCCGTAAAACTGATAAAACAGCTTGAACCGAAAATCGTCATCCCGTGTCTCTTTAAAATTCCAGGCCTTAAAAGACGCGCCGATGACGTAAAAGAATTTATTGAAGAATTCAATCACCAAAAACCCGTTCCTCAAGAAAAACTGACTATTAAAAAGAAGGACTTGGAGGGCATTAAAAAAACGGAAATTGTGGTACTAAAGATTTAAAATTTAACTTAAATAATGTGGCAATCTATTAAAAATTTTACAACCCGTCTCCAAAATTCCGATGACACGATTAAAAAGCGCTGGCTAATCGGAGTTAGCGCAATAACTATGATTTTTGTAATCGGCGGATGGATGATTTATTTAAATTACACTATTGAAAAAATGGGCGCTGTTGAAAATGAAATTGCTCACTCAACGAGTTTTTGGCAAGTTTTTAAAACCGGCCTACTAATCACCACTCAATCAATAAAAAACGGAACGCAAAATTTAATTTCCGATATTGTGGATAAGATAAAAAGCAAGAATACGATTATAATGGAAAAATAAAGGGCTTTCTATAAATTTTCGAGCCGATAGGCAATGAAAATTTATCTAGAAAACCTTTACCCCGCCCCATTTGTGGCAGAGATGTCAGATAGCGCCCAGTCAGAGCCGCAAGGCGGCTTCCGCCTCTGATTGAGCCAAAGGAAATCTGTGCTACAAATGGGGCGGGGTGCTCAAATTTATGGTAAAATTTTCTCGCTATGCTCAAAAATTTAAATAAAATTGGCAAAATAGAAAAAAGGGAAATCACTGCTGAGTTGCAGGAATCTTATCTTGATTACGCGATGTCTGTAATTATTTCCCGCGCCCTGCCGGATGTCCGAGACGGATTAAAACCGGTCCATCGCCGAATTTTGTGGGCCGCTTGGGAAGAAGGGCTGACGCATAACGCGAAATTCAGGAAGTCGGCGAACATAGTCGGTCAGGTTATGGCGCGTTATCATCCGCACGGCGACTCCGCAATTTATGATTCTTTGGCAAGAATGGCCCAGGACTTTTCATTAAGATATCCGTTAATTCAAGGTCAAGGCAATTGGGGTTCCATTGACGGAGACGCTCCCGCGGCAATGCGATATACGGAAGCGCGCCTTGCAAAAATATCCGACGAATTATTAACCGACGTTGAAAAAGAAACAGTTGATTGGAATCCGAATTATGACGGAAGCCATCGCGAACCGAAAGTTCTGCCGGCAAAACTCCCTAATCTTTTAATAAACGGCTCAATGGGCATCGCTGTAGGAATGGCAACCAATATACCGCCAAATAATCTCTCCGAAGTTATTGACGCCACACTCCATTTAATAGACCACCCCAAATCTTTGACAGAAGATTTGATGACTTTTATCCAAGGCCCTGATTTTCCGACAGGCGGGATTATTTACGACAAAAAAGCGATTACCGAAGCGTACGCTTCTGGCAAAGGAGCGATTACCGCGAGAGCGAAAACGGAAATTATTGAAAAAAAGAGCGGTTATTTCAGCATTATTATCACGGAAATCCCCTATCAAGTTAATAAATCTGAATTAATAATAAAAATCGCCGAACTGGTGCAAGATAAAAAAATAGAAGGTATCCGCGATGTCCGCGACGAAAGCGGAAGGGAAGGATTAAGAATAGTCATTGAATTGAAAAACGACGCTTCTCCGCAAAAAATACTTAACCAACTTTTCAATCACACCGACCTTCAAAAAAATTTTAATATGAATATGCTCGCGCTGGGTCATGGAATCCAACCGCAAACAATGTCGGTAAAAGACGTTTTAGAAGCGTATGTTGAGCATCGCCAAGAAGTTGTTCGACGACGTACCGCGTTTGAACTCGCCAAAGCGAAAGAACGCGCCCATATTCTTGAAGGATTGGCAAAAGCGCTTTCCGCAATAGATAAAATCATCGCTGTCATAAAAAAATCAAAAGATACCGAGGAAGCGCATAAGAAATTAATGGAAAATTTCAAACTCACAGGTATTCAGGCGACCGCGATTCTTGAAATGAAATTGAGGGCATTGGCGGCGCTGGAAAGACAAAAGATAGAAGACGAATTAAAAGAGAAAAAGAAATTAATAGCCGAATTGGAAGCGATTCTAAAAAGCGGACAAAAGATACTGAATATCATCAAAGAAGAATTAATAAAATTAAAAGAAAAACACGGCGATGAAAGAAAAACAAAAGTGGTTGCTGGCGGTCTCAAAGAATTTAAAGAAGAAGACCTTGTTCCGCAGGAAGAATCCATAATCACTCTTTCCAAGAGCGGTTATATTAAACGAGTAAATCCTACCATTTTTAAATCGCAGAAACGCGGAGGCACGGGATTAATCGGCTCTGAAGTCGGCGAAGAGGATTTTCTTTCTCATTTTATTTCCGCCAACACACATAACAATATCTTATTTTTCACAGACCACGGAAAAGTTTTTCAAACCAAAGTTCATGAAATTCCCGTTGGCTCCAGAATCGCCAAAGGTAAATTAATTCAAAATTTCTTAGACGTTCCTCCCGGCGAAACAATCAGCGCAATTGTTAATTATCCAATCGGCAATCAGCAATCAGCAATTAATAATCAATTCTTAGTAATGGCTACCAAAAAGGGCGTGATTAAAAAAACGCCTGTTGAAGAATTCCTAAATGTTAGAAGAAGCGGCATCATCGCTATCAATCTTGAGAAAGCCCCGACGCCGAAGGGTCGGGGTTCCGACCGAAGCGTCGGAAACGACAGATTGAAATGGGTGAAACTTTCATCGGGAAAAGACGAGATAATTTTGGCGACTAAATTAGGACAAGCGATAAGATTCAAAGAATCTCAATTACGGTCAATGGGCAGAACAGCTGCTGGCGTAAAAGCCATTAAATTGAAAAATAATGACTTTGTGGCAGGACTTGATATAATTAAAAAAGAGGAAAGGGAAAAGAGGAAAGAGGAAAGATTATTAGTTGTGACTGAAAACGGATTTGCCAAACAGACGGAGCTCAAAGAATACAAAATCCAGAGCCGCGGCGGTTCGGGAATCAAAACCTCTAAAATCAACGCCAAGACCGGATTGATTGTAGCTAGCCGAATTATTACCAATGAAGAAGAAATTTTGGCTCTTTCGGCAAAAGGGCAGATTATCAGAACTAAAATTTCCGACATCAGAACCGCTGGACGAGCCACTTCCGGAGTAAGAATTATGAAACTCAAACAAGGAGACAAAGTTATAGGAGTAGTGTGTTTATAAAAATGAATCTCACTCGCAACCAAATAATTATAATTTCCATAACCATAGCGATAATTCTGCTCGCGGTATTGATGTTTATTTTTTTCCGGCAAAGCGGTGGAGGAGGCGGCTTTGGAGACGGAAACAAACAAATTGAATTAAATTTCTGGGGAATTGAGGACTCTAAAAATTTCCAGCCCGTTATTGACGCTTACGCGCAATCTCGACCGGAAATCAGAATCAATTATCGCCAAATTGACGCCAATTCCTACGAAGACAATTTAATCAATGCCTTAGCAGCGGGTCGAGGACCTGATATTTTGATGCTTCATAATACTTGGTTGCCAAAACATAGCGATAAAATTATAGCCGCGACTGAGTCGCAAATTCCTTTTTCAAATTTCCTCCAATTCTTCCCGACTGTGGCTGAACAGGATTTAACTTCCAACGGTATTATTTACGGCCTGCCTCTTTATATCGACACTTTGGCGCTTCTGTATAATAAAGACGCTTTTGACGCCAAGGCCGTCGCCTTGCCGCCGACTCAATGGTCAGGATTCCAAAATCTAATACCTCGACTGCGAATAAAAAATCAACTTAATCAAATTACTCACGCGGCCGCGGCAATCGGCGGTTCGGAAAAAAGCGAAAATCAAGCCGCTGATTTATTTTCTCTTTTAATGCTCCAGTTCGGCAGCCCAATGATTAACCAACAATACTCCCAGGCGGATTTCGGCGCTCAAGGAATTGAAGCGTTGAATTTTTATCTTCAGTTCTCCAATCCTTCCGGACCTTTTTACACTTGGAACGATAATCTTCCATATTCCATTGACGCTTTCAGCCAAGGCGCGGCTGATATGATTTTTAATTACGCCGAGGCAATTCCTCAAATCAAAGCCAAAAATCCGTTCCTTAATATAGGCGTAGCGCCAATGCTTCAATTTAATTCTTCCCAGCCAATAAACTACGCTAATTATTGGGGATTAGCGGTTTCCAACAAAAGCCAAAACTCGGCTTGGGCGTGGGATTTTGTATTATTCGCCACAACTAATCCGGAAAATTCTTTGAAATATTTAGAAAATTCCCTTCATCCACCGGCGCTTCGAACGCTCATCAACCAGTATCTCACATATCCTGATTTAGGCATCTTCGCCAAGCAAGCACTTACCGCCCGCTCTTGGTATCAACCGGACAGTAAAACAATTAAACAAATTTTTTCCAATATGATAGAATCTGTATTGAACGGACGATTAAGTTCGGACAAAGCGCTGGAGCAGGCGGAGAATGAGATAACGTCCTTAATGAGATAAAATGACAAGTTATAATTTAAAATTCAAAATTTTTACATTTTACATTGTCATTTTGATTTTTACATTTTTAATTTTTAATTTTGCGCCTATGGCGCAAGCCGCCGGTCTTGTTCCATGCGGCGGCGTCGGCCAAAATCCCTGCACCTGGTGTGATTTTGGCGTAATGGCCAATAATATTTTTAATTTCACCGTTTATAGTATTATTATTCCAATTGCCGTGGCTGTTGTAATCTGGGGCGGGTTTGTGATAATGACTGCCGGCGGTTCGCCGGAAAAAGTAAAAAGCGGAAGAGACATTATTAAATCAGCGATAATCGGAATTATTATTACTTTAGCCGCCTGGCTGATTATAGATACAATCATCAAAATTGCGGCTACCGGCTGGTCCAGCCTGAAAATCGGCCCCTGGAATCAAATTGGTTGTTGATAAAATATTTTTTTGATATAATAAAAAAATGAAATCCCGACAAAAAAAATCAACCAATAAAATTTTAACTGGCGTATTTTGTGTTAGTTTAGTGATGGTTTTAAGTTTATCTTTCAGTAATGAAGTTTTAGCAGATACTGGCGGCGGTACTGGCAGTGTTCAACTTCAAAACCCCCTTTGCGGTGGCTCTCCGAACTGCACTTTCGCCAATATTCTTAAAACTATTTCCAATTATTTGGTGACGCTTAGCGGAATTATAGTGGTGATCATGATTCTAATCGGCGCTTTCCAAATTATGACCGCCGGCGGGGACCCGGAAAAAGTCAAAACTGGCCGGCACACGATTTTATGGTCCGCCGTAGGATTTGCCATCGTCTTGTCCGCTTACGGAATTGTTGCTATAGTGGAGGAACTACTAAAATAATTTTCAATTTTCAAAGCATTATGAATAAATTAACAAAAACCGCATCATTTTTAATTCTATCTGGTTTAATAACCTTGCTTATTGTGCCGATAATTTCTTACGCGGCGGTTGAATCAATGAACGATGTTATTAGGGTGCTTAATAATATTGTTAGTTGGACTTATATTATTTTCTTTATTGTGGCCACTTTTTTCATATTGATAGCGGCTTTTAATTTTTTAACAGCAAGAGAAAATCCTGAAAAAATTAAAACCGCTAAAGACCAATTACTTTACGCGGCTATCGCTATCGCTATCGCATTAATGTCATCGGGAATTAAAGCGATAGTATTGGACATTTTAAGTTAAGATATTAAAATAATTAATATGATCATTTCCAAAGGTCGAAAGGATTAAATCAAGTGTTATATTTTATGCAAAAATTAAAAACAAAAATTTCCGTTGGAGTTATGGCCGGTTTATCAACTTTATTAGGAAGCGCTTTGCTTGTTGTTGCGGGTCCGCCTCCAATCCCCAGTTCTCCGGTCACTTCAGTTACCGGCATTGTTGATGTAATAGACAATGTAGTCAGATGGGTTTATATTATTTTCTTTATTTTGGCTGTTCTTTTCATTATTTTCGCGGCATTCACTTATTTGACTGCCGGAGGCGATGAAGAAAAAGTCAAAAAAGCCAAAGACCAGATAATTTACGCGGCAGTCGCGATTGTTGTCGCTCTATTGGCGGTTGGATTTCAAACAATCATCGGAAACTTCTTAACAAGCGGTGGCTGATAATTAATCATTAAATTCGCAGCCATTCGGATTAATTCGGATGGTGTGTGGCAAATTTTTAGAAAAAAAGACCGAGCACATAAAGTTTGTAAACTTATGTGCTCGGTTTGTGTTTTTATTTTTCTACGCCTTTATTTTTGGGCGAAGAAAAATTATTACTTTCACCTCCTTATCTTCCATAGATTTTATTCTGAAATTGCTTAGAGTAATTTCATCTCCTAACCAGTTCGGCTTTCCAGGCTCGTCTTCTATTTCCTGACCATCCCAGAATTTATACCTTACTTTTCCTTCTGGTCTAATTCTAAACCAATGATACGGCGGTATAGAAAAATTTTCCGACCATTGATTTGGCTGGACAATTATTTCTTGCCACCGTATTTCCGCCGCCAGCGATGGCTGGGAAGGCGATATACTACTGAAATATTTGTACCCGCCATATCCAGCGATAGCCAGGATAAGAATAGATATAACCCAGCCAAAACTAATTTTTTTTCTTTCTTTCTTTACTTCTTTCACTTCCTGAGGTTGAGATTGTACACCCGGTACTCCAGGTACCCCCGTTTTATCCCTTGCGCGGGTTATTCTAAAAAACAGAAATGTCGCCAAAGCGAGAAAAAAGATAATCAATTCTATCCTCATTTTTTCTCCTCCTTCTTAAAAACTTCTCCAACAGCGGAAGCAACGGCCACTAAGTCAGAAAAACCCGCAGAACCGGCAACAATTGTTTTTTGCCCTGGGTTCTCCGTGATCGCCCTGGCTGTTTCAGCGCCCAATACCGCCGCGCCGGAAACTCCAAGTTCATTCGCCATTCTCTTGAACCCATCAGTTCTACCATCAAGAATAGCTTTTTCTTTGGCCCCCTTTCCTTCTCCTTCAAGCGTATCTTTTCGTTTCTGAGCTTCAGCAACGGTAATAGTTGCCTGCTTTTTCGCTCGCTCTTTAGCCGGTTCTTGAAGAGCCTCATTAAGCTTGTGGCTATAGATAAAGGGTCGTAAGAGCACTGTTACAATATCTATGCCACGATCGCTCTTTTTATCGCTTTCTATTCTTTCAATTCTTTCGACTATCTCGTCTTTAATGAGCTCACTAAACGTTCCGAGATTGTGTTGCGCTACCGCAGGAGTGATTTTCGAAAACTCCCGGTTAAGCATCGCTACCGCGATGTCTTGTATCTGATCAATTGCTTTCTCTATCGAGCCGAATATTCTCAAAAACTCACTGAGACTTCTGATTCTTAACCGAACTACAAGAGGAGTTTCCGCAGTCATACGGATATTTAACGGATCATCCTTAATTTCTTCGTTTGCTATAAGCTCATTCAGTGTGTCGTAGAGTTTTTTAGTCTTTTCAGCTTTAGGATCGTTGATTTTGGCATCAAGATCTTTTGTGCTTAGTTTAATCCCCGGCCACCCAAATTGAACTCTGATTGGAGGTTTGTATCCGAGCGCCAGAAGATCTTTTGGCACAACTTCTTCTTCTCCTAGCTTAGCCCTGAATATTAGTTCGGGTCGGGCTGGAAGTTCAATCTCAATAATATTTCTTGTATTCTTTACCAACTGGCATACAAGGAACGGAACGAACTTCAATCCTGAACCCACGTCGCGTATAGGCTTACCAAAGAAAAGTATTGCCCCAAGTTCTGTTGGCCCAACCGTGCGAAAACTAATCAACACATAAAATAATTGAGCCAAAAACGTTGCTAACCCCCAATTCCATTTCAGCTGTATGCCGAAAAGATTTATTGTTATTGAGTAGTTTGATAGCCAAGAATACTCAATAACAAAAAGAACGATAGAAATTGAAACCACCCACTTCCAAAAATTTCGGGGTGTTTTTTTCTCTCTTTTTTGCTCTTTTTCTTCCGCTTCTGCTGTACTCATTTTTCCTCCTTCCGGCCATTCGACCGATTCTGATTGTTTTTATTTTCTAATCCCTATAAAATTATCAAAGGACTGCTTCATAGAACGCCAAAGGCATCTATTGAAGTTATCGTAAATATAGCATAAAATAGTAAAGATGTCAATGTGTTGCTCCCGTGGCGGAACTGGCATACGCGCATGGTTTAGAACCATGTCCCGTAAGGGTTAGAGGTTCAAATCCTCTCGGGAGCACAAAAAATCATTTTCTTCTTCTGGCGTGAAAGGCGTGGTGGACTTCGCGAAGCCCCTTATTGGTAAGATGGGTATAAATTTGAGTGGTGGAAACATTGGCATGACCCAAAAGTTCTTGGACTGAACGGAGATCGGCTCCGCCGACCAAAAGATCTGTTGCGAATTGATGACGGAGCTGGTGCGGAGTAATTTTATCGGTAATGCCAGCTTTGCGAGCGTAAAAATTAACCAGTCGCTGGATTGTCCGTGGAATAATCCGACCGATTATTTTTGGCGAGCTTTTTCCGCCTGAGGCGGATCCGCCTTTGGCGGAAGACAAACTTACAAAAAGCGCTTCGTCAGTGTCGGTTCTTTTTTCTAAATAATTTTTAATCGCTTTTTTGGCTCGTTCGGAAAGAAAAACCAGCCGCAATTTGTCTCCTTTCCCACGCACCGAAATTTCACCGCGTTCTAAATCAAGATAACGATTAAGCCCACAAAGTTCGGAAATTCGCAAACCAGTTGAAAAAAATGTTTCTAAAATCGCTTTGTCGCGCAAAGCGCGCAAATTATTACCGGCAGGCGCCTCAAATAATCTTTCTAAGTCCTTGTATTCAATAATCTCAATCTGCCGCGTAGATGTTTTCGGAAGTTCAATTTTATCCGGAGATAAAACATTATAATCCTGCTTAATTAAATATTTTAGAAAATTCCGCAAAGCAATCACGTAATACGACTGGGTAGTTTTTTTTAGAATTCCTCCGTCCGAGATTTTGGTTCGCGCTAAACGCAACCGAAAATCCCTAATTTTATCCATAGTAATGTCTTTTTCGGTTCTAATTTCGGCAAAATCAATAAAAACCCTAAGATACCGCTCGTAATTCTCGCTTGTTTTCGGGGAACGATTTTTTTCAATCTCTAAATAATCAAGATAATTTTTGAGAAGATTTTTAATGTCTGGCATTAAGTTAATTATAACCCTTTTTAGAACTGTCGCAAAATCTCTTCAACTATTGATTTTTATTTTAGGATAATATAATATATTAAAATGTTAACTCCTCGCAAAAAACAAAACCTTATAAAAGAATACAAACTCCATGAAACCGACACCGGCTCAGCTGAAGTTCAAACCGCGCTTCTGACAAAATCCATCACTGAACTTACCGGCCACTTAAAAACCCATCCTAAAGACAATCATTCGCGACGCGGACTTTTAAAAATGGTTGGGAAAAGAAGACGGCTTTTGGATTATCTGAGTAAAAATAATAAAAAAAGCTATACCGCTTTAGTGAGAAAATTGGGGTTGAAAAAATAATAAATATGAATATACACAAAGACCAACGAGTAGGGATTTTTATTGATATCCAAAATCTTTATCATTCGGCCAAAAATCTTTACAACGCCAGAGTAAATTATCAAGAACTAATCAAAGAATTGGTCAGTGGTCGAAAATTAATCAGAGTAATCGGTTATGTCGTTAAAAGCGAATCGGTTTTAAGCGAAACATCTCCTCGCCAAAAGGGGCAAAAAAGCGAAACTACTTTTTTTGACGCTCTTGGAAAAGCCGGAGTTGAATTAAGAACAAAGGACTTGCAGGTTTTCGCCGGAGGATTTAAAAAAGCCGACTGGGACGTAGGAATGGCCGTTGACGCCATTAGAATGGCAAGTTTTTTGGACGTAGTCATTTTAGTGACAGGCGACGGCGACTTTATACCTTTAGTTGAATATCTTAAATGGGGACTGGGCAGGGAAGTTGAAGTGGCGGCTTTTGGCAGAAGCGCTTCCGCTAAACTTAAAGAAAAAGCGGATTTTTTTATTGATTTAGGGGAAAAACCAAGAGTAATACTTAAAAAATAAACAAATTTATGAATCTAAATAAACAACAATTCGCAACTGAAATCGCCGGCAAAAAAATAACGCTGGAGGTTTCGAAAATCGCCGGCCAAGCCAACGCGGCAGTATTAGGTCAATACGGAGACACAGTTGTTTTAGTAACAACTGTAATGGGAAAACAAAATAGAGATACTGATTATTTCCCTTTAACCGTTGATTATGAGGAAAAATTTTATGCGGCCGGTAAAATAATCGGCAGCCGATTTGTTCGGCGCGAAGGCCGTCCTTCAGAAGAAGCCATTCTTTCCGGTCGGCTCATTGACCGAGCTTTGCGGCCGCTTTTTGATCAGAGGATGCGCCGAGACGTCCAAATCGTTATTACTATCATTTCTTACGATGAAGAAAACGACCCTGATTTTATTTCTCTTCTTACTGCTTCAGCCGCTTTAGCGATTTCAGAAATCCCGTGGAATGGTCCTGTTGCCGGCGTTAAAATCGTCCGAGCCTCTGATGGTGAAACTTTCATTAACCCCGAAAATTCCAAAATTAAAGAACTACAAACTAAATTCAGCGCTTTTGCCGCTGGTCTTGACAACGCAATCAATATGATTGAATTAGACGGAAACGAAACTACCGAAGATGAAGTAATTGAAAGTTTTGATTTGGCTCAAAAAGAAATCTCAAAACTGATTGATTTCCAAAAAGAAATCGTTAAAAAAATCGGGCAGCCGAAAGCGGAAGTCCTTTTAGCCGAACCGGATGAAAAAATTAAAAACAAAATTAAAGATTTTCTCAAAGATAAACTGAAAGACGCAATCTATCCGTCAGAAAAAACCGAACGCAAAAACAAACTTGATGAATTAAAACAATCTCTAAAAGAACATCTGGAACAAGAAGAAATGACCGAAGGAATTAAATTTATTGATGCAATACTCGAGGAAGAAATCGACAAATTAGTCCATAAAAATATTCTTGAGTCCGAAAAAAGGCCTGACGGCAGACGGCTTGACGAAGTACGCGAACTTCACGCTGAAGTTGGATTATTTAAACGGCTTCACGGCTCCGCTCTTTTTATCCGTGGCAATACCCAAGCGCTGGCAGTCACTACTTTGGCCGCGCCAGGAGCTGAACAATTGATTGAGACGATGGAAACAACTGCTAAACGCCGATTTATGCTCCATTATAATTTTCCGCCGTATTCAACAGGCGAAATAAAACGGCTCGGCGGTCCTGGACGCAGAGAAATCGGCCACGGCGCTTTGGCGGATAAAGCCATCAGATCTCTTATCCCATCCCAGGAAGAATTTCCTTACACTATTCGTGTAGTTTCGGAAATTTTATCTTCCAACGGCTCTTCTTCTATGGCAAGTGTTTGCGCTTCTTCATTGTCCTTAATGGATGCCGGAGTGCCGATTAAAAAACCAGTGGCTGGAATCGCGATGGGATTAATAATTGAAACTAAAACCCAAAACCTAAAACCTATAACCTATAAAATTTTAACCGACATCCAAGGGCCGGAAGACCATTACGGCGATATGGACTGTAAAGTCGCCGGCACTAAAGACGGCATTACTGCCATTCAAATGGACGTAAAAATCGACGGCGTTGCTCTTCCTATACTTAAAGAGGTCTTCCAACAAGCTAAAAAAGCCCGTTTGGAAATTTTGGAAGTGATAAATAAAACTATTGATAAACCAAGACCGCAAGTTTCTTCTTTTGCTCCGATTATTATGACTGTGGAAATTAATCCAGAGAGAATAGGCGAAATTATCGGGCCGGGCGGTAAAATGATTAAAAAAATCACCAAAGACACCGGCGTGGACGCGATTGATATTGAAGAAAGCGGACGAATTTTTGTGGCCTCTATTGATCCTGAAAAAGCTATGGCAGCGGTTAATTATATTAAATCGCTCACCCGCGAATTCCAAATCGGCGAACTCGTGGAAGGAGAAATAATAAAAATCCTCGACTTCGGAGCTATTGTTGATTTAGGCGCCGGCAAAGACGGGATGATTCACGTTTCCGAACTTAAAAACGGATTCGTGGAAAAAGTGGAGGACGTGGTGAAAATTGGCGACCGCGTCAAAGCGAAAGTTATCCGTACTGAAAATGGAAAAATTGGGCTGTCTTTGAAAAATCTCTAATTTTATAATATTAAAAATAAAATTTAGACGTGCTTGAACAATTAAATCAAATTTATCTACTTTTTAGCGGAAGCGTAATCGGCCTCTTAATTGAGTACAAGCTTTGGGCAATTTTTGGAGGAGCGATTTTTTTTGCCGAAAGCTTCATAATAACCGCCTCCGCCTTATCAGTAAAAGGATGGTGGTCTCCTATCGATGTATTTTGGTTAACACTGGCCGGAACGCTTATTTCTGATTTCTTTTGGTATCTGCTTGGCCAATTTCTTTTAAAAATCAACTATCGATTAGGAGAAAAAGACCAGAGCAGAATGAAAAAGTTGGCTTTAGTTATTAACGCGGTGGCTGGGAAAAAGCTTTTTCCCGTGCTTTTATTTATGAAGTTTTCATATGGAACGCGATTTTTAATACTGCTTTATTTATCATTGCGTCGTGTGAAATTGAAAGATTTTCTGATTTTTGATACTATAAGCACTGTCATCTGGCTCTTAGTGCTAATCCCATTAGGATGGCTGGCAGGTAAGGGTATAAATTATTTTGGACTTTTCCAGAAAATTGAGTATCTTTTTTCGGCAATACTCGTTCTTATTTTGATATATAAAGGCGCCACATTTCATATACGGAAAAAAATTACAAAAAAACCTGCGCAAAATGAGTAATATTATTTTTTCGTTAGTAAAATCAGAAAAAGAATTAAACAGAGCTCTTAATCTGGCTTACTTAGAATACCGAAGAAAAAAATTCATTAAAGCGTCTAACGAAAAAATTTACAAAACCTCATTTAATACTCCATCAAAGTCAGTCACTTTCGTAGCTAAAAATAATAATAAAGTTATCGCCACCGCTTCTCTTATTATAGACTCGGAATCCGGTCTACCGATGGATTCGCTCTATAAAAAAGAATTGGATGATTTGCGGAAAAAAGGGAAAAAAATCTCCGAGATTTCGCAACTCGCCTTTGATAATGAAACAACTAAATCTTCTTTTGAGGAAATTAAAACAATTAACTTGCTATTAACGCTTTTTAAACTAATGTTCCATTACTGCCTATATCGCGGCATTAATAATATCTGTATTTGCGTCAATCCTCTCCACAAAATTTTCTACGAACATTTATTTTTTAAAGATCTGGGGAAAGGATTGAAAAAATATCCAGCAATGAATGGAGCTCCGGCGATTGCCAAGTATCTCACTATAAATAAACAATTAAAAAAGATTGCCGCCGAAAAAAAACCAGCTGTTTATAAAATTTTTTATAAAAATAAACCGAATTATAAAATGTTCGGCGGAAAATCAAGGCTTACTTTTAAAATAAAAATATGATATAATATTAAATATGGGATTATTAGAAATTATAAAACGCAATATTTGGGTGTTGGAAGACGACATTCAAACGCCTTATCGCAAGATAGTAAGCTTGATATTGAAAACAATGGGGGTCTCCGCCGTAATTATAGGAATTTATTTCTTCTTCCTGGCTTTTGAGACGCAAAACAAATATTTTGAATTACAAAACAAATATTTTGAATTACGGGATAATTATGAATTTATGCGTCAGAATAATAATATAGGAGAAGAAACAATTTCTTCTATACGCTCCGCGGACCTCGCTTTATTACAATTAGAAACAGAACAAATATCTTACGAAATTACTCTTTTTTGTCTTTCGGGAATCGGCTGGCTTCTATTGGGCGTATTTATCTCCGGAACTTTATATATAAGATATATGTCTTTTGTTTTGCCGGATCGAATTTATCATCGTTGTTTTGCCACCGAAGAAGAAAAGAAAAAAATGCGCTCTTAAAACATAAAATATCGTGTTTTTATGCAATTTCAAGAAAATGAATTCTATAAACAAGCTTTTTCAAGAAATCTTGGGTTGCTAACAACCGAAGAACAGGAAAAGATAAGTAGAGCGAAAATCGCCATCGCTGGCCTTGGCGGCGTTGGTGGAATATATTTTTTAAACTTGGTAAGAATTGGCGTTAAAAATTTTAATATCGCCGATTTTGATGTTTTTGAATTGCCAAATATAAACCGACAGGTTGGCGCTGACATAAATTCATTGGGAAAATCCAAAATTGACACGCTTGAGAAAATGGCCAAATCAATTAATCCATTTATTACCATTCAAAAATTTGGAAAAGGCGTTGACGAAAATAACATTGGTGAATTTCTAAAAAACGCGGATGTAGTATTGGACGGACTGGACTTTTTTAACATTAAAGACAGAATCGCTTTATTTAGAGAAGCGAAAAAGAAAAAAATTTACGCCATAACTTCCGCTCCTGTGGGTTTCGGCGCCTCGCTTTTAGTTTTTTCTCCCAAAGGAATGAGTTTTGAGGAATATTTTGACATTAAAAATGAAGAAACCGATAATGAAAAATTATTCTCTTTCGCACTTGGATTAAGCCCGAGCTTGCTCCATAGAAAATATTTTAAACCATCGCTTATCGATTTTAGCAAAAAAAAAGCTCCTTCTTTGAGTTTAGCTACTCTTTTATGCGCCAATTTAACATCTTGCGAGGTTATAAAAATAATACTTGGGAAAAAGGTAAAACCAGCCCCATTTTGTTCGCAATTTGACCCATATCTTCAAAAATATAAAAAAATAAACTTAAGAAACGGAAATAGAAATTTTATTCAGCGTTTTAAAAAATGGATTATCAAAAAAAAGCTTGCCAAGTCGGGGAATTTATAAACAAAAATGGAGCAAGATATTTTAAAAATAATAGAATATGGAATAATGGCGCCTTCAGTGGATAATAACCAGCCCTGGTATTTTAAAACAGATAAAAAATCAATTTATGTGTACCTTGACGAAGATAGAAAAAAAACAGGAGAATTTCTGCATACTGAAAACGCTTTAGATTTAATCTGTTTAGGCGCTCTTTTGGAAAATATAAAAATCGCATCTTCCCACCTTGGATATCTGCCAGAAATCATCAACTTCCCCGATAAAAAATACAAAAATCTAATTGCTCGCGTAAATCTTTCAATAAACAAGAAGAAAGCCAGTCATCCTTTTTATTTATTTATTCCTCAACGCGCAACCAATAGAACGCGTTACCAAAATTGCCGTATAAACGAAACAATAAAAAATACAACGCTTGATATCGCGAAACAAAACAACGCCAACCTTTATTGGGTTGACGATAGGGCTTCAATAAAAAAAATAGCCAACGCTGCCTCTCTTTTTGATTTTGTGTTATGGAATAATAATGAAAAAAGAAACGATTTGTTAAAATGGCTTCGTCTGGACGAAAAAGAAGCTTATTTAACGAAAGACGGTTTGTTTTTAGAAACCTTAGGATTGAATAAATTTAAAAAAATACTTTTTAATTTTTTCGCGAAAATATCCAGAACCTCGATTCTCGCGCGTTGGATTATCGGAATTAATTCTTGTTTTCACCAACGCGGTCTGATTAAGGCCTCTTCAGCTGTTTTAATTCTGACTATGCCGAACGCCTCCGATATTGATTATTTAAAAGGAGGACAAATTCTTCAAAATATTTGGCTTTATCTAACTTCTGAAAAAATCGCCTGCCAGCCGATAGCCGGAGCCCTTTATTTATTAATGTACGAGTTCTTTCCTGAAAAAATGGGGGAATTGCGGCCGTGGCACCGAAAAATAGCAAAAAAATGTTTTAGAGAATTTTCTCTAAATTCTAAAATTTCCGAAAATAACGCTTTAATTTGTCTATTAAGAATCGGTTGCGCAGAAATACCAAAAATAAAATCATTAAGACGCCCGATTAAAGAAGTGATAAGCCCCCTTAAAAAGTAAAAATTTATAATCTTAATCTTTTGATATCGTTTAATTTGCCGTCCATTAAAATAACTACTCTATCCGCCTGTTCGGCAAAAGAGGGCTCATGTGAAACAAGCACAATTGTTTTTTTGAATTTGACGTTAATTTCTCTTAAAAGCGAGATTAACAACTGGCCGTTTTTAAAATCAAGGTGGGCGGTTGGTTCGTCAGCCAAAATCAACAACGGGTCTTTGGCTAAAGCCCGAGCGATAGCAACCCTTTGCTGTTCCCCGCCGGAAAGTTCTTTCGGATACCGCTTCATTTTATCTTTTAAACCAAGAACTTCTAAAATTTCTTTCGCTCTCTCTTTGGTTTTTCTGAATCCAACATTTTGAAGCCGCAAAGCGAAAGCGACATTTTCAATAGCCGTAAAGTCCTCTAAAAGATTAAAAAATTGAAAAATAAATCCGATATTAAAAAGCCGCAATTGCGTCAACTGTCTATTTTTAGAACCTTTAATGTCTTCGTTTTCAAATATAATTTCTCCGCCGTCTGGCTCATCAATCAAGCCGATTAAATTCAATAAAGTGCTTTTGCCGGAACCGGAATACCCAGTAATGGACAAAAACTCCCCCTTATAAACTTCCAAACTGATTCCATTTAACGCCGCGACTGTAATATTTTTTGACGGGCTATATCTCTTAAAAATATTATTAATTCTAACAAGCGGAAGTTTTTGACTTTCTATTGAGACTATTTCGTGAAACGCATCATTTATTAACTCGTTGTGCCAACCAATGGAAATCAAATTGGTCTTAATTTGTTCGTTAGAAATTTTTAACGCCCGGCACTTAATTATGTAATCAATAAGTTCTTGGTTTATCATTTTAAATAGACCCACGCATTACATCGACTATTTTTGTTTTTGAGGCAAGATAAGCTGGTACCGCGCTCCCAAGTAAAGTCGCCCCTAAATAAGCCCAAAAAGATATCCAAAAAAGATGATAATTAATAACCGTTCTTAAATCCCCGATAAGTAAAACAATCGGATTGCCAGCAAAATACTGGTGAATTAGCACGAATATTAATCCGCCCAAAACAAACGATAAGGTGGAATAAATAAACGCCTCTAAAATATAGACGGTGATTACAAATTTATCACCTCCGCCCATTGATTTGATAATGCCGATTTGCCTTCTTCTTTGAATGGTGTGAATAAAAATCACCATTGCGATAATTATGAAAGTGACTGCCAGGAAAAAATTTATAACCATATTCATAACCAAAGAAAATCCCGAAAGTAAATCGTCAATATAACCAGCATCTTCTCGCCAAGTAGCCACATGAACATTTAAATTCTTTTCTTGAATTTCTTTCTTTGTCTGTTCAATTTTATCCAAATCTTTTAATTTTATGACTATCTCGCTATTTTTTTGCGAATCATCGAGTTTTTCCAACGCTTCTTTATCTAAATAAACAACCCAATTTGGTAAAAATGTTTTAAAATCAGCGATTCCCACTACCTTATAATCATAATTCGTTCCATCGGTGGCGACGATATTAATCGTTTCCCCAATTTTTATCCTATCTTTATCATAGGGATAACCAACTAATGAGTCCGCAATAGTAAGGCCCAACACCGCCTCATTGTTTCGTGACGAAACAATATTTCTTCCTTGAACGATTTTATCTTCAAATCCCGTAACTTTATTTTCTTGTTTCGGCGAAAAACCAACCACTCGATAAGGACTATGCATCTTGCCTTTATAACTAGTGCCAACAGCCATTATGACGCTTCTGACATTAAAAGCTTCTATGTTGTCAATAGAATTTAATTCCTTGGAAATATTTTCAATATCAAAATCAGAAATGAATGTATTATTTTCTCCGGGGGTGATAATGATATGACCCGAAGAACCAATGGCGCCGTCAGTTAAGGCAGTTTTAAAACCCTCTAAAATTCCGGCTGTTGTGAACAGAGCCGCGAATAAAGCGGTTAAAGACAGAATTGTAAGAAAAAAATTGATTCCGCTCTTTGAGGTATCGCGCAAAGCCAACGATAAAAGAGCGAATAAACGGTTCATATTTTATTGTTTTTTAAGTTAATTAACGCAATAATGTCTCCGATCGTCTTAATGCGCGTCAACTCCTTATAATCCAATTTGAGTCCGAATTTCCTTTCAAGGACTGGTATTAATTCGAAAATATGAAAAGAATCGTGGACTAAATCCTCAATTTTGGCGTCTAATGTGATTTTTTCTTCATCAATGCCGGATATTCCCGAAATAATCCTGATAAGCTTTTTATTAGTTTTATCTTCCATAAAAAGTACGTGGAATGTTAATTTGAGTTAATATAAATCTATTTAAAATAATCCTCCATTTTACTATCGCCGGTAATTCTCTATTTTTATTATACAATTTAATCGGCTTTTTACGCAAATTGTCGAAATTAATATCTATCAATTTCGGAGAATATGACAATCCGCAACCAACCGCCTTTAAGTATGCTTCTTTTACACACCAAAACAATATTATTAATTTTCTTTTGTTTTCTTTGTTTTGTCGGGATATTATTTTTAATTCATTGTCGGTAAGAAATTTTTTTGAAAATGCACGATTTACTCCTTTTATTTTTTCTATATCAATACCCACAACTCCTTTCTGACGAACATTAACAATGCTCCCGACGCCTATACCGCCACAATGACTAATTGAGATATCCGTTTCCTTGATTTCTTTTAGAATTTTCGAATCGCATTTCTTAATAATTTTATAAAACGGCCTGCCCGATTTTTTATTTAAAATCTCTATTTTGTTAAAATCAATTAATAAATAAAATTTCTTTAAAAAATAACTCCGAATCGCTTTTTTAACGGCCATCCTTCCGGAAAACCAATCTTTTTGTTTTTTCCACGAAGAAATATTTTTATAAATATGCACCTCTTTTTCCGAAAGAAATCCACAAAGACGGTCGTTATTAATCTTCTTAACCTTAAATAAATGAACGGCGGGCGCTGAATTTCTCATTTCATATTTAAATCTATATTAAAATCGCGCCAAAATCAAACAGATAATATCGAATCCTTGACTTTTCTTGAAGTAAAATTGTATAATTTAACTATTGAAAGTCCGCCGAAAGCGGACTTTTATAAAATTATGATGGACTTAAAAAATCTCAATCGGGCGGTGGAGCAGATTGCCGACGAAAAAGGCATTGAACCGAAGCAGATTATGAACGTAATCGAAGAGTCAATCGCCGCCGCTTATAAAAAAGAATACGGGAAAAAAGGAGAAATTATCAGGGCAAAACTGGATTTAAAAACCGGCGATTTGGAATTTAAAAAAATAAAAACTGTGGTTGACGAAAACACGGTGGAAATAGCGGAGGCAAGAGAAGATGACGAAAAATATGAAAAAGAAAAAAAACCAATTTTTGCTAAATCCGCGGAAGATGAAGAAAAACTGCCGCGTTATAATCCCGACCGCCATATTTTAATTAAAGAAGCGAAACAAATCAAAAAAGACGTTGAACTCGGCGAAGAATTGGAATTTCCCTTAGAAGAACACGACGAATTTGGAAGAATCGCGGCCCAGGCCGCCAAACAGGTAATTCTTCAAAAAATAAGAGAGGCCGAAAGAGCGTCAATCCAAAAAGAATACATAAATAAAGAAGGAGAGATTATTAGCGGTGTTGTCCAGCGCGTTGAACGAGGCAATGTTTATATTGATTTAGGCAGGGCTGTCGGAATGATGTTTTACAATGAGGCCATTCCAGGCGAACATTATCGAATCGGCGAACGACTGCGTTTTTACGTTTTAGCGCTTCAAGAAGAAACCTCCAGATTGCCGGGGATTATTCTTTCCCGTTCTCACCCAAAATTCGTCAGCAAACTTTTTGAAATGGAAGTGCCGGAAATTCAAGACGGCTCAGTGGAAATTAAATCAATTGCTCGGGAAGCCGGCAGTAGAACGAAAATCGCGGTTACATCAAAAATAGAAGGCGTTGACCCGGTCGGCTCTTGCGTTGGCCAAAGAGGAACTCGCGTAATGTCCGTAACTAATGAGCTCGGTGTTGAAAAAATTGACATCATTGAATGGTCGGAAGACCCTGGTAAATTTATCGCCGCCGCTCTTTCTCCATCAAAAGTAAAAGATGTGGAAATTATGCCGCGCAGGGGAGCTAAAGCATTTGTGCCAGAAGATCAATTAAGTTTAGCAATCGGCAAAGGCGGACAAAATGTCCGACTTGCGGCTAAACTAACAGGTTGGAAAATCGATGTCCGTTCTCAATCGCGGCCCGAAGAAACACATGAAGGCGGGACGGCAGAGGTGGAAGTGGAAAAAACAAATACTGAATAAGTTTGGTTTAAAAAACATATGTTCAATATTTATTCTTTAACCTTAATCCCAATTATTATCGCAATCTTGTATAGTTTATATTTGATTTTCTGGCTTAAAAAACAGCCGACCGGCAGTCCAGAGATGGTAGAAATCTCTAAGGCCATCCAAACCGGCTCTTCGGCTTATCTTAATCGTCAATATCGTAGTGTTGCTATTGTGGCAACTATTCTTTTTATTGTTATTTATATCTTTCTTAGCGCCTTATCGGCAATCGGTTTTTTAGTCGGGGCAATTGCTTCTGCTTTAGCAGGTTATATCGGAATGAATGTCGCTGTCCGCTCTAATGCTAAGACCACGGAAGCGGCCAAAAAGGGATTGTTGCCCGCTCTTTCTTTGGCATTTAGAGCCGGTTCGGTAACTGGATTTTTAGTAGTCGCTCTGGCGCTTTTAGCGGTGGCTGGCTTTTATTTCTTAACGAATGACATAAAAGTTTTAATAAGTTTAAGTTTTGGCGCGAGTTTAATTTCGATTTTTGCGCGGCTGGGCGGTGGCATTTTCACCAAAGCCGCTGATGTGGGAGCTGATTTAGTAGGCAAAGTGGAAGCCGGCATTCCGGAAGACGACCCAAGAAATCCGGCTGTTATCGCCGATAATGTCGGCGACAATGTCGGCGACTGCGCCGGAATGGCGGCTGATCTTTTTGAAACATACGCCGTTACTTTAACCGCGGCAATTCTACTCGGCTCTCTGATAATCGGCATTAATGGCGTTAATTTCCCGTTAGTTCTTGCAGGTTTAGCGATTATAGCCTCAATAATCGGCGCTTTGTTTGTCCGTCTTGGCAAAAATCAAGATATTATGGCAGCTCTTTACAAAGGACTTTTCGCTTCATTGCTCATTTCCGCTATTTTATTTTATCCGGCAAGCAAAATGTATTTCGCTGAAAATTATTTGAATATCTATCTTTGCGCTTTAATCGGCCTAATAATTACGGCTTTAATGGTTATTATCACCGACTATTACACTGCTAAAAAATTCAGACCGGTTCAATCCATCGCTAATGCTTCGCGCTCCGGTCACGGCACAAATATTATTATAGGATTAGCGGTTGGGATGGAATCAACCGGATTGCCGATTGTTTTGATTATCGCCGGCGTCTTGACAAGTTTCGGTTTGGCTGGAATTTACGGAATCGCCATTGCCGCTGTAGCTATGCTTTCCGTGGCAGGCGTAATAATCGCCATTGATTCTTTCGGACCGGTTACCGACAACGCCGGCGGCATCGCGGAAATGACCAATCAGCCGCAGGAAGTCAGAAAAATCACCGACGCTCTTGATTCTGTTGGTAATACCACCAAAGCCATTACCAAGGGATATGCTATTGCTTCGGCTGGTTTGGCCGCTTTAGTTTTGTTTGCTAGCTACACTGAAGAATTATCCGGATTCATTAAAGATATAAAATTTGAACTTCAGAATCCTTATGTTATTGCCGGCTTATTCTTGGGAGCGGCTGTACCCTATCTTTTCAGTTCAATGGCAATGAGAGCGGTTGGCAAAACAGCCGGTTCGGTTGTCGAAGAAGTCCGTCGGCAATTCAGAGAAATCCCGGGAATTATGAAGGGGGAAAATAAACCCGATTACGGTCGAGCGGTTGATATTGTTACCAAAGCGGCTATCAAAGAAATGATTATCCCAGCTCTGATTCCTGTTGTTTCAGTTCTTTTGGTTGGATTTTTATTAGGCGCTGAAGCCCTTGGCGGATTTCTAATCGGTTCAATTATTTCGGGTTTATTTATGGCGCTCTCAATGACAGCCGGAGGAGCGGCCTGGGATAACGCTAAAAAATACATTGAGGAGGGCAACTTTGGCGGCAAGGGTTCGGAAGCTCATAAAGCCGCGGTTACCGGAGACACAGTCGGCGACCCATACAAAGACACCGCAGGCCCAGCTATTAATCCTTTAATCAAAGTTATTAATATTGTGGCGTTGCTGATTGTAAAATTTTTAAAGTAAATCCCGCACCTTTTTGGCAAAATATTAAATCACTGCTAAAAAATTTGTATTTTCACCATCAGAGAAACTGTGGTATTCCAAAAAGGTGCGGGATAAATTATAATAAAACCATGGAATACGACCAATACTTAATTCCGACCGTAATTGAAAAATCCCAATACGGCGAACGCGCTTACGACATATATTCCAGACTTCTCAAAGAACGGATAATTTTTCTTGGCGGGCCGATTACTGATGCTGTGGCAAACATAATAATCGCCCAACTTTTATTTTTGGAACACGAAGACCAGAAAAAAGATATCACACTTTATCTTAATACTCCGGGCGGAATGGTGACGGCTGGTTTGGCGATTTACGATACAATGCAGCATATAAAACCCGATGTTTCAACGATTTGCGTCGGCATCGCCGGCTCAATGGGAGCGGTGCTTTTAGCTGCCGGAAAAAAAGGCAAAAGATTTATTCTGCCTAATTCCGAAGTTCTGCTTCACCAAGTAATGGGCGGCGGCGAAGGCCAAGCAATAGAAGTGGAAATCGCGGCTCGTCATATTATAAAAATCAAAGACCAATTAAGCCAAATCTTAACAAAACATACCGGACAATCGCTGTCTAAAATTGAAAACGACACTGACCGAGATTTCTGGCTTACAGCCAAAGAAGCCAAAGAATACGGAGTTGTTGATGAAATTATCAAGGCGAAGAAGTAACTATGTATATTTTCTATTGGATTCTCGGCGCCAGCGTCTTTGGGGGAATTTTCTCTTTAGTCGGGGGTTTACTGCTTCTTTATAAAGAAAACTTAGCGCGCCGTCTTTCTCTTTATTTCGTAAGTTTCGCCATTGGCGCTCTTTTGGGAGCGGCTTTTTTTGATTTAATTCCGGAGGCCTTGAAACTTGACGAAAATACAGGGAGCCAAAATTTAATTTTAGGCATTGCTCTTACCGGCTTTCTTCTTCTTTTTATCTTTGAAAAATTTCTCAAATGGCATCACTGCCACGATGAAGAAATATGTGAAATCCATACTTTTAATTCAACAGTTATTTTCAGCGACACAATCCACAACTTCATTGACGGAATTATTATTGCTTCAAGTTTTTTAGTTTCTATACCGGTCGGTATTGCCTCTTCTTTGGCGATTTTTTTCCATGAAGTTCCTCATAAAATTGGCGATTTCGGGGTTTTGCTTCACAGCGGTTACAATAGTAGAAAAGTAATTATTATAAATCTTTTTTCTAGTTTTGCCTCTCCTTTGGGAGCGATTGCCGCTTTTTTGGCCGCGCCGATTTTTATAAACCGCCTCCCCTATTTGTTGTCTTTCGCCGCCGGCTCGTTCATATACATTGCCGCTACCGACCTTTTGCCTCACGTCCACCACAAAACCAAGGGCTCTGATTTTTCGCATCTTTTTATAATTATTCTGGGGATTTTAACTATTTTCGGCATTGGCGTTTTACTGCCAGAGTAATATAATAAAAATATATGAAAATCGCTTTTTTTGAAATTGAGGACTGGGAAATTCTTTATATCAAAGCGCGGATAAATACGGATATCAACGCAGATAAATACGGATTCGATTTATTTTTTTCTAAAGAAAAATTAAATAAGGATAATTTACCCGAGAAAAAGGACTTTGACATTATCTCTATTTTTGTCGGGTCAAAAATTGATAAAGAAACGATAAACGCTTTTCCTAATCTTAAATTAATTACCACTCGCTCAACCGGTTTTGACCATATTGATTTAAAATCCGCCAAAGAAAAAAATATCCAGGTCGCTTATGTGCCGGGCTACGGCGACAACACAGTGGCTGAATTCGCTTTCGCGCTTATATTAACTTTGTCAAGAAAAATCTTTGAGGCCTATGATCGCATTAAAGAAAAAGGATTGTTCAATTTTGACGGACTTCGAGGTTTTGATTTAAAAGGAAAAACCATCGGCATTGTCGGCACCGGCAGAATCGGAAAATATATGGTCAAAATCGCCAATGGATTTGGAATGAAGGTGATTGCCGTAGATGCCAAACCCGATGAAAAATTCGCAAAAGAGGAAAATTTTAGATATATGCCACTTGAAGAAGTTTTAGCTAACGCCGATATTGTTTCACTTCATACTCCTTATTCACCTTCAACTCATCATTTAATCAACGCTGATAATATCAATAAAATCAAAAAAGGCGCGATTTTAATTAATACCAGCCGCGGACCGCTTGTGGAAACCGAAGCAATAGTAAAGGCCTTAAATGACGGAATTTTAGGCGGCTACGGCGCCGATGTTCTGGAAGAGGAAGGCGTTATTAGCGACGAAAAAGCGTTTTTACTTTACGGCCGCCCGGAAGAACACGATATGAGAGCTATTTTAGCTGACCATGTTTTAATTGATATGCCGAACGTGATTATCACTCCGCACACCGCTTTCAATACTACCGAAGCGCTTCAACGGATTTTAAACGCGGATATTGAAAATATTAAATCTTTTTTAGAAAAAGGCGCGCCGACTTACTCCATCGACAACTCAACATAAAAAATGGCCCCCTTCCCAATCCCTTCGCTCTCAGCCCACACTCTTCCGTTGTGCGCTTTTATGATTGAGGCGGCGATGAATAGGCCGATGCCTCTGCCTGTGGTGTAAAGTTTTTGCGCTTGCTCGCCTCGCTCAAAGTATTTGGTAAATAATGTGGGCAGTTCTTCCGGATTGACGCCAATGCCGTTGTCTTTGATGGCGACTTGGAAGGAGGAATTGATGGTTTTGCCTTGAATTATGATTTCTCCTTTGGGGGCTTGCCCCGCACCGAGCTTGCTCT
>ERZ1292625.443-Hain-H41-01um-R1-443-length-64029-cov-46_pt1 | contig 64029 bp, 61 predicted proteins | sample MGYA00564400_ERZ1292625 | MGnify/ENA primary metagenome ERZ1292625 (study PRJEB36523, sample SAMEA6512639) | groundwater metagenome | collected 2019-01-08 | study: AquaDiva: Metagenomics assemblies of 32 groundwater samples | reverse complement strand
TTTCCTCGTCAGGATTGAATTCGTCATCTTCAGCCGAGAGGTTCTCGCTCCACATCTCCGAGAGATTATTTGTGTCGAAGCCGACATCGGTGAGGGTGTCGAGATCAAATGACTTCAAGCCTTCATAATCCCATTCGCCGTCATTGGTGTTGCTCTCGATTCCCACGCGGTCGCGCTCTTCTTCGGTGAGCTTGCGATTAGGGACGAGAACATTCACTTCCTTGATGCTGAGCTTCAGCAAAGCTTTCTTGCGCTGGTTGCCTGAAAGTACTGTACCGTCAGTGTCGATCTTGATGACATCGTGGAAGCCGCGACTTTTAATGCGTTCAATAAGCTGATTGAACTTCTGGGTTGTTATCTTGCGAGGATTTCGATTCCACGCCTTGAGCGTACTTACTTGGCGACGCTCGGAGTGCCAAACTAATTTTATATTTTCCATATTATTAAGTGATAATTACTAATAAATAAACGAGAAAGCCCACTTCGCGAAGAAGACTTAAAGAATCAACAAGTGATTCTTTTAGGCTTTCCTACGAAGTGGGCGTGACACGGATGTGTGAGGCACCACAAGTAATATTTAATTGTACCTATATTATACTCTATTTCTTATCCACATGCCAAGTATGGTTTCGGTTTTTGTGGATAAGCTCTCGCCACTTCTTTTTTTCCTCTGACTTTAAATACTCTACAACGTCCTTACCTGGGAAGATCAAAAGACCACCCTCAGGTATCATAAGCTCGGCTTCACCTTTCTCTATCTTCTCCCTTAAATCTTTCGGTAAGTCAATTTGAAATGCGAATTTTTGGTGATCATTCCCACTATCTGCAATCTTAATATTTTTTACATAATCTCTCGAGAGAGGTGAGTACATTCTGCCTTTCTGTGCTACTTTGGCAAAATTCAAGGTTTGACGAAAACCTCGCATATGCAGAGTTATGTCAGTCAGGTAAATTAATTCTTTTCTCATAAGGCAATAATATCAAACACTTGCATTTTTGTATAGAGTTTTGTATACTTCTTATACCATGACAAATAACCTTAGTGACAAAGACAAAAAAGCTTTTGCCCTTATCCGCAACAAGATTATCCATTATGGTGAAAGCCCTTCTCTGCGTGAGATAAACGTGGTGACGGGAGGAAGATCTCCAAGATCTGCAAGTCTGGTGGTAGAACGACTTGTTGCATCCGGTCTTATAAAAAGGAAAGGTAGAAAACTTATCCTAGCAAATACTTATAGCGCAAATTCAGTAAGTACTATAAATGTGCCTCTTGTCGGACAGGTTGCATGTGGTACACCGATTTTTGCAAAGGAAAACATAGAGACCTACATTCCTATTTCCACAAGAATGGCTCAAAAAGGATCAAAATATTTCCTACTTAGAGCATCAGGTGATTCGATGAATGAAGTCGGAATCAATAGTGGCGATTTACTTCTTATAAGACAGCAAGATACAGCAGAAAATGGAGACAACGTAGTTGCTCTCATCAACGATGAGGCAACAGTGAAGAGTTTTGAAAAGACTCGTGATGCTATTATTCTTAGACCAAAATCAACAAATAAAAGCCACAGGCCTATTATATTAACAGATAATTGTATGATCCAAGGGGTAGTTGTTGCGGTGCTTCCAGAAGATCTGCATTAAAATAAAATTATGAGTAAAAACGAAAGAACATCTAGAAAGGTCGCCACCATAGCATCTCGAGCATTGCGAGGACTTCCGATAACAAAAAAAGACGTAAAGACATTAGCAGCGTCGGCACTGACACAACGACCTAACAAACGAAAATAATATGAGCACGCATCTTATTTCCTATGACCTTAGGGTTCCAGAAACATCAGAGGATTATAAAAAATTGATTAACGCAATAAAAGCACTTGGGGGCTGGGCAACACCACTCAAATCAGTATGGTTTGTCACGACAACTAAATCTGCTTCTGACGTCTGTGATTACATCAAAGCTCAAACAGATTTAAATGATGGAATACTTGTTGTGAATATTACAGATGATGATTGGGCAACAGTAGGAGTCACTAAAGAAGTCACAGATTGGATGAAGGTAAACATATAATAAGGGAATTTATGAAAATAATTCCTTTAAGTAAGCATCTAGGAGTAGCAAGAAAAGTTTTAGAGAAGGTAGGTGTTTTTGATGCCACCTTGGGGTTGGACACCAAACTTTTTGTTGATCCTAAATTATTGGTCAGTTCAGATATTCCAGAACTTAGAGATTCAAGAAAAAGAATACTTGACTATTTTACTACTCTTCTAAGAATACATAAGCAGTCTCACAAATCTCCTCGTTTAAGAAATCAAGCAAGAGATATGTTAGCAGTACCTGAGCCAGAAGGTGTTTCAATTGGTTATGGAAGTAAAAGTGATAATGGTACGTCAGTTCCAAAACCTGTGGCAAATAAAATTTTACTTTCAGTAAGTGAAATTTTTTCTGTTGGAATTGAAGACGCAGAAGTTGTGGAACTTCTTAGTTTGTTTGTTCCTAAATTTGGTCCAGACAGTATAAGTGATCTAATTATTAGTATTATTTACTCCGACCTCTGTAAGTATACAGAAAGAGTTTCATTGAAGCTGGGAGTAAAAACTAGGCAATATACAATTGAGGGAAGTAAATATTTTCTTCCTACCCATCCGTTTACTAACGAGCAGATAATTTTTATCCCGTACTCTCTATTAAGTGTTCTACCGGTCGCGGCATCTTGGGATCAAATAGCAAATGCCGCCGCACGTAACGAATCATTAAGAAAGCAACTCGAAGACATTGTACAGCCAGCACTGGAAAAAATTATGAAAGACATATCTCAAGGTAGTCAGAAAGAGAAGGAGGCATTTAAAAAAGATATGTCAGCATTACTTGATGTCTATAGAAAAGTAGAAGTCAAATCTTATGACCTCAATATTGATGAGAAAGGATATTATAAGATTGACCCGTTCATTGAAAAACAATCTTCCAAAATTAAAGCTCATAATAAGCCTAAAAATGCTAGCGAACTAATTAATTCAATCAGAGATCTTACCACTCAGTTTAAAAGGACGATAGAAGATAATGGAGGTAGTAATCTCTTGTATCACAGAACAAAGACAGGAAAGATCTTGAAAAAAGAACCGCATCACGAAGATGTTTCTCAAAAAATATTTTATATGATTGCGGATCTATTTTGTCGACAAGCAAACATTCTTTTATCTGGCGAATCAGATGCTGGCAGAGGCCCTGTTGACTTCTCATTAGGTACAGGGTATCAAGAGAAGGTTTTGGTAGAAATAAAGAAATCTAATAATAAAAATTTGGAGAGCGGGTATAAAAAACAGCTTGAAGCATATGAAAAGAGTGAAAATGCACAGTATAGTTTTTTTGTAGTTATTTTAGTTAAGAAACAACCCAAAAAGAATGATAGTTACTCTCAACTTGATATCATCACTAAACTTTGTGAGGAAAATAAGAAGGCGAACAAAAAATGCCCAGAACTTGTGATTGTGGATGGTTTGGTAAAACCTTCACCAAGTAAATTAAAAGTAGTGAAATCTTAAAACAATGAAAAAATTCTCAAAAAACGTTGAAGACGCCACCGAAAAAGAACTGTTATCATGGGTTAACCAATTAGATTATAGAGTAGTACATCTTGCTTCAGATGAACTAACAAGACGTAGTATAAGGCGTCTTAATGAGTCAATTGATAAACAGACCCTTCAAGTCGAAAAGTCGTCAGAGGTTGAGAAAAAATTTACTATAGCTCTTTTTCTGCTTTCCGTTGTGCAGTTGCTAGTAGCACTTTTCCAACTAGTTTTATCATTTGCATATTCTGATAATCTTCAACAAAAAATATTAGGAATTGTAATGTCTATTGCAGCCGTCGCTGTTCTGGTCTATTTCTCTTCAAAGATTTTCCCAAATAAAAAGAAAGGTTAAAATGTAGGGAGTTATGAATTTAAAAGAAGCCATCAAAATCCTTAAAAAATCCCTCAAAGAAAAACAACCAACGACATTTGGCAGCAGGTGGGTCCAAATGGAAGCTCCATCCGCCTATCGCTACATTTGGAAATATATCAGGACAGAAAACAATGATGTGAACTGGGACAGGGTAACTCTCAGGCTTGATCGAAAATTCCAAAAAAGATGGACTAGTAACAGACGAAGGTCTCTTAAGGAATATGAGAATCAAGAAGAAGTAGATTTGATTCTTCTGAAACACAGGAGCAAGTTATATACTCTACTCGTTCCAAATAATCCTAAAGAAGAGCGCGATCAAGAAAAAATCATTGTCGCCCTAGTCCGTATCAGTCAAAAAGGGAATATCTTGGCACAACAAGAACTTATTAAATGGCTTAAATTTATCGTGGACGAATGGATCGACCGCAGGTGGCAGATATATAGATGGAAAGGATACACAGACGAGCTGGAAGAAAGAATGCGAGGATGTATAAGATTATATAAATACACGGGTACATTTCTAGGTTACCTATTCAAGACTTTGGAGTACTCAGCTCGTGGTATGGCACCTTTGGTTAAATATTCACTTGATGACACTGTTTATGATGGAGGAGAGACGAAAATCAACTTTGTTATACACGATCAAGAAACCATATAAAAGTCCCCGATAAGCTCCTTTGGCTAATATTGACATATACCTATAAAAGGTGTATAATAGTATCAGTATAAGTAAGTACATTTCCAACTTATTTTTGAATATTCGCCATAGCAGAAAATGCCTTATTCATAGGGCTTTCTCCGCTGTGGCGAAGAGTCCAGCAAATTAATAAACCAAACCCGAAAGGGAGAAAGGATGATAACGGTATGAAACCGATTACATCTGGTCAGAAAGAACAGTGCGTCACTGTTGCCAAAGACGCGGCACGCAAAGGGAGTGAAGAAGCGGTCAACGAACTGGAAGCGAATGGCGTTCTCAACAGCGAGAACATCCAACGTTTGGTTGGGTCACGTCAAGTGGCTCCCCGAATCAAGGAATTCGTCAAAGCTCTGTTCGCTGAACTCGCCGAAAACATCGCTGGCTGTCTGAAGCTCATCTCTGGGGCTGAAACCCTTGAGCTTGAACCCACGGACGGCAAGCGGACCATTGCGAAGGCTAAGGAAGTCTTCACATGGGGCATTGATAGCGATTTCCAGAACTGGGGTTGCAACGTCAAGGCTGATCCGACGACTGCGCAAAACGTCCATGTCCACGAGATGGTCAAGGATGGCACGTTTGCCAAGATCTTCGGAGGCCTGAGCGAGAACTTGGACGAGCTGTGCCTCACGCAGGCCCAGATCATCCAGTTCGTGCAGAAGCACAAGAAGTGGCTTCGCACGGAAGGTTACGCCACGTTCTTCCTCTTCAAGGTTGGCGACGAGTTCTTCGTTGCTCGCGTGTTCGTCCGCGATGACGGCACGCTTGGCGCCCACGTCCGCCGATTCTCGAACGGCCTCGTCTGGCGTGCCGGCAGCCGCCGTCGTGTGGTGGCTCCGCAACTGGCACTCAAAAATTAGTCCCCCGAGCCTACTTTGGCTCTCAGTCCCTCTGACCCTTGTCAAAATTTATTTTGGCAAATCAGGGGGATTTTTGTATAATGAAAAGGCAATACATCGGTGCGCTTCGGCTACGGCTCAAGCGCAATGGTTGTGTAAGGATACACTTGAGAATTCTGCTGGATACGTCTTGCGGAAGAGTGGGTCTATCTTTTCAAATAAAAAAATGCTAGTTGGTGCAGCAAGCTTGCGGACTTCTACGTCCCACATAAGTTTCAATCGTTCATGATTTGGGCGATGGTGTGCAGGATGGCTTGCTGTACGAGTTCTTCGTTGCTAACGTGAACGTCAACGATGACGGCACGCTTAACGCCAACGTCAACCGATTCTCGAACGACAACGTCTGGAATGCCGACAACCGCCATCGTGTGGTGGCTCTCGAAACTCGTTATTTCTCTCACTACTTCAAGGTGAGAGTTTTGTTTGCCGGATTTTGTAATCCTTTTCTCCATCCTCCAAGCATTTTTCCGATCTCCTCCAGCTTCTTAGAAAGCTCGACGTATTTCTCGTTTGGTATCAGTTTTCCTTCCCATGCCAGCTGTGTGAAGAACTTGAGCGTATCCAGCCTTGAAATGACTTTTCCTAACAAGAGTATTTTGGGCTCAAGGGGAAGATATACGCACGAAAAACTTAACTCTAAAATATCCAGAAAAACAGTCTCAATCTTTTGACCGAGACCCAACCTTTCAACCCGTGGAAAATTCCTATGAAGTACTAACCAGAACTGATATGCTTCTTTTTCCTTTAAAATTACGCCTGGAACCGTGCGGGGGGGGGGGTCATCATAGGTGTTTGAATGAAATGAAAATAATAATGGATTACAACCATATCATATCTTTGGAAAATCTCTATGCTGCATGGATGGAGTTTGTTTGTGGTAAGAAATATAAAAAAGACGTGGCAGATTTCGCACTACATCTCTCACGTAACATTTTTAGGCTTCATGAAGAATTAAAAAACCAAACATATTGCCATGGAGAGTATCGAGCGTTTTCTATCAGTGACCCCAAGCCCAGAAGTATTCATAAGGCTACGGTTCAGGACAGATTATTACATCATGCTATTTATAGGGTCTTGTATCCGTATTTCGATACTAAATTCATTTATGATTCCTACTCCTGTAGATATCTCAAAGGAACCCACAAGGCGCTTGATCGGTTCACTGATTTTTATTATAAAGTGTCACGGAACAACCACCGAACCTGCTGGGTATTGAAATGCGATATTAAAAAGTTTTTTGCCTCAATTGATCACTCTATACTCATGATTATTGTTAAAAGACATATTTCTGATGTCTCTATTGTAGGGCTTATTCAGAATATAGTTGAAAGTTTCCAAAGTACAGGACAAGGGAAAGGATTGCCCCTAGGAAACCTAACCTCTCAGCTTCTTGTAAACGTGTACATGAATGAATTTGATCAATATGTAAAGCATGTGCTGAAAGCAAAACATTACATTCGATATGCTGATGATTTCGTGATAATGAGTGAGGATAAAAACTATCTTCTCGATTTGCTTCCAAAAATTAATCTTTTTCTAAAATCAAAATTAGCTCTAGATCTTCACCCTAATAAGGTCTTTATCAAGACATTTTCTTCTGGAGTGGATTTCCTGGGCTGGGTGCACTTTTCTGATCATAGGGTTTTGCGAACAGCAACAAAGAAAAGAATGATAAGGACTATAAAGAAGAGCCCCTCGTCAACAACTTTGCAGTCGTATATAGGTATGATGAATCATGGAAATGCTCAAAAATTAAAAAACAAGATCGTGGGGCTGATCCCTTCATCACCTTCGCCTTAAAGGTGCATAATGCAGAAGTTTACTAAAATCCCTTTTTATGAAAAAATACGTGTATGGCCGAGAAACAATGTGAAAAATGCAAGGGGACAGGCAACTATATGTATGATGAGAATCACATGAAGCCGTGTGAAATTTGTTGCGATCATTCTGAGGGATGGTGGAAATTGGAAGAAAATTATGGGAATGATAACGGCAAGTACGCATGCAAGAAGGGTTGTGGAACTTTAGTTGATAAAGAACCAACTTAAAAGCAATAGTTACAGTTGCGTGTAACTTTAATACTCAATCCTGTGTCACTTTTGTCACTTTTTGGTCTGCTCGAGACGCGTCGATGTGATATTATGAAAAGTGTCCCAAAAGCCTTATGGTGCAATGAATCAAAAGGTTCTAACTCGAGACACCCCGCCAACAGGAGCTAGCTCGAGTACCCAGGGGTAGTCGAGCACTTGAGAGGTATAGAAGTGGTTGAGTATTTCAGGTGTTAGTTTAGATGTTATAATTATAAACATGGAAGATTTTAAAAAACTTGTATACAAAGATCCCGTTTTGCAGGTTGAAGATATGAAATCATCTTCACCTGAAGAGATTGAATATTCTGAATCAGTAGCCTATTGGAAATTATCCAAGATAGAAAATCCAGAATTCAGAGATTTTTCAGTAAGATATGTAAATCTAGAAGAATACAAAAGAATCCTTGAGACCGGTGAATTTGACGGTCAAGTTATATTACATGGCCAATCCGACGGAAGACCTTTTGTTGATTTCAAAAACTGGGCGAGATGGGGGATAGATAAGACAAATTGGGTAAATATAAGCGGTGTTTCAGTGGGTGTGGCAGATAATTTGTTATCAATTATTAAGAGTGTCGAACATGAACATAAGGACGAAGGTAAAGACGCTAAACTTGAAAAGATTAGAGATAGTTTTTTGGAGGTGATAAATCGAATGCGTCATTATCCATTTAGAGATAATGTTGAGTTTGATACATTAGAAAAGGGCGTCACGGAAATTGTAGGTAGTTCCATGGTAAAAGATATAAAGAATGAATTTCAGAATTATATAAAGGATAAGCAAGGTAGTTTCATTTGGGATAAGGCATCAGATTTCATAGATAATTTTTCCGAGCGTCATCCGTCTATTATTCTTAATGATGAAGAAAAAGAAAGACTCAATCAATATCTACTTAATTTAGTTGAGGAACTTAGATTTGGGCGCAGTAATATAAATATTTTTTTCAAACTTAAAAATAATCCCGAGTATATAAAAGAAAAAGGAGCACTCAGGGAAATCGTTAATGCGCTTACATATTTGCAAGATAGTGAAATGATGACAGAATCTAGGCAATACGAAGTCGCCTTAATTCTTGATGATGCAGTCTTTGGATTTAAGGCTGGAGGGGACCAAATGTGGGATGAATCCTGGGGGTCATTTAAAGCATCAAAAAACCATGGCCTTCCTACGGAAGAGAGAAAAAAGGGGTTGTTAGCTGCTATATCAATAATGCCCCTAAAAGAATTATCTGAAGAGATGAAAGGTTTAGAAAAAGGTACTGGTGATTTTGCACATCCAATTTTTGACAATAAAGGAAGATTAAAATGGCCAAAGAAATAGCTTTATCAGATCAGTAAAACTATGATTTTTGACCCGCTCGATACGCGTCGATGTGATATCACAAAAGTGTCCCAAAAGCCTTATGATGCAATGAACCAAAAGGTTCTAACTCGAGACGTTTCCGCAACGGTGTGGCAATTTATTCTCTAATCCTAACCGAAAACTTAGGGTCGTTGGCGTATTTTTCCGCCTTCTCATTTATCAGGTATTTCTCCCGTGCCTTCTCGAGAGAAAGGTCCGTATCGATGAGTCCGATTTCAAGAGCGAGTTTATCTGAATCCGCAGGGAAGAGAATCTCAAAGCCGAAAGGAACGCGCTCCGGAGTTATCTTATTCACATGATCGACGATATTCGTCGTGCAGGTGCTTGTGAGAGTGTTATAAAATTCAGGCTCATCTTTAAGTTTGTTCGTCCGCGCGATCATGTCGAGAAACAAGGTCTGAGATTTTTCTTTGTCAGCTTTTACAGGATAAACATACACGAGATCTTTCCGGTAATTCGAACGGAGCTTCACCACGTCGCGCTCGTCAGCAATGACGTACATGAGCTCGTATTGGCGCATGAGGCCCTTGAAGGCGGAGAAAGATTCTCCCTTTTCCTTTCGAATCTCGACTGAAATAGAAACGAATTGATCTCCTTCGAATTCAAATGAAAGAAAAGTATGAGCCGCACCCACGTATCCAGAGAAGGGCTCGACAACATACCAGACTTTCTTCAGCTTGTTCAAGTCAAAAGTCTTGTCGTAGTAGTTTGTTGTGTACGTAGATGTCGAAGTGTACGAAAAGTTCCTGATATTCTTGATTGAAACGAGGTTGTTTTTCACGATTGCAGAAGGAAGAACTGCCTGATCAGTAGACCAATTCCTATCGTTCGAGGGTTGGACAAGAAACACAAGTAGCGTGTAGCTGACGATCGGGCCCAGGACAAGTATCAGGGCAAAGACTGTAATCTTCTTTTTCATGTTGTTAATTATAGCGCAAATTCCCAGGTAATTTAATCTCCATTGAGCCGTCATGATATAATGTAGTTTCAGTAGTCGGACTAATTATAAGCAAATAATGTATATATCATGAAGAATATTTCAAAAATCCTAGCTTTAACGATTTTTGCTTCAGCTTTTGTTGCAATACAAGCGCAAGCATCCTCTCTCGCTCTTCTCGGCGGTGTTGACCTTAAGGTTGAGTCGAATGCAGAAGTCAAATCAGACAAAGGCACTCAGGCGTCTTCAGCTGCAAAAATAAAGGCGGACGTTGCGGCAAGTTCAACGAAAAAGGACAATGCGATGACAACGGAGCAGCGGGGCAGTGAAGTTTCAACATTCGTTAAATCCCTCCTAAGCATTGCAGATAGGGAAAAGGGCATTGGTGCAGAAGTTAGGGAAGTCGCTCGTGCACAGAATGATTCTGCTTCGACATCAGCGTCAGCCATGGTCAAGGTTGAAAACAGAGGATCATTCAAAAAATTTCTTATCGGCGATGACTATAGGAATCTTGGCGTTATCCGAAGCGAAGCCCAGAAGACAAAGAATAATATCGAAAAGCTTGAGAGTCTTCTTGATAAGACAACGACAGCCGCTGCATGGGCAGAGCTTAATGTAGAGATAGACGCTCTTGAAGAACAGCAGGCAACGCTCGAAGCATATGTCGAGGCACACGAAAGCACATTCAGCGTTTTTGGATGGTTTACAAAGCTTTTCGTAAAGACAGAAGTTGGGGGGCAGTAAAGTAGCCTCAATATCTTCGACGCCTAGTGTGCCACCGTCAGCGCAGTAACATCAGAATATCCAGCAGAAAGAAGCTCATCACGGGCTTCTTTTAGCGTGCTGCCAGTCGTCGAGACATCATCGATAATAATGATTTTCTGGACTAGATTTTCCTTTTTTGTAACTTCAAAAATATTTTTAGTATTTTCCAGCCTCTCGTTTCGTTTTTTATGAGTTTGCTTTTCAATATGCTTTGAACGAATGAGCAAATCAAAGTCTTTTTCAAATTTGTTTTCAACATCTAGCTCCAGAATTTCTTCGATTAAAAGCTCGCATTGGTTGTATCCGCGCTCCTTCCTTCGTTTTTTTGAAATCGGTATCGGAATCAGGAGAGCAGGCCATTTAAGGTTGTGAAAAAGCGCATGGCTGGCGATTTCCACCGCTTTCTTATTTTTCTTGTATTTTATCTGCCAGACCAGTTCCTTGACGAGAGGATCCTTATAGGAAAAGATGCTTTTAATGAATGGAAATTCTGCCGGATCTGCTTTTGCGGAGTCATTCAGAAACCGTTCAGGAGAAATTTCCCGAAGCTTGAGCTCCTCTGGCGGGGGAGGGAATATGAAATCAATGATATGGTATAATATCTGCATGAATTTTTCGGCTATTATATCATCTCTTTTTTCCAAGCAGAGCGAGAGCGTGCTCGGAATCGATATAGGATCTTCCGCAATCAAGATAGTGCAGGTGAAGAAGAAAAGGGGCCGTGCCGTGCTAGAAACGTATGGAGAACTTGCCCTCGGCCCTTATGCCGGAATAGAGGTCGGAAGATCGACGAACCTTCCTAATGACAAGATAGTCGAGGCGCTTAAGGATATCTTGCGAGAAGCAAAGACGACGACTCTGGCTTCCGGCATAGCTTTGCCGCTTTCTTCGAGCCTCATTACTTTCATAAGCGTTCCGCCAGTCCCAGAGAAGCAATTGCCGGAAGTCATTGCTCTTGAGGCGAGAAAATACATTCCGGTTCCTATGAGCGAGGTCATGCTTGATTATTCTCTAGTTCCGCGCGAAGACACGTTTGCAAACGACGATGAAACTCAGGGAAAGCAGGTCGAGAAGCAGGTCCAGGACGTGCTTGTTGTCGCTATCCACAACGAATACATAAACAACTATCAGGCAATCACCGCGAAGTCGGGAGTCCAGCCAGGCTTTTACGAGATCGAGATTTTCAGCTCGGTCCGCGCGGTTGTCGAGCAGGGAATCCAGGCGGTCATGATTATCGACATGGGAGCCCGGGCGACCAAGCTATACATCATCGAGAGGGGGATTCTTCGTGCGTCGCATATTATCAACAGAGGCGCGCAGGATATCACGCTTGCGATATCGAAATCATTGAGCGTCAGCGTCAATGAAGCCGAGAACATGAAGCGGTCTTTCGGCCTCAAAGGCGGTCCGGAGTACAAGGAGCTCACTGAAATAATCACGGTTAACCTTGATTATATTTTTTACGAGTCAAATGCCGCTCTTCTCAACTACCAGAAGAAATACATGAAGAACATCAGCAAAGTCATCCTGACAGGAGGAGGAGTGTTGCTCAAGGGCTTCACTGATTTGGCAAAGATAAGCTTCCAGACAGAGATAGTCTACGCAGATCCATTCGGCAAGCTCGAGACCCCGGCCTTTCTTGCCGAGCAGTTTGCGCAGGCTGGTCCGGAGTTCGCGGTCGCCATCGGCTGTGCATTACGCCGGTTGTCTGAATTGGAGTAATGAACTATAATTCAAATGATATTTTAAAATAAATGGAAACAAAATTCCAAACATCGTTCATCCCAAAGAAGCCCCTTGTCTCTGATCAAAAGATGAGCAGCAATCGCAGCGCTGGCACGAGCATTTTCATGTTTGTCGCAATCATACTTTTCGTCGCTTCGATCGCCGGCGCGGTGTTTTCCGTTCTTTGGAAGAATGTTCTCAACAAATCGCAGGAAAATTACAAGGTGCAGCTCGCAGAAAGCGAAAAAAGATTCAACCTTTCTCTCATCGAAGAGCTCAAGAAGGCCAATACCAAGATTGATTTGAGCAAGCAGCTTCTGAAGGGCCATCTTGCAGTCTCTGAACTCTTTTCCATAATAAGCCGCCTCACCATAGAGGGCATCCGTTTTACAAGCTTCGAATTCGTCGCTCCAGCAAAGGATAGCGAAGGCATCAAGATTTCTATGCGGGGCGTCGGCAACAGCTTCAGCGCCATTGCTTTCCAATCCGATGTTTTCGGACAATCCCAGAAATACGGAACGAACAAGATTCTCAAGAATCCGGTGCTTTCAGATCTCGCTCTTGACGCGAATGGAAATGTCGGCTTCACGTTCAGCACGATAATAAACCCTGGAGACGTCCTGTACGAAAAGATCCTGACTTCAGATGAGTCTAACGAAACAACCCCATAACACATATGAATAAGAACGTAACGCCAATCATTCTCATAATCCTTGCGCTCGGCATTTATTTCACCTTTACTCGCACGAAGCTCAATGATCTGAGCGCAATCAAAGAGGTAAATTTGCAATACCAGCAGGCCTTGAATAATTCCGAGAGGCTGGTCAAAGTCAGAGACAGCGTTCTTAAGACGTATAACGATATCAGCGCCGATGACAGGGAACGCTTGGAGAAGATGCTTCCGGATAATGTAGATAACGTACGCCTTATCATCGATGCAAATGGAGTCGCCGCGCGTCATGGCTTGGCGATCAAGAACGTGAAGACGAGCGCGACGAATGCGAATATCACGACTCCGGCACCCGTCGGCCGCGGAACGGCAAGCGTTCCGAATTCCTATGACACGGTTACGCTTTCTTTCAATGTAAATACGAACTATCAGACTTTCATCGATTTCTTGAAGGATCTCGAGGCAAGCTTGCGCATCATGGACATATCGAGGATTACGCTGAACGTCAGCGATACGGGAATTTACGAGTATGGCGTAGAGATTAAGACGTATTGGCTTAAGCAATAAAACCATCATGCAAAAACAGCAATCATCAAAGAAAACATTCTTCATAGTCGCAATCATCATAATCCTCGCGCTTGGAGCCTATTTCTATTTCAAGGGAACGCCGGATTCTTCTTCTACATCATCTCTTGAGGCGCAGGACAGCCCTACTTCTATAGATGCTCAAGCAGTCGGAACGCGGGTGCTGTCTCTTCTCAATCAGATCAACTCGCTCAAGATAGACGCTTCTATCTTCGATAGCGCCGTCTACAATAGCCTCGTCGACTACACCATAACGATTCCAGAGCAGAATGTCGGACGATCGAACCCATTCGCTCCAATCTCAGGCTCTGCGCCGCAGAACTCTTCGGTCAGGCTTCCATCCACGGGCAATTAGAGAATATAAACCATGAGCGTAATCGACATCCTTTTAAGCAAAAATCTTATATCAAAAGATGATATTAAGGAGATTCGGCAGAAAATGTCTGACGGAGAACCCATTGATAAAGTCTTGATAGAGCGAGGCGTGAAATCCGAGGATATTCTCGCTGCGCAAGGGGAATCCCTCGATATTCCTGTAAGGAGCTTGGCAAGCGTCACCGTGCCTTTCGAGGTTCTTGATTATATTCCAGAGGAATCAGCTGTCCACTACAAATTCGTGCCGATTGGCATCAAGGAAGGGGCTCTAGAAGTCGGTCTCGTCGATCCGGACAATATCGAGGCGCGAGATGCGCTCAATTTCATCGCGGCAAAAAACAATATTCCATACAAGGTTTTCCTTATCACGACTGACGACTATCAGAAAGTCATCGAATCCTACAAAGGCATCAGCGGGGAGGTTTCGAAGGCTCTTACGGAGCTTGAATCGGTCCTTTCGGTCGATGTCGAGGGATCCATTGATCTCAAGCAGAGCAAGACGGAAGAGAATTCCGAGGCGATCATCATCGAGGATGCCCCGGTGGTCAAGATCGTGGCGACCGTTGTCCGATATGCCACGGAGGGAAACGCTTCCGATGTGCATATCGAGCATATGCGCGACAAGGTGCGAGTCAGATTCCGTGTGGACGGCATTCTCAATACCAGTCTAGTGCTTCCGCCGCAAGTACACAGCGCCGTAGTCGCCCGCATCAAAGTGCTCTGCAATATGAAGCTTGATGAAAAACGAAAGCCTCAAGACGGGCGATTTTCTGCGCGTATCGACGGACGAAAGATAGACTTCCGAGTCTCAACATTCCCGGCATATTACGGCGAAAAGGTGGTGATGCGAATCTTGGACCAGGAAAAGGGCGTAAAGAAGCTCGATGAAATGGGTCTTACGAAGAAAAACCTCGATCTCGTGAAAGAGGCCATCGCACGGCCATACGGCCTTATCCTCATTACTGGTCCCACAGGATCCGGAAAGTCCACGACGCTTTATTCGATGCTCAATGAAGTCGATCGCGAGAGCTTCAACGTGCTTTCTCTTGAAGATCCGATCGAATACAACATGGACGGCGTCAGCCAGTCGCAGGTTCATCCCGAAATCGGCTACACATTCGCATCCGGACTTCGAACCACATTGCGACAGGATCCAGACATCATCATGGTGGGTGAGATCCGAGACAAGGAGACGGCGCAGCTTGCGGTGCAGGCGGCTCTTACCGGTCACCTCGTGTTCTCGACGCTCCACACCAATAACTCAGCCGGTGTTATCCCGCGCCTCATAGACATGGGCGTTGATCCTTACCTCATTGCTCCCACTTTGATCCTTGCCATCGCTCAGCGCCTCGTCGGCACTTTTCCTGAGGGCGGAGGCGGCAAGCCGATACCTGTCGAGGGCAGCATCAAGATGATGGTCGACAAGCAGTTTGAGGATCTCCCAGATCAGTTCAAGAAGGATATTCCGTTCTCAGACACGGTTTATGGCATTGCTCCGACGGCAGAAAATCCGAAGGGAACGCGAGGACGCATGGCCGTGTTCGAAGCCTTCAGGATGGATAAGGAAATCGAGAGCATCATCCTAAAGGGCGCGAACGAAATCGATATCAACAATCTTCTGCGACAGAAAGGCGTGATCACAATGAAGGAGGATGCGATGATAAAGGCTTTCGAGAAGAAGATACCGTTCGAAGAAGTTAACAAGCTTTAATTTTAGATTCAGTGCCTTGTGATATAATAAACGCACCATGGAAACACCCTCAGCAACAAAACAGCTCTCGATACTCTTCGTTGATGACGACAAGTTCCTGCTTGACATGTATGCTCTCAAATTTTCAAAAAATGACTTCGAGGTTCATACGGCGCAGGGCCCGGAGGACGCCCTCAAGCTTATCCGAGACGGCCTTGATCCTGATATACTCCTTCTGGACGTCGTCATGCCAGGCATGGACGGCATCGAGCTCCTGACCCTTCTCAAGAAAGAAAATCTTCTCAAGAAAGCCGTGGTCATCATGCTTACGAATCAGGGGCTTTCAGACGATGTTGCGCGCGCAAAAAAGCTCAATGTCGATGGGTATATCATCAAGGCTACCACCATCCCTTCAGACGTCCTTGCCGAGGTGAAGAATATTTATTCGTCAGTCAAGAAATGAAATAATCATGGAATATAAGAAACAAATCGAAGATCTCGTAGATATGGTGATTCAAGAAGGCGCTTCTGACCTTCACCTTGCGGAAGGGCGCAATCCGGTGATTCGCGTTTCAGGATCGCTCATTCCTCTTTCAAAGAAGCCTATATCTACGAAGGAGGACATGCACGGCTATATCAAGGAATTCTTGAGCGACGACAACGAGAAGCTTCTCGAAGAAAACCGTGAAGTTGATTTTTCATACAGCCTTACTAAAAGCCGTTTCAGAGGCAATGCTTTCTATCACCAGGGCGTGCTTTCAGTCGCATTGAGGCTTATTCCAAAAAGCATCAGGACGCTTGCCGAGCTCAACCTTCCCCCGATCCTCGAATCTTTCACAAGAAAACAGCAGGGATTTTTCCTCGTAGTCGGACCTATCGGACAAGGAAAGACCACGACGCTGGCGGCGTTGATCGAAATGATAAATCAGACTCGCAACGAGCACATCCTGACCATCGAGGATCCTGTCGAATATCTTTTCGAATCAAAAAAATCCATCATTGACCAGCGCGAAGTGCGAAGCGATACGCCTGATTTTAGCGGCGCCCTCGTCTCGATGTTCCGCCAGGACATCGACGTGTGCCTCGTAGGCGAAATGCGCGACAACAATACCATGGCGACTGCCGTGACAGCGGCAGAAACCGGCCACCTCGTTTTCTCGACGCTTCATACGAACAATGCCGCGCAGACCATCAACCGAATCATCGACTCGTTCCCGTCGAGCCAGCAGGACCAGATACGCATCCAGCTTGCGGGAAGCATGACGGGCATTTTTTCTCAGCGCCTCATCCCGAGGATTTCGGGAGGATTGATTCCTGCGTACGAACTGCTTATCAATAACAGCGCCGTAGCGAACCTCATCCGTGAAAAAAGGATTCATGAAATAAACACCGTTATTGAAACAAGCTCCGGCGATGGTATGATAGACATGAACCGCTCGCTCGCTGAACTCGTCAGAAGGGGAGAGATTACAGTCGAGAGCGCGTATTTGAATTCGTTTAACCCTAAGACTCTTGAGAGGATGATGTAATAAAAAATTATGCTTTTTAACTATCAAGCAGTAGACCAGACAGGCGCCCCGAAGACCGGATCGATCGATGCGGTCAATGTCGATATTGCAATAACATCCCTCCAAAGAAGGGGGCTTGTTATAACTTCGATAAACGAAGCCGACAAGAAGGCGGGATTGCTTTCGATGAATATCGCCTGGTTCGAAAGGGTCTCTAACAAGGATGTTGTCATCCTTTCTCGCCAGCTTGCCACGCTTTTCGAAGCGCAGGTTTCAGCATTGCGCGTGTTCAGGCTTTTGTCTTCAGAGAGCGATAACAAGGTCCTTGGTTCCAAGCTTGCCCAAATTGCTGATGATCTCCAAGCGGGTACAGCCATTTCAGCGGCTCTCGCAAAGCATCCGAAAGTCTTCTCCGACTTCTATGTCAGCATGGTCAAGGCCGGCGAAGAGTCGGGAAAGCTCAATGAGACGTTCAATTATCTAGCTGACTATCTTGATCGCACCTATGAACTTATCAGCAAAGCTAAAGGGGCATTGATTTATCCCGCGTTCGTTGTCATCACCTTCATAACCGTAATGATCCTGATGTTCACCATGGTCATTCCGAAGATAAGCTCAATACTCGTCGATTCTGGACAGGAAATACCGATTTATACCAAGATCGTCCTTGGCATCAGCAACTTCTTCGTCGATTATGGATTTATACTTCTTGGCGTTGTCATTATCGGAGGGTTCTTCGTATTCAAATACATCCGAACGCCTTCAGGAAAGGAGGTTTATGATAGGGTAAAGCTCAGTATCCCTTACATCAGCAACCTTTTCAGGAAGCTCTACTGGTCACGTCTCGCCGATAACATGAACACCATGCTTGTCGCTGGAATTCCCATGATTCGCGCGCTCGATCTCACGTCTTCCGTCATCAACAACACCATTTACCACAAGATCATCTCTGATTCCGTCGAAGCTGTGAAAGGCGGAAAGGCCATTTCAGAAGCGCTTTCAGGCAATGATGAGATTCCTGGAATCATGATTCAGATGATGAAGGTGGGGGAAGAATCTGGAGAGCTTGGAAATATCTTGAAAACATTGGCCAAGTTCTATGCCAGAGAGGTAACTACAGCCGTCGATGGCCTTGTCGATCTCATAGAACCGCTCATGATCGTCTGTCTCGGAGGAGGCGTGGCTGTCCTCTTGGCTTCCGTCCTCATTCCTATTTACAACGTTGCGAGTGCGCAATAGTTATCCCCACGGCACTTGACCTTATTTTTCAAGGTTTTGCTATAATTACAGCCATAAGTTTAATTATCAGGTTTTTATAAGTTAACTTAATAAGTATGAAAAATTACGCAAATCGAGGTTTCACATTGATCGAGCTTCTCGTCGTTATCGCAATCATAGGTATCCTTTCGTCAGTTGTTCTTGCATCACTTAATACGGCGCGATCAAAGGGAGGAGACGCTGCGGTCAAGGGTAATCTTACAGGAGTTCGACCACAGGCTGAAATCGTTTACGACGGTGTTTCTCCAAATAGCTATGCCACAGTTTGTTCGAATGCAAATGTTACAAATGCCGTCAATTCAGCTCGAACAAGCGGTAGCGGAACAGCTGGTTGTAGTGCAGACGCTGATGAGTGGGTTGTTTATGCAACCCTCAAGACAGCATCAGGATCATATTTCTGTGTTGACTATAAGGGTAATGCAACTACTACTACAAAGTCATCTTACACAACTGACGCAAATCAGGATTGCGACTAATAAAAAGTTTTTAGTTCGCGAAACTCCGCTTTACGGCGGGGTTTTTGTTTTGCACGGACTCGTATTATAATTAAAAGATGAAAAATTACGCAAATCGAGGTTTCACATTGATAGAGCTTCTCGTCGTTATCGCAATCATAGGTATCCTTTCGTCAGTTGTTCTTGCATCACTTAATACGGCGCGTAGTAAAAGTGCCGATACTGCCATTAAGGCAAATCTCGCAACCTTGAGGGTTCAGTCCGAATTTTATTATGATAGTAACGGTAATAGTTATGGAACTATGGCATCTTCGACGATTGGATTAACAGGTCTTTGCGGAACCCCAGCAGGATTATTTACTGATGTTACGATTCAAAATGCCTTAAAGGCGGCCATGAATCAGAAAGGTAATGGAAATGCATACTGTGGTGCAAATAATGCAACAGGTATTGGATCTGGTGGTGGGTGGTCAGTTTCTGTTCCACTTAAGACCAATCCTTCTATCAGCTGGTGTGTTGGTAATATTGGTAAAGCTGGCACTACAACAACGCCAGTTTCTGCAGCTTCATTTACTGGTTGCTAGCCGTTAAGAAAAATACTTAATAATCTCCGCCCGCAAGGCGGGGTTTTTGTTTGGGTGAAAATTCATTAGAAGTTCATTTTGGTTTGGTAGAGTGAGTAGATGCTCATATTTATTGATGAATCAGGCGATACCGGCCTTAAGTTCAACAAAGGATCAAGTAACTATTTCGTGATAGTTGCAGTTATTTTTGATGATTATGCTGAAGCAAATAGGGTTGATAGAATGCTATCAGATTTAAAGGATGCTCTAGGTTTTCAAAACACTGAATTTAAATTCAACAAATCTAGCCACTCAACTCGAATTAAATTCCTAAAGGCAATCAAGAATAATAAGTACAGAATTCACTTTCTTGCAGTTAATAAAATGCAGGCGGACAGAAGTAAAATTTTCAAAAATACAGGTTACTTTTATATTGATGCAATAAAGGTTTTGCTAAATGACAAAAGGATCAGTAATGCTAAGATAAAGATCGATGGCAGTGGAAGTAGTTCATTTAAGAAACAATTTAAGTCAATGATTAAAAAGAGTTTGAATGTCAATGAAACAAAAATCGTGAAAGAAATTACTTTTGTTGATTCAAGAAGCAATATGCTTATTCAAATGGCAGATATGATTGCAGGCAGTATAAGAAAGAGTTACGAGGGGAACGGCGAAATGAAGAACATTATAAGTAAACATATTGAGGTCGTGCATATTCTTCCGTAAAAAGAAAAATCTCCCGAAGGAGACTTTTCCCGATATGTATTCTAGACTGAATAAATTCAGCCAAGCCACCGTCCGGTAACAATTCGAAATACATACCTTTTCATTGCTTATAATAGCAAAACCAAATAACCTTTGTCAACAAATCTCGCAAACCATGCTAAAATAGGGCATATAAAAGCTCTATATGAACGAAGATAGAATCACATATTTCGGCCAGACCGATGCGCGAAACAAGAAAGTGACCTTCGGCATCAAGGCCAAGGATCGTACCAAGCACGTCTACGTGATTGGAAAGACTGGCATGGGAAAATCAACCCTGCTTGAGAACATGGCTGTGCAGGATATCAAGAACGGTGAGGGAATGGCATTCATTGATCCTCACGGAAAGACTGCCGAGCTTCTCTTGGAATATGTTCCTGAGCATCGTCACAAAGACGTGGTCTATTTCGCCCCGTTCGATATGGAGCATCCTATTTCTTTCAACGTCCTTGAAAGCGTTGATCCTGACAAGCGTCACCTTGTCGTTTCGGGACTCATGAGTACCTTCAAGAAGATCTGGCAGGACGCTTGGTCCGCTCGAATGGAATATATCCTGACCAACACGCTTCTTGCGCTTCTTGAATATCCGGACGCGACACTTCTCGGCGTGAATAGGATGCTTTCTGACAAGGTTTTCCGTAACCATGTCATTACCTATATCACCGACGCTTCGGTGAAAGCTTTCTGGACACAGGAATTTGCAAATTACACCGAGCGAATGGCATTGGAGGCCGTGCCAGCTATCCAGAACAAGATAGGGCAGTTCACGGCGAATGCGTTGATCAGGAATATGATAGGTCAGCCAAAGTCTTCTTTCGACATCAGAAAAATGATGGATCAGGGAAAGATCTTCATCATCAACCTCTCGAAGGGAAGAATCGGCGAGTCCAACGCGAACCTTCTCGGAGGAATGCTCATCACGAAAATTTATCTCGCCGCTCTTTCTCGCGCTGATATTCCCGATCGGGTCCTCAAGACTCTCCCGAACTTCTATCTTTTCGTAGACGAATTCCAGTCTTTTGCCAATGAATCCTTTGCGGATATCCTTTCTGAGGCCAGAAAATACAAGCTCAACCTGACCATGGCCCACCAATACATCGAACAGATGGAAGAGGAAGTGAGGGCAGCCGTATTCGGAAACGTCGGAACGATGATCGTATTCCGCGTTGGCGCATTTGATGCTGAGGTCCTTGAAAAGGAGTTTGCTCCGCAGTTTACGGCTGAAGACATCGTAAATCTTGGCATTTTCCAGATTTATTTGAAGCTTATGATTGACGGCATCAGTTCTCAGCCATTTTCCGGAACGACATTGCCTCCGATCGCAAAGCCTGAAAACTCAAGCATGGATAAGGTCATAGAAATGTCCCGCAAGCAGTTTGCCCGCAATCGTCTCGAAGTAGAAAAGAAAATCGATGACTGGATGGCGCCTCTTGTTCCTGTCAAGCCGGCGATGAAGCCGAAGGAGCCAGCTCCTGTGCATGTTCCTGTAGCTGCTCCGGTAGTTCCGAAACCAGTGGCTGCTGCGCCAGTGCCTATACCTGTGCCTGTCGCGTCGAAACCAGTTCCTCAGGCACCAAAGCCAACACCAGTGAAAGCTCCTGTCGCAGAGCAGCAATTTAAGAAAGCTTTTGCTGAAATTAAAATTGATCCGGCGACTGTTCAGGAAAAAGTTGCTCCCACACCAGTGCCAGTCGTTCCTAAACCTGTTTCTTTAAATTCTCTTTCTTCAAAGCCAGGACAGAAGAATGCAACCCCTCAACGCGTGAATGAATTGAAGAATGCTCTTTCTGCTGCACTCGGAGGTTTACCGAAGAAAGAAGAAAAGAGGGCCACTCCTACACCAAAGACTGTTTCGCAAGTACAGCAGAAAGAAATTCCCGAAGATGTACTTCGAGACGTTCTTAAGGTTGATTAGTTTTTAAGCAAAAACGACTTTCTCAAGTTTGTCGGTCCTCTTTTCAATTTCCTTCACGTAATCATGGTTTGCCTTGTTTTTGAGATTGAGCTCAATTCCAGTTACTTGGACTTTTAATTCGCCGATAGTCTCAAAATGTATATCCTGCTTTTCAATGATTTCATCCATTTTTACATCCATCTTATTAATTTTCACATCCATTTTATCTATGCGATTTACTAAAGTAGTCTTTAATTCCCCGAACTCTTGTTTGAGTCCAGTGATATTATTCTTTAATTCGTTCTTTAATTCGATTATGTATTTGGGTGTAGTTTCGTTCATGCTTTTATGGGTTAGAGTTTGATAAATAAGTTGGGTACTTGAAGAATAGTATAAATGTTTAAAAAATCAGGGCAATAGAGACGGAGACTTTTATTTGTGATACTATTTTCAAATGCGCAGAATCCTCATATTTTCTCTTACGTACTATCCTCGCTATGTCAGTGGTGCGGAGATTGCAATAAAGGAGATTACAGACAGGATCTCTCCGTTGGAGATCGAGTTTGACATGATAACGCTTAATGGGGCAGGCGAACCCGCATTTGAGAAGATCAGGAATATTTCGGTCCACCGGATATTCGGCAAGGTCGGATATGTCCAGAAACTCATGTATCCTTTCTTTGCTTTTTTCAAAGCGTTGCAGCTCAATGGAAAGAACAAATACGACGCGACATGGTCGATGATGGCGAGCTACAATTCATTTGCCGCTCTTTTCTTTAAATTAACTCACCCTAAAACCCCATTCCTTCTGACTCTTCAGGAGGGTGATCCGATCCCCCAGATCAAGCGTCGCGCGTTGCCAATGTGGCCACTGTTCAAGATGATTTTCAGAAAAGCTGATCATATTCAGACGATATCAAAGTATCTTGCAGATTGGGCTCTGGATATGAAGGCAAAGTGTCCTATAACCGTGGTGCCGAATGCCGTCGACTTCGCTTTCTTCTCGACCCGAAAATCCGATACTGAACTTGCGGTTCTCAAGGAATCTCTTGGCAAGAGGCCTGATGACGTCTTCATAATAACCACTGGTCGCCTCGTGGTGAAGAATGCAGTAGCGGATACCATTGATGCGCTCCAGTATCTCCCGGCCAATGTGAAATTCATCAGTCTTGGCCAAGGTTTTCAAGAAAAAATGCTCAAAGAGAAAGCAGAGAAGCTTGGATTAAAAGAACGAGTGCAATTCCTTGGCTTTATTCCGCATAAAGACATGCCACAGTATTTGCACATCTCTGACATCTTCATAAGGCCTTCGCTTTCGGAAGGTTTCGGAAATTCATACGTGGAAGCGATGGCGGCAGGCATTCCTGTAATCGCTACGCCTGTCGGCGGCATTGTTGATTTCCTGAAAGATGGTGAAACAGGCCTTTTCTGTGAAGTCCAGAATCCGAAAAGTATCGCGCAGAAAGTCGAGAAATTGATAAAAGATAAAGAGTCCCGGGATTATATAATAAAAAACGCAGAGCAGATGGTTGGGGAAAAGTATGAATGGGGAAAGATAGCTGGGGAGATGAAAAAGGTATTGACAAACAGCACAAAAAATGCTACAAGGTAGGGTATTGATCCATGGCATGAAGTCGTGGTGAAAAGAGAAAGTACTGTTCCATGTCAACTATTACTCTCGGAGTAACTCTCCGAGGATTCGCCTCAAAACCCGAAAGCGTCGAAAAGACGGTTGCGGGAGTCAAGAAGACCCTGCTCAACCTTGCAACAGTTGCGTCACACGATGAGTTCAACCCTACTGTGCACGTCTATATTGCAATCCCGGTCAACAAAGGTTTTGTTGATGCTGATTGCGGTGAGCTTGCTCCGGCGCTTCGTGCCCTCGTCGAGACCTCAAAATTCGAGGGCATCACTGTCGAGGTTCACGAGACCAACGCAGACTTGTTCTGCGGTCTGTTGAATCAGATGGCTGGACTTCAGTTGCAGCGCGGCTGTACCCACACTCTCGTCATTTCTACGGGTTGTGCGGACTACATTACGCTTGGCAATATGAAGGCGCTTATGAAGGCCTTTCGTTCCGGTGCGCGTGCTGCTGGCCTTGCCCTAAACGAGCTCGAGGAGTCAATCATGGATGGCCGGCTTGCGAACACGTTCGCCGGCTACGACATCCTGTCGCTCCTGACTGTTGGTGGTTTTGACTTCCGCTGTTCCAACGCTCCCGTAAGTGACCACAAGAAGCTTGCTGGTGTGGAAGAAATTCCGACACTGCTTCGCTTGGCAAACCTGTACGGTGCGTGCATCAAGCCGATCATGCCGGAAATCAAAGGTACGTGGGTATTGCCCACTGATCCCGCTGAGCTTGAACGGCACAATGCCAAGATGGCCAGCAAGTTCAAACGCCAGACGGCGTTTGCTGAACAGCTCGGCTGCACGTTCGCCGACCTCGAGGTCGCTGTCATGGCCGACTAATAATCAATCAGCTCTTCAATTCACGGTTCCTCTACTTTGCAAGCACTTCGGTGCAAGCGGGTAGAGGAGCTTTTTTATACAAAATCTGGCTTAATAATTGACTTTTTTCCAAAATAATATACAATTTTCTGAATGAAAATCATCGTTACAGGAGCGGCTGGAGCTATAGGTTCTCACCTTGCAGAACGACTTGCTGATCTCGGGCATGAGGTTGTTGGTATTGATTCACTGACCAACTATTATTCTCCTGAAATAAAGAAAATTACTGTTAATGATATCCGCAAGAAAGGCGTTAAATTCCATAAAAAGGACCTCGCTGAAGATAATATTGAAAAGCTTGTGAAAGATATGGATGTTGTTTTTCATCTCGCGGCACAGCCGGGTATTTCTGCCTCGACTCCATTTCAGGAATACGTAAAGAATAATATTGTGGCAACTCAGAAGTTGCTTGAGGCGGTAAAAAATAATAAAAAGCTCAAAATGTTCTTTCATGCTTCAACTTCTTCAGTCTACGGATCACATGCCTATGGAGATGAGACCACTGAAACAAAGCCGACTTCAAATTATGGCGTTACTAAGCTTGCCGCAGAACAGCTCGCTCTTTCATATCATCGTCAAATAGGACTTCCAGTTTCAGTTCTTAGATTCTTTTCTGTCTATGGAGAACGAGAACGACCAGAAAAGTTTTGGCACAAGCTCATAAAGGCGATGCATAACGATGATGAAATAACTATGTACGAGGGCAGTCATGACCATGTTCGTAGCTATACCTACATTAGTGATATAATTGATGGATGCATCCTTGCACTCGAGAATTTGGAAAAAGTAAAGGGCGAGATTTTTAATCTTGGCAGCGATAGGACGAATACGACTGGAGAGGGATTGAAGTTTGTTGAGAAGATCATGAATAAAAAAGCCAAGATCAAACTCCTTCCGAAGCGACACGGTGATCAGCTCGAAACATCCGCTAATATTAAAAAAATTAAGAGCGTGCTCAAGTACAAGCCAAAAGTAAAACTCGAAGAGGGACTTAAAAGGCAAGTGGATTGGTATAAGGATAAGATACATAAAAAGGTGAAGTAAGAAGTTTCAATTATTTTAAAATATGAAAATACTCATTTCCACAGGGATATATCCTCCAGATATCGGCGGACCAGCGCAATACGCCCGCAATCTCTACGAGACATGGAAGAAGCAGGGTCATGATGTAAAAGTTGCAGCCTACCGATGGGAAAGGGCATTTCCTACGTTTGTCCGCCATATACTTTTCTTTTTAAAAATTTTCAGAAAGGGATGGAATGCTGATCTTATAATCGTACTCGATACATGGAGCGCGGCAGTTCCTACGATGTATGCGTGCGCTTTGATGAGAAAGAAATACATCATCAGGACTGGCGGCGATTTCCTTTGGGAAAGCTATACTGAGCGAACGGGTGATCTCGTACTCCTTAAGGATTTTTACGATACTTCGATGGCTAAGCTTTCAAAAAAAGAAAAGCTCATCTACAAGCTTGGCGGGGATACTTTGAGAAAGGCTGCACTTGTCATCTACAGTACACAGTGGCAGAAGAATATTTTTGAAAAGGCATATAAGCTTGATGGTTCAAAAAGCAGGATTGTCGAGAACTTCTGCGGAGTTCGAGAAGAATCGAGAGAGTCAGAAGGTCGCGTATTCGTAGCGGCAACGCGCGAGCTCAAATGGAAAAATATCGATGCACTCAAGAGAGCATTTAAGGTTGCTCAAGAAGAAGTAAAAACCAAGGGCTTTGAAGAAATCGAATTTGATACGACAAAAGCAGTCTATGATAATTTCCAGGAGCGAATGCGTCGATCATACGCAGTTATTTTGACATCGCTCGGTGACATCAGTCCGAATATGATTCTCGATGCAATTCGAGTAGGAACCCCATTTATTCTTACGAAAGAAACAGGAATTGCTGATAGGGTAAGGGACTGTGCAATTTTTGTAGATCCAAAAGACGAGAAGGATATCACAGAAAAAATAGTCTGGATTTCTGATCCAAAGAATCGCGCACTTCAGGCAGAGAAAGTTAAACAATTCACGTGGGTCCATACCTGGGAGCAGATTGCTCAGGAATTTATTGACCTCTATGAGAAACTTTAAAAGTGAGTATAAGGACTATTCAAAACATGTTGCGGTCATGATTTCGACTGATCGTTCTATTTTTCTCGAAAAAAGTCCTGCCTGGGCTAGGATGCTCGAGCACTCAAAGCTCTATAAAGAACTGCATATCATCGTTTTTTCTTTGAAAAGATTCCAGAAACAGCAGCTTTCAGAAAAGTGCTTTTTGTATTCGACAGATTCTTTTTCAAAGCTCGGCTATGTCACTGGCGCTTTTAGAGTTGGCAAGAAGATTTTGAAAAAAATAGACAAGCAGGCTCCGGTTTTAATTTCGTGCCAAGATCCTTTTGAGACTGGACTTGCGGGTAAGTGCCTCACGCATTGGAGAAAGGACTCCGAATTGCTTTTGCAGATACACACTGACCTTTTCAGTCCGTACTTTACGGATAACCGAATCGGGCTCAAGAATGCAGTCTTGAACAGGATTCGCGTCATGCTTTCGAAGCGAACATTGCCGCAGGCTGATGTGGTCCGTGTCGTCTCACAGAAGATTGCTGAGTCTCTCGTCGAGAAAGGAATCAATGCTGAAAAAATACTCATCAAGCCAATTGATGTGAATCTCACGGCGTTCCAGCAGAATGCTCCTGCTTTTAATCTTCACGAAAAATATCCTCAGTTTAAAAAAATACTTCTCATGGTATCTCGTCTTGAAACAGAGAAAAACATCCCGATGGCGCTCGAAGCGGTGAAAATCGCCCAGGCTCAAATACCTGGTTTGGGGGTGGTTATCGTCGGTTCGGGCTCATGGTTGCCTCAGCTGAAGAAGCTTGCGTACAGCCTCAAAATAGAGGCTTCGGTGGCATTTGTGGGCTGGCAAACTGATCTTGTGCCATACTATAAGGGCTGTGATGTGTTTCTGCTGACCTCATGGTTTGAGGGGTACGGAATGGTCTTGAAAGAGGCGCAAACTGCTGGATGCAGAATCATTTCTACGGATGTCGGTATTGTTCGAGATGTCGGTGCACACATTGCCGAACATACTGCACAAAGCATTTCTGAAAAAATAGTTGAAGCTCTAAAATGAAACTTCTTATCTTTACACAAAAAGTCGACGTCAATGATCCGATACTCGGTTTTTTTCATCGATGGATTGCTGAATTTTCAAAGCATTGCGAAAGCGTTGTTGTGATTTGTCTCTACAAAGGCGAGGCTCGATTACCTGAAAACGTACGTGTACTTTCTCTTGGAAAAGAGGAGGGTGAGTCAAGATTGAAATATGTCGTGAGATTTTTTCGTTATGTCTGGAGCGAACGAAAGAACTATGACAAGGTTTTTGTGCATATGAATCAGGAGTACATTCTTCTCGGCGGTATGCTCTGGAAAATATTAGGAAAAGAAATGTTCATGTGGAGGAACCATCATGCTGGGTCTTTTCTTACTGACATTGCAGCAGCTTTTTGCACAAAGGTTTTTTGCACGTCCCGATTTTCATTTACAGCAAAATACAAGAAGACCGTATTCATGCCTGTCGGAGTTGATATTGATAATTTCAAGCCGCATGCAGAAAGCGCGAGGACGTCGCAAAGCATTCTTTCGCTTGGAAGAATTTCTTCATCAAAAAATATTGACGTGCTTGTTGATGCTGTGGGAAAGATTGATTCGCCGAGCATAAACGTCAATATCTATGGAGATGCTTTGCCAAAGGATGTCGGATATTTTGAAAAGCTTAAAGAAAAAGCTGGCAAGAATATTTCTTTCCATAAAGGCATTCCGAATATTGAAACAGTAAAAGTCTACCAAGCGCACGATATTTTTGTGAATCTTTCTTCGAGCGGGATGTACGACAAGACGATTTTCGAGGCGATGTCGTGCGGTTGCATCATTCTCGCATCAAATGAAAATCTGCGAGGAAAAATACCGGATGATTTCATTTTCGCTGATCGCTCTGTCGATGAGCTCGCCGCGAAGCTCAAAATACTTTTGAAGTATTCTCCGACAGAAAGGGTGGAGGCGTCAGAGAAGCTCCAAGCGTTCGCCCGGCAGCATAGCTTGAGCAAGTTAGCAGTTGAATTATCAGAGGCAATTGCGTAATATAGTGTAAATGTCAGAATCACTTAGAAAAATATACGAAGAGCATCACGGAACCGCCCGCAGAGCAGGATTCAGTATAATGAAATCTGATAGGGGTGCGTTTTTCTCAGAATCATTGGGTACCGGTAAAAGCATTCTTGATTTGGGCTGTAGAGACGGTGCGCTGACATCTTTTTTTGTTAAAGGCAATAAGGTGACAGGCGTTGATATAGATGAAGTTAGCCTAGCGAGAGCATCGGAATCTCTCGGAATTGAAACATTTTCATTTGATATACAGTCTGACTGGAGCGCTTTGAATGGAAAAAAATTTGATGCTGCCGTCGCTGGAGAATTTCTTGAGCATGTCTATTACCCGCAGAAAATTATGGGCAAGGTCGCTGAAATTCTAACAGCAGATGGTGTTTTTGTTGGATCAGTTCCAAATGCTTTCAGCCTCAAGAATCGCTTAAAATATCTTTTTGCTATAAAGAAAAATACACCGATGTCAGACCCGACTCATATCAATCAATTTTCATCAAAAGAACTTAAGTCAATGTTGAGAAAACATTTTAGTGAAGTTGAGATTGTTGGCATGGGAAGGTTAGGTAAAATCGCCAGAATTTCTCCGCAGCTATTTGCTTTTGATCTCTGCTTTGTCGCGCGGCAACCGCTTAATCAAAAAAAATAATGAAGCCACTTTCTGTATTTCTGCTCAATTGTGATTGGAAGGATATGTTCAGAGATTCTTTTATCGTTCTTAAAGACAAGCTCTATAGGGATCGCCTTGGCGGAGATATAAATTCTTTCTACATATTTTCTTGGGCCAGAACTTCGTATTTTCAAAAAAAAGATTCACGTTTTTCTTCTATTCATAGGAAAACCAAGCTTGATTATTTCAGACCATTGCTTGATGTCTGGACTTTTCCTGTTGTTATTTATCATGTGTGGAAGAATAAGATAAAGAATGATGTTTGGACCTGCTATGACTTTGGATTTGCGCCGACGCTCTGGGTTTTGAAAAAGCTCTTTGGCGGAAAATTCATAATGTGTCTGAACAATCAGCCGAGGATGTATTCAAAAACAAGAAGGTTTGGATCAATCAAGTCGATCTACTCATGGATTATAGAGAAGCTTTTTTACAGGCTCCCAGATCATTTTTTTACGATTAACGAGACGATGAGAAGCTATCTTATGACTCTTGGTGTTGATAAATCAAAGATAACTGTTTTTTCTATGAATACGATTGATAGAGATAAAGACTTCATTGCTCAAGCGCAAAAAGGAATCATAAGAAAGAAATATTCGATTCCTGAGAATAATAAGATATTGCTTACTGTCGCGCGTTTGGAAGCTGAAAAGAATTATCACAGATTGCTTGAGTTGTTCTCTGGGCTAGGAGATGGATATACGCTCATCGCACTCGGTAGCGGAAGTCTTTTTGAAGAACTTAAGGCAAAATGCAGAGATCTTGGAATTGAAAAAAGAGTTATTTTTGCGGGCTTCGTTCACAGAGATGAGATATGGAATTTTTATGCAGACGCAGATGTTTTTGTACTTCTTTCAAAAGTTGAAGCGCTTGGGGTGGTTTTTTGGGAAGCAATGTATGCGCAGGTCCCAATAGTGGGCAGTATTGCTGATGGTATCGTTGAGACAATTGGCAAGGATGGCGATAGGGGAAGGATTTGGGAAGAAGCCAAAGATCAGGAAGGTTTTAATGAAATTATTAAAAACGCCCGTCTCGATCCAGCTATGCTCGTAAGAGCAAAGGCGTATGTTGAGGAAAAGATCTCAAATCATGTCACCATAAATAATATCGTATGAAGGTCTTGTGTTTGTTCAACAAAGTCATGGGGTCTGCTATTCAAGAAATAGAGAAGGGAAATGGACACGATAGCTGGCTTTTCGGTATGTTGCGCCTCAGAAAATTCGGCATTGATACTGATTCTCTGGAAATTGAAAAGTATATTCCTAGAAAGTTCGCAGGGTTTCTTCGAAGGTACATTCTCACCATGCATTATGCGCACATCCCGCTTTTTCCATTTTTTTTCAGATACGATGTTGTGTTTACTTCGACTGCATATGGCTCGCTGGTTTTAAAAGCACTTTTCAATATCAAAAGTTTTAAATGGGTGATTCTTGATTTTAATCTTCTTGGTACGCTTCAAAAACGAACAACTGTTAAGCAGAAGATTTTTGACTGGGCAGTTAGAAAGGGCGCGGATGGGATTGTCGCGATTTCTCAGGCTGAAGCCGATGCACTCAAGCTCCATTTTCCCAACTTGAAAGACAGGATTATTTTTTTGCACGAGACGACTGATACGAAATTTTTTGCCCCAATGAACATCAAGGAAAGTAATCAGATTGTTACTGTGGGCAACTATGGACGCGATTTCGATACTGTAATAAAGGCTATTGAGGAAATAGATGTCAATTTGCTAATTGTCGGAAAATTTTCAAAAGAAAAAGCTGCTAAGCTGCCTCCATATGTAAAATCTACTCAGCTAACGCAAAATGAAATTGTTCGTGCGTATGCAGAGTCAAAAATTGTCGTTGTCAGTCTATGTACTGATGACTCATATTTTGATTCAGTTGGGACCCTGTCGCTTGGTGAAGCGATGTCTATGGGGAAGGCGACTATAGTGACACACACAAAAAGTATGAAGTCGTATATTTACGATGGAATTAATGGCATTTTTGTAAAAAAAGAAGATGTAACTGAAATGAGGAATGCGATTGTTTATTTGCTTAAGAACGATACAAAAAGAAGGGATATGGGCCAAAAAGCGCGAGAATTCGCCCTCCAAAAGCTCGACCCTGACACGTTCGCGAAGCATCTGGCAATCTTCCTCAAGAGTGTGATATAGTCTCACCATCATGAAAATCTCAATTGTCCTGCCGATTTATAACGAAGAGAAAAATATCGAAATTCTTTATAAGGAAATCATAGAAACATTCAAGCCTCTTTCATATGAGTATGAAATCCTTTGTGTGAATGATGGTTCAAAAGACGGAAGCCTCGCAAAGCTCAAGGAACTTGCTGCAAAGGATACGAAGCTCAAGGTCATCAACTTTAAATACAATTCAGGGCAGACTGCTGCGATGTCAGCAGGAATTCATGCGGCTACTGGCGATATTATCATTCCAATGGATTCTGATCTCCAGAATGATCCAAAAGACATTCCTCGTTTTGTCGACAAGATTCAGGAAGGTTTCGATGTCGTCTCTGGATGGAGAAAGTCACGACAGGATTTTGCTATCAGCAGAAAGCTTCCATCAAAAATCGCAAACTGGGTCATTCGCCATATCACGAAGGTGTATGTCCACGACTATGGTTGTTCAATGAAGGCATACAGGAGAGAGCTTATCCAGGACATTAAACTGTATGGTGAAATGCATCGCTTCATCCCAGCATATGCAGGGTGGCATGGAGGTAAAGTTACAGAAATTATCGTAAATCACCGCGCGCGAATTCACGGTACAACAAAATACGGAATCTCAAGAACATTCAAGGTGTTGCTTGATCTTGTCGTTGTGAAGTTCCTTTCTAAGTATATGAACAAACCGATGCATTTCTTTGGTGCAATCGGTTTCGTTTCTTTCGGATTTGGAACTCTTGCTGGTTTGGTTGCGATTGCTTTGAAACTATTTTCTATCCGCGATTTCGTCGCTACGCCGCTGCCAATTTTCTCAGCACTTTTCATTATTGTCGGCGTCCAGCTCATAGCTATGGGTGTCATTGCAGAAATACTCATGCGCGTGTACTACGAATCTCAGAACAAGACCCCGTATCGAATCGCAGAAACTATAAACTTATAATATGTGCGGAATAGCCGGATATTGGTCACAAGGAAGCGAAAAAGAAAAAATCCTTCATTCCATGATCGATTCGCTTTCGCATCGCGGTCCAGATGACAAGGGAATTAACATTGCTGGAGATGTTTGCCTCGCGCAAAGCCGGCTTTCTATCATTGATCTTTCCCCTGCAGGACATCAGCCAATGTCGAACGAAGATGGTAGCGTCTGGATTGTTTTCAACGGTGAAATATATAACTTCCAAGAACTTAGGAAAGAGCTGAAACAGATGCATGATTTCAAGAGTTCGACTGATACAGAAATCATCATTCATCTTTATGAGGAGATTGGCGAGAAAGTTTTTGAAAAGATTCAGGGAATGTTTGCTTTGGCTATTTACGATATTAAAAAAGAAAAGCTTGTGCTCGGGCGAGACAGAATGGGGAAGAAGCCGTTGTTCTGGGGTGTCCATGATGGTGCATTCATTTTTGGTTCTGAACTCAAGGCACTTATGGCGCATCCGAAATTCAAGAAGCAGATTAATCTTGAGTCTTTGGATAAGTATTTTTTGTACGAGAATATTCCGACCCCGCATACGATCTTCAAAGATACGTATAAGCTTGAAGCTGGAACGTACTTGGTCTGGGATGGGAAGACATCACAGAAAAAGCAGTTCTGGAAGCCGACGTTTTTGCCAAAATCTGCTTCATTTACTGAATCGCTCACTGAACTTGATCGCAGACTCGATGAAGCAGTTTCTACGAGACTTGTCGCAGATGTTCCACTCGGTATTTTTCTTTCGGGTGGATTGGATAGCAGTTTGATCGCCTACTATGCTTCAAAGAATTCAAAAACAAAAGTAAAGACGTTTTCAATCGGCTTTGAAGAAAAGTCTTTTGACGAATCTGTATATGCGCGCAAGGTTGCGGAGCATCTTGGAACCGAACACTATGAGAAAATTTTGAGCGCAAAAGATGCCTCGAGCCTCATTCCTAAAGTCGCTGAAATGCTCGATGAACCAATGGCTGATGCGTCTATCATTCCCACATATTTGCTTTCAAAGTTCACCAAAGAGCACGTCACAGTCGCACTTGGTGGTGATGGTGGCGATGAGCTTTTCTGCGGATATGATACGTTCACTGCTCACAAGCTTGCAGGGTATTACGAAATCATCCCTCACTTTTTGAGAAAGTTCATCCAGAAGATTGCAGTTTCTTTGCCGACCTCGTATGCGAACATGAGTCTTGATTTTAAGATAAAGAAATTTGTCGGAGGCTTTGATGGCGAGAAAAAATACAGAAATCAGCGATGGCTTGGGTCTTTTGATAGAGAGGACCGCCAGAAGCTTTTAAAAAATGAAATTTGGAAAACGCTTGAAAACAAGAATGAATTTGATGATGTAGACAGATATCATGCCGAGTGCGACTCGAGGGATTATTTTGACCAGCTCGGATATGAGTATCAGAGGCTGTATATGATGGATCAGATTTTGGTGAAAGTTGATCGTGCTAGCATGTACAACTCTCTTGAGATTCGTGCACCGTTTCTCGATACGCGAGTAGTTGATCTTACAAACCACATGCCTGTTGATTTTAAATTCAAGGGGCTTGAGAAGAAATACATTTTGAAAAAGCTCATGGAAGGGAAACTGCCGAAAGACATCATCTATCGAAAAAAGAAAGGGTTCGGCATGCCGATTGCTGAATGGATTCGCGGTGACTTGAAACCCCTCATACTCGATGTACTCGGAGAAAAATCTTTGAAAGAGATGAATCTTTTTAACTCGGATTTTGTAAGTTGGCTTGTGGGCGAACATATGGCGGGTAAGAAGGACAATAGGAAACAGATATGGACTCTTCTCATATTTGCTTTGTGGTGGAGGAAATGGGTAAAATAGCCACATCATGACCAAAGACCTCAAGACCGCTGACGCTTTTGCGACTTCCTGGAATAATCTTCCCGAGGGCTCTGTCTATACGAAAGAACAGTTTGAAGACTGGTTCGCACCACTTACGAAAACTGATATTGAAGGCGAAAGAGTGCTTGAGCTTGGCTGCGGGAATGGAAGTCTAATGGTTCATATGGCAGGTTGGAATCCTTCATATCTTGAGGGAGTTGATCTCGGAGATTCTGTGCTTTCAGCTCAAAAAAATCTTGCACAACTCAGGAACTGGAAAATTACAAAAGCTGATTTGACCGAATACAGGAGCGAAGGTTTTGATATTGCATACTCTATTGGCGTACTTCATCACCTTAAGGATCCTGCAAAAGGTTTTGAGTCGCTCATAAGAAATACAAAGAAAGGTGGGAAATTTCATGCATGGGTGTACGCACGCGAAGGTAATACCGTGATTGTTTGTATCGTCGATCCAATCAGAAAGATTGTTTCAAAATTTCCGTGGTGGTTTACAAAATATTTCGTTGCGACCCCGCTTGTTGTGCCGTATTTCATATATGCAAAAATAGTTTCAAAGTTTTCTTTTTTCAAAATGCTTCCTCTTTATGATTACAGCGTTTGGATTTCAAAAAGGGAATTCGCTTTCTTCAGACATGTTGCGTTTGATCAGCTTGTGACTCCACAGACAACGTACCTCAAAAAGGAGACTCTTGAGAAATGGCTTGCAGCGTATCCCGAAATAGACCAGAATTCAAAATACATTCTCATGAGAAACGGCAATTCTTGGAAATTTGGAGGAATGTTAAAACAATGAGAATCCTACTTTTAAATTATGAATTTCCACCACTTGGCGGAGGTGCAGGAAATGCAACAAAGAACATTGCGCGCGAAATGACAGCGCTCGGACATTCCGTTTGTGTTGTTACTGCGTGGTTTGAGGGACAATCAGACGATGAGGTTGTCGATAGATATCGGGTAATTCGTCTGCATTCTCTACGCAAGAAAAAAGAGAGCTCGAATCTTGTTGAGATGCTTCATTTCGTATGGTGTGCCATTCGAGGAAGCAAGAGTATTGTGAGCGAGTTCAAGCCAGAAAAAGTAGTCTGCTTCTTTGCGGTGCCAACCGGCATTATCGGACTGTACCTCAAGAAAAAGTATAAATTGCCGTATATCATTTCACTAAGAGGAGGAGATGTACCGGGCTTTTTGCCGATAAGTCTAAAATATCATCACATTATTTCAGCTTCGGTTACTAACCTTGTTTGGAAAGGATCTGCCGACATAATCGCTAATAGCAAGGGTTTGACGACACTTGCTGAAAAGACTGCACTAAAATTCAGTAAGACTGTTGAGTATATTCCAAATGGAGTAAATACGAAAGAATTTTTTCCAGCACAGGTTGTAAAGGATACATCAAAGCTTAAATTGCTTTTTGTTGGACGCCTTGTCGAGCAGAAAGGCGTTACGTATTTGATAAAGGCGGTAGAGCAGATTATTTTGAAAAATCCTTCGCTTAAGGACGCAATCTCATGTGACGTCATCGGTGATGGCTCGCTACGCGAAAGTTTGGAAGCTGAGGCTAAGTCAAAAAATCTTGAGCATGCCTTTTCTTTTCTTGGTTGGGCTTCGAGGGCTGATCTGCCTGCATATTATCAAAAAGCTGATGTCTTTGTTTTGCCTTCGTTTGATGAAGGAATGCCGAATGTCGTGCTTGAAGCTATCGCCTCTGGCATGGCAATCATCGCGACTGACATCGCTGGAAACGACGAGCTTGTCGAATCAGGATCAAATGGGTTCCTTTATAAAGACCACAAAGATCTTTCTGAGATTATAGAGAAATTTATTAAGGATCCTGATTTGAGGACAAGTTTCGGCAAGGCGTCAGAATTAAAGTCGCAGACATTCTCTTGGAAAATGGTTGCTGAGAAATATATAAACATATGTCAGAAAATAAAGTAAACAATAAAAAAATTTACGATTCGACTTGGGTAGATTGGGTCGATATGAAGATTTACGGTCCAGCGAGCAGATGGCTTAGGTCTTTGATAAAAGATCAACTTGCTTTTATCGGTCCGAATAAGATCAAGTCGGTTCTCGATGTCGGCTCAGGTGAAGGTACGATAACGTATCATCTTGCGAAAGATATTCCTGAAGCGCAGGTTACTGGAATAGATTTTTCATTGACTGGCATTTTATGCGCGAAAAAGGCTTACTCTTCCCCTAATCTTAAATTCATTCACGATGAAGGGTCGGTCAATTTAAAAAATAAATATGATCTTGTTACTGCTTTCGAAGTACTTGAGCATATCGAGGATTGGAAGAATCTTCTCGGTAGAATGGCTGATGCGTCGAATAAATACGTGCTTGTTTCTTTTCCAACGGGAAGGATGCGCGCATTCGAGGTCATTGTCGGCCACTTCAGAAATTTCAAGAAAGGCGAAGTTGAAGAATTTATGAAACAAAAAGGATTCAAAGCCGAGAGTATTTTTTATGCAGGATTTCCTTTTTATAATCCGATATACCGCGAAGTCTGCAATCTTACTAATTCAGCCGGCAATTCATTTACGACTGGAAAATATGGATGGAAGCAGAAATCACTTTCAGCTGTTATATTTTTCTTTTTCAAATATTGCTCGACTAAGCGTAAGCTCGGGGATCAATTCTGTGGACTTTTTGAAAAAATATGAAGATAACTCAGGAGATTTATACTAAAGTCGAAAACTCATACGGCCGTTACTACGAGCCGCTTACAGGCGTGTCTGCGCATAAGATAACTCAAGATGTGCTTTCAGAAAAAAAGCCTGAAGAGCAGTTGGCTATCATTGAGAGATATTGTGGAAGCCTCGGAGGTAGAAAACTTTTGGAAGTTGGATCGGGTTTTGGAATTTTTATCACAGCTTCTCGACAAAAAAATATTGAGTCATACGGAGTCGAGCCTGATGGCGAAGGGTTTGGGGATTCTTTTGTTATCTCACAAAAAATTCTTGAAGAAAATGGAATCGAAAAAGGGATAATAAAGACTGGAATGGGGGAGGCGCTGCCATTTGAAAAGGATAGTTTTGATATTGTGTATTCTACAAATGTACTCGAGCACGTGCAAAGTCCGAAAGATTTTATTTCTGAGGCGATCAGGGTTTGTAAGCCAGGGGGATATGTTCAGATTGTGTTTCCGAACTATGGATCATTTTATGATGGACACTATTCAAGCTTCTATATTCCATATCAACCGAAGTGGCTTTGGAAATTGTTTATTAGGGTTTTTCATAAAAAAGACGTTTCGTATGTCGATACTTTGAGAACGGAGATGAATTATTTTAGCGTACGCAAAATCTTGAAGCCATATCTGAAGCGCGGGGCGGTGACTGAGATTACGTTCGGTGAGGAGATTTTTAAGGAGAGGATGCAGGGTATCAATTTTTCGACATGGGCAGGTCTTGAAAAGGTCAAGAGATGGCTTGAACTTGTGAAAAAGACTGGACTTTTGAAACTGGCGATTTGGACGCTTGTGGCTACGAAGTCATACTCACCACTCATCATAACTTTAAGAAAAAATGAATAAGCGGCTCTTAATACTTCTAAAAGTATCGATCTCAGTTCTGCTTATCTATTTTCTTTTCAGAAGAATAGATTTGGCAGAGGTTATTTTATCGTGGAAAAATATTATGCCTTTAACGATCGCTGCAGTAATCGCACTCTATTTTTGTGCGATACTCGTGAATTGCTTTAAATGGAAGCTTTTTCTGCCAGAGCAAGGATTTAGTAGACTTTTCCAATTTACATTTATCGATATTTTTTATGGCATGGTCTTGCCAGGACAGATTTCAGGAGAGGTTGCAAAAGCATTCAGACTTGGCAAAAGGACAGGTGATATGAAGAAAGTTGCAGTTTCGATATGGATGGACAAGATAACAGGATTGATCGGACTTGTTTTTGTTGCTTTGATAGGCATTTCTTTTTCTGAGCATTCATTTCCACTTTTTCTCTATATAATCATTACGCTGCTTCTTGCCGCTGGTATTGCAAGCATTTATATTTTTGATTTTCCAGCTGTGTCCGGTTTTCTAAGTCGTCGCATAACATGGACCCCGCCCAAGAACGTTCTTTCAAGCCTCGAAGAATTTAAAAAGAGCCACACAATCGTCTTGCTCAATATTTTTCTTGGTGCACTCTACCAGATTCTTTCAGTCCTCATAACAATGGTACTTGCGAGAACTTTGGGGATTCATATTTCGATCATTGATTGGTTTTGGATTTTTGGTTTTGTGTCTGTGCTGCAATTCCTGCCGATAAGTATTGCTGGGATCGGAGTCAGGGAAGTCTCGTTTGTAGGAATTCTTGCTCTTTTCTCTGTATCGTCTGCCGTGGCGCTTTCTCTTTCGCTTTCTATCTTCGCTGTACAGCTCCTCTTTGCTTTTGTCGGTTTTCTCGTCGAATCCCATTATAATTTGTCTCATAACTGATATATTGATAGACTGAACGCATGTCAAAAGGTCTCAAAATATCCCTCGTAATCCTTTCCCTCGTATGGCTCATCACCCAGCTTCCTGCGGTCTTTTACGGCACCCAGAAGCTCGCGTTGCATATGTCATATATCGGCGATGAACAGGCACCTATAAATGGCGCACTGAAGATACTCCAAGAAAGGAGTCTTTTGGGAATGAGGAATGCGCAGACTGTTTATTATGGTCCGATTTTCTCGATCATTGCTTTGCCAGCTGTAATTGCCGACTTCTCTGAAAAGTTTCTTTTTTCTGGCGTTCGTTCTGCCTCGGACTATCGCGATCATATATTGTGGAATTGGGGAGGTATCGTTTGGAAGGCGAGACTGATCTCAGTTTTGTTCAGCTTCTTGTCGCTTCTAATTGTTTTTAAGCTATTTTGCACCGAAACGTTCAATCCGAGCAGCAACAAATATCTGCCGTTAGCTGTTACGGTTCTTCTTTCTACAAATTTTCTTTTTTTCGAATACGGGCATTTTTTCAGGCATTGGATATTCATCCTTTTTTCAATTGTCGGCATGCTGTATTCAATCGTCAGGCTTCATGAATCTGGCGAAAGGAAATATTTCTATCATTCGCTTTTTTTTACGATTTTCGGTTTCGGTATCAGTTATTTGAGCATTATTTTTATGACTCTGTGGCTTCCATTGCTTTTTGTCTGGATCAAGGGTAGGAACTATTTTCAGCTCAAAAGGTTCGCTGTTTTTCTTATTTCCCTCATCGCTTTTGCATCGCTCGTCGTTGTATGGAATCCACATCCTTTCTTCAGGATTGTCGGACTGACTGGGGGCGATATCGTTGACACGGATACGACGCAACATTCCCTTGAAAAGTCGCCAATAGGATTGTCGTTTTCATATTATTCGCGCATACTTTTGAATAATCAGCTACCTCTTCTCATTGCTATTGCCTTGATGACGATTTACCTCTGCATTAAGCAGAAAATATACAGACGCTTTTGGTTCTGGACGCTCATCCTGCCAGGATCGCTTTTTTTCCTGCTTTTCGGGCTGATGGGACATCATGAAAGTAGATATATACTTCCGATTATGGTATTGCTTGTCCTGTATGCTGGAATACTTGCATCACATTCATATAGCAAGGAATTTCATTTGAACAAGCATGTTTCTATCATTTTCATCACACTAATTTCATCCGTGTTTGTTTTCAATATTTTCATTGATGGTTTGCTGATCAAGACCTGGATGCAATCGCCAAAAGAGACTGAATTGATTCGAGATCTGCAGAAATTGCAGATTGAGGAATCTGATGCGAAAACGCTGGTAGTGAAGCATTATCTCCTCGGCGCCGCTCACACTAAGGAGGCATATAAGGCATATACTGATATGACGAACAAGAGTAGTCTTAATCTCTATAAGGCTATTCAGGAGACCGATTTGCCGAAAGACTCGATTCCACTTTCGATCCGCTATTCCATTCCTGACTATTTTATCCTGACGAAGGACCTGATAGACGAATATGATCACATCATCTATTATTATGAATTCGACTGGCATCAGAGGTCTGAGCCTGATTATTTTGACCTGAATGCGCTTAACCTCTTGCTCAAGAATCAGCTTGGAGATTCCTATTATTTTATTAAATAACAATGCCGACGCCTTGGAGAAAAAAACTGTATAAGGAATTAAGCTCACTGAACCTTTCGGGCAAGATCATTGACCTGGGCGGATCACGGAAATCCGGCTATCATGAGATTCTCAAAGGCGATTTTTTAATCGAGGTGGCAAATATTGATGAAGGATACGGATATGACCATAAGGTTGATTTGGAAAAATCTTTTCTACTTTCTGCAAATTCATACGATGCCACTCTTGCGATTAATGTCATGGAACATGTCTATGATTATCGGAATTTTCTGTCGGAAAGCTTCAGGATATTGAGACAGGGAGGCAGCATTGTCATTGCTGTGCCATTCATGATACAGATTCATCCATGCCCACATGATTATTGGAGATACTCTGGCGATACGCTGGAGAAAATCCTTTCCGAAGCGGGATTCAGGGATGTCAACGTTGTTGCAGTAGGAGCCGGCCCGTTCACGGCGGCATACCAAATTATTTATAATGCACTTTATTTCGATATCATCCGTTTTCCCTTTGCGTTTGCTGCAAAAGGGCTGGATGCAATCATTAAAGCAAAATTCTCGAAAAAGAATTATCCGTTGGGATATTTTGCCACAGCTAAGAAATGATATGAAAAAAATACTTTACTTCGGCATTTTTGATCATGATTTTTCCAGGAATAAGGTCTATGCAGATGGTTTGAAGCTTCATGGCTTTGAGGTGATTTATTGCATTGATAAGAGCCGCGGTCCGCTTAAGTTCTTCAAGTTGTTTAAAAAGACTCGCGCTCTTAAAGGTGAATACGACGTGATTATCGTCGGATACCCTGGATATATAGTTACGCCATTTGCTCGGTTATTCGCTTGGAACAAACCTATTATTTTTGACGCCCTCTGCTCATTTTATGAGTCTCAGATAATTTCCCGAGATGCGTATCGAGGAAATCCTTTTCGCATCCCGTACGTGAAGCTGGTTGATTGGCTCGCAACGCGAAGCGCTGACTATATTCTTGTCGAGACGGAAGCGCAGAAGGAGTATTTCGTGCAGAAGCTTGGCGTCGCAAGGGAAAAAGCCGTCGTGACATACACCGGCGTCGACGAGGCGAAATTCCATTTTGATCAATCTGTCCAGAAGAATGAGAAATTCACTGTGCTTTTCAGGGGGAGAATTACACAAGAAGCTGGATTGAAGTATGTGCTTGAAGCAGCGAAGATTCTTGAAAGAGACAGTGTCGATTTTCTCGTTGTTGGCTATGGCTGGGGTCCTGCAAAAAGGGAATTTGATGAAATTCTCAAGAATAATTCATTCTCGAATATAACTTTTATTAGCAAGCATGTCGCCACAGATGAATTGAACCGATTGATGCTACAATGTCATGCGAGCCTTGGACAGTTTTCCGATAATGAGCGTGTGGAGCGGACGATTCCACACAAAGCCTTTGAAGCGATGGTATTGAAGCTTCCTTATATTACTTCTAGAACTGTGAGCGTTTCGGAAATCGCTCGAGACGGAGAAAATTGCTTGCTGACAAACAAGGCTGATGCAAGGGATTTGGCAGAAAAGATCCTGAAGTTGAAAAATTCGTCCGAATTACAGAAGTCGCTCGCAGAAAACAATCTGAAGACTTATTTGGAGCACTTCACGCCGAAAGAAATCGTTAATCCTCTGATCAAAATCCTATGAAAGAATTCCTAAAAAAACATATTCCGAAATCTGCTTGGGAGTTTGCCAGAACTGCTTATTTTTCAGTAGCTGATTTTATTGCAAATCTTGGTCCAGCGGTCCGTTCTAGAAAATATTCTGGCATCAGCCTTTATTATAATAAAGGAAATGCGATTGTTCGTCGTCTGAAACGCGAGCCTGTTTTCGAGATGGAACTTTGTGATGGAATTGTCGCCGAGCTTCAGAAGAAGGAAAATCCGGTTTTTCTTGATGTCGGAGCGAATATCGGATTGATAAGCTTTGCCACAAAATCAAAAGTCTCTGATGTTCAAATCTTTGCATTTGAACCCGGAATGATGCAGCGTGAGCTTCTCAATCTTTCAGTTGAAAAAAATGCTGTGAATGATTTGGAAATTTTTCCTGAAGCGCTTGGCGACAAGGCAGGAGAAACAGAATTCTTTATACATGATCCGAAGCATGCCGGCACTGACGGACTCATGGATACCGGAAGGGCAGATGGAGGCAAATCCGTTCGCGTGCAGATCATTACGCTTGATGAATGGGCGGCACGAGAGAAAATCAATCAGATTGATGTCATTAAAATAGATACTGAAGGTGCTGAACTTCTTGTTTTGAAAGGAGGTAGGGAGACCATTTTGAAATATAAGCCGGTCATTTTTCTCGAAATCGAGCCGCGTAATCTTAAAGCCTACTCATACACCCATGATGACATTCTTGCCTGGTTCATTCAGAACGGCTATGAATTGTTTACACTGAAGGGAAGCAAGATAAAACAGGAATCTCTTGCGGCGATTTTGGAGATGGAAGATACGTTTATTGCTAAACCTAGAGTCTAAGGAGTTTTTTTATTTTTGTTGCGACGGAGTGGCGGATAGAATTATATTTTCGAGTCATATAAAGCAATAAGCTCTGCTTGAAATCGAATGCAAAGTTTTTGATTCGTGCCGGCAGGGAATCTGTTTCAATATAATCGATCGAATCCGCTGGTACAGTGCGCGTTTCTGAAAATGCTTTTGCTTGCATGAAATGGCGTGATTTGAGAAGTTCGCCGTTCTTTGCAAGGGTTTTGCCCGTATTCATGGATGAGTCAGCGCTTCGAGTCTTTCCCCAAGCTGCATCTGATCGGTAATAAACGGAGAAGACACCGCTTTTTAGCCCAAGCTGTTCGCGTGCACGTAGAACAAGATCAGCTTCATCAAGCTGAGCAGGAGCGAAGGCCTCATCAAGAAAGTTCAGCTTGCGGAGCACGTCAGCATCGAACGCAATCGGACCGCGATTTATGACAGAACGGATCTTGAATTGATTGCGCTTAAGCGTGAAGAATTCCCGCCCTGCTTTGTCTCGATAAAGGGGATAAGAGCTGTCATCATTGAAATACGGATTGAGTGCTGCGCGTGCGCTGACTGCGAAGACGTCATTGAATGCACGGATAGGGAAAGTCAGTCGGCGCTCCCATCCTTTTTCGCAGATAACGATATCGTCTTGAATGGTAAGCAGATATTTTTCTTTTCCGAGCTTGAAGCCGATATTATTTGCTTTTGTCTCGTAGACATTCGTCGCAGTCGTTGTAATAAACTCTTTCATGAGCGGAGGATTTTCTTTTTTTACATGATCAAGAGCAATCTGCATGCTGGCATCTGTGCATCCATCGAAGATGAGGATAAGGTTGAAAGGCGTCGTCGTGTTATCGAAAATTCCCGATAGGACGCGAGCGATGATCTTCTCCTGGTTGTAGATGCTGAGGACGATATCGATTACCTCAAGATTTTTTACTGTATTGCTCATGATTATTTTTTCATTAGGTAATCGTAAATCTTCTCGGTGAAAATATCCCAATTATGAAACCTGATCGCATATTCGCGATTTTTTCTGCTTTTCGCAAGCAATGACTGCTCGTCTTCGTTTTGAAGCGAAGTCAGAAGCTCGACATTTTTCTGCGTATCGTTTATCGAAAGCGCGGCGATGGAATCATACGCATAGCCGGACTCTGGAGTACAAGCTACTGCAAACCCGAAGCACATTTGTTCGAGCACGGTGGTCACTGACGCATCAGCGCTGCTTGTATTCATGAAGATGTCATATTCCTCGGCGATTTTCGACATGAATTCAGGCGTTAGGTCGGCGAAATCAGAGATTTTTTTCCAACCCTTGATTGTTCCGAGGCCGATATGTCCGCCTTGAAAATCAGGCAGCGCTTCTGCGAGAGCCTCCATCTGTGCGATGTTTTTGTAATGCCCGGTATGTCCGACGTAGAGATATTTCCGTTTGCCAGGAGCATTGAAGCTTTTCTTGACGACAGGGTAATCCGCGCTATCGACAGCCATTTCAACCTGCAGAAGGTCTTTTACATATTCTTTCAATGGAGATAGATCCCATGTGCGCTTCCATATTTCTCCGGAAACGATGATGAGATTTTTCCCGTATCGCTTGATGAGCTCGGTGGTTGCAATGTTGTAGCGAGGATCGTGGGTGTACGGCATGATGACCACTTTCTTGATGTCATCGCGGTTTGCATATGCTTCAAGCGTGCGCGCTGTCACTCGATGTATTGCTGAGTCGCCCCAGGCCTTCTCTTCGAATACCTGGATAGGCACGCCGATGAAGATATCCCCGGATTTGAGATTGCAGACGGTATTTTCATAAAGATCGTAGAATTTTATCTTGCCCTCCTTTCTTTTGAATGCTTCGATCAGGTGACAGGAAATCGAGTGCGGTGCCCGAGTAGGTTTTCTCCAGGCAAGATGATTGCCATTGCGCCAGAACGTCGGGAATCCTTTCGGTAGGCCAAACTTCGAGAAGGCGATCTTCTCGAATATCTTTCCTATGATGGTGCTGTAGCGCGGCGCCCTATATGCGAGGTGAATCATTTTTTAAAAGAAGGTATGAAGAGAATCCGAGGAGAAAGAAATAGCTTAAAAGCTTCGAGATGATGGCGCCCCAGATGCCGAAGTACCAGATTCCGACGACGGTCAGGACGATTTTGAGGATAGGGGCAATCGTATTGAGATAATAGAGCTCTTTTTGTCGTCGCTGCGCCTGAAGAGCGGTCGAAGAGATGTTCGCGCCGATTGCGACAAGGGAAAGCGCGAATATCTGCGAGTAGATGACTGCATTCGAGTATTGAGGGAACAATAGGTCATAAAGGAAAGGGGCAGTCAGAGCATATACTCCGGCAATTACTATGGAAAGTCCAAGGAGCTGGAGTATCTTATGTGCGAGGGCTTTTCTTGAAATACTTTCCTCCTTTTCAGCTATTTTCGGAAATGCCAGCGTCGAGATGAATCCGAACATTGAACGAATCCGCTCGGGGATGATGGTAGCGAAGCTGTAGAGAGCGAGGGTGGCAGGACCAAGAAGATGATAGAGGAGAATATTGTCGAGCTGGCTTGCGAGCGACCCGACTGCTCCCATGAGGCTCATATGCTTTCCATACGAGATATCTTCTTCGCGATAATCCTGTTTTTTTCCTGCTTCGTATTTTTTATATATCCTGATGCAGAAGAAAACATTCATGCTGGTCATGACGAGGAAGTATGAGACGGCGAGAATGAGTGCTGATGATGAGGCGCTCAGGATTGCAATCGTCATGACGATGAAATAGGCGACATTAGTGAAGAATCCATAGAGCGAACCGGTCTTGAAATCTTTTTTTCCGTTCAGAAGCGCATTATATGTATTGGCAATCGAGGAAAGCGGGCTTAGGACGCTGATGAAAAGGAAGGCGAATCCATAGGTAGAATTTCCTTGAAAAAAATAATAGGCGGAAAAGGCGAGGACAAAAAGCAATTGAGGCAATGACCATTTGAATTGGACAATTAGAGATTTCTTGAAGATACCATCGAATCCTTGTGCGACGGATCGCATCACGGCGACATTCATTCCGGTAAGAGAAAATGCGGCAGCGACTGAAGCAATGGAAATGATGTATTTATAGATTCCGAAAATATCCTTAGAAACATAGTGAGCGAAAAGCATTGAAAGCACGAGAGAAAGTATCGATCCGAAAACGTAATTTGAATTGATCCAGAACCCGCCCCTGATGAAATAAGAAAGATCGGTCTTCACAAAAGACTGCATCTTGGCGAAAAGGGGATATGTTGGCCTGGTTCCTGTCATTTAGAAGTAAGGTAGGTTTATGATACTATAATGCTTGATTATGTCTACTTTCTGTATACTCATTACGGCGACAATTGATCCGAAAGGGATGTCATTCACTCGTCGCAAGAATCCGAAGCTGCGTGAGAACGATTATATCGTAGCGCTTGAGAGGCTTCTTTCGGTCTGCCAGTACCCTGTCGTTTTTTCTGAAAATTCAGGATCGGATACGTCAAGGATCGAAGCCGTCTTCAAAAAATTTCCGCAGGTGCCTTATGAAATCATCGAATATCCAGACGGTCAGAATTTTCCGCGGCATCTCGGAAAAGGCTATGGCGAAACGCTTGCCATCAGAAACGCAATTAATAATTCCAAGCTCATTCTGGATTCAAAATACGTGGTGAAATTCACTGGCCGCTACATCATCGAGAATCTCAAGGACATTCTTGGCGATCTTGAGAAAGAGGGGGATTTCATGATCGCTTCAACCTTCGATCGCAACATTACATATACTTGGAGCCTGTTTTTTGTCGCAAAAATTTCTTTCCTTGAGAAATACCTTTTGCCGCTTCAGGACAAGATAAATGATTCGGAAAGGAAATCGATGGAAGCAGTGCTCTACGACGCTATAACAATGGCGATGGCGGACGGTGAACAATGCATACCTATCAGGCGGACTGCGATTTTAACGGGAATCAGCGGGACTTGGAACGCCAAAGTGAATCCGATAGATCATTACAAAGTCAAAATGTCAGTTGCAAAGGTCATCATATTCATGAGAAAGTATACGAAAGCGATTATTAGAAGAATCAAGATTATTTCAGGAAAAATTAAACAATAACCATGAATAACACTATGAATAAAGTACTCAAGAATGCAGTAATCGCTGGTCTGGCACTCGTTCCGTTCATCCCGCTCTATGTCGCCAACCCACTCTTCTTTCCTTTTATAACAGGAAAAGCCTTCGCATTCCGCATCATCGTTGAGATCGTTTTTGCCCTCTGGCTCATTCTCGTCCTTCGGGAAAGGGGAACTTCTGTTGCTGGCACGGATGCAAGCATCGCTCCGCGGATAAATTCATTGACGATTTCCGTCACTATTTTTACAGTCATTATTTTCGTTGCTGATATTTTTGGACTCAATTTTTTGAGAAGTATCTGGTCAAACTTTGAGAGAATGGAAGGATGGATGACGATTATTCATCTATGGGCATATTTCATTGTTCTTTCAAGCATATTCGGCGCATCAATTTCAACCATGGATGGACGAAAAAATTGGCACCGATTCCTTAATGTCGCCCTCGTCGCTGGAGGCATAACGGCATTCTACGGACTCTTTCAGTTTTTTGGCTGGGCAGAAACGCATCAGGGTGCTACTCGAGTTGATGCTTCTCTTGGAAATTCCGCATACATGGCGGTGTACATGCTCATCAATGCTTTTCTCGCGGGATATATGGCGTGCACGGCGTATGTCCATAAGCTTGCTATAAAAGGCAGCAGCAACGTATTTATTTGGGTCTATTCGGTGTCTGCAGGCTTCTTTTCCTTCATCATGTTCCAGACTGCGACTCGAGGAACCATCCTTGGATGGATTGCTGGAGTGATGATTTTTTGCTTCATGTATGCAGTCATCGGCACGAAGGAAAAAGGGCAATCAAATCGCTCTCGAACAATCGCGGGAGGAATAATTGGTCTCGTTGTGCTTCTTGGAATCCTTTTCTATTTCAACAGAAATGCACAGTGGATACAGCATAACGCCGTGCTCGGACGTCTCGCAACAATATCTCTATCAGACACGAAGACTCAGGCTCGAGGATTCATCTGGCCGATGGCAATAAAAGGAATTTTTGAGAATCCAAAGACAGCCATTATCGGCATCGGACAAGAGAATTTCAACTATATTTTCAATTCGCACTATGATCCGAAGATGTGGGCGCACGAGCAATGGTTCGACCGCGCGCATAGCGTCTTCCTCGACTGGCTTGTCGCCGGAGGCTTGCTTGGCCTTATCGCATATCTTGCTCTCTATGTCCTCGCGCTCATATATATATGGAGGAGCGATACGAGTGTTGGACAGAAGTCCATGCTGACCGGGTTGCTTGTCGGCTATAGCATCCACAATGTCTTTGTTTTCGATAACCAAACAAGCTACGTGATGTTCTTTACATTCCTTGCATTCGTCCATTCTTTCAAGTCGGCAAAGATTCCTGGATGGCTTCACGATACGAAGAAGCTTGTCTCTGAAAACTACTCGACGCTTCGGAATTATGTCTTTACCCCGGTCATTATTCTCGCCCTTTTTTCGACTCTTTACCTTGTGAATATCCGGCCGATCCAAGCGAACACGCGTCTCATTGATGCTCTAAGAGCCTGCGCAAGCGCGCAGACGATTTCTGCTGATTCATTCAAGAAAGCCCTATCGCTCGGCCAAACAATGGCAAATCAGGAAATCCGCGAACAAATGTACACTTGTGCTGCAAATGTCATAAGGAGCAGTGTAGCTGTAGACAAAAAGGCTGAATTCTACAGGCTGGTGAATGATGAGACGAAGAATCAGATAGCAGTTACGCCGAACGACGCGAGAACCCATATCATTGCTGGAGGATTCTATGATTCGATACAGGATTGGGACAATGCCCGTCCGCTTCTCGAAAAAGCCGCGCAGCTTTCCCCGACGAAGCAGACCATTCTCTTCGAGCTTGCGCTTAACTATATAAATTCCAACAAGCAGAAAGAAGCTGTCGCATTGATCGAGAAAGCGTATCTGTCAGCGCCCGATAACAGGAATGCGAAGATCGGCTACGCAGCCATCCTTATTTCATCTGGAGAAGAAAAGAGAGCCCGGGAGATATTCGTCGATGAGCCATCGGTCTTCGCTGATCCAGGCGTCATTAACGCGTATGTCTCGACTAAGCAGTTCGGCAAGGCCATTGAAATATACAAACAGCTCCTCAAGGAATCGCCGGATAGCCAAGAACTCTATTCTTCCCTTGCCTCCGTGTATATCTTGAGCAAACAGGATTACTTGGCGATACAGACTTTGAAAGCTGCTGCGGAGAAATTCCCGCTTCTCAAGACGCAGATTGATGCTGTGATCAAACAGATACAGGAAGGGAAGCTTCCTGCGATGCAATAAATCTGTCTTGCACGCCGCCTTGTACGGGTGTATACTATAAAGGTGTGAGTACTGATAAAGCTTCGGCTTAGTTGTTGGTACTTCAAAAATAAAATGTCTACATAAGGTCCTGCCTCGGCAGGATTTTGTGTATTCATAAAGCAAAGTCCTATTTAGCCAACGGCAATGTGACAGTGAATGTCGAACCTTGTCCAAGGCCGGCAGAGTAGACGCCTATTTTCCCTTTATGCCTCTTTACAATCGATTGAGCGAGATAGAGGCCGACGCCGAAGCCCTCAGTGTCCATTGATCGTGCGTTCTGCGCGCGGAAGAATTTCGTGAACATGCTCTGCATGTCTGCAGGATCGATGCCGATGCCGTGATCGATCACTTTTATCTGCACCTTGCGGCGGTTTCTGACGACTTCGACCTCGACATTTCTTCCTGTGGGGCTGTAACGGATGCTATTTTCAAGTAAAGTTTGTATCACGAATTCGAGTCTGGTACGATCGGCTTTCGCAAAAATTTCCGCATCCGAGCATTGGATGCCGAAGAAAAGGTTCTTCTCATGGAATTCCTTCTTGAGCGTCTCAAGCACGCTGCCGGCCAGCTTGCAGACGTCGATTTTTTCAAGATTATAGGCGGCAAGCGAGGTATGAGCGGAGTCCGTAAGCTCTATGAGGGTTCCAGTGAGGCTGATCAGCCCCTGGTTCGACTGGTTCAGGCTCTTCAGGCTCTCTACCTTGTAAGGATCCTGCTCTTTCTCAAGGATGGTCTCAGCGATCCATTTCATCTGCGTCAAAGGCGTGCGGAATTTGTGAGCGATGATGGTGACGAACTCGTATTTCAGAGTCTCGTATTTCCTGAATTTCCTCCAGATCATACGAGTGATGAACAGCAGGATGAACAGCAGCAGCGCCGCAAAAAGCACGATGCTCAATAGATTCGCGAAGATGCTATAGCTGTCATTTATGATGATTTCGAAATTCATAGGATTGTATCTTTATTGTAGCATGATTGACCTTTTGCTATAATGAGCGTAGGTTGTTCTAAGTGATGGCGACCGGCTGTACTCACATATTAATTTAGACATTATATTTGGAGCTAACACCCGTTCGCCAACATTCAGCGCAACCATGACAATCCAGGAAAACATACTGCTCAATCAATACACGACTTTCAGGATCGGGGGCCCCGCCCGATTTTTTTGTGTTGCGCAGAACGAAGATGATCTCATAGAGGCTGTCAGCTTCTCAAAGAAGAAAAAAGTGCCTTTTTTCATACTCGGCGGGGGCTCGAATATTTTGATTTCAGATGCCGGTTTTCCTGGTATCGTCATAAAGATGGAAATGAAGGGCGTGACTTATGCCGAAGAAGGCAATGATGTAAGGGTGACTGCAGCCGCTGGAGAAAGCTGGGATGCGCTTGTCCAGGCGACTGTAGATAGGGGCTTGTATGGTTTTGAAAATCTTTCATATATTCCCGGAACGGTTGGAGCAGCACCAGTGCAGAATATCGGCGCATACGGCAGCGAGATAAAAGATGCTTTGGAGTCAGTCTATGTCCTCGATGTACTCAAGGATGAATACAAGACGATTAAGAACAGCGAGTGCAAATTCGCATACAGGACAAGTATTTTTAAACAAGAGCCAGGACGATACGTTGTGCTTTCGATGACATGCATCTTGAAAAAGAAAGCCGGACTTAATATCAGTTACAAGGATGTTCAGGAATATTTTTCATTTAAAAAAATAAAAGAACCGACACTCAAGCAGGTTCGTGATGCAGTCATCGAGATCCGCATGCGAAAGCTGCCTGACGTGCGCGAATACGGAACAGCTGGATCATTCTTCAAGAATGTTATCGTTTCTCAGATACAGTCACAAGAACTTGTTGCTAAATATCCAGAAATGGTCGTTCATGCAGTAAATGACAAGAAAGTGAAGATTCCTCTGGCATGGCTGCTCGATCATGTTTGCGGATTTCGCGGAGTGAAGAAGGGGAATGTCGGCACATACAAAAATCAAGCGCTCGTTTTGATAAATTATGGAGACGCGACCGCGCAGGAAATAACTGACCTCGCACAAAAAATGGTTGATGCAGTTTACGAAAAAACCGGCATAGAAATTTTTCCTGAGGTGGAATACGTGCAGTAAATTCAAAAATAATTTTTTGGAGTTGTCCACATATTTCCTAAGAAAGCATTGTAAATAATTCTGCGTGCGTCATAATATAAGCAAGTACGCAATTTCTCAAGGTCGAAAATTGTTTGCTTCGTTAGAACTCTAAAAGATTTTTTGTGGGAATTGATTTTTCCCATCACTCAAATGAAAAAGAAAGCTCGAAAGACAACGAAGAAGAAGGCATCAAAAAAGAAGGCAAAGAAATCAAAGAAGTCACGAAGATAGACGCAATGAAACAGCCCAGCGAAAGCCGGGCTGTTTTTGCTTTTTTAATCCTTCCCGATGTGATATAGTGGCGTGTACTTATGGCATTCAAATTACAGCATATTTTCGGGGATCCGAACAAGAAACTGCTCAAGAAATACCAGCCCATCGTAGCCCAGGTCAATGCTTTTGAGCCAGCTATTTCAGCCCTATCTGATGAACAGCTCAGGGCAAAGACTGCAGAATTCAGGGCACGTCTGGATGAAAAAGATGGAAAAAGCGAGACGCTCGAACAGCTTCTGCCTGAAGCCTTCGCCGTCGTCCGTGAAGCATCGAAGCGCGTGCTCAAGCAGCGCCATTTCGACGTGCAGCTTATCGGAGGAGCAATACTCAATAGCGGAAGCATCGCTGAAATGCGAACAGGAGAGGGAAAGACGCTTGTCGCAACATTGCCGGCATATCTTAACGGACTTACTGGGAAAGGCGTGCACGTCGTTACCGTCAATGATTATCTCTCTCGACGAGATGCAGTATGGATGGGACAGATTTACAATTTCCTCGGACTTACGACAGGAGTCATCAATCACGAATCTTCTTTTATCTATGATCCTTCGCATACCGAAGAAGACAAATCCCTCGACAAGGAGCGCGATGATCTCGGATCTTTCAAGGTCGTGCACGAATTTCTTCGTCCAGTTTCTCGACACGAGGCTTATGCTGCGGATATAACATATGGTACTAACAACGAGTTCGGCTTCGATTATCTCCGAGACAATCTCGAATACGAATCTTCAAGGCTTCGCCAGAGGGAATTTAATTACGCTGTTGTGGACGAGATTGACTCTATCTTGATCGATGAGGCTCGAACTCCTCTTATCATTTCCGCTCCGACGACTGATTCTGAAAACCTTTACGGAATTTTCGCTCAGATGGCGAAGGATTTCGTAAAGGACGAGGATTTCACCGTTGACGAGAAGCAGCGAAGCATCGCCATGACTTCCCAGGGAATCGAGAAAGCAGAGAAGAAGCTCGGTGTCGATAATATTTATACAGAAAAGGGAATCAAATACGTCCACCATCTCGAGACGGCAGTGAAGGCCAAAGCGCTTTTTAATTTGAATACTGAATACGTCATAAAGGAGAATTCAATTATAATCGTCGATACATTTACAGGACGTCTCCAGCCAGGACGGCGATGGTCAGATGGACTTCATCAGGCCATTGAGGCGAAAGAAGGAGTTTCTGTGCAGAAGGAATCCCGAACATTCGCTTCCATCACATTCCAGAACTATTTCCGCCTCTACAAGAAGCTTTCTGGTATGACAGGTACTGCTTCGACCTCAAGCGAAGAGTTCTACAAGGTATATGGACTTGAAGTCGTGACTGTTCCTACGAACAAGGATGCACAGCGCGCCGATCACAATGACCTCATTTTCCAGACAGAAATAGGGAAGTTCAAGGCGATTGCTCGAAAGGTTAAGGAATTGAACAAGACTGGCCAGCCGGTGCTCATCGGTACAGTCTCTATCGAAAAGAACGAAGTTCTTTCTGAATTCTTGAAAGCCGAGGGGGTCCAGCATGAAATCTTGAATGCCAAGAATCACGAACGAGAAGGAGAAATCATCGCGCAAGCCGGAAAGAAGGGCGCGGTGACTATCGCTACAAACATGGCAGGACGAGGAGTGGACATCCGGCTTGGAGGAAATCCCGGATCAAAGGATCTCTATGAAGAAGTGAAGTCCATCGGCGGGCTATTTGTGCTCGGTACAGAACGACACGAAGCGCGACGCATCGATAACCAGCTCCGCGGACGATCCGGACGACAGGGAGATCCTGGAGCTACGCAGTTTTTTGTCTCTCTCGAGGATTCTCTCATGCGCATTTTTGCTTCAGATACTATCAAGAAATTGATGGGCAAGCTTGGCGTGGCTGAGGACGAAGCGATCGAGAACAGCATCATCACGCGATCACTTGAGAACGCGCAGACGAAGATCGAAGGATTTAACTTTGACTCGCGAAAGCATGTCCTTGAATATGACGATATCCTGAACCATCAGCGAAAGACAGTCTACGAGCGACGACGAAAGATTCTTCTCGGAACTCCAGAGGAAGTGGAAGAAAAGATCATGGAAGTGATCGGCGACAGTGCTGAGCTCAAGAAAATCATGGATGACAAGATCGCGCAGATCGGCAAGGAACGATTTCTCACGGTCGCTCGCCAGCTCATGCTCCAGACTATCGACATGTACTGGGTGGAACACCTCGAAATCATGGACTATACCCGCTCAAGCGTGAATCTTCGCGCTTACGGACAGCGTGATCCTCTCGTCGAGTACAAGAAAGAAGGCCTCAGGCTTTTCAAGGAAATGCAGGCTGCTATCAACTCAAAGATCACTGACCTCATGCCACATATTGCAGGAGGAATGGTGAATCAGGAGGCTGTGGAGCTCAAGGAAGTCCACGAACAAGCTCAGACTATAGGTTCTGGGGATGGTGACAAGCAGAATGCTCAGGCTTCAGCACCAAAGAAGGCGGAGGTGGGAAGAAATGACCCTTGCCCTTGCGGGTCTGGAAAGAAGTACAAGAAGTGTCATGGGGTTTAGTTAAGCCTATTTTAGTGGTAATAATAGTATAAAAGTGCTACCACCATCTTTTATACTCTTAACTGATATGGTTCCATTGATTTCGTCCATAATTCTTTGAACAGTTGTAAGTCCGATTCCAGTGCCGAGTTCCGGTGGTTTTGTCGTGAAAAACGGGTCAAATATTTTTTTAATTGTTTCTGCGTCCATTCCGATACCATTGTCTTTTATGCTTATTCGACACTTCTTATCGTGAGAGTTTAAGCTGATTATAATTTTTCCAGCTTCGGTGTTTTTTGAGGTGCAGGCATCAATGGCATTCGTTATAAGATTGGAGAATATTTGTTGTAATTTGACTGGATCGCCGAACCACAAACAATTTGAGTCATTTTTAATCCTAATGCTTATGTTATTCTCTCTTATTTTAAATTTAAGAAAACCGATGCATTTATTGAGCTCATCCGCAATTGAACATTGCCTAGGTGGCAAAGTGTTTCTCAGGGAAAATCTTAAATTTTGCATGTTCTCTCCCATTTTCTTTGAAGCAATGACTATTTTTTCTAACGAGGCATGCGATTCATTTAATTCTGACGGCGAAATCCCTTTTATCTTTTCCATATGAAGCATGACTGATGTCAATGGGGAGATTAGGTCATGAAACAAGCCCTGTGATAGCCTGCCGAACTCTGCTATCCTTTCAAGCTCTGACATTCGCATCAACTGACTTTCTCTAAGTTCTTTTGTTCTTTCGACTATCTTTATTTCGAGCTGATCCCTTTCATTTTTCAGTTCATTTTCTGAGTTGCGCGCTCGTCTCAATGATCTCTCAGTTTCTTTGTTAGAAAGCCACGAAAGCAATGCTATGCCAACAAGAAAAAATGAATATGCTATTAAATCAGTGTTGTTGATTGAATCCATTCGCCAAGACAATATTTCTGGATTCTTATACTCATGAATGCCAAGCAATACAAATGATATTATAGTGATGAAAGTCACTGATGCCCCAAATTTAGAACTTATCAGAATTGATGAGATAAAAATGACAAGAATAAAGGTTATTAATGTTATAGGCAAACTAGCGCCCCATTGGTACCCGCAATGGAGCGCGCCTGCCCAATATGAAGCTATGAGGGCATACGATGCTGTTTTTATGTAACCTCTTTTTGAGAGTATTAATAAAACCACGTACGCACAAATAATTGCTGTGAATGTCGCAAATTGTATCCCATCATAATCTATCGTTTTTACAAGAGAGTTTCTAAGGATGATAAGATCGTATAAGGTCAATATGAGGATTGATACGCAAAGGATTATATTGAGTATATACTCATGCCTTTTTGTGTCCTCATCCTGAGATTTTGCCATGTAAAGCCGATGTATTTTGAATTTCATATATTCATATTTTAAATCGAGCTTATCCGCTCCACGGCAAGAAATTTTCATCAGCATTTTTGGATGCTGATTCTATGGTGATGCTTTTTCGTCCAGCTTCACCAGAAAGTATCTGTTGTATGTAGTTATTCATGGTTATTTTTTTAATGGCTAAATGTTATTTCGACTTATAACGCCTGAAAGTATAACAACTGGTAATAAAGAAAAATAAAAAAAATTATAAAATATTGATTAAATTTTAACTACGCATCAATTATGTAACCGCGCCCAGGAACATTCCTAATAATTTCTTTATTCTTTCCTAGTGCTGATTCTATATTTATTTTTTTTCTCAAATTAAGGATGTGAGCTTCTACGGTGTTTGATAGGGGATCACTTTCGGCGTTCCACACATGTTCCATGATCATTCCTCGCGATACAACCATATTTTTATTTTTGACAAGATACTCAAGCAGATTGTATTCTTTTCTTGTTAAGTTAAGTGCTATGTTTTCTCTGCGAGCATCCTGTTTTCTTGTATCAATTACTATATCGCCAGCTGCCAATATTAAGCTTTCGATCTTCTTAGGCCTTCTTTTGATTGCATAGATCCTTGACCTCAGCTCGTCAAATGAAAATGGCTTTACTATGTAATCATCTGCGCCAATATCTAAAGCATCGATTTTCTTTTTGATTTCCAAATGGATTGTCAGGAAAATTATTGGAGTTTCAATTTCTGCAGTCCTGATTTCTTTGCAGACAGTCAGGCCATTTTTAACGGGGAGTGAGTAATCAATTATTATCATATCATAGGGGTTCGTTCGAGCCAGGAATGAGCCATCTGAACCATTTCTCGCGACATCAACCGTAAAAGATTCTGATTTAAGGCTGACCCTTAGAAAATCAATTACGTCCTCATCATCTTCAATTATTAAAATTTTCATGAGAATCATTATAGTTTATTTTTCTCTTTCCCAACAAAATAATCTGTGCAAAACCCCGAAATTTCTTCACTAAAACTTCATACGGGATATGGTATAATCATCGCCACGTACAATTCCCATGCACTCTTTCCTCGCCCCCATCATCTCCCACATCGAAGCCATCATCGAGCACGGGGGATACATAGCTCTTTTTCTCGTCACTGTCCTCGAAGGAGTCCCGGCAATAGGCCAATTCGTCCCTGGCCACACCATCGTCATCCTTTCAGGTTTTCTTGCCAAGCTCCAAGTTCTCAATATCTACATCATTGTGCCACTTATCGTCCTTGGTGCATTGGGAGGGGATTGCGTTGCCTATTATTGCGGGAAAAGGTTCGGATTCATGCTTCTAAGCAAATTCGGCAAGTATTTTTTCATCACTGAGGACAAAATAGAAAGAGTCAGTGGATTGATCAGCAAACATGTGGGGAAGACGACTATTCTTGGCAGATTCAGCCCAGTAACACGTCCACTGGCGCCTTTCATTGTTGGTGCAAGCGGAATTCCGTTCAAGAAATTCCTGCCGCTTGACCTCATCGGCGTCCTAATCTGGACATCGCTATCGCTCTCGGTCGGCTATATATTCGGAGCAAGCTACCATACTGTTGCGGGCCTACTTGGAAAGTTCATTGTCATTGGCATAATTCTTGCTATCCTTATAGTCATGGCATATCGCTTCGTTAACAAGCAGTTCCATATCTTTGCAAAATACGAGCTTATTACGCTTGTCGCGAATCTCGCCGGCCTTTTCATCTTTTTCAAGACGGTGCAGGATGCCTTGAGCGACCACGCATTCATGGCTGATTTCGATGTCTGGATCAATTTCTTCTTCTTGACGCATGCGACTGCGGTCTGGCTGACATTCATGAATGTCATTACGAATGTTTTCAGTCCGGAAATGATTGCTGCTGCAGGCTTGGCAGCCATGATCTACTTTATCTATAAAAAATCCTGGAGATATGCAGTCATCACTTTTTCTTCAATCGGCGGGGGATTTGTCTTGAATAGCATCATGAAAGCTCTTGTCATGCGCGCCCGTCCGGAAACAGCTTTTCTTATAGAAACAGGGTACAGCTTCCCGAGCGGGCATGCTGTCGCGGCAACCATCTTCTTTGCCCTTGCCATCTATATCTTTGCGCGGAGGATACAACTGCTTGTTTGGAGAGAGCTTTTTATCGTTGTTTGTGTTGCGCTAGGGCTTCTTGTCGGCTTCAGTAGGATCTATCTTGGCGTACACTGGGTTTCTGATGTGGTGGCAGGCATTGGTTTCGGCCTTTTCTGGACGACGCTTATGATACTTTCAGTGAGGTATTTTGGGCTTTTTATAACGAAATTCAGGGAATATAGGAGGGGATAGACTCTTGACTTTTTTATATTTTTATGCATAATAAATACCAGTAAATGGCACTGGGCTGAAGCTCTTTGCTGGCAGTCGAAAGCTGCTTGCGGTTTGAAAACTTCTAAATGAAAGTGAAACTCTTATGATACGATTACCTCTCATGATGGTCTTCTTCACGTTGCTTGGATTCCTTGCTGCAACGATAGTCGGATGTTCATTGTTTGTCAATGCAAAAAGCAGGAAAAAAACAGTTGTCGGAGCTATTATGCTTTTCTCGTTTCCGCTTGCGTTTCTTTCGTTGGTGTACGGTTTTCCCTTTGTTGTCCAAGGGAATAATGACCTGTATTTTGAAAAAGAAGAGAAATTCCATCATGTCCCGGCAGGGATTTGGTACCAGAATTCTTTGCGCAACTATACGAATGGTGCGACACGAGTCATCTATAAACTTGCTCCTGAGTCTTGGAACGTTAGGGTTTTCAATAACCTCGAACAATATGTTCTTGAGGTCGGGGTTATGGGGATCGAGAATGAGCTTGTCTTTGCGGATGCGGTAGGTCAGACAAACTATCAAGCAAATGCCGCGAATATGCTGACAGGCATTACAACAGACTCGTTCTACACGCATCGCAAGATGCTTCTAGATGCACCCACTCGCTATGAACTCGACACTAACGGATTCATCGCTGATCTCAAATTAAAGGGGATCACTTTGTGGAACATAAGAGGATCTTCTTGGCATTAGGGGTAATAATCATCCACAAGCTTTTTACAAATTCGCGCCACTGCAAAGCGGCGCGTTTTCTTTTGCTTACTTTTTTGCCTAAATAAGCTTCTTTCCAGTCATTTTTGCTGGAGTTTCTATGTCGAGGAGTGCAAGGATGGTCGGTGCGATGTCAGCAAGACCGCCATCTCTGAGCGTGTGTGAAGTATCTGTGAGAATTGCGGGTACAGGATTTACGGTGTGAGCTGTATGTCTCGTTCCAGTGATTGGGTCGATGTTAACCTCTGCATTTCCATGATCAGCAGTGATGAAGGCGACCCCACCTTTCTTTTCAAGTGCCGTAATGACTCGGTTGAGCTGGGTATCTACTGTCTCAACCGCTTTTATGATGGCCGGAACGTTTGCGGTATGTCCGACCATATCAGGATTTGCGAAGTTTATGAAAATAAAGTCGACTCCCTTCTCGATTTCCTCGATAGCCTTGTCCGCAATGCCCTCTGCGCGCATTTCGGGAGCTTCATCGTGTGTTTTCACGTCTTTTCGGCTTGGAAGCATGATATCAGTCTCTCCATCGTATGGCTTTTCTCGTCCGCCGTTGAGGAAATAGGTGGCATGGGCGAATTTTTCAGTCTCAGCAATGTGGCTTTGCTTGAGTCCGACTCGAGAGACCTCTTCTCCAAGCGTCACTTCGATATTTGAAGGAGGAAAGGCGACGTGGCACGTATAATCGATGCAGTATTCAGTTAAGGTTACGACGTAAATATTGTCAGCTTTCTGCTTCTCGATGAGCTTCTGGGTGAGCATTCTGGCGCGATCAGCACGGAAATTGAAGAAAAAGACGCCATCGTTCTTTTCAAGGGCGCAACCTCGGCCCTCAAGTGTGGCGCAGACGGCTGGTTCGAGGAGCTCATCGGTCTTGCCGAGCTTGTATTGTTCTTCAAGATAAGCTGAAGGCTTGATTTCACAGACATTGCCTTTGCATTCGAACATCGCCTGTTCGGCTTTTGCGAGACGGTCCCAGTTGTTGTCGCGATCCATGGCGTAGTATCGTCCTGAGATAGTTGCGATGAAGAATTCCGGGCCGAGTTCCTCAATAAGCGCCTCAAGCTCTTTCATGTACTTTGAAGCGCTCTGGGGAGGCGTGTCTCGGCCGTCTGTAAAGACATGGATAGCAACTTTTTTCATTCCTTGAGCCTTGGCTTCCCGCAAGAAGGCGAAAAGATGGTTCTGGTGGCTGTGAACTCCGCCGATACTGACGAGACCCTGCACATGAAGGGTCGAATTATTTTTCTTTATATGCTCAAAAAGAGCGACGAAGGCTGGGTTCGTATGAAGTGCTCCTTCTGCTATGGCTTTGTCGATGCGAACGAGGTCAGTATCGACTGGTTTCCCGGCTCCTATAGTAGTGTGGCCGACTTCGCTGTTGCCCATCTGGCCTTCAGGCAAACCCACAGCATTTCCAGAGGCTTTCAGCAGGGAATGGGGATATTTATCCCAAAGCGTGTTGAAAAATGGGGTTTTTGACTGTCTTATTGCATTGTCCTTTATCTCTTCGCGGTGGCCCCAGCCGTCGAGCACGATAAGCATTATAGGTTTTTTCATAGTACTTCATTCTACTGCATCAGGCCGAAAACTCCAAAAAGTTTTGCCAAAAATCATAAAATGTTTTCTAATTTTGATCATCATTACACCATGGCTGGAAAGTACCATCATTCCTTGTCTTTTCGCCAAAGCTTTTGACGCTCTGTCAACTTAATGACTGAAAGTTAATCTTGCTTGAAGGTGGATTACAATTAACCCCGCACAGGAGCTAATCAACCTGAGCATAATGCATATGGCACACAAGCCACCAGCAGAGAATCCTGCACCTGCAGCCCCTGCTCCACAGCAGTAATGCTCGCGGAGGATTAAAGCAGCCCTGAAGATCCAATAAATCTTTGGGGTTGCTTTTTATCCACATGTGTTATGGGGATTATATTTTGATTGCATGTTAAAATTAGCGGAGTTCTTTTAGTGGCCGTTTCCTATTTATTAAAAAGCTTATTAATCGTATAACATTAATTAAATGAATCCCAAACTATTAGGTTCCTTGCTTGTCGGCATCATCGTCCTTACAGGAGTGTATATCGGTTCGCTCTCCCTCAACCAACAGCAGGTTGCAGACAATATCCTCGATAGCCAGCAGGCACAGGTATCCGCAGCTCTTCCTTCAGGACTTGTCGCACACCTTCCGTTCGATGATTCTTCTCTCGCCGATGCCTCTGGCAGCGGAAACGACGGCTCATGGTCTGGATCTTCGAGCTTTTCATCAGGAAAGATTGGAAACGGCTCTGTCTCATTCGATGGAACAAACTACGTTTTTATCGATAGCCAGGTATATCAAACATCTGCCGGAACGGTCTCGTTCTGGTTCAAGCCGACTGGCGATGGAACTCTCACTGGTAGCTACGGCGGTTCAGGTGCGCAACGAGCACCGACCCTTTACATAGAAGGAGGCAAACTCTCTTGGGAATACACCGACCAATTCTACTCAACTGGTACTGGAAAAATAGTAAATGATGGTAAATGGCATCATGTCGTGATGAGCTACGATGCTTCCAATAATGTCAAAATTTACCTTGACGGCACACGAATCGTAAGCAAGAATGCCAATTCCCCTGGAGACTTTTTTGATCAGGTGCATATCGGACACTATGGAAACACCGGATCCTTCTTCGCAAAGAGCTTAGTGGATGATTTTAGGATTTACAATAAGGCTCTTTCTGCTTCTGATGTGACAGCCCTTTACACATACACGGGGGAAACATCGTCTCCTTCAGATACTACCGCTCCTTCCATCTCAAGCGTAAATGTGTCAAATATAACAGAAAGCCAGGCAACAGTGACATGGACGACGAATGAGGCTTCAGACAGCTTTGTAGAATACGGATTCACATCTTCATATACAAGCAACACAGGCCTCAATACGAGCAAAGTAACCTCACATTCGGCAACGATCACTGGCTTGGCGTCCGGTACCGAATACAATTTTAGCGTCACCTCTGTTGATACTGCAGGAAACAAGGCATCTTCTTCAAATTCTAAGTTTACGACAAAGTCTGCGACAGATACGACAAAGCCATCCATACCTTCTGGTGTTACAGCTTCAGACATCACCAAGACAGGCGCTCGAATCTCTTGGTCAGCATCAACAGACAATATCGGCGTGACAGGATACAAGGTCTATCGAAACGGATCAAAGATCAGCGATGTGACAAATACCAGCTACTCTGACTCAGGGGCTGGTCCGAATACGCCATATTCATATACGGTCGTAGCAGTCGATGCGGCTGGAAATGCCTCTGATCAATCCGCCGCTGTTCAAGTGAAGACGCTTCCAAACGCTCCTACGGTCTCACTTTCTGCAAACCCTACCTCTGTCGCTTCAGGCCAGCCGTCAACGTTGTCCTGGACATCATCGACTGACGCTACGTCATGTACTGGTTCTGGCGGATCGTTTGCCGGTACGAAGGCGGTTTCAGGATCACAGACCGTGACTACAATAACAGAAATCCAAACAAGCACGATGTATACGATTTATTGTACTGGGCTTGGCGGAGTATCGACGATTTCTTCAGTAACTATTTCGGTCGCGCCAGCTCAAGTAGTCACTTCTTCAAAATTCAGGATTGGTGACAAAGTTCAGACTGTAAACGTTTCAAATGTTCGACGTTTGGCTGCGCTGTCTTCAAGGCTTGATGGTACTCAATATACAGGATCACCTGCAACTGTTGTTGATGATCCAGATGCTCCTGAAGGTATAAAAAATTCAACCGATGGACATTTCTGGTGGAAACTTGATTTTGAGACAGGTGTTGATGGATATGTCGGTGAAGAAAATATAAAGCCAGCAGTACTTTCTACTAATTTCAAAGTTGGCGATCGAATCCAGACGAATGAACAGACTAATGTCCGAACGATTGCCTCATTAAGTGGAACTTTAGTTGGAACTAGAGCGCTTGGTTCTATCGGAACAATAGTAGGAGGTGGAATTCAAAATCCTACAGACGGTTTCTATTGGTGGAAAATTGATTACGATGGAACTACGGTTGACGGCTATTCTGGACAGGGAACTTTGAAGCTTTATTCAGCAGCGACAACCTTTACTGTCACTACGGCAAAGGCAGGAACTGGCTCAGGAACGGTTTCATGTAGCCCAAGTTCATGTAGCGCTTCTGTAGGTTCATCAGTATCTGTAACTGCAACACCAGCATCAGGCTCAACATTCACAGGATGGTCGGGAGCATGTATGGGAACAGGAGCTTGTACGGTAACTTCGGCTGGAACGGTCACAGCCACATTTACAGCTGTCATTGTTAACCCAGTTACCTTCACTGTCACTACGGCAAAGGCTGGCAATGGCTCAGGAACAGTCACATGTGCTCCAACATCATGTACTGCAAACATAGGTTCAACAGTATCAGTTACAGCAGTTCCAGCTTCAGGCTCGACCTTCGTAGGCTGGTCAGGAGCATGTACTGGAACAGGAGCATGTACGCTCACTTCGGCTGGAACAGTTACGGCGACGTTCAACACGATTCCTGTAACAAACGATACTACAAAGCCTACAGTTACTGCATTCACAATTCCTTCTACCTCATCTTCACTTACAGTGACGACTTCGGTTGTCGCGAGTGATAATTTTGGTGTGACAGGTTATTTGATTACTGAATCAGCAACAGCCCCTTCCGCAACTGTTTCTGGTTGGACCCTCTCAGCACCAACGTCTTATACTTTTGCAACAGCAGGATCGAAGACACTCTATGCGTGGGCGAAGGACCTAGCAGGCAATGTCTCGCTTTCACGAAGCGCTTCAGTCACAATCACTCTTGTAGCAGCGAAGTTCACAATTCCTCAATCAGTCATACCGAATGCAATAGTAAATGTCCGTCAGACAGCCGCAGGAACGCTTCTTGATACACAATCAACAGCTGTGCCTGGAACCACTGTAGCAGGTCCAGTTACAGCGACATTAAGTGGTACGTCATATCAATGGTGGAATATTGATTTCAACTCTGGAGTTGACGGATGGGTAGGTCAAGATGGTCTTGATGCATATACGCCTCCAGTGCAAGCTTCGTATACTATTACGAAGTCAGGTGCTGGATCTGGAACAGTTACCTCAT